>Ga0315905_10003370_pt1 | contig 16516 bp, 13 predicted proteins | sample LakEriMetagenome_5_FD_203522 | JGI IMG/M metagenome (GOLD analysis project Ga0315905, IMG submission 203522) | Freshwater fungal communities from buoy surface, Lake Erie, Ohio, United States - Buoy 4 MA121 | ecosystem: Environmental > Aquatic > Freshwater > Lake | place: USA: Lake Erie, Ohio... | reverse complement strand
ATCGCGGGCAAATCGGCGGTGATCTACTTCCTGATCTTTCTGATGGCGACGATTCCATCGCTTCTGATTTACGGCGCTGGGCTGTTCCTGTCCAAAGATCCCTCGGCGTTCCTGCATACCTGGGATCTACCGCTGCGTATCCTGGCGGCGACGCTCGTCCTGACGATCCCAACCACGGCCGTCGCGATTGCCCTTTCGTCGCTGACTCAAGAAAGCCGCTACGCTGGTTTTGCATGGCTCGCCTTCTGGATCATCGGCACCGTTTCATACCAAGTCCTCTGGTTCGCCGCCCAAGCCAGGCTCGGCCAACGCCCCGAGCGGATGGACTTTCTCGCAGACTACAACCACTGGATGCTCGTCTCACCGTATGACACGCTCGGCTACATGCAGATGCAGATCTTCGGACTGACTCAGCGCGAACCCTGGGCTTGGGGACCATGGATCGTAGCCGCGGTCGTTTCGATTCTCGGTTATGGCATCGCCCATCGACGCGTTGCGAGGATGCTGAAAGCATGAGCCAACCGTCGTTATTGAAACTCGAACATGCTTCGCTGCTTTATGGCACCGTCATCGGCGTGAACGACCTGCAACTCGAGCTTCCTCCGGGGGCTTACGCGCTGGTCGGCCCCAACGGAGCTGGCAAATCGACCTTGATCGGTTTGCTGACCGGGGCTCTGCGGCCGACCCTCGGCGAGGTCCGGGTCTTCGGCCAGGATCCGAACCGTTCGCCCCAGGTCCTCGCGAAAATCGGGCTGTGCCCCACCAGCGATTTGCTGGTGCAAGGGGTTTCCGCCAAGCAATGGATTCAGTTGCAACTGGCACTGAGCGGGTGGCCCAGTTCGGAAGCGAAAACGCGGTCGCTCGAAGTGCTCGAAATGGTGGGACTCCAGGAATCGCTTCATCGACCGATCCATACCTACTCGCTCGGCATGCGACAGCGATGCAAACTGGCCCAAGCCATCGCGCATCGACCGGAGTTGCTAATCCTCGACGAACCGTTCAACGGCTTGGATCCGGTCGGTCGATTTGAAATCGCCGAAATGCTTTTGGAATGGGCTCGCAGCGGCAAGAGCCTGCTGTACGCCAGCCATGTGCTTCACGAGATCGAGCGAATCACCGACTCGTTCATGCTCATCTTCGGAGGTCGGCTCTTGGCCAGCGGAACGGCGGGAGAACTGCGCCGGCTTCTTGCCGACTTGCCTCAAGTGATCGTCGTCGACTCTCCCCATCGCGATGAACTCGCGTTGCGATTGTCCAATCAGCCTTGGCTTCGTTCAATGATGCGCGATTCCCAGCCCAAGCGCCTCGTGCTGACCGTCGAGCGACCGCTCGAACTGTTTCGATCGTTGGCCCAGTGGTCGGCGTCGGGAGAGATCCTCGTCGAGCGGGTGAGCGGATCCGAAGGGGACATCAGTGCGTTGTTCCGCATTCTCGTTTCCCGACATCGTGGGGAGCCGATGACGGCCCCGTCAGGAGTCGCATCATGAACACTGGCATGGCGATGCGATTGGGACGGGGTATCTTCGGAGTCGCAACCTACGAAGCGCTCCGCTCGCTGACCCCGATCCGGATCGGAGTGTGGTTGGCGATGGCGCTCTTCCCGATCTTCCTGATCTTGGTGGTCGCTTATTCGATCCCCGATCGAGTGCTTCGATCGTCGGATTATCAGTCGATCATGTCGATCCTTTACTTCGTGCTGTTGCCAGAGATTGTCACGATGCTCGGGATGCTTCTCTGGGCCGCCCCGATCGTGAACGCGGAGATGGAAGGGCAAACGTGGATTTATGCGGTCATTCGCCCGGACGGACGTCGGTCGATGCTGCTGGGCAAGTATCTGGTTGCGGTGTTGTGGACCACGACCTGTGGATGGATAGCCGCCACGGTCACCATCCCGCTCGTAGGATTCACCCATCCCTTTCAAACGTGGACGGTGATGCTAGCGCTGTGCCTCCTTTCGTCCTTGGCCCATGGGGCGCTATTCGCATTGATCGGGGTCCTCATGCAGCGGCGGAGCATGGTGGCGGCTTTCTTTTACGCGGTCATCATCGAAGGGATTCTGGGTTGGATCCCAGCAGTCCTGAACCAATTCACGATCGCTTACCACATCCGTTCGCTGTTGGCATCCTGGCTCGACATTTCGATCAACGAAGTCCTTCAGACATCGGAATTGGTCTCAGAGCACACCTCCAGTTGGGTCCACATCGCGTGCCTGCTGGGTGGTACAGTCGTCCTGCTGGCCATCGCCCTCTGGCGCGTGCAAGCCGCCCAATATCTCGGAAAGACCGAAACGTAACCGGCTGTCCCCCATTTTGGCAGACGAGGCCCTTCCCACTTTGACCAGGAATTTCCCGAGGAAACCGCGATTCCCGGGGGCTTCGAGGAATTCCGGGCCGGTTGGCACGCGGGTTGCTTGCAAGGCGGAGCAGTCAAGTTCGACTGCCAAATCGGGCTGATAACAACATTCAAGGAGTTCAACGTGGCAAAGCAAATGGTATTTGATGACGAAGCGCGGCAGCCCCTCTTGGCTGGCGTTTCGAAACTGGCGCGCGCAGTTCGCAGCACCCTCGGACCGCGGGGTCGTAACGCGGTTCTGGACAAGGGCTGGGGTTCCCCCAAAATCACCAAAGACGGTGTGACAGTTGCTGAAGAAATCGAATTGGATGACCCGTACGAAAACCTCGGTGCCCAACTGGTCAAGGAAGCTGCCAGCAAAACCAATGACGTGGCCGGGGATGGAACGACCACTGCCACGGTCCTCGCCGAAGCGATCTTCCGCGAAGGACTCAAAATGATCGCCGCCGGGGCTGACCCCATGGCCCTCTCTCGCGGGATCGCCAAAGCGGTCGAAACCGTCAACGCCGAGATCGGCAAAATGGCGACCAGCATCGACGCCAAGAGCCGCAAGGAAATCAAGCAAGTCGCAACCATCGCGGGAAACAATGATCCGGCAATCGGAGACGTGCTCGCCGAAGCCTTCCTCAAGGTTGGCAAGGACGGTGTCATCGCCGTCGAAGAAGGTCGCGGTAGCGAAACGACCGTCGAAGTGGTCGAAGGGATGCAGTTCGATCGCGGGTTCCTCTCTCCCCACTTCGTCACCAACCAAGACGAAGTGACTGTCGAACTCGAGGATTGCTACCTTCTGATCCATGAAGACAAGATCAGCAACAACAAGAAGCTGATCCCGATCCTGGAAGCCATCAGCAAGTCCAAGAAGCCGCTGCTCATCATCGCCGAAGACATCGACGGCGATGCATTGGCGACCCTCGTGATCAACAAAATGCGAGGCATCCTCAATGTTGCTGCTGTCAAGGCTCCGGGCTACGGCGATCGCCGCAAGGCCATTTTGGGGGACATCGCTTCCCTCACCAACGCCAAGGCAATTTTCAAGGATCTCGGGATCGATCTGGAGTCGGTCAAGCTGAGCGACCTGGGGCGAGCCAAGCGAATCCACATCACCAGCGAAGAAACCGTCATCATCGGCGGCGCTGGCAAGAAGGACGCGATCGAAGGACGCGTCGCCCAAATCCGTCGCGAGATCGAAGCCACCGATAGCGATTACGATCGCGAGAAGCTCCAAGAACGACTGGCCAAGTTGGCCGGCGGTGTCGCGCAGATCAATGTCGGCGCAGCCACCGAAACGGAAATGAAGGAACGCAAGGCTCTGATCGACGATGCCAAGGCGGCAACTCAAGCTGCTCTCGAAGAAGGGATCGTCCCTGGGGGCGGTGTTGCCCTGCTGCGATGCGAAGCCGCACTGGCCAAGCTGAAGCTGCAAGGGGACGAAGCGTTCGGGGCTCGAATCATTGCCAACGTGCTCGACTATCCGCTCCGATCGATCGCCGACAATGCCGGCCTCGATGGAGCCGTTGTCGTCAACCGCGTTCGCCAACTCAAGGACAAGAACGAAGGCTACGACGCCAACGCCGACAAGTACGTCGACATGATCAAGGCAGGCATCATCGATCCGGCCAAGGTGGTGAAGACGGCCCTGTCCAACGCGGCATCGGTCGCATCGCTGTTGCTGACCACCGAATCTCTCGTCACCGAAATTCCCAAGGAAGAAGAACCTGCCGCAGGCGGCCACCATGACCACGACGGTGGCATGGGCGGAATGGGTGGCATGGGCGGAATGGGTGGTATGGGCGGCATGGGCGGAATGGGTGGCATGGGCGGCATGATGTAAGCCGTCCTCCAACCGGCAAACCGTTCTCAGCACTTACAACAAAATCATTTTCCAATAATCAAATCTCAGAAAGCGATAGGTGAAACACATGGCCAAAGTCAACATTCGTCCTCTTGATGATCGTGTCGTCGTCCAACCCATGGAAGCTGAAGAAACCACCGCGGGTGGCATCGTTCTGCCCGACAGTGCCAAGGAAAAACCCCAGCGAGGCAAGGTCGTTGCCGTCGGCCCAGGCAAGCTGCTCGACAACGGCGTTCGGGCAGCCCTGAGCGTCAGCGTCGGCGATGAAATCATCTTCGGCAAGTACGGCGGGAGCGAAGTCGAAGTCGACGGCGTCGAGTACAAGATCCTGCGCGAGAGCGACGTGCTCGCCAAGCTCGCTTAATTTCGGACCAACTTAGAACTTCAGTATAAGGAACTGCGAAGCGTGGCTAAGCAATTGCTGTTTGATGATCAAGCTCGAGCTCGAATGCTGCAAGGGGTCGAAAAATTGGCCGATGCAGTCGCCGTGACGATGGGTCCTACCGGACGCAACGTCATCATCGACAAGAGCTTTGGCGGTCCGACCGTCACCAAGGACGGCGTTACCGTCGCCAAGGAAATTGAACTCGAAGATCGGTTCGAGAACATGGGGGCCAAACTCGTTGTCGAAGTCGCCCAGAAGACCAGCGACCTCGCAGGTGACGGGACCACCACCGCAACCGTGCTCGCTCGGTCGATCTTCAAGGAAGGACTTCGAAACATCGCTGCCGGTAGCAACCCGTCGGCCATCCGTCGCGGCATCGACCGAGCCGTCGAAGTCGCCGTGGCCAAGCTGCAGGAACTGGCCAAGCCGGTCAGCAGCAAAGACGAAGTCGCGAACGTCGGCGCGATCTCGGCGAACAACGACATGTCGATCGGCAATTTGCTCGCCGAATCGCTCGAACGCGTTGGCAAGGACGGCGTGATCACCGTCGAAGAAGGCAAGACAGCCGATACGAACGTCGAATATGTCGACGGGATGCAGTTCGACAAGGGCTACGTCTCGCCGTACTTCATCAACACCCCGTCGGACATGAGCTGCACATTCGAAAACGCGCTCATTCTGCTGTACGACAAAAAGATCAGCAACCTGCGCGATCTGGTTCCCGTCCTCGAGAAGGTGAGCACCGCTGGACAACCTCTGTTGATCATCGCCGAAGACGTGGATGCGGAAGCGTTGACGCTGTTGGTGGTAAACAAGCTGCGAGGAACGCTGAACGTGTGTGCCGTCAAGGCTCCAGGCTTTGGCGATCGACGCAAGGCGATGTTGGGCGATATCGCTACCCTCACCGGCGGCACGTTCATCAGCGAAGACCTCGGGATCCAACTCGAGAAAATTTCGCTCGATCATCTCGGACGAGCCAAGAAGGTGGTTGTGGACAAGAACAACACGACCATCGTCGAAGGGGGCGGAGACCGCAAGGCAGTCGATCAACGCGTGGCTCAAATCCGCGCCCAGATCGAACAGACCGACAGCGAATACGACAAGGAAAAGTTCCAAGAGCGACTGGCCAAGCTCGCTGGCGGTGTTGCGGTCATCAGCGTCGGAGCCGAAACCGAAGCTGACATGAAGCAAAAGAAGGCTCGCGTCGAAGACGCGTTGCATGCGACTCGCGCAGCGGTCGAAGAAGGTATCCTCCCGGGCGGTGGCGTGGCTCTGCTGCGATGCCGCGAAGTGGTTTCCAAGGTCGCGAAGGAATTGAGCGGCGACGAGCGAACCGGTGCGGAAATCATCCTTCGCGCTCTGGAAGCTCCTCTGCGTCAGATCGCTGACAACGCCGGTATCGACGGCAGCGTCGTCGCTGACGAAGTGAGCCAGAAGCCGCACAACTTCGGCTACGATGCCAACAAAGGCGCGTACGTCGACATGCTCAAGGCCGGGATCATCGATCCGGTGAAGGTCGTCCGAACGGCGCTGGCCAACGCGGCTAGCATCTCCGGATTGCTCCTCACCACCGAAGCGTTGGTTACCACCTACGACAAGGAAGACAAGAAGAAGCGTTCGGTCGAAGGAGCGGTTCGCTAGGAACCGATCGCAAGGATCGACTTGGTCGATACTCCTCGATACGTCGCGCGCCATTTCAAAAGGGTCATTCGGTAGAGCGAATGACCCTTTTTTTCGGACCGTTGCTCTCAACAAGGCTCAAGCTTGTGAATGCGAATGCCAAACGGGACTACTATGAAATCCTAGGGGTCGATCGCTCCGCTTCCTCCTCGGAGATAGCCAAGGCGTATCGAAAACTCGCGGTGAAGTACCATCCCGACTCCAATCAAGGTGACCAGGATGCGACTCACAAGTTCAAGGAGGCCGCCGAAGCGTACGAGGTTCTGAGCGACGAACAGAAACGGGCTCGCTACGACCGCTACGGTCATGCAGGCGTCGAAGGCCAAGGTGGTTTCCGTGACGTCGGAGACATCTTTGAAGCGTTTGGCGATGTCTTCGGCGGAACCATCTTCGAGGACTTCTTCGGCGGAGGACGAGGCAGATCGCGAGTCCGCAAAGGTGCCGACCTCCGCTGCGATGTCACGCTCGAACTTGAGGAAGCAGCTCGCGGGGTCGCCAAAACCGTCTCGCTCACACGTCACGGAGCATGCGAAACCTGCTCCGGGTCGGGAGCCGCCGCCGGATCGCAACCGGAAACCTGCAAACGATGCCAAGGTCGTGGTCAGGTCGTCCAGGCGACCGGTGTGCTGCGAGTCCAAACCACTTGCCCCATTTGCCGCGGCAGCGGCCGGACCATCAGCAATCCATGCCGAACCTGCGATGGTGTCGGCTTGAAACCATTTCAGGTCGACTTGGAAGTGAAGATTCCGCCTGGTGTCGATGATGGGATGCGCGTGCGACTGCAAGGGGAAGGCCAACCAAGCCCCGATGGCGGACCGCGCGGCGATGCCTACTGCTTTATCCATGTCAAACCCCACCCGCTCTTCAAGCGCGATGGCCAGGATTTGATCCTGCAATGGCCGATCGCGTTCAGTCAGGCAGCCCTGGGAGCGACGATCGAAGTCCCCACGCTCGATGGCCGAAAGAGTCTCGACATTGCGGCCGGCACGCAAAGCGGAACCGTGTTCCAGGTCCGCGGCGCTGGAATGCCCGACCCGCACACCGGCGCCAAAGGAGACCTGCTCGTCCAAACACTGATTGAAGTGCCGAAGAAACTCAACAAGCGTCAACAGGAATTACTGCGTGAACTGGCGGAACTCGATGACAAACACATCTCCCCGGAACGCAAAGGATTCATGGACCGAATCATGGCATACTTCCAAGGTCAATCCACCCACTGATCCCCGAAGGCAATCGATATGACATCTTCTTCGAACCCAACCGACGAACACGCAGACTCGATCGAGGACGGCAACGACGCATTCTTTGCGGAACAAGGGGGCGACCGGCCTCGCAGTGGCCAGGAATCACCCGAGCAACTCGTCGATGCTTTGGAACAGCAAGTCGTCGATTTAAGGCAGCGTGAACTCAAGGCCCAGGCGGAGCTGGAAAACTTCCGAAAACGGATGCTTCGCGAAACCGAATCGCAGCTCAAGTTCGCCTCCTTGCCCTTGGTCCGCGATCTGCTCGATGTGGTTGACAACCTCCATCGCGCGATCGAATCGTCTGGCGCAGCCGCCGGTTCGGAAGGACTGGTCGCAGGAGTCAAGATGGTTGAGCAGCAACTCGTCTCCGTGTTGGCCAAGCATTCTTGCAAACCGATCGACAGCGTCGGCACCGCGTTTGATCCCAACGTGCACCAAGCGATCGCGCAGCAGCCGAGCGCGGAGTCCCCGGCTGGAACCGTTCTGCAAGAAGTCAGCGTTGGATACCGTATGTACGATCGAGTCGTCCGACCGAGCATGGTCATCGTCTCGACAGGTCCAGCCTAGAGAATTCATCATTCATTCGAAGGGAAATTGACAATGCCAACCTACGACTATGAATGCGACGCTTGCAACCATCGCTTCGAGCTGTTCCAGTCCATCTCGGCCGATCCTGAGCGAAAGTGTCCGAAGTGCAAGAAGCTGAAGCTTCGCCGACTCATCGGCACCGGCGCTGCGGTGGTCTTCAAAGGATCCGGCTTCTACCAGACCGACTACCGAAGCGAGTCCTACAAGAAGTCAGCTGCGGCAGAAAGCAAGTCGTCGAGCGAAGGTTCATCGAGCGGTGAATCGAAAAGTACCTCCTCGGACGGAGCCAAGGGGGAGTCGGCCAAATCCGACTCGTCGAAGTCGGGATCCACCAAGCCAGAATCAAGCAAGCCGTCCAACTCCGAGTCCTCGGGGAACGCCAAGAGCAAGGGCTCGAAGAAGAAGTCCTCCGACTGACTCGGAGAGGCTGCGATCTTGATATGCCCCACGGGTAGCCCGCTCCCTGAAATCGGATCAGACGAAAGATGGAGGGCAAAATGGAAGGGCCAAGATTTTTTTGCAATGGAGAGAGAGCGAACCACTGATGAACGCTCATGGGACGCTAACAAGGAAAGACCCAGCAATTTTCTAAACAAATAGATGCGCCGAAGTCGTGTCTAGACCCCCATGCTTCTCGTGTGCATGAAGCCGTGATCGCAAGGCCCAACGCGACCTTTTTTGCTCATACAAACCGAGATGCGCGAGCATCCGAGTTGTAGTGCACTGAATTTTGCAATGTCTGCCTCAGTTCAACCCGGGAGCTCGCGCTCCTCGGCTATTATTATTGCGGACCACCGATCAAGGACGGATCCGGTGGAATACGTCATTTCTCTGATTCGAACAGGCCAAACGAGCAACTTCAATCGACAGGCCCCGACGCTCTTGCGCTCCATCGGGTGTGCAAGCGGGAGACCGCGATCTTGCCGGCAAAGCAACAAGCGACATCCGATTGCGGTCCGCGAGGGCGGGCTTGGTAGTTGCTGCGATAGAGGACCTGTTCGTACTCCGATCGCTGCTGCAAGTCCGCTGCATCGCCGATAGATTCGAATTCAAAAGGGAGCATCTGGGATTCCGGTTCGCAATGGGCGAACTCGAGATCGATCACTTCGGAAACATCCACGGGTAGGTTGATGTTCCAGAACTCGTGATGATCAAGCGACAGATGTCGAACGCGTTCGAAGGCGGAACGCGCGCGCTGGCCGGATCGCTCCCAATCGCGAGGCATATCGCGCCGCAGATACTGCGAGACAGCGATCGAGCGATACCCGTGCAATCGGCCTTCGCGTGCACCGGCTACTGTCCCGCTGTAATGAATGTCGACCCCGAGATTGCCCCCTTCATTGACACCCGACAGGATCCAATCCGGTTCGATCCGCAACCACTTCAACGCGACTCGCACGCAATCGGCAGGGGTGCCGGAGACTGTCCAATGCCGATCCGAAACGCGTCGCACGTGCAGTTCGTCGGCGGTGGTCACTCCATGCGAACAGCAACTGCGTACCGAATCGGGTGCGACGATGTAGACCTCGCCCGCCGTCGACATCGCTCGGGCAAACTCCTGGAGGCCTCGCGCATCGTAACCGTCATCGTTGGTGATGAGGAGTTTCACGATAACGACAAACTGTTCAGAAGCTTGCGGGACGAATCCAAGAGATGCTCGTAGTCGTACTCCTCGACATCTTCGCCAAGCAGTTCCACTTCGTAGTAGCCTTCGTATCCGTAGCGTTCAATCGTTTGTATGATCTCTGGGATCGGAACACAACCATCGCCGAGCAGGCAACGATTCTGCATGCCCAGCGGAGCACTTTTGGCGTCGCCGCACTGGACCAATCGAATGAAGGGGACCGCGCTGGGGAGCCAATCCAGGACGTTGGGGTCCTGAGCCATGTGGTAACAATCAAACACGATCCCCACATTGCTATGTGGGATGCTTGAGAGGATGTCGAGGGTGTCTGGGATATTGGTCAGGAAGGTAAAATCCTGGGCGCAACCCGAGTGCATCGGCTCGACGGCTAACTGCACCCCCAAGGCTTGCGCACACTCGGCCAATTCGCGAAGCGCGGTCGCGAAAATTCGTCGTGCATGGCTCTTGGTATGGCCCGCTCGCGAGCCGGCCAACACGGTCAGGCAGTCCGCCTGCAGATCGGCCGCCAGTTGAACCGCATCCAAGGCATCGTGAAGCGATTCGCGAAACGTACGGCCATCATGACCTGTAAAGCCACCCGCCCAATGAAGTGACGAGACGCTCATGTCCATCTCGCCTAATAGTTCCCGCCCCTTGGCCTCCCCGCAATCCGACAGCTTGGGGCGCCAGATTCCAATGGCGCGATAACCATGCTCGTGGTATCGGATCACGTCATCCTCGAAACTCCAACGCAACGTCGAAAGTTCCAATACGGACAGCCGCGAGTTCCAACTCTTGTGCATGAACCGCCCCATCGATGAGATCGTGGAATGAAAAGTGTCGCGACAGTATTGCGAGCCGGTTCGGCCGCGTAAAGAGTCGTTTCCGGAATTGCATCGGGCGCTGCCGCGTTTCCGTCGAGACCTGCCCAAAAAAAAGGCATTGCCTTGGCGGAAAGCCCGTTCCCACGTCACTGCACCGCCAGGCACGCACGATTTCGTCTTATTTCATTTGGCTTATGCGGAAACCTTTTTCGTGCTGTTATCGGCGGAGGATAAACCTTTAACGAATTCCGCAGGCTGATTTCTCGAAAGATGTGGAACGCAACTCGTGACTTTGGCACAGGACATGCACTTCTTCGATCGGGAGTCGAGAAGTACGCAAGAACGAAACGGCTCGTCTCCCCGGACAAAGGCATTGCGACCGGAGCGGAATTGGCTGGGAGAGGGAGAGGACTTCCGGCTGCTTTCGCGGAGTTGCAGTGCCTTTTTCTTTTGCCTCATTCTCCTCGGCGGGGGCTTCCGTCGATTTCTTTCGTTGCCTTGTCTCTGTCGCATTCGAATTCTCCGGCACGAGAATCGGTTACAATTCGTTTCCGCGATGGTGGAGGGGTCCGGTGTTCGGGTCGCTCGAAGAATCGTTGCAATGCGGATGGAGCAGTCTGCGAACAGATGGATCGCAAATAGACAGATCGAGGGCTTGGATTGGCGAGGCATGGATCATCGCGGGGAAATCCCGACGCGAAGGGGAAGCGCACCCCTGGCATGGAACGGTGGCGGACTTGGGGCTATGTTGCCTGGGGGCTGTGCTATTGGGCGGGGCAACCGCCGCTGCATTGGCCGATCGCAGGGTGGGCAAGCGCCTTGATCTTCGCGGTGTTGGTAATCCATGGTCCTGGTTGGACGAAACGGGAGGGATGGTGGGCTTGGATGGTTGCAAGCGCGGTTTGGCTCGCGCTGCTTCATGGGATCCGTTTGGCGTTTTGGCCCCTGACCTTCGGTTGGATCGCGCTTTCTTTGTACTTGGCGATCTATTTGCCGATATCGATTTTGATGGCCAGATCGTTAGCGCGCCGCTTCCGGATGCCGATGCCCTTGGCGTGCGCGGTGGGATGGACTGCGTGCGAGGTATTGCGCGCCTACGTCGCTACGGGGTTTGCCGGCTGCATGCTGGTGCATTCGCAGACGCCTTGGCCGGGAGTTCTTCCGATCGCTTCGCACTTCGGTGGATACGGTGTCGGGTTCATGATGGTCTTGTCGATGGCTTGGCTCGTCGCTTTCGAACGAAGTACTCGCAAGCCTGCTGAGCCAACCTTCTGGGATAGGTTGTGGCGGGATTCGACGGCGGTCGCGGTTTTGCTGTGGCTGATGTTCAGCATGTTGGGCTTGTGGCGGCGGGATGCGTATCTGCAAGAGCTCCAGCCCATCAAGCCGATCGGTCGTTTTCTGCTGATCCAAGGAAACATGCCGACGATCTTCGATGCAAGCCAGGAGTTGCTTCAACGCGGTTGGATCGAGTACGAGCAGACGACGCGTCGGGCGGTCGCATCGGTATCTGACCCTTCCTCCATCGATGTGGTGATTTGGCCGGAGAGCATCTTTGGGGGGCTCGCGCCGTACATGCAATGGGATCGAGGAGCGAAAATTCCCGAAGAGTTCGACGATAACCGCGATCGATTCGAATGGATGCACCGCAATCTCGTAGGCGCGCACGAGGAAAAAATGGAGCTTCTGCGAAGCGCGTTTGGTCGCGCGGGCAAGCTTCCTCACTTTGTCTTGGGCACCGACGTCCTGTCGGTCGCCGAAGGCCGGTTGGATCGTTACAACGCGGCGCTCTGGATCGATGACGACAACCCCGCAGATACCGACTTCTACGCCAAGCATCACCTGGTCATGTTCGGCGAGTACATTCCCGTGTTGTCGTGGTTTCCGAGCATCATGAAGTTGATCGGCTTAGGCAAGCTCTCGCAGGGAGAGTCTCCCAAGGCTTGGCGACTCGATAATGGGCGGCGCATTGCGCCGAGCATCTGTTTCGAAAACATGGTGCCTCACGTCATTCAAGCCCATATACGCGAGCTTTCCGCCGCCGGAGAAGAACCCGACGTTTTGGTGAACCTGTCCAATGACGGATGGTTTCGCGGTTCGAGCGCCTTGGACCATCATCTCAACAGCGCGATCGTCGCCGCCGTCGAGAACCGAACACCGATGTTGATCTCTGCCAATACCGGGATCTCCGCATGGATCGACGGAAATGGTCGGGTGGTGCAGAGGCTGGATCGCTTGACATCCGGATGGATCCTCGCTGAGCCGTTGCCCGACGGTCGTAATGGTTGGTGGAGTTGGTGGGGAGATTTCCCAGCGCGATGCATTGCGGTGCTTGGTTGCATGCCATGGGCCTTGGCTCTACTGGCCAAAATCACTCCCCGGAAAACGCGGCCACGATCGGACCAAGAAATCCTTCGTTCGTAAAGCGTCGTCCTTCGACAGACGGTTCCGCGAATCGAACGACCACCAACTGATAATCCGGAATGACGTACAGACGCTGCTTGCCCAGGCCTGCTGCCATCCATACCCGCAACGACTTGCCATCGACATCCAAGCCTGTTTCTGCTTCTCGGTTCAACACCCGGGTTCGAATCGCGTCGCGTTCTTGGGAATCGAAGGATCGACCGGCGATTCCTGCATCGGCCACATCGCTGTTTCCGTTCAGCCACCAAGTCAGCCCGTAGGATCGATTGGTCGACGAGGGAGCAAAGCATTCGTCGAGCAACCGCGAGGGGAGCAATTCCTTCATGGAGCCGTCCGGGTTGGTCGCATTCCCTCGATCGAGAACGAATTGGCCGAATTTTGCCCACTCCCGAGCGGTCAGGAACATGCCTCCCGGAATATTGACATTGCCAGCTTGGTCTTTCGTCCAGGTTCCGATCCGCATTCCTAAGGGATCGAGCAAACGCAAATGCGCGTAGGCCTCGAACGACTTGGCGCCGATATCGTCGCGCGATGCCAGTTTTCGGGTCAGCAATTCGCCAAACGCATAGAAGTGGCTTGGCCCGTATTCAAAGGTTTCGCCAGCGTCGTGCTTGGATGGCACCTGGAGCGAATCCTTGTACCAATTCCCGGTGGCCAGATCCTTGAGGCCATCGTTGGCATCCTTTCGTGCGATTCGCTCCTGCCGCTGCTGAAGAACAGGATTTGCATTGCTGCCAAATTGCCTTCGATTGGGAAACGCCGCATCGGCGGGATGCAACCCGGAGGACAGGGTCAGCAGATGGCGAACGGTGATTTTCGATTTTCGCAGGTCCGTTTTCCATTCGGTCAGCGTATCGCAGGCGAGCTCATCCAAGGTCAGCAATCGGTCCTGAACAGCCAACATAGCGATCACCCCCGTGAAGCTTTTCGTGCCGCTGGCGAGCATATGGGGGCGAGAATCTGACCATCCGTGATCATACCTTTCGTAGACCAGCTTGCCCCGATGCATCACGAGCACGGCTCGTCCGCTCCATTGGCTGGAATAATCCGCGGCTTGATCCAGGCGAGATTGGATCGCGGAGGCAACCTGTTGGGCGGCAACCTGCTGGGCATGGGAACCCGTCGCCGACGCGACGAGAATCGCCATCGTGGCCAATCGAAGGCACCCCATCGTACTCGCTCGCCATAAACCACCATTTCGCGCTGTCATGCTGCTGTACCTTATTCCAGAGGTTCCAGAGGTTCCAGAGGTTCCAGAGGTTCCAGAGGTTCCAGAGGTTCCAGAGGTTCCAGAGGTTCCAGAGGTTCCAGAGGTTCCCTTCACCCGTTTAGAACAGATACCGATCTGCAAGCCTATGTATCCACAGGCATTTCCTCACAACGAGGAATCCGAGGCTAAAAATAGGATGCCTCGAGGCGAGAATCAGGCAGAGACGCCTGGGACCGGAGAATTTTCTGTCACGACTGGGCCAACGATTGTGTCGTCTTCGCGGAAACTTTCGGTGGTCTCGGGGACCGCGACGAACTCCCCGATCATCTTGTGCAAATCGGTCCGCATCACCTCCAGGAGAATCGTCAATCGCGTCATCACCTCGATCGTCTCACTTTCGCTATGCCGTCCAACGAATTCGAGGCGACCCAAGATGCGATCCTGATGAAAAAGCGGAAATCGCACGTGCCAACGTTCGGCGTACTCGGGCATCTGATCGCGGTGCCAGTTGGCGTGAAACCCTTCGTGGAGCCACGGCATGTTCAAATCGAGGCTGACTCGTGCCAGTTTGTTCTTTTCGGCGAATTCGACGAGTGTTCCCCAAACGATTTCCCAGTTGCGAGTCCCTTGCAGTTGCACGACTTGCTGGTGGGTCAATCGCCGTTTCGCATTTCTCAGCACCAAAAGGCTCGACGAGAACGAAGCCATCCGTTTCCAAAGCAATTCCAACTCTGCGAAACCAAAGAGTCGAGTTACGACCAACATCCCCAAAGCGAAGACCATGGTCGCGATCGAGATCAAATCCGATTTGAGGACGACGCCGACAACAGCACCGCTGGCGGTTATCAAGCAGAGCAAGGTAATGACCCCAACCAGAGTCCGATTTTGAATCCCTCGCCGCATCAGATTGTGATGCAGATGCCCTCGATCCACGGTGAAAACACTGCGCCCCGTGAGCTTGCGACGAAGGATCGCCATCGACGAGTCGAATAGCGGGATCGACAAGAGGACAATCGGGATGGTGATGGATAAGGGGGAGTCTTCGCTAAACCAGGATCGCATCGTCATCACGCCGAGGATCAAACCGATCAACATGCTGCCCGAATCCCCCAGAAAAACCTTGGCGGGTGGCAGGTTGTAGAACAGGAAACCCAGGAGCGCCCCTGCCATCGAAGCAGCGACCAGCCCTTCGACATGGTTGTTGGTATGAATGCAGATGGCAGCGACCGCGGCGAAGGCGATCCAACCAATCGACGAACACAATCCATCCGCACCATCGATCAAGTTGACGGAGTTGATGCAGAGCAACAACCAACCCAACGTGACCGGCCAAGTCAACAGACCCAGCTCGATGTACCATCCGAAGAGTTGCACATGGTCGATGGCGAATCCGAATCCGATGATCGACAAGCAGATGAGGATTTGTCCGGCAAGTTTCTGTCGACCTCGCAAACCAAAACGATCGTCCACAATCCCTAACAGAACGATGGACGCGGAACCGATTCCCAGCGAAGCCGCCTCGGGCCAAAATTTCACGAACTGCATCCACTTCTCGGGAAATAGTACCAGGATCGAAGCGAAGGCGATAAAGAGGGTCGCCAGAATCGCAATGCCTCCGCATCGCGGGATCGGTTCTCGGTGCAACTTCCGATGGTTGTCAGGAAAATCGACAATACCCAAGCGGATCGCGATTCGTCGGGCGATGGGCGTAATCACCAACGAAACGCAAAGACTGATGGTCAGGGCTATTAGGACGAGGATCAGCGATGTCGGCATCATAGACAGTCGGGCGTGGCAGAACTCGATCAAGACCGCCCGGGCAAGCGATTGTCTCAGCCACCAGCCCCCATAGTCTTCGCTGCCGTTTCATTTGTCCAGACCTGCGCAGGCAAAGCATTGAGGAATTTTTCACCAGTCCGGACAATCGACAAAATCCGACTCGAAAACCTCGCCACGAACCTCATGCGAGGTTCGGAGGCTGAAATTGGGGACTCTGCGAGAAAAATTCCAGGGGGTTTTCGTAGACGACGCGGCGGATCAATTCCCGCGGATGCCCCCGTTTTTTAAGTTCCATGATCAAATCTGGGATGGCGGTCGGTTTGCTGGGCCCCCAGTCGCCTGCCGAGTTGGCCATCAGTCGCTCGGGCCCGTACCGCTCGATCATGTCCGCTGCCCGTTGAGGCGTGCATTTGGTGACTGGGTAGAGAGTCATTCCCGCCCAAAAACCGTTCCCGAGAACCGCTTCGATGGTATGTTCCTCGACATGGTCGACCAGCACTCGCGAACGGTCGATTCGGGAGTCACCCATGAGCATGTCGAGAATCATGCGCGTT
>Ga0315905_10003368_pt1 | contig 16517 bp, 9 predicted proteins | sample LakEriMetagenome_5_FD_203522 | JGI IMG/M metagenome (GOLD analysis project Ga0315905, IMG submission 203522) | Freshwater fungal communities from buoy surface, Lake Erie, Ohio, United States - Buoy 4 MA121 | ecosystem: Environmental > Aquatic > Freshwater > Lake | place: USA: Lake Erie, Ohio... | reverse complement strand
GTGTGTACCATCGAAGGCGGAAAGCCAGATTTGATTGTGGTTCCACTCACCTTGTAGAAATCGATAATCGCCTGTCTCAGTTAAGACGGTCCCCGTAACAATATTTCCGTGCTTACGCAAAACAGCCACTCCCTTGCCGGTTTCAGCGGTATCGGAAGGAGAGAAAATCACATCATAGGTGAGTTCTTCCGGCTGGTTAGTGTACTCTACTAAAGTGTTGATACCGGCGGAAAACGGAACGCTGTATGTGTTGCGGGAGTGATCGGTCCATACACCCAGCAAGCTGTCGTTCCGCCAAGTGCCGCGCAATGAAGCGTCGAACAGTGGTAGTTTAACGAAAAATGAATCTTCGGTAAAGATGATTGAGTCGAGTCGAATGAGCTCTTCAGCATTCAGGATGTTCCACCCCCCGGCTTCCGTAATGTCGAGTCGCGCAGGAATGACACCGTTTTCGGTCTTAAATAGCAATTGATAGTAGCCGGGCGTTGGCCGTGATGCTTTATGGGAGCAAGCGACAAACACACAAACAACAATCAAGAGAATGAAATAACGCACAGCTAAGGTTTATTAAATAATGCACGAATCTACGTGTGTGGAACGCACACTTAGTACCTTGTGCTCATAATTATTTTAAGTTGAATCACCAAAAATCGAAACCGGGAATTGTGTTTGGAACCCCGGAACAACAAGTGTTCTATAAGGAGTTGCGCTCACGTGTGGAGCACTATTTCGAGTCGACAGGTCAGAGTAAATATGCCAACGCAACAATGGTAGTAAAGACAATTGTGTTGGTTGGTGGATATTTGGCCGGTATTGCGTTGCAGATGGCTTTCTTGCCATCGCCAGCTCTGAGCTTCGTGTTGTTCGCGCTAACCGGAGTTTTCCTTGCGGGTATAGGAATGAGTGTTATGCACGACGCAAATCACGGAGCGTATTCAGCCAATGAAAACGTCAATCGCTGGGTGGGTTATAGTTTGAATCTGTTGGGGGGTATGGTTATGAACTGGAAAATGCAGCACAATGTGTTGCACCATACTTACACCAACATTGCCGGCCTGGACGAAGACATAGACACGAAGCTGGCCTTGAAATTATCACCCCACGGACCGACCAATAAAGCACACCGTTATCAATGGTTCTATGCTTTTTTCTTGTATATGATTCTCACGCTCTATTGGGGATTAGCCAAGGACCTGGTTCAGTTTATTCACTACAAAAAGGTTGGATTGAATAAGCAATCGCGTGTGAAAAACGCTCTATGGCTGCTTAAAACCGCTATCGTAAAAACGCTGTATTTCTCGGCTTTTATCGGTATACCGGTTTACCTGGGAATGCCGCTGTGGCAAGCTATTGTAGGGTTTCTGATTATGCATGCAGTAAGCGGTTGGATTTTGTCGGTGGTGTTTCAATTGGCTCACGTAGTTCCGGATGCCTATTTTCCTCAGCCCGATGAAAAGGGTTTTATTCCCTATTCCTGGGCCGAGCACCAGTTGCGCACGACGATGAATTTTTCAACGAAAAACAAATGGTTGTCTTGGTATGTGGGTGGTTTGAATTTTCAGATAGAGCATCATCTATTCACCAGGATTTGCCATGTGCATTATCCGGCAATTTCTGAAATCGTGAAAAAAACAGCCGCAGAGTATGGTGTGCCGTACTATGAGAAACCCACGTTTGGAGCTGCACTGCGCGAGCATATCGCGTTTCTGCGCGCGCAGGGAGTGCCAAGGCTGAATGAGATAGGCGGGTAGTCTTAATCCGGCTTGATGCGATTGGTCTTGTAGACTAAATGTTCGCCTCGCCCCTTTTTAAAGATATTGCGACCCGGTGCTTTCCCTTTACGCAACTCTTTTTGCGCATCCTCCGATAGTTGCGAAATTTCCTTGCACGTATCAGAGCAACAGTTATTCATTTTCTCTTTGCAGGAAGGGCACTGAATGAAGAGGATGTGGCACGCAAGGTTGGCGCAATTGGTATGATGATCGAAGGGCGCGCCGCATTGGTGACACTGCGCAATGACGTCGTCTGAAATTCGTTCAGCAAGCCGTTCATCGAATACAAAGTTTACCCCGAGAAAACGGTTTTCTAAACCCCGTTCTGTGATGTCGCGCGCGTATTTGATTATGCCACCTTCGAGTTGATGAACATTGGGAAATCCTTTGTGCTTTAGGTAGGCCGATGCTTTCTCGCACCGAATACCACCGGTGCAATACATCACTATGTTTTTCTCTTCTTTTCCTTTCAGCATGTCTTCCACCATTTCGATTTCTTCACGAAACGTATCGGCATCGGGTAGGATAGCGTCTTTGAAATGACCCACCTCGCTTTCGTAATGGTTGCGCATGTCAATGAGGATTGTGTCGGGTTTTGACGTCAGTTCATTGAATGCTTCCGCGGAAAGATGCACACCTGTGTTGGAGGGATTAAAGCTCGGGTCTTCAATACCATCGGCAACAATTTTGCTACGCAACTTGATGATGAGTTTGTAGAACGACTTACTGTCGTCTTCCACCGCGGTGTTCAGTCGCACGCCATCGAGAAACGTAATGTTGAATAAGTTTTCGCGAAATGCCTCGAAGCGATTGGTTGGCACACTGACTTGTGCGTTTATGCCTTCTGCCGCTATGTATGTGCGGCCCAGCACACCGAGCGATTCCCAGTGTACAAACAGGAAGTCGCGAAAGAACTGCGGATTGGCAATAGGATGGTATTTGTAGAACGAAACCGTTGTTCGCGGTTCCTTGCTTTGCTCGATACGGTCTTTTAGGACGCGTCGGTCGATGGTGTTGTGTAGTTTTTTCATCGGTACAATTGCATGTTATACGTCTGAGATATGGGTCGGCAAAGATAGGCTATCACGTTGCTTGCTGACAAAGCCCTCTGAAGAGACACATAACGGTGATTCGCCTTGAATAGTGCTAATTGCGGATTACAAACAGCGCGCGCGCTAGCGTGTCGCGTCAAGGATTGATGCGCGAACAATGAGGAACGGACTGCTTTTTATTATGCTCTTCCATGAATTGTTAATTTCCACATTCCAATCTTAATTCCTTTCGGAAAACACTGTATTTCCACCCCACAACCAATCTATTTTTCGGTCACTGAATGCAGATAAACGTTTCGCAACGACTCTTTATTTTCTTTCCGGGGCTCTTGTGCCTGTTGGTGGGAAGCTCAGCTTATGGGCAGTTGCCTGCTTATGTTCCGGAGGATAATCTGGTGGCGTGGTATGGTTTCAATGGCGGTGCAACAGATGCTTCAGCCAATGGACACAATGGTACCGCTGTATCAGTAACACAGATTGCAGATCGATCAGGAAATAGCGATGGCGCTTATTTCTTTAATGGTTCCGAGAGCGAAATTGTGGTTCCCTTTAGTGATGCATTCAACGCCTTTCCTTTTAGTGTTTCGCTCTGGTGTAAACTTGAGTCGGACAACAATGGAGGTATGCTTATCCAGCGCTACACAAATTCCTCCTGGAATGGCTGGGTGATGGGTGTTAGCAGCACGGACGAACCCACTCAAACCGTGTCACCGGGTTATATGCTTCAGGCCCCACCCAATTGCAACGGAGTGGTTTCGAGCGCACAGTGCAACACGGGCATCAACTATTCGGGCGGACTTTACGACCAAATGTGGCACATGTTAACCTTCACGGTGGATGGAGATAGCGGGAGATTTTATGTGGATGGCGCTCTTCAAACCGTGCAGCCCTGGACCGGGCCAAGTGGAGCACCAAGTGGCAATTCAGATTTGCGAATAGGCGGTACTGATATGGGCTCCCCCTTCTATTTTCATGGCGGAATGGATGAGGTGGGTATCTGGAATCGCGCTCTAGCACCGCTAGAGATAGAGTTGATGTATAACGCGATGCCGCCTATTGCCGGATGCGTCAACAGCAACGCCTGTAATTATGCTCCGGAAGCAACGCTCAACGACGGTTCGTGTGTGTTTGATTGCATGGGATGTATTGACCCATGTGCGTGCAATTACAATCAGAACGCGGCTTTTAATGATGGCTCTTGCGATTACAGCTGCAATATGGGCATGACGTTCATTACTGTTTTTCATGATGCTAACGCCAATGGGAGTTTTGATAATAATGAGAACCCCATGCAATATTGGCCGGTTCAAATTACACAACTTCAAAAGACCGTGTATACGAATGAGAGCGGAATGATAGTCGTGCCGCTGCCGGCCGGAGTTGTTCATTATGAGCTCATGAATGCCTCAGCAGATTGGGTTGCGACAACTCCCATACAATTACAACTCGAGGTGCCCGGTAACACGCAGGCGTTTTTTGGACTTCAACATGTAACAGGAGAGTCGAATGTTGAAGCAGAAGAACTTCCGGGGTATCACGCTTACATGCATTGCGATTATGGCGTCGAAGGCGGATTGTATGTCCGAAACACCGGAGGACAGCAGTTACACGGAACACTTGAGCTTACATGCGATCCGCAATTCATACCCACTATTCCCTTGTCGCTTAGCACACCACCCAATGTTGCGGGTCCTGGTTTTGCGCAATGGGATATTCAAAGTTTACAGCCATGGGAAACCCGCTTGCTAGCCTTCCACATTGATGGTCCGGGAAGTTCTTGGGAAGGTCAAATGACACAGTATTCTTTATCCCTTGAACTGCGAGATGCTTCAGAATCGATTGTCTATACCAACAGCATTGACGCGCAAAAAATGATACAGTGTGAAGAGCAACCATCGCGCTTGCACTCAGACCCCATTGGATTTGACGATGCTTTTCACTATGTGCCGGAAGGATCCATGATAACATTTCGCGTACAGTTTCAAAACAACACGGAAGAATGGGCAGACAACGCACTAGTTATTCAAAACCTGAACTCACAGCAATTTGATTTGGCTTCGTTCGAATTGGTATATGCATCCGAATCTATGGTTGGATGCCTTCATGACGATGGCACGATTGACTTGCAGTTTTCGGATCTCTCGGAAGTACCAAACGATGCTGATGCTACACAGGCGGGTGGTTATGCTGTTTATCGCGCCCGGCTTCGAGAGGATATAGCGCCGGATAGTACGTTTTATCACAACATGCACATTGTCTATAATATGAATAATACAGCAAGTGGTGATACGGTGTTTCACACTATTTACGACTGCAATCGTATCGCTCATGTTGTTGGTGATGACATGTATTGTGAAGGCGACACGGTTGTTCTGCAATCAACTGGCTCATGGATAGAGGAGTATCGGTGGTTGTTGGGTGATACACTGCTCAGTTCAGAACAACAGTTTAATATGGTTCTTTCTCCGGGATTCCACAATGTTGTGTGCCAATTTACCAACCCGTTATGCTACGTCTGCGAGCACAAACCCATACAAGTCTTGCAAGCGCCGCAAGGAGAGCTCGTGATAGACGGCAATCAGATTACATCAATCGGAGAGTTTGGTTGTCAGTGGCACTTCAATAACGAACCTTTTACAGACGCTAATCAGACAAGCATTTATGCCGAACAGAACGGTGTTTATCAAGCTCTCTGGTTTAATGAGTATGGCTGCCAGGGCTGGAGTGAGTCAGTAGTAATGAGCTCTGTAGATATTCTGAACGAATCGATTGGGGTTTATCCGAATCCGGCGAAAAATCAGATAAACCTCTTGTTACCGACCGGTTCATTTGAGTTGTTTATATCCGACTTGAGCGGCCGAGTGATAGTATCTCATTTGAATGTCCGTAACACGGATAGTGTCGATATTTCTGATTTATCTGCCGGTATTTATGTTCTTGCAGGAAGGGGCGAGTTTGCCTCATTCAAGTCCACGCTTGTTGTCGAATAATTAGTTCTATTTTCAAATAACACCCATTGAGAATTCGGGTGTTTTTTATGAGAACTCGGCGACTTGATTTCCGCCAAATCACAAAATCTTACTTTTTCACACCACCTGCTCAATTAGCTAATTGATCGTGAGTGTGTGCGTGCAACTTCGTCTCCGATAACGATGCATAACTAAACATCGAATCACACAATCACTTACCAAAAACAAAAGAAATGAAACGGATTGCAACACCTATCATGACCGAGAAAGAAATGTAAGAAAAGTACCAAGCACTTCTCAAGCATTTTTGCCATGAGAACTAATTCAAGAAACCGATTTTCATTCATTGCATTGGCGTGCGTGATAATGCTCGCGTCATGCTCCTCCGAAAAGCATTCTGTTTACCAATATAAAAGAGGACATCAATCTCAGCGAGCGGCTACTGTGTTCAAGAAACACAATCACCCGCATTGGCAACGCTTCGATCGAATAAGCCCAATCGATTAACGAAATACTACGCGTTGCACTGCGCTGTGCGTTCCTTTCGATAACACAACCGTATATAATCCTGAGGCACGGTGTTCGATCGAAATCAGGTGTTTGCCTTGGGTCAACAGTCCGTCATGCAGCACTTGCACCAATTGTCCTTGCGAGTTAAACATCTCAATGCGTAAAGCCTCGCTGTTCTGTTGAAACAAATCGAGAGTCATGTTATTATCGGAAGGGTTGGGGTAGACGTTGTAATAAAATAGCGGAGTCGCCTCTCTCACACCCGTTGGAAACGATCCATAAATGTTTATGTCGTCGATGTACAGGTTGTTTCCACCATAACTGGTGAATTCGAATTTCACACGAAAGCGATCGTTGAACCAATCTTCATTAATAAGTTGAATCTCTTCCGAATCCCAATCTTCTGTTGCGTCGGGCACAAAGAAGGTATTGGTTGGGTCTGTCGTCGGTAAATTGGTAAGTCCCTTGTGCAATTTGCGCTGGCTCCAAATAGTTCCGCAGTCGGAAGACGCGCTGATACGAAAACGATCATCGGTTTCAGCGGTTCTGTTTGCATAAGACCATTTGTACGTAATGTAAGCGGCAGTGGCGCCGGAAAGATCGATTGTTGGAGAATAGAACTCGTCGATGTTACCCTCTTCAACACTGAAGTTGCGAAGGCGTAATGATTTTGACCCGCTGTAATAAGCGTTCGGTGTCACCTCCCATGTTTCGTCGTTGTTGACATTGTTGGTGATCCAGGCGCCGGGCCAGTCGCTTTCAAAACCCTCCTGAAGAGGTGAAGCCACCATAGCATTGGTTAGGACTCGCACAAAAGCTGTTTCAGTAGCGGATAGGCTTTGAGTTCCGTTGCTCACAGTAAGAGAAACCGTATAAACACCGGGCTCTGCATAGGAGTGTTGAGGGTTTTTGTGTATCAAAGGGTCTGTTCCGTTGAGGGTCTGTCCGTCACCGAAATCCCAGGTCCACGAAACAACATTGTGATAGGAGTTGTCGAAAAACGACAGTGTGTCGCCTGCGCAAATACTGAATTGGGATGAGCTAAACGATGCAAGGCACAGTGGAGGGTTTAACACTCCTGTTTGTTCCAGATTGTTTTGGGTCACTAGCTGGTTGCGTTGCGCAGTGTTGCTTTGAAGTGCTGCACGCATGCGAAGTCCTTGTCCTTGCGTGAACATACGGCTGCAGTAGGAGTATTCCATATAATTCTGCACGTTGTCTTGAGCACTTCCGCATGAGGCGCCATTTATGTTACAACTGGTGTGGCCAATCGTGTTTGGTGTGTCGGTTACGTTGTCGTCGAAATCGCAGTTGCTGGATTCACCGGGAGAGTTTGTTGGCCCCCAAGTGTGATACAGGTTTAGCCAATGGCCAATTTCGTGGGTGAGTGTGCGTGACCGTATGGTTGAGCTTGTGCCAATGGAACCCACATAATCGCTTCGCATTACAATGCCGTCTACAAACGCACCCCAGTTTCCATTTACGTCGCCGGGTAAGTTTGTGAATCCGGCCACGCCACTCCCTGCGTCGGCGCATATCCAGACGTTCAGGTAGCTGTCGCGAGGCCAGATAGAAAGTGCCTTCATGTCCGAATTGCCGCCGTCATTGGTAAGCGGACTTACTACGCGGTTGATGCCGCTGTGGCAGTTACCATCGGGGTCGATAGTGGCTAAGCGGAATTCAATATAGGTGTCTGCTGCTATGTCGTCGAAGGCATCTACAATATCGGCTGTATCTGCATTCAGTTTTCGGAAATCTCTGTTGAGAATGTTCAATGCGTCATAGATCTGCTCCTGGCTGATGTTTTCAATGCCGTTTTCATGAATGACATGAAATACAACCGGTATGATGTAGAGTTGATTGTTCCCGCCTCGTTGCGCTGCAAGTTCTTGCGTAAAACGCTCGAGTTCGCGGGTATCGTGTTCACACGCGGCCTGCGCGTGAGGGTGAGTTGCGAAGAGTCGCTGTCTTGCCGCTGTTTGTCCGCAGAAATAGGTTTCGTGCTGCTGGGAATGGCCTAAAAACGAGAGGCAGGAAAGGATAGCTATGTAGATGTATTTCATTCGATCGAAATGTAAGGGTGTCAAAAGTACGATACCGTTTTCTTAGACAGGTACACACAACAGGTTGAATCCCCTAATTCTTGGCTGTTTTGCTGTTTCTGTCCGTACTTTTGCGCTCCGTTTGAATATTCCCATGAGCCAGAAGCACATACGCAATTTTTGCATCATCGCACACATCGACCACGGCAAGAGCACGTTGGCCGACCGTTTATTGCAGGTTACCAAAACCGTTGATGAACGCAAGCTCGTTGCGCAAACGCTCGACGACATGGATTTGGAGCGCGAAAAGGGCATTACCATCAAGGCCCACGCTATCCAGATGAATTTTACCTACAAAGGCGAGAAATATGTGCTGAACCTCATCGACACTCCGGGTCACGTAGACTTCTCTTACGAAGTATCTCGTTCCATCGCAGCATGTGAAGGAGCGCTGCTCATTGTCGATTCAACACAAGGCATTCAAGCGCAAACGATTTCGAACTTATACCTCGCGCTCGAACACGACCTCCACATCATTCCGATTCTCAACAAACTCGACTTGCCCAATGCAGAGCCCGAGATAGTGAAAGACCAGATAGTGGACTTGATTGGTTGCGATCGCAATGAAATCATACACGCATCCGGAAAAACAGGCCAAGGGGTCGACGATATTCTCGCAGCCATTTGTGAGCGTATACCCGCACCGAAAGGAGACCCGAACGCGCCTTTGCAAGCGATGATCTTCGACTCGGTGTTCAACTCGTTTCGCGGAATCATTGCCTACTACCGCATGAAAAACGGCGTGCTTCGCAAGGGCGATAAGGTAAAATTCATGAACCTCGATACGGTGTATGCGGCAGATGAAGTGGGCATCATGGGGCTCACGCTGCAACCCCGCGACGAAGTGCGCGCAGGCGACATTGGCTACATCATTTCCGGTATTAAAAAGGCAACCGAAGTAAAAGTGGGTGACACCATCACACACCTCGAAAACCCTTGCACAGAAGCCGTAAAAGGTTTTGAAGAAGTAAAGCCCATGGTATTCGCCGGGGTTTATCCGGTAGATACAGACGACTACGAAGACCTGCGTGCTTCGATGGAGAAACTCCAATTGAACGACGCGTCGCTCGTGTTTGAACCCGAGAGTTCACAAGCACTTGGCTTCGGATTCCGTTGCGGCTTCTTGGGGATGTTGCACATGGAAATCATCCAGGAGCGTTTGGAGCGCGAGTTCAACATGACAGTGATTACGACCGTTCCCAACGTGTCGTATTACGCATATACCTCGAAGGGAGAAAAAATCGAAATACACAATCCTTCAGGGCTTCCCGACTCCAATAAGTTGGATTATGTTGAGGAGCCATACATCAAAGCACAGATCATAACGAAAGGAGATTTCGTAGGTGCGGTAATGACATTGTGCATTGAAAAACGCGGTGTCATTGTAGGTCAGACCTATCTCACCTCCGACCGCGTGGAGCTGAATTTTGAAATGCCACTCGCAGAAATTGTATTCGACTTCTACGATCGTCTAAAGACCATTTCGAAAGGGTATGCCTCCTTTGACTACCACCCCATCGGCTACCAGCAAAGTGATTTGGTGAAGATGGACGTGCTATTGAATGGTGAACAAGTAGACGCTCTATCAGCGCTGATACACCGCGATCATGCATTTGATTTGGGTAAAAGAATTTGCATCAAGCTGAAAGAACTCATCCCACGCCAGCAATTCGAAATTGCGCTCCAGGCTGCTATAGGCGCGAAGATTATTGCTCGTGAAACCATCAGCGCTCTTCGTAAAGACGTTACCGCGAAGTGTTACGGTGGTGACATCTCCCGTAAGCGTAAGCTGTTGGAAAAGCAGAAGGAAGGTAAGAAGCGCATGCGCCAGGTAGGTAGCGTGGAGGTGCCACAAGAGGCGTTCCTTGCTGTTTTGAAATTGAACTCGTAAACTTTACAGCAAACACTTTCGCTCAAACTCTCGGTCCGCGACGCACTGCAGTGCGTTGAAAACCCGGAAAGAAGCTGACACTATTCCTAAATCACGAACCCATGTCGAATAACGATATCATGAAAAAACTGCGCGTCGCTTTAAAGCTGCGCGATACAGAGATTGTCAAGATTCTAAAGCTTGCTGAATTCGACATGACTGAGTCCGAACTCGGCGCCATCTTCCGCAACGAAGACCATCCGAAATACAAAGAATGCGGCGACCAATTGTTGCGCAATTTTCTGAATGGTCTAATCATTCACATGCGTGGTCCTATGCCGGCTGAGAAGCCTGCAGGAGAAGCAAAGCCACAAGCTGAAAAGCCAAAGCAACCTAAGCCGGAGAGAAAGCAATTGCACTTTAAGAAGAAGCAAGGCTAGTGAACGCGCAGCAGCGCGTCCACTAGCCTTGCTTCTCTATGGGTGACCGTGTGTAATTTGCACGTCTATGGACGCGCAGCAGCGCGTCCTGACCCGGAGTTTAGTTTTACTCCTTAATGCCGACTAAGTCCATCATGAAGGCATACTCCAGCGCTACTTCTTTCAACGCTTCAAAACGTCCGCTCTTACCACCATGGCCCGCATCCATGTTGCACCAGAAGAGCAACTGGTTGGTGTCGGTTTTGTAGTCGCGCAGTTTCGCCACATACTTCGCGGGCTCCCAGTATTGCACTTGGCTGTCCCAGTATCCTGAGGTAACCAAAATGTTTGGATACGCTTTTTTCTCGAGGTTATCGTATGGCGAGTATGACTTCATGTAGTCGTAATACTCTTTGTTTTTCGGATTGCCCCATTCGTCAAACTCAAAGGTTGTAAGCGGAATAGTCTCGTCGAGCATGGTGGTGATGACGTCCACAAAAGGCACAGCGTTTACTACGCCTCTCCACAAATCGGGGCGCATATTGCAGATGGCACCCATCAATAAACCGCCGGCGCTTCCACCCATGGCGAAGAGCTTTTCATTGGTGGTATAGTTGTTTGCAATCAAATGTTCCGCACAGTTGATGAAGTCGGTGAAGGTGTTTTTCTTCTTCAACAACTTTCCATCCTCATACCAGAGGCGTCCCATTTCCTGTCCACCGCGAATGTGCGCAATGGCATATACGAAACCACGGTTGAGCAATGAGAGACGAGCAGAAGAGAAGCCCGCGTCCATGTTTGCACCATACGATCCGTATGCGTAAAGCAACGTAGGAGCAGAACCATCGAGCGGCGTTCCTTTTTTATACACGAGTGAAATAGGCACCAACGTTCCATCGGTTGCCGTTGCGTATAAGCGCTCGCTGCTGTATTGATTTGGGTCGTGACCACCAACTACCTCTTGCTGCTTCATGAGCTTGCGGTCTTTGCTGGTCATGTTGAAGTCGTAGGTACTCGCCGGGGTTGTCATGCTGCTGTAGCCATAGCGAAGGACCTCTGTTTCGAAATCAGGGTTAGCGCCAACACCCGCAGAATAGGTTGGGTCTTGAAACTCCACGTAGTATTCCGACTTGTCGTTCCAACGAATAACGCGTATTTGAACAAGACCGTTTTTGCGTTCTTCCACCACGAGGTAGTCTTTGAAAATCTCAATGCCTTCCAGCAACACATCGGTGCGGTGAGCAATCACCTCCTGCCAGTTTTCCTTGGTAGTGGCGGTTTCCGGACAACTCATGAGGCGGAAGTTTTTCGCCTCGAGGTTGGTAGTGATATAGAAGCGATCGCCGAAATGGTCGATGCTGTATTCCAGGTTGCGTTCGCGTGGTTGTATCACCTTGAAGTCGCCTGCAGGCGCATCGGCACTCAAAACACGGTATTCGTTGCTCAGTGTTTGGTTGGAACCAATCACCATGTATTTCTTACTCTTCGTTTTGTATACGAAGCAAGAAAACTCTTCATCCTTTTCTTCAAACACCACCACGTCGCTTGATTGCGGCGTGCCAAGTGTATGTTTCCAAATCTGAAATTCGCGAAGCGTTGTAGGATCCTTCTTCACGTAGAACAAGGTCTTGTTGTCGTTGGCCCATACCGGACAGCCTGCTATGCCTTCGATTTTGTCGGTCAGCATTTCACCTGTTTGAATATTGCGAAACGACGCCGTGTAAATACGACGGCTTACTACGTCTTCGCTATACACCACAATCGTGTTGTCTTCACTCACATCGATTCCGCCCAGTGACCAGTAATCGTGACCTGCAGCGAGTGCAGGGCCATTTACCAATACCTCTTCAGCGCCCGTATCCATGCTATCTTTCTTGCGGCAGTTGAACGCATAATCCTTTCCAGCTTCGTAGCGCGTGTAGTACCAATAGCCATTGTCTTTTACAGGCACACTCTGGTCGGTTTCCTTGATACGACCCTTCATTTCTTCGAAGAGCTTCACCTGAAACGCATCAGTATGCGCAAGCACCGACTTTGTATAAGCGTTCTCCGCATTCAAGTAGTCGAGCACGTCCTTCGTTTGCTGGTCGCGCGTGGAATCGGGTGCGTTCTTCTGCTCATCGCTGAGGCGCATCCAGTAATAATTGTCGACACGGGTATCGCCGTGTTCCGTCATTTCAAAGGGAATTTTCTTGGCCATGGGCGGCTGTGCAGTTTGTTGCGTAACGGGGGTGTTACAGGAGGCGAAAATAAGGCTGATGGCGAGGATTGAGAGTTGTGAACGCATGGGATTACGGATTACGGATTACGGATTACGGATTACGGATTACGGATTACGGATTACGGATTACGGATTACGGATTACGGATTACGGATTACGGATTACGGATTACGGATTACGGATTACGGATTACGGATTGTAAAAAGAGTGTGAAGTTATGGGAATAATATGCTTGTTGTACACCTTGATTTGCTTGAGCTCGTGTCATTTTATTCGCATAAGTATCTGATGGAGAAAAACTGATTAGAGGTTTTTTCGGGAACGTTGCGTCATGAAAAACGAAATAAAAGATTTGTCTTTTGAATTTGGGTTAGCCATCCTAAAGCATCATTCTAAGTTATTGAAAAAACAATTGGCACCGCTTGCATCTCAGCTGTTGAGGTCTGGCACTGCTGTGGGTGCTTTGTATCGCGAAGCACAGTTTGCACAAAGTCGAGCGGATTTCATTAACAAGCTTTCGATTGCCCGAAAGGAATGCAATGAAAGCATTTATTGGTTGGAATTGCTTCAATCAAGCGGTTACATTGAAAAGTCTGATTACATGACACTATCAAAGCAGGCTGGGTCACCCTTGAAAATTCTTTCATCCATTATTCAATCCACACGAAACAGAGCACTAATCTCAAAGGAAAAATCCGTAATCCGTAATCCGTAATCCGTAATCAGGATACTCTCTATCTTCGCCTCCACAATCCCCCTTATGTCTCGAATCCTCACCGGCATACAATCCACAGGCACCCCGCACCTCGGCAATATTCTCGGCGCCATAATGCCTGCTATTGAAGAAAGTAAGAAGCCCGATAACGACAGCTTCTTGTTTATTGCCAATCTGCATACGCTCACCGCAGTGAAAGATGCCGCCGCGATTCGTGAAAACACGTACTCAGTGGCCGCTGCTTGGTTGGCATGTGGGCTCGATACCAATAAGACCACTTTCTATCGCCAAAGTGATGTGCCCGAAGTAGCAGAACTCACCTGGTATCTGCAATGCTTCACGCCTTTCCCGATGCTGGCAAACGCGCACAGCTTCAAAGACAAGAGCGACCGATTGAGCGACGTGAATGCCGGCTTGTTTACTTACCCGGTACTGATGGCTGCTGATATTTTGCTCTACGGTGCCGAAATAGTTCCTGTCGGAAAAGACCAAGTGCAGCACCTGGAAATTGCACGCGATATCGCCGAGGCGTTCAATAATCGCGTTGGTGGTTCGCTGGTAGTTCCGCAATCGAAAATCAACGAAGAGACGCAATACATACCCGGCACCGATGGACAGAAAATGAGCAAGAGTTATGGCAACTTCATCGATGTTTTCCTTCCGGAGAAAGAGCTGAAAGATGTCATTAACAAGAAAATAGTGACCGACGCAACCCCATTGGAAGAGCCAAAGGACGCTGAAGGCAGCGTGGTGTTCAAATTGTATAAGCTCATTGCGCCGGCAAACGATGTTGCCACGCTGAAGGGCAAGCTCGAAGCAGGCGGTTACGGATGGGGTCACGCAAAGAAGGATTTACTGGAAGCCGTTTTAGCTCGTTTCTCGGAAGAGCGCAAGGCCTATGAGCACTACATGGCCGACAAACAAGAACTCGATCGCCAATTGCATGAGGGCGCAGACAAGGCGCGCATCACGGCACTGAGCACACTGCACGAGGTGCGCAGGGTGTTGGGTTACTAATAACTACTGATTGTCGCTTCACAAGGCATAGAACATGAGCACATCTTCCATTCGTTCCACGTTGTTTCAGAATGCAGCTGTTCTTTTTGTACTGCTGATGCTCAGCTATCCGCTTTTCTATTTCTCCTACAAATACACCCTGCCGGATATGGGTGGTGCCGACTATTTCCATTACCTGCATTTGTACGAAAACTGGGATGTGGAACATACCGAGGCTCCGTTCAACATGCGCATTGTCGGTTCATACGGCACACATCTATTCAATAAAGCGGGGTTGCACTACGACACTGAAACCGTTTTTGCCACAGCGCATCCCGAGTTGTCGCCGCAAACGTTTTTCAACGCGTTGTTCTTTAATTACCTCTGTGTGTTGGTGAGTGCATTCGTGATGTTTCATACAGCGAAGGCACGGTTGAACAGCAGCCTTCTTGCATTCATCGGCTCGTTGGTTTTTTTACTCGGCTTCGGAACCGTTTTCTTTTTGCTAAAGCCCGCCAATGATGCGTGTGGCGTGTTGCTCATCGCCGCTGGTTTTCATTATTACCTGAAAAAGAGCGCGTGGGTTTATCCCATCCTTTTGCTCTGTGTTTTCCAGCGCGAGTATGCGCTGATGGTTTTCGGGATGCTGGCAGCAGTGGATTACTTCTTCGAAAGGCATCGCTTTTTCGCTGCTGTATTGTTGGCCTCGATTGCCTCCTTTGGCTTGTATTACATCTTGCGTAAAACCATTTTTTACTCACCGCTGCACGATGGTCAAACCAAGCCAGGGTTTTTTCTGCAATCCCTGTTGCACCCTGAAGTAGCGTGGGGTCCTTTCATCAAGCAACTTGCCTTGTCGTGCAACTTGTTGTGGTTGTATGCTGCTGTGGTTGTATACAAAATGTGGAATGGAATAGCCTTTAACAAGCGGTTTCTTACAATCGTTTTGGTACTGTTCGTACAAGTGATTTTCATGAGCATTGCCGCAGGATTTGGAAACAATACAGGCAGGATATTCTATTTCATTGCTCCCATGGTTGTTTATTTTCTGTTGATGGAGTCTAAAAGCATCGTGATTTCTTCTGTTCAGAACTGAATCGGGTTCTTCGTGTAAAAAACACACCAACTGTTTGTGTTTATTCGAATTGTTCTACATTTGTTAGGCTTGCTAAAGCCAAAACAATTCGGGCAGTAACAGCCCAACTATTTAATTAACCTCACACCACGTTCATGAAACGGATTTTATTCATTCATGTGATGGCACTGTTCTGTGCCATTCAATCATTCGCACAAAACTCACTCAACTCAGGTGATTTCGTAGGGGGTTCCTGGGGATCAGGACAAGCCATGAGTGCATCGGCCGGCACTTCGTTGATCATTACGAAGTCGGTAGCGACAACGGGCGACAAGTATTTTCGATTCTTCGGTGATGGTAGTCCGTGCGGTGAATACCAGCCGACTACGAACGGCGATTTTTTCACTCATAACGTTGCGGTGACCGCACCCAACGCCAACTGTGGAAGTGCCAACGCTTGGCGCATCAACGTCCCAACGACTACATCGAATGTGGTGTTTAAAACCGATGGCGGTAACGACGGTATGGACCGAACCATTGCGTATGTTATCCAAGGTACTGTGCAAACGGTTAGCAGCGTAAGCCAAGCGCCTACGTCCGGAAGTGTATTTCCGGGTCAGGCGGTAACGGTGACCGCAACACTGAGCGGCACATTTGCCACGGGTCAGGCAGCCTATTTACGCTATACTACAGACAGTTATTCTACCTCAACGGTGGTAACAATGACGGGCTCCGGCACCTCTTATACCGCCACGATTCCCGCCTCTGCCAACACACCGGGAGCTTCGTTGAGCTACTATGTGTTTACTTCAGGTA
>Ga0315905_10003366_pt1 | contig 16523 bp, 14 predicted proteins | sample LakEriMetagenome_5_FD_203522 | JGI IMG/M metagenome (GOLD analysis project Ga0315905, IMG submission 203522) | Freshwater fungal communities from buoy surface, Lake Erie, Ohio, United States - Buoy 4 MA121 | ecosystem: Environmental > Aquatic > Freshwater > Lake | place: USA: Lake Erie, Ohio... | reverse complement strand
CTATGGCTTTGATCTACTACGCCGCTTTTTCATTGCTCCTCCCCAATCTCTCTTTGACTCCCAGTTCTGCCCCATTCAACTTTTGTCCTGTACTTAGATTGACAATAGCGATTAATGTCAGTAATCACCTGCTGTTCTTGTTTACCAATATTTTGAACTTGATCCTGGGCTAACTTGGCTGTCAGAATATCTTTGCTGGCCAACGCACTAATCATACTGCGGGTCGCTTCACCGTTACCGCGATAAATGGTCACTAATTGCTGTTGATAATCGGTTAACTGGGGATCATTCAGGGCTAATTTTTCGACTTTCTCGGCGGTTTGATCAAAACTATCGGCAATTTTTAAAATATCTGCTTCTGCGGTGGTATTACGATATTGAGAACTTTCTTCGGCCATTTTTTGCGTAATTAAAATTAGCTTTTTACATTGGGCCGTTTTACTGGCGCTACAACTGATCAAACCCTGACAAGCTATCAGTAATCCTCCCCAAACTAAGCATTGACGCAGGGAAAAAGACGGAGTTAATAAGCAATACTTAAGCGGCGATCGCATGGAGTTAGAAAAAAACGACGGTAAATGATAGATTACTTAAGCCAACCGGGGGCCGCTCCTTAGATAGGAGTTACTTAAAATAATGGCGGTGGGATTCCTAGGGAGTGAGCCAACAGTGCCAGAAAAAAAGACTGAACAGCGCAATGGACAAACCGATTTTAAGAACTGTCCTAATCCTATCCCTTCAACCGAGAATGCTAGCTTACCGTAAATGAGAGGACAAAACCGAGACCTTGGTAGCCTAAATCAACTGGCTGAAGTTGATCACAGCACCAAACTAATTTATTTTTCTAGGACTATGACCCATCTACTATCCCATGCCATTGACCCAACCGTAATTGGCAAGTCGAAAGTTTCACCCTGGCTAATCGCGCTCGTTTATCCCTTTGGGCTTTGCTTGTTGCATTGGTACTTTGGCAAGATTACCATCACCGGCCAAACCTATCTACCCGACACGGGGCCCATTATTTTAGCCCCCACCCATCGTTCCCGTTGGGATGCCATTTTGCTCTCCTTGGCTGCGGGTAGACGGGTCACTGGCAGAGATTTACGGTTTATGGTCACCGCCTCCGAAGTTCAAGGAATACAGGGATGGTTCATTCGTCACCTAGGGGGATTTCCCATTGACATCAAGCGCCCTGAATTGAGCAGTCTTTCGTACAGTGTGAGCCTGTTAAAAGGGGGGGAAATGTTGGTTATTTTTCCTGAGGGCGGTATTTTTCATGATCAGCAGGTTCATCCCCTCAAACGCGGCGTGGGTCGGATTGCCTTGGAAGTGTGTAAGCAAGATCCCGACACCACCATGCAGGTCATTCCAGTCACAATTCAATATAGTGATCCCTTTCCCAAACGGGGTACTGATGTTGAGATTTCCTTTGGCCCGGGTATTGCGGCCAATCAATTTGATGCCACCAAAATTAAGTCCAGTTCTGAACAGTTAACCCAGCGCCTAAAAGCAGATTTACAGTCTCTCTATGGTTGAAAAAAAGGTCATTCAAGTCTTTACCTAAAAAATAAAAAATCCTTTCCCCAGCCGAAAACCAGAAAAAGGACAAATATTTAAAATTAAATCGTGATAAGTAAAATGTATTTATTGCTTGGTTAAACGGGTCAACACCGCATTAGACCGTTCAATAAATCCTTTCATACCATCGGCGTCAAAGCCTTTTTGAGCCATTAACGCAAGATCATAGACATGCTGGCAGAGGGCGTTTGCTAACTCGGCGGACGGCGATTCACCACTGCCTGTAACGATGCTGCCTTGGCTGAGGGATAAAATATTTTGGATCAACGGGTGATTCGTATTAATCGCCAAAATATGTTGCTCAGGAAAGCCCATCGCTTGTTGTTGCATCATGGCGGTCATTTCCTGAAGACGACGCATGGCTTCCGGTAGAAGCACGATCGCCGGGGGAGTTGTTTTGGGATCGTCTGCTTTTAGGGACTGGGTTTTGATATTAACGTTGGGATTATTCAACGCTTTTTCAAAAATTTCTTTGATTTGCTCACTGCGGGATTTGTTGGTTGTAGGATCAACAATTTCGCTGGCTTTATCTTCTTCTAGCAAACTATCATCAAGTTCCGAATCCACCCGCGAGAATTTTACTTCGCTATATTCCCGTTCTAAAAAGGGAATGAAGTAATTGGTATCAATGAAAGAATCCATAAACAGGATTTCAATGCCTTGATTTTTGTAAAGCTCAACGTAGGTGGCTTGGGTGCTTTGGTCAGTACAATAGAAAACTCGATTTTCGTGGCGTTCTTTATTGCGTTCCAAATAGCGTTTTAAACTGGTATAACCAGCTTTTTCATAGGGATTAAGCCCGTCATTTTTGTCCGGTTCAGACCAGGCATCCCCTTCTTCCGTTAGCACTTCGACTTTCGGTTCTGTTGCTGTCCCCGCTTCCGCTTTATAAGTCGTACGATAAAGCAATAATTCTTCAACTTGTTGTTTAAATTTGTCCTCTTTCAGGGAACCAAACTTAACAAATGTACCGATATCTTCCCAGCATTTCAAATACTCTTCAGGATTTTCATCATAAAGGGATTTCAGGCGATCGCCGACTTTTTTGGCAATATAATCTGCAATCCGACGCACTGTGCGGTGATTAGTCAAAGCACTACGGGACACATTCAACGGAATATCCGGGCTATCAATTACCCCCCGTAACGGCATCAAAAATTCTGGAATCACCTCTTCACAGTGATCACTCACAAATACTTGATTACAGAAAAGTTTTATCTGCCCGCGAGAAACATCCACATCGGGACGTAATTTAGGAAAATACAGAATCCCATTCAGTAAAAAAGGATAATCGGTATTGAGATGAACCCAAAGTAGCGGATCTTCTTGAAAAGGATACAGATAACGATAAAACTCCAGATAATCTTCCTTCGTTAAATTCTGGGGAGATTCCTTCCAGATTGCCCGTTGTTTATTAAGCGTTTCCCCTTCAAAACGAATCGGGACTGCCATAAAGTCAGAATAAGTCTTCACCAACTGACGAATCCGTGCAGTCTCTAAATATTCCTGCTCATCATCTAATAACGTTAATGTTACCGTTGTCCCAACTTGGCCACGGTCTGAATCCGTTAGTTCAAATTCCGGCGAACCATCACAACTCCAATGTACCGCCTGTGCTCCTTCTTGGTAAGAAAGGGTATCAATTTCAACCTTTTTCGACACCATAAACGCCGAATAAAAACCCAAGCCGAAATGACCAATTAGATCATTTGCTGACTTCTGAAATTTTTCAATAAATTCTTCTGCACTCGAAAAAGCAACCTGATTAATATACTTTTTAACTTCATCGGCCGTCATGCCAATGCCATTGTCCGTGATCGATAGAGTTTTATTAACCTTATCCACCACCAAAGTAATTTGCGGATCAGGAATATCCCCTTGGGTATCACTGGCAAAGGCCGCCATTTTTCGCTTACTGATCGCATCAACAGCGTTTGAGATCAGCTCCCGCAGAAAAATTTCATGATCCGTATAAAGTGACTTTTTGATGATCGGGAAAATATTTTCAGTGTGGATTGTAATATTCCCTTTTTCGAGCACTGCCATAGGATTTTTGGGTTAGTTGGGTAAAAATAGCGTCAAAATAACACACAGGATAGGCTGCGTTGTTGCTTTATATCATACGAACCTACCGCCTTTTACCCCAATCGGCAGTTTCCGCCCCCCCTCATTTCGGTTATCCGTACCTCTAACAGGATTTGACCTAAAAACTCAGTGGACAAAAACCCAAGCAAAAAACAGCCTGTACCGTCTCCTGGAATGACATTTGTGGGTTTCTCCCTTTGCAGATGTCACCGTCAGTTCTAAACTTGACTTCAAAGTGTGTTGTTGGCAATCGAGAGGTTTACTTGTGAAACGTGTTTTAGCGATTATTCTGGGCGGTGGAGCAGGAACCCGTCTTTACCCCTTAACCAAACTGAGAGCTAAACCCGCCGTACCGCTGGCTGGAAAATATCGGCTCATTGATATTCCCGTCAGTAACTGCATTAACTCAGGGATCGTTAAAATCTACGTCCTCACCCAGTTTAATTCAGCGTCCCTCAACCGCCATTTGACCCGAGCCTACAATTTTTCGGGTTTTCAAGAAGGCTTTGTGGAGGTTCTTGCTGCCCAGCAAACCGTTGATAATCCAGAGTGGTTCCAGGGCACAGCAGACGCGGTACGGCAATATTTATGGATGTTTGACGAATGGGATGTGGATGAATATTTGATTTTATCGGGCGATCATCTTTATCGCATGGACTACAGCAAATTTATCCAACGCCATCGGGAAACCAACGCCGATATTACGTTGTCCGTTGTCCCGGTTGACGAAAAGAAAGCGCCAGAACTGGGCTTAATGAAAATTGACGGACAAGGGCGGATTGTGGATTTTTCCGAAAAACCCAAAGGTGATGAACTACAAAAAATGCAAGTGGATACGACGGTTTTGGGGTTAACAGCGGATAAGGCCAAACAGAATCCTTATATTGCCTCAATGGGGATTTACGTTTTCAAAAAAGAAATTTTATACAAGCTACTCAAGGATTATAGTAGTTCGACGGATTTTGGTAAGGAAATCATTCCTGATGCTGCTAAAGATTACAATCTCCAAGCCTATTTATTTGATGATTACTGGGAAGATATTGGAACCATTGAAGCGTTTTATGATGCCAATTTAGCCCTGACTCAACAGCCTAATCCCGACTTCAGTTTTTATGATGAGAAGGCTCCTATTTATACCCGTGGCCGCTATTTACCTCCGACCAAGATGTCCAATGCCACCGTCACTGAATCCATGATTGGGGAAGGCTGTATTGTTAAAGAATGCCGTATTCATCATTCTGTACTGGGGATTCGCAGTCGGGTTGAAGCGGGTTGTACCATTGAAGATACCCTGGTCATGGGCAATGACTTTTATGAATCCTCGCCAGAACGCGAATCGATTCAGCAGGAAGGAAAAATTCCAGCGGGGATTGGTTCTAACACCACAATTCGCCGCGCTATCATCGACAAAAATGCTCGCATTGGCAAAAATGTCATGATTGTCAATACGGAAAATGTTCAAGAAGCGAATCGGGAAGAAATGGGATTTTACATCCGCAATGGCATTGTGGTTGTGATCAAAAACAGAACGATCGCCGACGGGACGATTATTTAACCGCTAGTTAACGGCTTAATATGACAGCAGGAACGCGGGTCTTGTCTCGACGCTTAGCTCCCCTGTGGGGCATCTTAAATCAACTGGATGGCTTAGGGATTTTCACCTGGGGCATCCTGATTTTGAAATATTCCTTTTCGGGCAAATTAAAATTACTCATTCATCCCAATTACTTTGCATTGGTAACGGTGACGGGGTTTATTTTGTTGTCCTTGGGTGGATTGCGTTTGTTTCAAACGATGCGGCGTTGGTTGAGGCGATCTGCGCCCCCCCAACCCGACCAGGATAGTGTCACCCATGTCACCGTCTTACCCTTGGGGATCGGAACCCTGTTGTTGCTCAGCACGGCGATTTTGGGGTTGCTGATTAGCCCGTCGGTATTTACCAGTCAGTTAGCCATTCAGCGGGGCATTAGTAACACCTTGCCGCCGACCCAGGCGCAAGCGGAAAGTTTTGCTAGCCAGGTGAAACCCGAAGATCGGACGTTGGTGGATTGGATTCGCACCATTAATGCCTATCCTGAGCCTGATGTTTATGCCGGACAGCCGGCTAATGTAACGGGTTTTGTGGTTTATCCAGATTATTTGCCAGATAATTATTTACTGATTAGTCGCTTTATTCTGACCTGTTGTGCGGTGGATGTTTATCCGGTGGCCTTGCCGGTGAAGTTAGAGGGATCGCGGCAACAATATCCCCAGGATACTTGGCTGGAAATTCAAGGGGAAATGGTCACGGAAACGTTACCGACGCCATCAGGAAATCAGGGATCAGGTTCTCCCCCAAAGCGCCAATTAGTCCTGGCTGCAAAGTCATTACAAACGATTCCGACGCCTAAAGATCCCTACAGTTATGCTGATTAAGGGTTGAATTCATTATCTAAAATTAACCTGTTATTTTCCCATCGTTTTCACCCCACTCAGGAGCATCACCATCCCCGCCACAAGGATGCTCAGAGCAATGATTCCTAACAGCCAATCTAAATTTGTGCTGGTTTCCATATAATTTTTAGGGGTAATTTTTCTTCAGCATAGCCAGAAAACGGCGATCGCCTAACCGCCAATTTGGGACATGGTACGGCCATAAACCCCGACTTCGTTGCCCTTGTCTCGTCCTTTGAAATTAATCTCAGGTTTCTCGGTTAATAAAGCGGCGACTTGCTGTTTAAGAATCGCGGGATCAAGGTGCGATCGCCAAGGAGTTTTTAAATCCAATTGGGCTGTTTCATTGAGTAAACAAGGGCGTAACCAGCCATCTGCCGACAGTCGCACACGATTACAGCGATCGCAAAAGCCTCCTTGGATGTTGAACCGACTAAAAATCTCCACACACTTCGTTAATATCGGAACAGGTGGGGGCATGTTGATGCTCCCTGGATATGAAGTAGTCTTGGTATGGTCTGAATCCCCCTAAGTATTAATGAGTGGCATCAACCGTGAGATTTTTCTGGATTCCAGACATGCTGGCAAGCATTTACCAGGTACCCCCCAAATGCAGCGTTTGCTGAGGCGAGGTAGATCTGCTCATATTTTCAATAATGCAGCCACAATGGAGAGGGTTGCTCAAGCCATTATTGAGAGAGGAGAGTTTACAGGGGTAATTCGAGGATATGAGCGATATGGCTTATTTTTTGCTGAATCAATCGGTTATCGAATCAGCCCCGAAGATAGCTCCAGTACTCTGTTATTTTATGGAGAGGTGAAAATTGATGCAGAAAATCGATACCATGTCATCCCCCGCACTCGACCCAGTTAAGAGTGGATGGAACTTTGTTGAAGTTTGGATAGATCCGATTCTGTCTCCTCCTTACATCCTACTGTTGCTAGGTGACCCAACAGGAAGTTGTTGTGTACATGATCCAGCCGAGAACTATAAAGTTGTTTTCAGCAGTGCAACCTATGATGAAGCTCAAACGTGGTTGTTAGAAGATGAGTATGAGCCAGTTGAAGGACGACTTTCAGTATCAGAATTGTAGGCAGGACAATAAATCTAAGCAGTGAAAGGTCTAACAATTCGCTTGAAGCAGACTGCTAAAAAAAGATCTTAACGGCGATCGCCTAACCGCCAATTTGGGACATGGTGCGGACATAAACCCCGGCTTGGTTGCCCTTGTCTCGTTCTTTGAAATTAATATCGGGTTTCTCGGTTAATAAAGTGGCGACTTGCTGTTTAAGAATCGCGGGATCAAGGTGCGATCGCCAGGGGGTTTTTAAATCAAATTGGGCCGTTTCATTGAGTAAACAGGGACGCAACCAACCATCGGCAGACAGTCGAACGCGATTACACCGATCGCAAAAGCATTCCGACATCTGGCTAATAAAACCCACCGTCCCCAAAGCCCCCGGAATTTGGAAAATATCAGCGGGGCCATTGCCCGCAATCAACGGATTCTGTAACGCTTCTAATCCCATGCCCTGCTTGATCCGTTGCCGCAATTCCGCCGAAGCAATCCAGGCTTGCTGATCAAATAAGTGCTGATTACCAATGGGCATAAATTCAATAAAACGCACCTGCCAACGACGGGTCAGGGTTAGGGCCGCCAACGCTTCCACTTCTTGATCGTTGATGCCAGGAATAACCACCACATTGAGTTTGAGCGGATCAAAGCCGACGCTATGGGCCGCTTGAATGCCTGCCCAGGTTTGTTGCCAGCGTTTTTGCCCCGGTTGCCCAACGATCTGCCCAAAGGTGTCTGGATCTAAGGAGTCGCAACTAATATTGATCCGCCGCAACCCGGCTTCGTACAACGGTTTTGCCAATCGTTCTAGGTCAAAGCCGTTGGTGGTCAAGGATAAATCTTGGGTTTCTGGCAAGGTGGCGATCGCCGCCACAATCTCGACTAAATCTGGCCGGAGTAACGGTTCACCCCCGGTTAAGCGAAATTTTGTAAAACCCAAAGGAATAAAAATATAACGCAGTAACTCTAATAATTCCTGGGTTGATAGCAATTCTGGCCGCGCAAAATAATCTGGGGTAATGCCCATCGGCATACAGTACAGACAACGATAATTACAGCGATCAATTAGGCTAATGCGGAGATAATCAACAACGGGCATGGCATCCTCGCTTTGCCAGGGATTTTAAGGTTAGATCAGTTATTCAAAACGAGCCGCTAACCACTCCATCACCTTTTCCCCTAACCGTACCCCTTCCAGGCGATCGATTTCCCGAATGCCTGTGGGACTCGTCACATTAACCTCGGTTAAATAGCCACCAATGATATCAATGCCCACAAAATATAAGCCATCGGCCTGTAATTTGGGTTTCAGCAACGCACAGATTTCTTTTTCCCGTGGGGTAATTTCCGTGGCCGCCACCCGACCACCCACCGCCATATTGCCCCGAAATTCTTGACCGCTGGGAATGCGATTCACGGCTCCAATGGGATCGCCATCCAGCAAAATAATACGCTTATCGCCGTCCTTTGCTTCCGGTAAAAATCGTTGCACCATGACGGGTTCTTTGCCGTGCTGGGTACTCACTTCAATTAAGGAATTAAAATTGCGATCGCCAGCATCCAAAAATAAAATTCCCTCCCCCGCTTTGCCTCCCAAGGGTTTCAAGATTGCTTCTTGATGGCGATCGACAAATTGCCGAATTAAGCCCTTATCCAGACTCACCACCGTTTCCGGCATCACCGACGCAAATTGCAGCGTGTACATTTTTTCGTTGGCTTCTCGCAATCCCTGGGGGGAATTAATTACCAACGTCGGTGTCGGCGCTAATAACTCCAAAATAAAGGTCGCATACAAATAGGGCACGGTGACGGGGGGATCTTTCCGCATAAAAACCCCTTGGCAGGTCGCTAAACTTTGCCACTGGCTTTCCCCGACTTCGTACCAAGGTTGTTTGACCTGCCAATGACCATCCACCAATGCCACCGGCTCTAATCGCAAAGGAGCCAACTTAGCCCAAGCCTGACCCTCCACCACGCTTAAATCAGAAACCGAAGTCACAAAAACTTCATGGCCGAATTTTTGCGCTGCTTCCATCATGGCCACCGTGGAATCGTGGCCGGGGTCAAGGCGCTCTAAGGGATCGAGAATAAAAGCCAATTTCACAGTGAAAAACGTCCTGGGATTGAGGGCAAATGGGCGGGTTATCAGACGTTAAACCTTAGCTCAAGCGTTCAAGAGAGGCTCTAGCTCCCCCGCTCGATCCAAGGTGTAGAGGTCATCACAGCCCCCAATATGGCGATCATCAATAAAGATTTGTGGTAGGCTCCGGCTGCCATGGGCCCGATCCGTCATGGCATCGCGGGCAGCCTGATCACCATCAATGCAATATTCTTGGAAATCGACCCCTTTTTGTTTTAACAACGCCAAGGCTCGGCGACAAAAAGGACAGGTACTCCAAGTATAAATTTCAACTTTGGCACTCATGGCAAGCCTTTAATGTAAAGATTTGTATGGGCTCGATTATACCGTGAGGGTGAGACGGATGTTGAAGGTTTAGGACTGAATGAGACAAAATTGGGAGTCCATTTGATAATTTAAGTTTGAGACGGCGATCGCCTTAGCCCAACCCCAGTAAACCCAACGCTTCCACCGGAGCCGGAACCATGTCACCCCGGAAATCGAGAATTTGTACCAAGACGAGGTAGGCAATGGACAAAATGATTGAAATGGCTCCTGTAATAATTGCCACAACTTTGCCTGAATTCATGGGTTAACTCCACAATTTTTCTTCATCATAATCCTTGGGGACTCACTTCCCACTGGCGATCGCCGTGCTGTCAAAAGGCTAGGGACTGTTAACTTTACATTGGCGGCGAATAACTTTAGAAGACGTTTGAGAAGTTATTCGTCAGTACGAGATCCCCCTAAATCCCTCTTGATAAGGGGGACTTTTTTCCGATTTCCCCCCTTATCAAGGGGGGCAGGGGGGATCAATCACCATTTTCGGACTTCTCAGACATTCTCTTAGCCTCACCCCTGGTTTTTTCTCTAGTTTCCAGGTTCTAAACGTAGTAATTGCCCATTATTTTCATCGGTTAAAACATACAAATAACCATCCGGCCCTTGGCGAATATCCCTGACCCGTTGCCCAATGGGAATCAGAGCTTCACTAACAACCTGATTGCTGTCATTTACCCGCAGATGGCGAATACTTTTTTCCACCAATGCCCCCGCAAAAATATCCCCCCGCCAGTTGGGATAAAGATTACCGTCATAAATTTCTAGACCAGAGGGGCCAATAGAGGGCGTCCAAACCTTGAGGGGATCAATCACACCGGCCTGGGAAGTCTCCGGGGCAACGGGTTGACTCGTCCCATATTCTTTGCTAAAAGACACCACGGGCCAACCGTAATTTTTTCCCGCCTCAATCACATTTAACTCATCGCCTCCTTTTGATCCATGTTCCGTGGCCCAGACCTGCTGAGTTAAGGGATTTAACGCCATGCCCTGGATGTTGCGATGGCCATAGCTCCAAACTTCTGGGGCGGCGTCGGGATCATCCTTAAAGGGGTTATTGGCGGGAACTGTGCCGTCGTCATTGATCCGAATGACCTTACCGAGGTGGCTCGCTCGGTTTTGGGCTTGCTTGCGAATAAAGTCTCCCTCTAATTGAACCGGGGGATTGCCCCCATCGCCAATGGACACGAGGAGGGTTTGATCCGGTAGCCAAGTTAAGCGCGAACCAAAATGTTGTCCTCCAGGTTTCGCTTGCCCCACTTCAAAAATCACTTGCCAATCCCGTAGTTTTTCCCCGTCAAAAACCGCCCTTGCCACCCTAGTACGATTCGCTTCCTGGGTGCCGTGGGCGTAGGTGAAATAGACCCAGCGATTTTCCTCAAAACGGGGATGGAGGGCAATGTCCAATAAGCCCCCCTGCTGAGAGGCAAATAATTGTTGGGCGATCGCCGTCGAAACTGCTGGCACTCCGGAAATTTCCTTGGGATCAAGAATGCCATTCCGGACAATGCGGAGTCGCCCCGGCCGTTCAGTGATTAAAATATCGCCATTGGGGAGCCATGCCATGCCCCAGGGATGTTCTAGCCCTTCGATCACGGGAACTGCTTTGATTTTCTCCTGGCTGACCTGAACGACTGCAATGGTTTTGTCTGCATCAGTGGGGACTTGAGTCCGGTCGGCGGTCATACGCTGTGCATCCGGCAGCGCTGCACAGTTTAATAACGCGATACTAACAAGTAGCGGTAGCGACAACTTAACCAGGGATGAAATAGCCATAACACCGATTCCTTGGGTTTTTTAACAGAGTAATTCCCCTAACTTTTTTTTGCCGTATCAAGCCATCGCCCTAAAATGATCGTTGGGTCAATCATTTTCCAAAATAATCTGGTCAAATTTGCTACCGTTTTTAGCCCAATTTAGGAAATTTGAGGAAAACTTAATAGATTCATGAAGAAGCATTCCCCCGTCCTCGTGATGACCGCTACAATTCAAAAACTGGGAAACATCCTGTCCAGACTGTCGGCACTTCCCTACGTTACTTCTGTATGGTCATCACCCCTATGAAAACCGCCCCTCACGCCCAAGGACTTTATCACCCCCAACACGAACATGATGCCTGTGGCGTTGGGTTCATTGTGCAGATGAAGGGTAAAGCCTCCCATGACATTGTGGAACAGGGATTAACCATTCTGGTGAACTTGGAACACCGGGGGGCGTGTGGTTGTGAACCCAATACGGGGGATGGCGCAGGGATTTTGATGCAGATTCCCCACAAATTTATTACCAAGGTAGCGGGGGAACAGGGGATTGCTATTCCTGCCGCGGGACAGTATGCGGTGGGCAATATTTATGGCTCTCCCGATCCGTTGGCCCGGGCTGAAGCTCGTAAATGCTTCGCAAAAATCGCAGAGAAAGAAGGGTTAAAAGTTTTAGGTTGGCGGGATATTCCCACGGATAACAGCCCCCTGGGGGAAACGGCTAAGGCCAGTGAACCGTTTATGCAACAGGTTTACATCGCCCGTCCTGAGGGAATCGATAATGATTTAGATTTTGAGCGCAAGTTATATGTGATTCGTAAATTAGCCCACAATGCCATTCGGGCTACGGGATTCAATAAATTTTGGTACGTGGCCAGCTTGTCGTCCCGAACGTTGGTTTATAAAGGGATGCTGACCACGGCTCAGGTGGGGCAATATTACCCCGAATTGCACGACCCGGACATGGAAAGTGCGTTAGCATTGGTGCATTCTCGGTTTAGTACCAATACCTTTCCCAGTTGGGAGCGATCGCATCCTTATCGCTACATTGCCCATAATGGCGAAATTAATACGATGCGGGGCAATGTTAATTGGATGCAGGCGCGGCAGGCGTTGTTTGAGTCGCCCTTGTTTGGGGAGGACATGGCGAAATTACAGCCTGTGATTAACGTGGACGGGAGTGATTCCACTATTTTTGATAATGCCCTGGAATTATTGTACCTAGCAGGTCGGTCATTGCCCCATGCGGTAATGATGATGATTCCTGAACCCTGGACAGCCCACGAATCCATGGGTCAGGCGAAGAAAGATTTTTATCAATACCATTCCTGTCTGATGGAACCCTGGGATGGCCCAGCCTCGATCGCCTTTACCAACGGCAAAATGATGGGGGCGGTGTTGGATCGCAATGGGTTACGCCCGTCCCGCTATTACGTTACCAAGGATGATCTGGTGATTATGGCATCGGAGGCGGGGGTTTTACCGATTGAGCCGGAACGGATCGCCCAAAAAGGCCGGTTACAGCCCGGTCGGATGTTCTTAGTAGATATGGAGCAGGGGCGCATTATCGCCGACGAAGAAATTAAGCAGCAAATTGTTTCGGAACATCCCTATGGGGAATGGGTAGCGCAAAACTTGAAATCCCTAGCGGACTTTGCGACCCCCGCCGACGTACCAAAAACCGACTTTGAAACCCTACGGCAACGGCAATTAGCCTTTGGTTATACCTTTGAAGAGTTACGGATGCTCCTAGCTCCCATGGGACGGGATGGGGTAGAGGCGATCGGTTCGATGGGGGCGGATACCCCGTTGGCGGTGCTGTCGGATAAGCCGAAGTTACTGTACAACTACTTCCAACAGTTATTTGCCCAGGTGACTAACCCACCCATTGACTCGATTCGGGAAGAAATTATTACCTCCCCTGATACCACTATCGGTAGTGAGAGCAATTTGCTCGATCCCCGTCCCGAAAGTGCGCGGTTAATTGAACTGAAAACGCCAATTTTGACCAATGAAGATCTGGCAAAATTGAAAGGGTTAGACGGCCAAGACGACCACTTTAAGTCCACGACTCTACCCATTTTATTTGATCCGATCCAAGGGGAAACGGGCTTAAAAACCGCGTTAGAGCAGTTATTTAGTCAAGCTAATCAGGCGATCGCCGCTGGGATCAATTTAATCATTCTGAGCGATCGCCAAGTGAGTGCGGAAAAAGCGCCCATTCCGGCCTTGCTGGCGGTGTCGGGGTTACATCATCACCTGATTAAGCAGGGAACCCGGACAAAGGTGGGCTTAGTACTGGAATCGGGGGAACCGCGAGAAGTTCATCATTACGCCGTGTTACTGGGCTATGGTTGTGGGGCGATTAATCCCTATCTGGCCTTTGAAACCTTGGATGGCATGATCGCCGAAGGATTATTAGTCGATGTAGATCATAAAACCGCCTGCAAAAACTACATCAAAGCCGCCACCAAAGGGGTGATTAAAGTGGCGTCCAAAATTGGTATTTCCACCATCCAAAGTTACCGGGGCGCACAAATCTTTGAGGTGATCGGCTTAAATCAGTCAGTGATTGACCAATATTTCTGCCGTACTGCCTCCCGTATCCAGGGTTCCGATTTAGGTGTTTTAGCCCAGGAAGCCATCCTGCGTCATCACCATGCCTTTGCCCCCCGTCCCGGTGATACTCATACCCTAGATGTGGGGGGTGAGTACCAATGGCGAAAGGATGGGGAAGAGCATTTGTTTAGTCCCCAAACCATTCACCTCCTACAACGGGCAGTGCGGGAAGGGAATTACGACCTGTACAAGCAATATGCGGCATTAGTGAATGAACAAAATGAGAAATTCTTTACCCTGCGGGGACTGTTAGATTTCAAAGCCCGATCGCCGATTCCCATCGAGGAAGTGGAATCCATTGACGCTATCCTAAAACGCTTTAAAACCGGGGCCATGAGTTATGGATCTATCTCCAAAGAAGCCCATGAATCCCTGGCGATCGCCATGAATCGCATTGGGGGTAAATCCAACACCGGGGAAGGCGGCGAAGATGCCGAACGCTTTACCTGGACCAATGACCAAGGGGATTCCAAAAATAGCGCCATCAAACAAGTGGCTTCCGGCCGCTTTGGGGTCACCAGTTTGTACCTCTCCCAAGCCAAAGAAATTCAAATCAAAATGGCCCAGGGCGCAAAACCCGGTGAAGGGGGACAACTCCCTGGCAAAAAAGTCTATCCCTGGATTGCCAAAGTACGCCACTCCACCCCCGGCGTCGGTCTGATTTCCCCCCCGCCCCACCACGACATTTATTCCATTGAAGACTTAGCCGAATTAATCCACGACCTGAAAAACGCCAACCGGGAAGCCCGCATTAACGTCAAACTGGTGTCGGAAGTGGGCGTGGGAACCATTGCCGCTGGGGTAGCCAAAGCCCATGCCGATGTCGTCCTTGTGTCTGGCTATGACGGTGGGACAGGCGCTTCTCCCCAAACCTCGATCAAACACGCGGGGTTACCGTGGGAATTGGGACTGGCCGAAACCCATCAAACCCTAGTGTTGAATAATCTGCGATCGCGCATTGTGGTGGAAACCGATGGGCAAATGAAAACGGGTCGGGATGTGGTGATTGGTGCTTTACTCGGCGCAGAAGAATTCGGTTTTTCCACTGCCCCCCTTGTCTCCCTCGGTTGCATTATGATGCGGGCTTGTCATCTCAACACTTGCCCCGTGGGTATTGCCACCCAAAACCCGGAACTCCGGGCAAAATTCACCGGCGATCCGGCCCATGCAGTGAACTTTATGACCTTTATCGCCACCGAAATTCGGGAAATTATGGCGGAATTGGGTTTCCGCACCGTTAACGAAATGGTCGGGCGGACGGAGGTTTTGGAGCCGAAAAAAGCGGTGGAGCACTGGAAAGCCAAAGGCGTAGATTTGTCCCATCTTCTTCACAAACCCGAAGTCGGCGACGATGTGGGGCGTTACTGCCAAATTCCCCAGGATCATGGGCTGCAACATTCCCTCGATGTGACTCAATTGTTAGATCTTTGCCAACCGGCCATTGAACAGGGCAAAAAAGTCAAAGCCACCTTACCGATCGCCAACATCAACCGCGTCGTAGGAACCATTGTCGGCAATGAAATCACCAAACGCCATTGGGAAGGCTTACCCGATGACACCGTTCATCTCCATTTCCAAGGCAGTGCGGGGCAAAGTTTTGGCGCTTTTGTGCCCAAGGGCATGACGTTGGAACTGGAAGGGGATGCCAATGATTACGTGGGCAAGGGCTTAAGCGGCGGCAAAATTATCCTCTATCCCCCGAAAGGTTCCAGCTTTGCAGCGGCGGAAAATATCATTGCGGGTAATGTGTGTCTCTATGGCGCGACGGGCGGCGAGGCTTATATTTCCGGCATGGTGGGGGAACGGTTCTGTGTCCGTAACTCTGGTGTCAATACGGTGGTGGAGGCTGTGGGCGATCATGGCTGCGAATATATGACCGGCGGTAAGGTGGTGGTCTTGGGTCAAACTGGACGGAACTTTGCGGCGGGGATGAGTGGTGGTGTGGCTTATATCCTGGATGAAACCGGGGATTTTGCGACCCGTTGCAATCAGGCAATGGTGGGACTAGAAACCCTGGAAGACCCAGAAGAAATTCAGGATCTGCGTCAGTTAATCCAAAACCATGTCACCTATACCCACAGTGCGAAGGGGCAGGCGGTTCTTGATCATTGGGAGACGAGTGTTTCCCAGTTTGTGAAGGTAATGCCCCGCGATTACAAACGGGTACTTCAGGCGATTAAGAAGGCGCTGGAGTCTGGACTGAGTGGGGATGATGCCTTGAATGCGGCGTTTGAGGAAAATGCGAAGGACGTGGCTCGGATTGGGGGGAGTTAGGGTGAAGTTATGATATGACTGGGCTAGGCTATCAACGGTCTAGCCTGCCATTAATAAGCCATCCTTTTCTTTTGCTTAAATTATCCATAGAAAGTAATTAAACATGAGTTACCAGGAAAAACTGAACCACTATGCACTGAAAGTGCATAGGTTCGGTACGGGCTGAAAGCCCGCTACTCAAGCAGAAAGTTATCACCTTCTAAATTAGATGGATTTCGATGATGTTCGAGGTATTCTTCCACT
>Ga0315905_10003365_pt1 | contig 16525 bp, 28 predicted proteins | sample LakEriMetagenome_5_FD_203522 | JGI IMG/M metagenome (GOLD analysis project Ga0315905, IMG submission 203522) | Freshwater fungal communities from buoy surface, Lake Erie, Ohio, United States - Buoy 4 MA121 | ecosystem: Environmental > Aquatic > Freshwater > Lake | place: USA: Lake Erie, Ohio... | reverse complement strand
GCGCCCCACCCCCCCTCGCCCCCCACCCCCCCCCCCCCCCCCCCCCCCCCCCCCCCCCCCGCGTCCTTGCAGTGCGACGCCACCCAGGAGCCCGACCTGGCACAGAAGTACGAGGTCCAGGGCTACCCCACCATCAAGTGGTTTGTGGATGGAGAGATGGCCATGGACTACAACGGCCCCCGCGAAGCGTGAGTGTCCCCTGCTCGCACCGAGGCCACTGTGGCGGCCGCTGGGGTGCTGCCTGCCGCGCTCGCTGCCTGCCACCTTGCAGCTGTGCAGCTGCACGGTCGCAGGCAGGGCTACGGGTGTGCGTGGCTGATGTCGTGTGTCTGCTTTCAGCAGCAGCAGCGGGACCTGCTTGCTTGTCTGTGCAGCGACGGCATCGTGCGCTGGGTCAAGAAGAAGACCGGCCCTGCCGCCGCCACCATCGAGGACAAGGCCGGCCTGGAGGCCGCGGAGAAGGAGTCGGAGGTGCTGGTGCTCGGCTATTTCAAGGAGCTGAAGGTGGGGGTGACCAGGGGCGGGAGCGATCGATGGGGCATGCGGCCCCCAGGCGCATGCGCGTGGTGTGGAGTGGCTCGCTGTGCGGTCTTGCGGCCCCTGGGGGTGCACCCAGCGCCGCGCTGGCTGCTGTGGCGCCGCTCCAGCTCACCCCGCTGCTGGCCCTCTGGCTGCCCCATGGTGCTGCCCGCAGGGAGATGACTACGACGCCTTCACCAAGGCCGCGCAGAAGGCTGAGGACATCGCCTACCTGCAGACCACCTCGGCGGATGTTGGCAAGGCTGCTGGCCTGAGCGCGCCCGGCGTCACTGTGGTGACCAACTTCGAGGGTGCGTGCGCAGCACAGCAGTGCGGGGCCTGCAGCTGCAGCTGCCGTTGGGCAGGGGGCTGAGGCCTTGCCCCTACATGCCACGGCAGCTGGCTGTTGGCGGCAAGCACGAGCGTGCAGGTGGCTCACCCTTGCTGTTCGCTGCTCGCAGGCGAGGAGCGCGGCACCAGCCCCCTCGAGGGCAAGCTGACCGATGAGGCCATCGCCGAGCACGTGACCGGCGAGAAGCTGCCCCCCACGGTGCCCTTCAACGACAAGAACAGCCCCAAGATCTTTGGCGCGGGTGAGCCTCCTGCCTTGCGGTCCTGCAGTGCGGCCCCCCCGCAGACGATGGCCGCAGGCACACGCGCCCGCTGTGCTCAGCAGGCAGAGAGGGGCAGCGTGCCACAACCAGCGTGCAATAACGGCGGCAAGTGGTGTCCCTGCCCTGCAGGCATTGATCGCCAGCTGCTGCTGGTGGCCAAGGCCACCGACCTCAAGTCGGATGCCGCGGTGTTCAAGGCCTTCAGGTGGGCCGAGCACCCGTGTGCCTCATGGCATGGAATGCAAGGCTTGCTGCTGCGGAGTGTGCCCAGCAGGGGTGGTGCCGCCACCCTGCCAGCGCTGCGCTGGCTGCACCCGCAACACGCTGCAACCACCCGCCTGCAGGGCCGTGGCCCCCGCCTACAAGGGCAAGCTGGTGTTTGTGACTGTGGACGCCGACGGCGCCTCCAAGGACCCAGTCATGAACTTCTTCGGGCTGCAGGTGCGGCGTTGCTGGGCAGCAGCGGCCCTGTCTTGGGGCTCAGCCGGGGCAGCTTGATCGATCGATGCGTGTGTGTGCATGCTGCGTCACTCGGGAGTGCAGCGAAGTGGCTGGGCGTGCCGCGGGGGAAACTGCCTGCTGTTGACCGCTGCCCGCAGGAGGCAGACACTCCTGTGCTGGTCGGCTTCTTCATGGGTGGCAACAAGAAGTACAAGCTCAAGGAAGCAATCAGGCACGTGGTGGTGTGCACGCTGCAGCAGCAGAACATGCGCCGGCAGGCGGAGCAGAGGGCAGGCTGCGGTGGGGGGGGGGGGGGCGCGGCGCCGCGCGGGGGCCCGGGCAGCACACGCGCGTAGTAGCTGGGTGGTGTTGACACTCACGCTGCCTGCATGCGCGAGGACCCCTCCCCGTGGCAGTGGCCGACAAACCAGTGCCCTGCTGCTGCCTGCTGTGGGCCTGCAGCGAAAAGAGCATCAAGAGCTTTGCCGAGGGCGTGGTCAGCGGCAGCCTCACCCCCGAGTACAAGAGCGCCCCCGAGCCCGAGGAGCCCACCGACGGTGGTGTCAGCGTGGTGGTCGGCAAGAACTTTGAGAAGATCGTCCAGGACGAGGGCAAGGACGTGCTGCTGGAGGTGAGGGGGTTCCTGCATGGCACCAGGGCGCGAGGGCGGCGCGCATGATCATGCATGCATGGGGCCGTGCATGTCGCAGGTAGTGCACATGGCACGGCCTCAGCCCGCTCCTGCACGCTCTGGGGTCGCAGGTGTACGCGCCCTGGTGCGGCCACTGCAAGACCCTGGAGCCCATCTACAAGAAGCTGGCCAAGCGCTTCGGCAAGGTCGACACAGGTGGGGCAGCGGCCTGTGGCGGCCTCCCCACACAAAACCCTGTGCCGCGCCTCCGCCTGCGCGTGCGCCTCACGCCTTGCTGCTGGCCTGTATGTGCCTTTCGTGACGCATGGACCCCTCCTTGTTCCTTCTGCAGTGACCATTGCCAAGATGGACGGCACTGAGAATGAGCACCCCGATGTGGATGTCAAGGTGGGTGTGGCAAGCATCACAGGCCGTGCTGGACTCGACACAGCTGCGGAGCCTGGACAACGTTGGCGCATGTCTGTTCCTTGGGAGTGGTTGAATGCACAAGCCCCAGCGTTGACCGTGCACGGCACAGGGGCATGGTGATGTGTTGCAGCTGCTGCAGGGGGGATGAGGCATGCCGTGCTCGCCTTGCAGGGCTTCCCCACCCTGGTGTTCTACCCGGCCGGCAAGGACAAGCAGCCCGTGCCCTTCGACGGTGGCGACCGCAGCCTGAAGGCAAGTGCGCGGTGCTGTCAACGGGCAGCGGCAGCTGGGCAGCTGCTGTACATGGTGGAGCAGTCCAGCAGGTGGCCTCTGGGCAGAGTGGAGCTGTGACCCTGCGCTGCCATCTGGCCCCGCTCGCTTGCAGGCGCTGACCAAGTTCATCAAGAAGCATGCGACGCATTCTTTCACCCTGCCCAAGAAGAAGTCCAAGGATGATGATGATGAGGCTGAGACCGAGGCTGAGGGAAGCGACGCTAAGGATGAGCTCTGAGCGATGATGCAAGTGTAACCGAAGCGATCAGGCCCTTTTGTCATGGAGCTCTGCATGTGTGTACCCGCACCGCTGCTGGTCTGGTGCGACTGCTGCATTGGTAATGTTCACTCTATGATGGCTGGGGGGCTTGACCATGACCCTGTTTCGTGCATCCTGGATGCAGCATCCATGCTCCCATCGCATGCAATCGTCGGCGAGCGCCCTGGCGCGCAGCACAACCCATAGGCTGCAGCTGCACCCAAGGCGTGTAACCAGCACGCACAAGCACTCTTCCTTGCCGCGGACAGCAGTGCTGCAGGGGTTGCAATCTCCAAGTCTGCGCTCTCATGCTCATAGTCAGCAGACGCTGCGCGGGTGGGGGATCCGCTGGCGGGGATGACGGCAGCCATGGCTGCTGTCGGCGCCACAGTGCTGTAGTCGGAGCGGGCCGCGCCGCCGTGCACCGTGCCCCCAGTGTGCCACGAGCTGCTGGGGTCAATCACATGCGCCTGCAAGGGCAGCGGGAGGCGCAAGTGCGTGGGTGTGAAAGCAGGAGGGTGAACCAAAGCCTGAGAGGCTTGACAGGCTGCCAGGTGTTTTGGAGGCAGAAAGGCGGCGACAGCAGCCACCCCTCACCGGAGCACGCCTGCCGTGTAGTCCTGCATCGCCCCAGGTGGCTGCTGCACCGCTGGGCGGGTGGTGAGCTGCTGCTCAAACTGCGAATACGCCTGCACGCTCCAAGCGGCGTTCTGTGCGTTCCGGGCCGCGCAGCTGGACATTCTGACTTCCGGGCCGTTTTAAACCTTGAGGACTTGTCTTGGTCTTTGTCAGTGCGTCATGAGTGAGCTGGAAGTCACAGCGTGGATCAGCAGATTTGACCGCGGCGTTGATTTTCTCTCTTGACCGCGGACAGCAGCACCAGGCCGCAGTTGATGCCTCAGCTGAGTGCGCGTTGTGCACTCAGTGTACATTCGGGGCTTGCCCGTACGCTCGGCTCTGTGGACGCGGATGGCGAAGCGTGACAGGGCAGGGCTGGCCGCCTTGTTGTCTGGCACGGCGCTGCTTGCTTTGATCGCCCTGTGGGGCTCGTTCTGGCAGCTGCGCCTGGGCCATGCGCTCCTCTTGACGGTGAGCATGCTGATCCTGATCGTCGCGTCGCATGCGGTTGACCCCAGGTCGCAGCGCCACCAGCGTCCAACCAAATCCTTGCGCAGGACCACAAGAGCATCCTCCCGCCAGGCCTGGAACGGCCCGGTGCCCTCCCTGATGGAGCCAGACTGCCAGAGGGCAGCAGGTGAGGCTGATCACCCGTAAGCTGCCAGTCATGCTCACTGGATACCCCACGCTCACTGGATACCCCATGCTCACTGGATACCCCACACGTCGCATCCGCACAGCTGACGGCCACGCATACCGTCAATCCACATGCGTTCAGGTTTGCCATGATGGCTGTGGTGACCGCAAGCAGGGGTGGCGAGGTGGACTGGGGCAAGGCGGAGGAGCTCAAGTTTTCCTGGCGCTCAGTGGCCAACAAGCGGATCTATGCAGAAACACATGGCTACGACCTCTACGTGGTCATCGAGCCTCTGCAGGTGGGTCACAGGGGCAGCCAACAATGTTGCATTGTGATGGCAAGGGCGCAGCCAGGCAAGGCAACATCAGCTGTGTCGCTTGTCTCACCTGTGCCCCTGGTGCCATCAGCTGTGCCTTGCTGACTTGCAGCAAGTACGGCCACAAGGGCAGTGGAACAAAGTCGCTGCTGTGAGGGCTGTGATGGCTGCTGCACCCCATCACGACTGGCTGTGGCTGCTGGACAGTGATGCATTCATCATGGACCTCAGCACACAGCTGGAGCAGGTCAGTGGCCTGACAGCATGGGGCAGCAGCGCAACTCATGAACCTCCATGCATGATGCTGCTAAGGCTGCAAGCCTGGTTGCGGTGCGACCAGCGGGGCACAGGTGTGGCCGCAGAGTAGGCTCAGGCTGTGGTGGTCCACTACAGCTCTCGGTCCAATCTGGCGTGGCTCAGTGGAGTTCTGGTGGGGCCCTGTGTATGCAGATCGGCGGCCTGGCCCAGGCAACTGCGCGGATGATGCACACTCAGGTGGACGTCGCCCTGGCAGCGGACTGCAACGGTGAGGCAGGCAGCCCCAGATCTGCAACATCCCGGCTCTGCGCAGCTGTTGCACACACCTCCCCTGCTGCTTCGCAATCCCAGGACCCTTGGATTCAGGGAGGGTCCCACAGCTGCCAATCCGCGCCTTGAACACAGGCATCTGCAATGGCTTCTTCAGTGAAAATGCGTGCCCCTCCCCATCCCCTCCCCCATCCCCTTTTCAGGTGTCAACACCGGCTCCTGGATGCTGCGCAACAGCAAGTGGACAGCAGACTTTCTGCGCCGGGTGTGGCTGAGAGAGCTGTGGGACCAGAAGAAACTGCACGAACACGACACGCGGTGCGCAGCAGGCGCCTTGCCCGCCCCGCCCGCCTGCCTGCCTGGTGATCAGTCTTCCTCCCTCCGACTCCCGCCCCACCCCCTCGGCCCCCACCAATCAAACGCAGGCGCGACAATGCAGTCATATCTGCCATGTACAAAGAGTCAGCAGAAGTGAGGTCCCACTTTGTGCTGCTGCCACAGCCCGTGCTGAACTCTTACCCACCTCAGCTCAAGCGCTGTCAAGCAGTGCGGCCATACCAGGTGCGCACCGGATGGACTTCCCCTGCACCTGGTGTCCCTTTCCACCTCACCAACCAGCCCCTCCCGCCTGTGCTGCTGCAGCCCGGGGACTTTGTGATTCACTTTCCGGGCAGCGAAAAGTGGGAAAGTTTCCCCTTGTACCAGAGCAAGGTGCCGCTGCAGCAGGACAGGGGGGGCGCGGAATCAACCCCAAGCTCTGACGCCAGAAACCAGCAGCCTGATCCAGGGCAGCAAACTCCCCAGCCTCAGCCGGGAGCAAGCAAGCTGCAGGCACTTACGCTGCGGCAGTTCATGGCGGCACAGCTGTACGACAACCTCAAGCCACGTCAGCAGCCGCAGGCAGGGCACCGAGAATTTGACGCCAGCACTCCTCGTCCAGGCACCCAGACAGAGCTCATGGCAGCTGACTCAATCAACGAGCTGAACAGTCGCATTGGCCCTGTCAGGGCACGTGGAATGGGCAAGGTGAGCTGGTGGTGTCCTTGCTATGTCACCAGCGGATGCGGGCTTGTGGGTTTCCTGGGGCCAATCATCAGCACGCATTTGCTGGGTTCCGCAAGTTGTCCTGATGGATGCTGTGGCTGGGAGAGTGCGGCGAGGCTTTGAGCATGTCTAAGTGGGTTCCTCCTCTCCGCCAAGCCCTGCAAAGGCGCCACTTGCGTTCTCTGCTTCGTTTCAGATCCCCTACTCCCCTTCCCTCCCCCCCCCCCTTGCTTGCCCCCGCAGGTCTATGCCCTCATGCTGCCAGGAAGCCCCTTCATCGGCCGCCTCTGCGCCGGCGGCACAACGCTTGCCCCTGCCGGCGGCGCACCAGATGCCAGGGTCTCAAGCTGTGCCAGCTGCAGCGGCCAGGTGCCGTCCCGGGGACGTTCCTCCACGCTGAGCCCCTGCTGCTGTGGTCAGGTTTTCCGCTCACGGGATGACCTGCTGGCCGCCTGCCCTGAGGCAGAGGCTGCTGCAGCAGCCGCTGCAGCTGCTGCGCCCGCAGCTGCGGCCATGCATGGCAGCCCTGAACCACAGGCAGGAGAGACCCGTGGCTGTGCTGCATCAAGCGAGCGCCTGCACGCGGTCGTGTTTGTGGAGATGGCCGCCTGCGGGCCAGCAGCCAAGCACAACCCCTCTTGGCCGCTCCCGCACACCCTGTGAGCGTCTGGCCAGCTGCTGCTCATCCCCCCGGTGGGCGGCTCCAGCCCTGCCGGAGGTTGCCTCCTCTTCTCATGCTGCTAGCTGCTGCTGATGCACACAGCAGCAGGGATGCAAAGCCTGCACCAATGGGGTTGCAGGCGTGCAACAGATTGTCTGTCATGGCATGCTGGGGAGCAGCCCCACCCCCCCTTCAGCTGGCAGCTGGGCCCAGCCTGCAGGCACCGTGCTGCTGGCCCCTGTGTTGCGTCCAGTGCACCGCCAATGCACCCTGGCTTGTTACGCCACTCAGAGCACCCTGGCTTGTTACGCCACTCAGAGCACCCTGGCTTGTTACGCCACTCAGAGCACCATTTTGCTTTGTCCATGAAGCCACTGCTTCTGGCACACACGAGCACTTCAAGTTTCGCAGCCCCCCCCCCCCCCTTGGGGCCCAGGCAGCGTCTGCATAGGCCCGGGGGCTTGCCCAGATGCAAATGAAATGGTTTTGAAGACGATTGCTCTCTTTCTGTGTGTCTCTGGCAGCACGCACACTGCCATGGGGCTGTGGATCGCCACACTTGATGTGTGCCCTTGTACCCGGAACCGGTGTGACCCGGAAGCATGGTCATCTTGGTCGTTGCATGTGCAGCCGCGACCTGAGGGCCACCAACTTGCACCGCTGACACTCCAGCTGTGATGCGCATGCAGCTGTCCATTGTTTGCCTGGCACTGTCCATGGCGTACAGAGTGTTGTTTCGCCCAGACATATTGCAAGTGTGTTTCCATCACACCCTGGATTTGCAGCGCGCAGTCACAACCAGGCTTGTTTCCCAAGGTGTGATACTGACTGCAGTGGGCAACCCTTGATGGGAATTTCGCCAGGCACCCCATGCTTAGCATGCCATGGGCGGAACCACCCTGCAGGGCATGCATCTCTGATGTCCTGCCTGCAGTGTCGTGACGGCCCGCGCTCCAGCGCCATGCATGCAGTGCCCTTCCGGCCAAAAGTGAGGCTGAGGGAAGCACCCCTAAGGATGAGCTCTGAGCAATGATGCGAGTGTAAACGACCAAGTCAGGCCTGTGTACAGTCTGGTGTTGCATGTGACAATGGCTACTTCTCACACGGTGATGGCTGGGGGGCTTCTCCATGACCCGGTTTCGTGCATTCATGTACGCGCCTGACGACCGCCCAGGAGCGCAGCCCTGCAGAACCCCCAAGGCACGTGATCACCAAGCACAAGCTGTTGACCCCCTATTTGCAGGTCCCCAAGCACAGCTGGGCAGGCGGCTGCCAGGCACCCTGAGCAGGGGCGAAGGAGCAGCTGCGATTACAGCGCGGAGGGCAGGTCGTCCTCGTTCAGCAGCCTTGCTGGTGCGGGCGCACTGGCTGCCAGCAGTGCTGCAGGGGTTGCAATCTCCAAGTCCGCGCTCTCATGCTCATAGTCAGCAGACGCTGCGCGGGTGGGGGATCCGCTGGCGGGGATGACGGCAGCCATGGCTGCTGTCGGCGCCACAGTGCTGTAGGCGGAGCGGGCCGCGCCGCCGTGCACCGTGCCCCCAGTGTGCCACGAGCTGCTGGGGTCAAACACATGCGCCTGCAAGGGCAGCGGGAGGCGCAAGTGCGTGGGTGTGAAAGCAGGAGGGTGAACCACAGCCTGAGAGGCTTGACAGGCTGCCAGGTGTTTTGGAGGCAGAAAGGCGGCGGCAGCAGCCACCCCTCACCGGAGCACGCCTGCCGTGCACTGTGTAGTCCTGCATCGCCCCGGGTGGCTGCTGCACCGCTGGGCGGGTGGTGAGCTGCTGATCAAACTGCGGATAAGCCTGCAAGCCAGGAGCCACAGTCACTTGAGTCGATCTGACTTGAGCGCATGGAGCCGGCAGTGTCATGCGCCATGCATCAGCGCCCACCACCAGCGCAAGGGCAGGCCCACCTGCAAGCAGTCCACGTCCGCCACAAAGTCCAGGGTCGCTGACCGCAGGGGCGGCGTTGCCTGCGCCTCCGTTTCCACTGGCTGCGCCCCGCCGCCGAAGCAGCTGAACAGGCCCCCGCCGCCTGAGCTGCTCTTGGCCGGCGCTGCGCTGCGCGGGCCGCCCCCGTCGCGCAGCGCGCTGGCGGGAAAGGTGGTGGTCGAGTCCGGCAGCATGTCGGCCACGATGATGCTGACATCGTCAGCCATGCGCCGGTCCTTGACCACCGTCTGCAGCGCACCACCCGGTGGATGACGTGAGCATGTGACTGTGGCCAGCAAGGCTTCTCAAGGGAGACATGCGCAGCCCAACCACGGCAGCTGCGGCACGCAGGGCCTGCCCACCTGCACCAGCGACGCCACAGCCTGGTGCGGCAGCTTGTTTCGGCAGCTCTTAGCTGCCTTGGTGAAGCTCATCAGGTCCCACAGGCCATCGCTGGCCATGATGAGCCGCAAGCCCTGCGTAGCCACACCGCGCACGTCAGGGGCTATGGCTGGTGCCATGACCAGGAATGGCCTGCTGTTCAGCTGCCTGGTGTCTGCGGGCGCAGGCTGAGGGTCGGCGTACCTGTGTCCGTGGCAACAGCAGCTGCCGCACGTGTGGCAGGGGCACCACCAGGGGCCCGCTGTCCACGTCTCCTATGCTGCGGCTGACGCAGAGTCCTCCGGGCCTGCAGGCACAGGACGCAGTCTGTCAGTCAAGACTGCCATGCAGCCGTCCGCAGCACGCTGTTCATCGTGTGCAATCCACCAGGACCTTCTACTCACCATAACCGCAGCGGCCCCACCCCCATCTCCTGCGGCTTGGCGGGCCCTTGCAGGTGGAACCCCAGGGGAGCCAGCTGCGCGCCTGCGCGCTTCAGGCGCTGCTGCTCCTCTTTGTTGGCCTGCATTGGCAGGGCGGCGCAGCCCACTTCTTCTCGGCCGCAGCCTGGCAGGCAATGACATGCACGTACGCAGCGCACACCATGCTGCTCGGTATGCGGAATGCCCACTGGGAGCTGGCACACCTGTATACGGTGGCTGTTGGTGATCTCCAGCACCTCGCCGCCGGTGTCCAGGATGGCGTTGCTGTCCCCGCAATTCGCCATTGTGAACAGCCAGCCGCTGATGACTGCCAGCGTCATCGTGCTGCCTGCACAGCGCGTGCATCCAAGAGCATGTGTGAGTTGTGTGTGTAAACCCTTGCGCCAGTGCATAGCAGGGTCTGGACGTCGGACGAGCACATGCTGCTGCTGCATGCTGAATTGCACCAGCCTGTCACCTGGAATCCCCACAGCATGCCCGTCACCTGAGTGGCCATCCACGTGCGCCCAGATGTTGTCGCACGCTATCGCAGCATTGCTGATTGCCTCACGCAAGCGCTCCGCATATGCCTCGACCTCTGCAAGGTGGCGGGGAGACGCGCAGTCGTCGCGATCGCCACACGCCGGCGTGGCCGCCAAGCGGCGATGCATGCTGCATGGCGACGGGGCAGGCGCTGCCAGGGCAGACATCCACACACACCGATCAACGCGCTGCAGCTGATGCTGCAGCCATGCATGTCAGGACGTGCTTGGCGGGGGAGAGCTGACCTGCTCGGTTGGAGAAGTCTGGCAGCGCTGCCGGCAGCTCGCTCTGCAGCATGCGCGGCAGGTGGTCCACGGTGGCCTGCGCCGCATCCGGGCCGCCATGGCCATCGCACACCAGAAACACGGTGTGCAGTTCACCCGGCGGGCTCAGGTAGATGACATCCTGCGGGGTTGCGCCGGCGCTGGGCATTTGTTGGCGCTGGGTTGGCTCCGGCCGGCAGCAGGCGGGCGCGCCAACCCAGTCCTGCCCCCCTCCCGCTCGCGCGCAGCTACAACAGCACTGCACGCCTGCTGCACGCTGAGCCAGCGCACCTCCGACTTCAGGGCCCTCTGATCGTGGGCATGCACGATTGTGGGCAGTGGGGTTGCCATGCACGGACCGCTGCGGCTGCGGGCGAGTGGCGGCGGGGCCCGGATTGTGAGACCACACGTTGCATGCGGGCGCATGCCGGCAGCCAGCCGGGCGGGGCTCTCGCCGCCGCATCACCTAGCACAGTTCCGCTGCTGTCATTCTCAATGCTGGACGGGCGCGAGGCTGCCCCTGGACGCTGCTCCCAGGGTTTCGCCGGCAGCGCGCGCGCTTGCGCTGCCCGCTACGTCCCAGGCACGCGGTTGGACCAGCAAGGGCTTATGCCAGGGCGGCTGGGCGCCTGCTGGAGGCGGAGCAAAAACACCGGTGGCGCGGCGGTGCGTGCCGGTGTGCGTGCAGCAGCAGGTGGTCCGCGTTGTTGCCCGTCTCCTACGGGCACCGTGGGGCGCCTTCGAGCGAGATCGGCAGGTGCGCGCCAGGTCCGCGCGCCAGAACCTGATCCGCGCGCCACGGACACCGAGGGGCAGTACCCAGCGGGCCTGCTCTCACGGTAGCCACGACGCGCAGCCCTCGGCCCGCGCAGTCACGATCTGACCTTCTTCAAAGTTCCAGAAGTTTGAACCCCGCGCCGGGCCCTCGAACGCCATGCCTGGCATGCCGGTGGCCGTGCTGAATGCCAGCACCAAGCGGGAGCAGGGTCGGCGGGCGCAGGTGGCCAACATCCAGGCCGCCAAGGTGGGCATCGCCGCCCATGCGGCCCGGGCGCTTCCGCCTCGCGTGCCGTGGCGTCGTCTGACAGAACGCTGCGCCGCCCCCCCCCCTGCTGGACAGGCCGTCGCCGACATCATCCGCACCACGCTGGGACCAAGGTCCATGCTGAAGATGCTGCTGGACGCCAGCGGCGGTGGGTGCTGCGCGGCGCTGCGCGCCAGCTTGTTTGACTGGCACATGCCACTGCGGGCCCCACTGATAGCCAACCGCGCTCACATGCTGGCATCACCGCTTGTGCTCACGTGCTGCAGGCATCGTGCTGACGAACGACGGGCACGCCATCCTGCGTGAGATCGACGTGGCGCACCCAGCCGCCAAGGTGTGTGTGCGCGCGCACCACCCTGCTGACGCCAGTCACCTGCCGCACTCTTCCTTGCCCATCACGCGACTGCTGACGCGCGCCTGCTGCCCTGGCTCCTGTGTCACAGTCCATGATCCAGCTCAGCAGAGCCCAGGATGAGGAGGTGGGCGACGGCACCACCAGCGTGATCATCCTGGCCGGCGAGATGCTGCAGGCGAGTGGCGTGAACGTGTGCACTGCGCCGGCTGCTGCCATGCAAGCGCTGCCTGCCGCCAGGCTACATCGGGCGTTCGAGGTTGCTGCCCTGCCTGCCATGACGCCTCAGCATGAATTGGCGCGCATGGGTGATTGAGTCGCTTCTGCTTTCCGTCCCCCTGCGCAGGCGGCGGAGCCCTTCCTGGAGCGCAACCTGCACCCCACCATCATCTGCAAGGGGTACGCCCGGGCACTGGAGGAGGCGCTGCGCGTCATCGACAGCATGGCGTTCAGCATCGACGTCAACAACAGGTGTGTGGGATGCTCGCCTCGCTGTGCCGGAAGCGGTTGCCGCACGCCCAGCAGTGCGGAGGCAGGGTGCGCAACGGCAATCAGCTGGGGTGGGGTTGTGTGCGCCTGCCTGGTGCACCGGGCAAGCATGTCTGCACGCGCCTACCCCTGCTGCAGGGACGAGATGCTCAAGGTGGTGTCCAGCTGCATCGGCACCAAGTACACGGGGAGGTTTGGCTCCCTCATGGCGGTGAGTGCCGGGTTGGGCCTGGTTGCGGGCTGCGACAGGGCCCAGCAGTGGTTGCGTTCAATCTCTGTTGCCACTGCAGCGTTATGCGCGTCCCTAAGCTGCCTGTGCGTGCGCCCTTTGCAGGACCTGGCGCTGGATGCAGTGCTCACCGTTGCCGGTGCAGCTCCCTCAGGCGCAAGCAAGGGCGACATTGACATCAAGAACTACGCCAAGGTCGAGAAGCTGCCAGGCGGCACCATCGAGGAGTGCAGGGTGGGTGCTTGCCTGGGTTGCTTGTGAGGTCTGGTGTCGCAGGCATCCTTGGGCTGGGTATGGGCGCCTTTGCCTTTGCAGCCTGCATCCCGCCACCACCCATGCGACCACCACGCGCCGCAGGTGCTGCGGGGCGTCATGTTCAACAAGGATGTGGTCGTGCCAGGGCGCATGCGCCGGCGCATTGTCAACCCGCGCGTCCTGCTGCTCGACTGCCCGCTGGAGTACAAGAAGGGCGAGAGCCAGACCAACGTGGAGCTGACCAAGGAGGAGGACTGGTGGGTGCACGGCGGATTCGACACATGCAGAACCCCGCCAGCCAGTCATGTCGACAGCAGCAGCTGATGCCTGCGCTGGATGGGCGGCGGGGTGACAGCTGTCCTGTTCGGCGCGCAGGTCGGCACTGCTCAAGGCCGAGGAGGAGTGGATCCAGCGGACCTGCAGCACCATTGCGGCATTCAAGCCTGACGTGGTCATCACGGAAAAGGTGGGGGTGCCCGCTGCTGCCCGTTCGTACATGTGAACACACTGCACCCTGCTGCCTGTCATCTGCTTGGGCCGACACTTGCGGACCTTGCCTTCATGATTGCTGCAGGGCCTGTCAGACCTGGCAGCCCACTACCTGACCAAGGCGGGCATCAGCGCGATTCGCAGGTGGGGGCCGCCGCAGTCAATAGTTGTGAGCTCAGCAGGAGTCAATGTCCTGGGGTCACAGGCCGCCAGGATCCAGGCGCTGCCAATGAGCGTGACAACCGCGTGTGAGGTTGCTGCTGCAGTGGCGTCTCTCAACGCCCCACGGCTGACAAACAGCAAGGGCCATCTCTGCCTTTTGCAGGGTGCGCAAGACTGACAACAATCGCGTTGCCCGAGCAACAGGCGCCACAATTGTGCACCGCCCAGAGGAGATCCAGGTGTGTGGCATCTGTCAGTCAGCGTGCCGCAGCAACCCTGCTTGTTTGTGCTTCGTTTGTGGAAGCTGCAGTGGCACGCCTGGCGCATCCCAATCGCCCATGTTGTGCTGCACTGCAGGAAAGCGACGTCGGCACAGGGGCTGGGCTGTTTGAGGTGCAGAAGATTGGTGAGGAGTTCTTCACCTTCATCGTGGACTGCCAGGTGGGCAGGCATGGATGGGTTCAAGGCTAGTAATGGGTGGTTTGCAGTCCTTTTGGGAAGGTGGGGTCAGGTTTGAAAGGACGCGCCCTCATGCCCTGCAGGCCCCACGCGCCTGCTCGATTGTCCTGAGAGGCGCCAGCAAGGATGTGCTGAACGAGGTGGAGCGCAATCTGCAGGTGGGCGCTGCGGTTTTTTTGTCTGCCATGCTTGCTTTCGGCTGCTGGCATCAAACCTTGCTGCTTTCAACCTTCCTCTGCAGGACGCGATGGGCGTCGCGCGCAACATTGTGATGGACCCACGCCTGGTGCCTGGAGGAGGCACCGTGGAGATTGAGGTGTCCAGGGCCCTGGCTGGTGCGTGGCAGCCGAAGCCTGTGGGAGCCAATGCGCGCATCTTTCAGGCCAGAGCAAGTTCCATGGGGGCTCTTGCTGCAATGGGGGTCTTCTCCTGAGCGGCGTCATTGCACTCACAGCGTCCGGCTTGACATTGCATTGCTGCTGCAGAGAAGTCCATCTCGGTGGAGGGCACTGAGGCTGGCCCATTCCGTGCAGCTGGCATGGCGTTTGAGGTCATTCCGCGCACACTGGCACAGGTGCGTGCCAGCTGTGGTTGGGAATGACGGATTTCTTGCAGCAACATACCTGACCAACATGCACGCCGCCTTGCAGAACTGCGGGGCCAATGTCATCAGGACACTCACCAAGTTGCGCGCGGCGCACAATGAAGCGCCTGGATGCAGCGTGGGCATCAACGGAGAAACGGGTGCGTGGGGGCCGCGTGGAGCTGGTTCTGCTGCAGCTGCATCATGCGCCCACACGCCTCCTGCCTGCCCCCTGCCTGTCGTCATTCGCCTGTGCAGCGGTGGTGCAAATCACTTGACTGTTGGTCTTTGCAGGTGAACTGGCCGACATGAAGGCGTCGGGTGTCTGGGAGCCTGCTGCTGTGAAGATACAGACGGCCAAGACAGCCATGGAGGCTGCAGCCATGCTGCTGCGCATTGACGACGTCGTGTCGGGCATTGCAAAGCGTGGCGCGCCAGGTGACTTCAGACGGCTGTTTTGACTGCCCTGCCGTGTTGTCACCGGCTTCATGAGAATACACCTTCGTAACGGTTGTGTTCATGGCGGCATGCAGGTCGCGCCAGCTCCGGCGGACCTGCTGTGGAGGATGCTGAGGTGGACAGCGAGGCTGCACTGCCTGAGTAGTAGCAACAGGGAGCTGTGCTGCTGATTATAGGCGATCAGCAGCAAGCTGGTGGTGGTAATAATGTTCCAAACAGCAGCACCCTGCTGAGGCCTTGTAAGCCACTCTGTTGGAGCATGTGATAGCGCCCTGCTCATCACCTGGAGCTCTGCCATTCAACAGGACCATGCCACATGCAGCCAACACGCTCATGAGCTGCCTGCCCCAGTCCCCCACCTTGGCATCGGCGGAGACACGGGCAGGAATGTGGCTCGGAACAAGAGAGACAGGGGCGTCACGCACAGCTGCCACCTGCTCCACCTCGGCGCCCACACGGGCATTGAGGTCGCCCATGACAACTATGGGCACACCACGCGCGCTGACATCATGCAGGTGAGATTGTAACAGCAACAGTGGGTCGGTGTGCAGCTGACCTGATTTGTACAAGTTGGAGACCTCGGGTGAAAAGTAGCAGGTCACCAGGGTCAGGTGTGGAAAGAACAGGGTGAGGACACCAGCCTTGGGCACACTGCACACCTGCAAACAACCACTGGGCACATAGCCATCACGCACATACACAGCAATGCCGCCGTGGGGGCGGCTTTTCTGAACGCAGCGCCACGCACGTTGGCAATTGTAGACGCTGTAGCCCCGGTTTTGCGGGGGCGCAGTGCCACGCATCAGCAAGGTTTCAGTGAGCACCAGCACATCGAGAGCTGGCTACAAACGAGGCAATGTAATCAGGGGCAGGGTTCCACACCACGTTAGCGCCTGTTGGCTGTACCTGCCAAGCCCCTCCACCCCGCGGGCTACAGCTGGCCTGGGCTGCAGCCGGATGAACCTGTCTACAGCTGCGACCAGGGCTGCTTTCGAGACTGTCTAGTACAAATCCCAGCTCCGTTTGCCAAGCTTGCAACAGGCAGCGGCGTAACGGCACCTGCACGCCTGAAGCGGCGCGCCGGCACGTCACCGGCACCTGGCGGCGCCAGCGACAGAGGCCAGCAGGGACCACGCACGCGCGCTCGCAGGGTAAGGGCGTAGGAAGGCGTGCCGTGCAGCCTTGGGGCGTGCGGCCCTGAGATGCTATGCCAACATGCTTTGCCCGTGCGCAGCCACAAGCCACGATGTGAATGCACGGCTGCTGGCGCGTGGTGATTGCACTTGCTCTTTGCCATGTGCATTTTAAGTACAGATATTGGGCCCTACATCGGCTCCGCTCCCAGCTGCAAGTCACACCAAGGCAATGCCCGCCGGGTGCAGCCTCCTGTGCGTGGCGCTCGCTGCACCAAGGCCCTCTGTTTGTGCCCCCCCCCCCCGACCCCCCCCCCCCCGACCCCCGGGGCCTCAGCATGGCCCTCAGGGCGGGATGGA
>Ga0315905_10003364_pt1 | contig 16526 bp, 15 predicted proteins | sample LakEriMetagenome_5_FD_203522 | JGI IMG/M metagenome (GOLD analysis project Ga0315905, IMG submission 203522) | Freshwater fungal communities from buoy surface, Lake Erie, Ohio, United States - Buoy 4 MA121 | ecosystem: Environmental > Aquatic > Freshwater > Lake | place: USA: Lake Erie, Ohio... | reverse complement strand
TGCCTGCGGCCGACAGCGCGCTGCGGCGCCGCGTGCTGGGCATGGTCGAGGCGCAGCTGGCCGATCCGGGGCTGCGCACGCTGGATCTTGCCGCTGCCTGCGGTGCCTCGGTCCGCACGATCCAGAATCTGTTCGCCGCAATGGGCACGACCCCGAGCGCCTACATTCTCGAGCGCCGTCTCGCGCGCGCGGCCGAGCGGCTCGGCGCAGCACACGAAGCGAGCATTACCGAAATCGCGTTCGAGCTGGGTTTCAACGACAGCGCCTATTTCGCGCGGGTGTTTCGCCAGCGCTTTGGTGTTTCACCACGTGAATGGCGCCGCAGATAAGCCCCCGAAGCGGGCGGTGGTTGCGCTTCAGTCCTGATTGCCTTGCGCTCCAGTGCAAGCCGGTCGGTCCGGAACGGCTTATGAATTCGAATGCGCATGTTCGGCAATCAGCGGGCGAGACGGCCAGCTGATGAACCGGACAGTGACATTTCCAAAGGGAGAGCAACATGAGACGAACAACGGTATCACTTGCCGTGCTCGCCGCTGCCATGGCCGCACCGGCCTTCGCGCAGAGCGCACCGCAGGCCCAGGCCGAGGCCGCGCCCGAAGGCGGCATCGCCGAAATCGTCGTGACCGCGCAGAAGCGCTCGGAAAACGTCCAGGACGTGCCGATTTCCATTTCGGCCTTCACGGCAAGCGCGCTGCAGGAACGCGCCGTGACCAGCGTCGCCTCGCTGTCCAATATCGCGCCCAACGTGACCCTTGATGCCGGCACGCCCTTCTCGGGTTCGTCCTCGGTTCTTTCGGCATACATCCGCGGCATCGGCGCCAACGACTTCGCATTCAACATCGATCCGGGCGTGGGCATCTATCTCGACGGCGTCTATCTCGCCCGTTCGGTGGGCGCGAACCAGGAACTTCCCGACGTGGACCGCGTCGAAGTGCTCAAGGGGCCGCAGGGTACGCTGTTCGGCCGCAACACCATCGGTGGCGCGATCTCGATCGTGACGCATGATCCGGGCAACGAATTCCGTTTCCGCGGCGATGTCACGACCGGCAGCTACAAGCTGTTCTCGGTACGCGGCACGGTGGATATGCCGATTACGGAGAGCCTTTCGTCCTCGCTTGCGTTCTCGATCAAGACCCGCAACGGCTATCTGCGCCGTCTGCCATTCCCCGGCGCTGAAAACTTTGCCTCGGATCCGATCACGTCGTTCAAGGCCGTCGATTATCAAAACGTCGGCCTTGGCACCGAAGGCGGTGACAACAACTGGAACCTTCGCGGGAAGCTGCGCTACAACAATGGCGGCGCATTCCGGGCCGTTCTTTCGGGTGACTACTCGAACGTCGACACATCGCAGATCGCGAACAAGGTCATCTCGGTCTTCGCGCCGGTTTTCGCCTCCACCTATAACTGCGCGATCGAAGGGGTGATCGCAGCACCGGGTGACACGACCACTTGCGGCGGGGGCCCTCCCTCCTTCGCGCTGTTCGGCAATCGCGGCGGTCTCAACTCGATCAACGACCTGCCTTCGATCTTTGGCGTGAATGCCGATGCCAATCCCAACAACAACCGCCTGCCCTATGATAGCCGGTTCGTTACAAACGACATCGACACGAGCTATGCCACCGGCAACAATTTCTCGAAGCTGAAGTCGGGTGGCGGCGCGCTCACGCTCGAATACGACATTGGCGACAATGCCACGATCAAGTCGATCACGGCCTATCGGGAACTGGCCTGGAAGACGGGCATGGACCTTGATAACTCGCCGCTGAACTTCCTGCACACCAGCTTCGAGATGAACCAGAAGCAGTTCAGCCAGGAGCTGCAGATTGCTGGCAGCGCAATGGACAAGAAGCTCAACTACGTCTTTGGCGCCTACTACTTCACCGAATCCGGCGATCTGCAGGATTATGTGACTTTTGCTGAAGGCCTTCTCCAGATCGACGGTCCCAATGATCTCAAGACCAAGAACTATGCGTTCTTCGGGCAGGTCGACTACAAGTTCACCGACCAGTTCGGCATCACGCTGGGCGGCCGCTACACGCATGAAGACAAGGAATTCGAAGGCTTCCAGTCCGATCGCAACGGCCTGACCTACAAGATCCTGAATTTCCTGGGTGTGCCGGGCTGCGAGAACATCACGACGATTTCGGCTGCATGTCAGGCGGCAGGTGGCTTCCCCAACCCGGGTCAGCCGCTGCGCTATTATATCGCGGGCACGCAAAAGAAGGTGTTCAACAACTTTGCGCCCAAGGTCGGCCTGCAGTATCACCCGAACGACGATGTGATGGTCTACGGCAGCTGGTCGAAGGGTTACAAGACCGGTGGCTGGACGACCCGGCTTTCCAATCCGCTGCCTTTCGCACCCGGCTTCGGTCCGGAAGAGGCATCGACCTGGGAAATCGGCGTGAAATCCGAATTGCTTGATCGTCACCTGCAGATCAACGCTGCGGCCTTCACCACCGATTACACTGGCATCCAGCTGAACTCGCAGAAGGGCATTTCGCCGACGGTTCAGAACACCGGCAACGCCCGCATCCGCGGTTTCGAAGTCGAAGTCGTGGCTGCACCGGCCAAGGGCCTGACCTTCACGGGTTCGGTTGGCTATACCGATGCCAAGTACACCGTGATCTGCGGCGAGGGCGGCGACTTCCCGGCATTCTGCGAAGGCAACAATTCGTTCGTTGCCGGCAACCCGGTGCAGGCCGGTGTGTTCAAGGGTGCGCCGCTGCCCAAGACGCCGAAGTTCAAGTGGAACTTCAGCCCGCGCTACGAGGCGAACCTCGGCAGCCATGGCAGCCTGGTGTTCCTCGGTGACGTGACGCTCACCAGCAGCATGTGGAACGACACCGAGCGGACTTTCCTGTTGCAACGTCCGCAGACCACCGTGGTCAATGCCAGTGTCACCTATCGCGATCCCAGCGATCATTGGGAGATCACCGCGGGCGGCACCAACCTCACCAACGAGCGCTTCTTGACCACCGGTCAGGCCCAGCTCGCTGGCGGCCAGATCTACGGCACCTACAGCCGCCCGGCCGAGTGGTACGCGAGGCTCGGCGTGAAGTTCTGATCACGACAACGAGGGGGCGGGCGCGGCAAGCGCCCGCCCTGCTCATCTGAGGAGAGTGCAACGTGCCTGAAACCGCCCATTCCGAATTCTGGAAAGGCATCAAGCCGGTCGATAAGGTGTTCCGGGAAGGCAGCCTCCCCGAAGTCTATCTCTCGAAGATCGCCGAGGGCGACGAGCGTTACTGGGTACCGATCAGCGAGACGGTGAGCTCCAAGCCGGTCTGGATCAGCCCTTCCAAGAACATGTGGGCGGATGTGCTCATGTCGAAGTCGGCGGGCCTCGTGAACCGCCACTATCACCCCCATCCGATCTGGGCCTATACCATCAGTGGCAAGTGGGCCTACCTTGAGCACGAATGGACCGCCACTGCCGGCGACTTCGTTTATGAAACGCCCGGTGAGAGCCACACCCTCGTCTGTTACGAGCACGAGGACCCGATGAAGGTGTTCTTTGTCGTGTCCGGCCCGCTGATGTGGCTGGACGACGATGGCAACACCACCGGCCATTTCGATGTGTTCGACTACATCAAGAACGCGCGCGAGCATTACGACCGGGTCGGCATCGGTGCCGACTATGTCGATACGCTCATCCGCTGAAAGGAGCGCTTCTCCATGACTGCCATGACTGCACCACCCTCAAGCAAGAAGGAGATCGTCGATATCGGGTTTGCCCACCGCGACCTCGTTGCGCGGTTGAGCCCCGGCGGGCGCTACATCGACGCGCAGACCGACGTGGACAGCCCTTGGGTCCCCTTCGGCGACAACGCCGCGATCAAGCATCTTGCCTTCGATGTGCGACAGGGCATCTTTTCGAACATCCTCTGGGTAAAGAGCCCGGGCACGATCGGCACGCACCTTCATCGCGGTACGATCGTCATGGTCTGCCTCGAAGGCAGCGTGCGCTATCTGGAGTATGACTGGGTCGCCTCGCCCGGTGGCCTCATCCTCGAAGTGCCCGGGGAGAGCCACACCCTCGTGACCGAGCATCCCGAAGGTGTGAAGCTGTTCGGGTGGATGCAGGGCCCGATCGAGTTCTACGACGAGGACGGCAAGCTCGTCGATACCTCGGATGTCTGGTGGTTCATCAACCACTATGAGACCTACTGCCGGGAAAACGACATTCCGATCAATCCCAAGCTTTACCTCTAAAGGGACCGCCAGATGGCCACCATGACCGCCCCCCCTTCGGGTGCCTACAAAATCGTCGACGTACCCGAGCTCTACGGTGCGCTGATCAAGTCCAAGGGCGTTGAAGGCACCTATGTCGGCGCCTCGGAAGCCGAGAGCCCGTGGGTACCCTTCGGCGACAACGCCGCGATCCGCCACCTCGCGTTCGACGTGCGCGACAACGTCTACGTGAACATCCTGTGGATCAAGGGCCCGGGTGTGATCGGCACGCACAAGCATCGTGGCCGCGTCTGGGCGATCGGGCTCGAGGGCTCCTTCCGCTATCTGGAGTACGACTGGGTCTGCCGTCCGGGCGAATTCATCACCGAGACGCCGGGCACCGCGCACACGCTCGTCACCGACGATCCGAACGGCATGAAGGCCCTGTTCCATATGCAGGGCGCCAACGAGTTCTTCGACGAGCACGGCAACCATGTCGAAACGCTCGACGTCTGGTGGTTCATGAACCACTACGAGACCTATTGCCGGGAGCATGACATCCCGATCAACAAGCAGCTATATCTCTGAGGAGAGGCTGGAATGAGCGCTGTCGGCGTCCCCAAACTCGGTCCGGAGCAGACCGGCACGTACTTGCGCAATTGCTGGTACGTCGCAGGCTGGGCGGGTGATCTGGGTGAGGCCCCCCAGCAGCGTGTATTCCTCGAAGAGCCGGTCGCACTGTTCCGCGATGCCACGGGCACGGCCAATGCTGTCTCCGGGCGCTGCCCGCACCGCTGGGCGCCATTGGGGCAGGGCAAGGTGGTCGAGGGCGCGCTCATGTGCCCGTATCATGGCCTGCGCTTCGATGGCTCGGGCGCCTGCGTCCACAATCCGCACCCCGGCGGCCAGCTCCCCGAAAACCGGCTGCAGGTCTATCCGCTGGTCGAACGCCATGCCTTGCTGTGGATCTGGATGGGTGATGCCGAAAAAGCAGATCCGGCGCTGATCCCGGATTTCGGCTGGCTTTCCGATACCCGGTGGGAAGCCGTGCGCGGCGCGACGCTCGCCGAGGGGCATTATGAGCTCTACAGCGACAACATTCTCGACCTGAGCCACGCCAACTTCGTCCACCCGGCGCTGGTGGCCGCGGCCTTCACCGAAGGCGAACGCAAGTTCTGGCAGGACGGCGAGACGGTGCACTCCGAATATATCCGCCTCAACGACACCCTTTCGGAAGGCATAGGCGGGATGCTCGGGCGCATCGGCCAACGCCAGGATTTCTACGGCTGGGTCGTCTGGCATGCGCCTGCGGTGCTCTATTTCGACTTCCGCGCAGGTCCGCCGGGAACCCCGCGCGAGGACTGCACACTCTTGCCGTCGCTTCACGCCTTCACCCCTGAAACGCCTGACACCACACATTATTTCTGGGCGACCGCGCGCGATTTCGCGCTGGATGATGCCGAGTTCACCGCCGGAATGCGCGGTGCGTTGGAGTTCGCATTCGAGCAGGAAGACATGCCACTGATCCGCGACAGCCACCGCCTGATGCGCGGCGCGGATTTCTGGGATCTGCGCCCGGTCATTCTGAACGGTGACGGCGGCGGCGTGCGCGCGCGCCGCATGCTGCAGCGGCTTATCGACCGCGAACGACAACCCTCCGCAGCCTGATCCAGGCCGCACAAGGGGGAAGGAGAGGATAAGGCACAATGGCAATTCTGGACCGTTTCGACATCGGGGGCCGCTCCGCGCTTGTTACCGGCGGGGCGTCGGGCATCGGGCTTGCCTATGCCGAGGCGATGGCAGAAGCCGGTGCCATGGTCACCCTGACCGATATTGACGGCGAAGGCGCGGAGCGCGAGGCAGCCCGCCTGAGAGAAGCCGGATACGAAGTTCGCTTCGATCGTCTCGACGTTTCCGATTTCGACGCCGTCACCGCCGCTTTCGATGCCCACGCCAAGGCCTATGGCGGGCTCGACATCGCCTTCGCCAATGCCGGGATCGATACCGGCGCGGGCTTCTGGAATCCCGCCGGCCACCGCAATCCCGAGGGCCAGGTCGATGCATACGATCCGAAGCGTTGGGACAAGTCGATTTCGGTCAATCTCTCGGGCGTTTTCTATACCGTGAGCAATGCGGTCCGGATCATGAAGCAACCGGGCCGTGCCAATGGCCGCAGCGGCGGTTCGATCATCTGCACCGCCTCCAACGCGGGTCTTGTCACTGAACCCATCGTCGGCCTGCCCTATATGCCGGCCAAGGCAGGCGTGCTCCACATGGTGCGCGCGCTGGGGCTGGAACTCGCCGAATTCCGCATCCGCATCAATGCCATCGCACCCGGCCCCTTTGTCACTAATATCGGCGGGGGCTGGCTCAAGAAGGATCCCGTCGCGCGCAAGGCATGGGATGCCATCGTGCCGCTGGGCGCGGTTGCGGAGACGGACCAACTCAAACCGCTGGCGCTGCTGCTGGCATCCGATGCTTCCGATTACATGACCGGAAGCCATGTTGTGATTGATGGAGGCATGATGCTGGGGAAGTTCCAATGAAGCGTGCGTTGATCCTCGCTGCGGGCCTCGCGCTCGCTGGAACCGCGCAAGCAGCGCAGAAACTCGGAGAAGTGCAGGCGCAGCGCAGCCCGGAGCAGGTCTACTCGGCGGTCTGCGGCTATTGCCACGGCAAGAATGTCGGCCCGGTAATCCGCGGGCGCGGGCTTTCCGCCGAGGCAGTCGAGTATCAGGTCCGCCATGGCCTGAATGCGATGCCCGCGTTCCGCGCAACCGAAATCACCCCCGCTGAACTCAAGGCGCTTGCCGCCTGGCTTCAGACGAGCACCGCCGACCCCAAGGAGCACGGCCAATGACCGCCAATATCGACCGCCGCAGCCTGCTGGGCGCAGGCGTTGCGGGCGCTGCCGCTATCGGCCTCGGCACCGGCGCAAAGGCCAAGGCCGTCCTTGCTCCCGGCGTGAAGAAGGCCGATTTCAAGGGCGCGATTGCCGCGATGCGCAAGGTTGTCGGCGATGAATGGGTCTTTGCAGACCCGGACGCCGTGGCGCCGTGGAAGAAGTCCTACACGCCCGATCCTTACGGCAAGCACATTCCCGTCGGCGCAGTCTGCCCGGAGAACGTCGACCAGGTGCAGGCCATCGTCAGAATCGCCAACCAGTTCCGTCAGCCGATCTGGCCGGTCTCGACCGGCAAGAACATGGGCTACGGCATGACGACGACCGCCATGCCGGGGCAGATGATCCTCGACCTCAAGCGCATGAACCGCATCATCGAGGTCGATCCGGTGCTGTGCACGGCGCTGGTCGAGCCCGGCGTGACTTATCGCCAGCTCAAGGATTATCTGGTCGAGAACAACATCCCACTGTGGATCGACGTGCCCACCGTCGGCCCCGTGGTCGGCCCCGTCGGCAACACGCTCGATCGCGGCGTGGGCTATACGCCCTATGGCGAGCATTTCATGGTCCAGTGCGGGATGGAAGTCGTCCTCGCGGATGGCGAGATCCTGCGCACGGGAATGGGCTCGACGAAGAACCCGTCTGCCTGGCAGGCGTTCAAATGGGGCTACGGACCCTATCTCGATGGCCTGTTCACCCAGTCGAACTTCGGCGTTGTTACCAAGATGGGCATGTGGCTGATGCCCGCGCCACCAGTCTACAAGCCCTTCGTGATCCGCCACAAGAAGATGGAGGACGTCGCCCGCATCGTCGAGGCGATGCGCCCCATGCGCATTGCCAATATCGTGCCCAACGTCGTGCTGATGATGGGCGGCGCTTATCAGCTCGCCATGTTCAAGCGCCGCAGCGAAGTGTGGGATGGGGCAGGGCCGATCACCGATGAAGCGGTTTCAAAGGCTGCCACAGCCAACAACCTCGGCATGTGGAACACCTACATCGCGCTCTACGGGACCGAGGGCATGATCGCGGAGAGCGAGAAGATCATCCGCGCCGCCTTTGCCGCGATTGACGGTGAAGTCCTCACCGAGGCCGAAATGGGCGACAACCCCTGGTTCCACCACCACGCCACGCTGATGCAGGGCGGCCTCAATCTCGACGAGATCGGCCTCGCGCGCTGGCGCGGCAATGGCGGCGGCCTGGCCTGGTTCGCGCCCGTTGCGCCTGCCAAGGGCAGCGAGACGCAGGGGCAGGTCGAGCTTGCCAAGCAGATCCTTGGCAAGCACGGATTCGACTATACTGCCGCCTTCGCCATCGGCAGCCGTGAGCTGCACCACATCATTGCGCTGCTCTACGACAAATCCGATCCGGCCGAGGAAAAGCGCGCCGACGATTGCTACCGCGAGCTCGTGACGGGTTTCGGTGAGCGGGGCTGGGCGAGCTACCGTACCGGCGTCCACGCAATGGACCTTGTCGCCGAGCAATTCGGCACCGTGAACCGCGCGTTCAATGCCAGACTCAAGGACGCGCTTGATCCCAACCATATCCTCGCCCCCGGCAAATCAGGGATTGCATGATGATGATCAGGAAAACGTTTCTGGCGCTCGCCGCCGCGCTGCTCTCCACCACAGCCCATGCGCAAGAAAAGCCGCTCACGGTCGAAACCCTGCGCACCAGTGAAGGTTCGTTGTTCTCCAACATCGCGCTGATCAAGGGCGAAAAGGACGCGGTCCTCGTCGATGCGCCATTCACCCGCGCCGATGCTCACCGCGTCGTCGCCATGGTGCTTGATAGCGGCAAGCGCCTCACCACGGTGTTCATCACGCACGATCATCCGGACCACTTCTTCGCCATGGAAGTGATTCAGGATGCCTTCCCCGATGCGAAGATTGTCGCCCACCCAACTGTTGTGGCCGATATCTGGCGCTCGCTCCCCTTCAAGGTGAAGCGCTGGTTTCCTGTCCTCGGCGCCAATGCCCCGCGCCATCCCACTGCGCCTGCCGTGCTGGACGGCGACACGATCATGCTTGAAGGCAAGGAACTGAAGGTGCTTGGCCCCGCCCAGGGCGATCACGTCCACTCGACCGCGCTGTGGGCTCCCTCGATCCAGGCCCTGTTCCCCGGCGATCTCGTCCACAATCAGGTGTACCTGTGGATGGGCGAGCATGATGCTGCCGCGATCGCTGGATGGGCAAAGACAACCGAGAGCTTTGTGGCACTGAAACCGCAAATCGTGGTTGCGGGCCACGCGAAACCCGGCCTTCCCGATGATGCAGCGGGCCTCGAGTTCACGCGGCGCTATCTCGCCGAATGGCCGAAACTGGTGGCAGCCTCGAAGAACAGTGCGGACCTTCGCGCCCGCGTCCAGAAGGCCTTCCCGGACGCCGTCGATGTGCTCGGCGATTTCCTCCTTGGCAATGCCTCGCGTGTTGCCATGGGGGAGCAAGCGGCATGGACGGAATGACCTTCGCGGACAAAGCGGTGCTTGTGACGGGCGGCGCGACCGGCATTGGCCGCGCCACCTGCGTCGCGCTGGCCGGCAAGGGCGCCAGGGTGATCATCGGCGACATCGATGCGCGTGCCGAGGAGACTGTGGCGATCATCAGGCAGGCGGGCGGCGAGGCGTCATTCCAGCACGCCAACGTGACCGATCCCGCCGCGATGGATGCGCTCGTCGCGGCCTGCCTCGATCGCTACGGCCGTATGGACGCCGCGTTCAACAATGCGGGCGTGCTCCCGCCGCAGCGCCCGATCCACGAGGTCACGGCGGAGGAAATGAACCTCGCGATCGATGTCGATTTCAAGGGCGTGTTCTATGCGATGCAGGCGGAGATCCGCCATTTTCTCAAGGTCGGCGGCGGGGCCATCGTCAACACCGCCTCGGTCGGTGCGCTGATCGCGGACCCCAACATGAGCGTCTACTGCGCGATGAAGCACGCGGTCTCGGGCCTGACGAAGGCCGCAGCAGTCGAATATGCGCAGAAAAACATCCGCGTGAACGCCATTGCGCCGGGCTTCGTCGTCACCCCGATGACTCAGCATTGGGCCGATGATCCGAACTTCCGCGCCGCTTTCTTCGCGGGCAATATCAGTGGCCGCGCCGCGCAGCCCGACGAGATCGCAGGCACCGTGCTGCATCTCCTCTCGGATGCGGCAAGCTTCATCAATGGCGCGACCATCGCCATTGATGGCGGCCAGACGGCGCACTGAGGAGCGAGGTCGATGCGCGCCGCAGTCATGCAGGGTCTGCACAGGCCCCTCGCCATCGAAACCGTGCCGGATCCAGTGCCGGGCGATGGCGAAGTGGTGGTAGCGGTCGGCCGCTGCGGCATATGCGGGTCTGACCTGCACATGACCGAGGACGCGGCCTACGGCCAAGGGGCGGGTTCGATCCTCGGCCATGAATTTGCCGGTGAGGTCGTGGAACTGGGCAGGGGCGTGACTGGCCTTGCCAAAGGCGATCTCGTTGCCGTCAGCCCGCTCAAGAGCTGCGGGGCATGCCCCGCATGCCTCGCCGGCAATGTTGCGTGGTGCGACAGGTTCGGTCTGCAAGGCGGTGGCTATGCCGAATACGCCCTGACGATGCCGAACCAGTGCGTGAAGCTCCCCAAGTCAGCCAGCCTTGCCGATGGTGCGATCATCGAACCGCTCGCAGTCGCGCTCCACGGCGTGGCGATGGCTGGCCTGCGCATCGGCGACAAGGTGCTGATCCTCGGCGCGGGACCCATTGGGCTTGCCACCGCCTTTTGGGCGCGGCGGATGGGTGCAGGGCGCGTTGTCGTCCAGGACGTCGCCACTTGGCAGCAGGAGCGCGCGCTGGCGATGGGCGCACACGATTTCATTGCAGACCGCGGCGATCCCATTGGCGCTGCGCAAGGCGCGTTCGGCGGCAAGGCCGATGTTGTATTCGAATGCGTCGGCCTGCCCGGCCTCATCGCGCAAGGGGTCGAGCAGGTTCGCGCGCGTGGCACCATCGTGCTGCTGGGCCTTTGTACCGTCCCCGATACCTTCAACAGCTTCGCCATGCTCTCGAAAGAAGTGCGTCTCGTCACGTCGGCCTTCTTCACCGCGCACGAATACCACGCCGCACTCGATGCGCTCGACAGGGGTGCGGCCGAGCCGCGTCTGCTCGTGACCGAAACGATCCCGCTCGACCGGACCCCTGCCGTGTTCGAGGCGCTCCGCCGCCGTACCGAGCAATGCAAGGTGCTGATCGCGCCGGGCTCGTAGACAAAGTTTGAAAGTTCACAAGGACAGGCCGATGAACATCGCGACGCCCCTGCCGACCAACGCCATCGAGCGTGCGGTATTCGAATGCATGAACCCGACCGAGGCGCTCTACAATGCGACCTCGAACCCGCTCCACCGCGCCATTCTGCTCAACTTCTGGCGCCACGTGCACCTTGAGGGTGCGGGTCTCTACGACGACATCACAGCCAGCGACATGATGGTCGATCACCCCGTATACCGTGTTACCTGGGGTGCGAACCCGGCGGTAATCGAGGGCAAGGACGGCGTGAAAGGCTTCTATAACAGCGTCGGGCAGGCGGTGCTGTGGCATTCTGACGACCGCCTTGCGGTCAACGATTGGGGCATCTGCGACGAGATCACCTTCCACCAGCTCGCAAAGGGGGCAGATCTTGCGGCGATGGGCTACGATGCGCCGAAGGCCGATGCGCTCTACCACGTGTCGAGCCGGCAGGCCTTCATCTGGCCCTATGATGACAAGGCGCGCCTTGCAGGCGAACACCTCTATGAGGACCCGACCAGCGTCAGGCTCGAGGAGGTTCCCGCCGATGACGCCACCACCCCTGCCGCGATCCAGGCCATCCACAAGGCCAAGCTGGTCGAACTCGAAGCCCGCTTCGGCCCGCGCTACTGGGTCTGGCAGGGCTGAGGACAGTGCCGGTGCGCAGCTTTCATGACAAGCGGGCCTTCGTCACCGGCGGTGCAAGCGGCATCGGGCTCGGCATCGTCAAGGCGCTGGCAAAGCGCAGCGCCTTCGTCGTCATCGCCGACTTGCGGCCTGACCACATTGACCGTGCTCTCGCGGAAATCCGCGAGGCCGGGTTTGCCAGCAATGTTGCCGCCTTGACCCTCGACGTGACCGACCGCACCGCCTTCGCGGCTGTGGCCGGACGCATGGATATCGAGCTTGGCGGGATCGACATCCTCGTCAACAATGCCGGTGTCGGCGTTGAAGGTCCGGTGCTGGAAGCGGGCTATGACGATTGGGACTACGGCCTCGGCGTCAATCTTGGCGGGGTGATCAACGGCCTCCAGAGCTTCCTCCCGCGCATGATCGCGCATGGGCGCGGCGGGCATGTCGTCAACGTTTCGTCGCTCGCGGCGGCGGTGCGGATGCCTGCCAACTTCGCGATTTATGCGGCGGGGAAGGCTGCGGTGCTCAACCTTTCGGAGAACCTGCGTGATGAACTGGCTTTGAAGGAGATCGGCATCTCGGTGCTCTCCCCAGCCTTCGTGCGCTCCAATATCCATCAAGCCGCGCTCAATCGCCCGGCCCATCTGCGCGAAGGCAGCGGCTTCCAGCAGAGCGAGGCGATGCTGCTTGACCGCCCGCCTGCAAGCGACTGGATGGATCCCGAAACCGTGGGCGAGATCGTCGCCGAAGGGATACTCGCGAACCGGCTCCACATCGTCACCCACGGTGAATTTCGCGACAAGATGCATGAACGCAATGAGGCACTGATGGCCGCCGTTCCGGAAGCCGCGTTCCAATACTAGTTCGAATGCGCATGAACCACACCATCGAGATCGGGGCCTCGATGGCGCGGATTCTACGCCCACCAGCAGCGTCCACTCGGGTTTGGTCGGCAGAAAATTCCTGATCAGGCCGAGGGAGCTGTCGGTCAGCCACATGAATCGCCCAGCAAAGGCGAAAGGCATCCCTGACGCCCAGACCGACTATGCCTTTCAGCCCGGTTCGACGCTCGAAGGCCTCTCGATCTTGTCCCAGGCCTGCAACCTCACCAGTCGCCCCTTCATTACCTGCCAGAACAATGATGAGCGGCGGGCGGTCGACCACCAGCGCCATGGCCGCGATTTCTGCATCGGCCTCAGTTGCAAGTTCTGAAGTCGTATGCGTGAGCGGGCGGATGGGTTGCTGCAAGTACCTCCGCCCGGTACTCTTCAAAGATGCGGGAAATCGTGACCAAGCTATGGCAGGCCGTCCGCAGCGCGGTGTGCCGCCTCATCCCTTCCACCCCAGGAATGCTGACCCGGAAATGACCCAAGCGAAGGCCAAGACCCAGCCCTTTTCAGCAGCGGCAGACTTGCCGTGGTGGCGCGGGGCGGCGATCTACCAGATCTATCCGCGCAGCTTCTGCGATGCCAACGGCGATGGCATCGGCGATCTTCCGGGCATCACCGCCAAGCTCGATCACGTGGCGAAGCTGGGGGTCGATGCGATCTGGGTCTCACCCTTCTTCACCTCGCCGATGCGCGATTTCGGCTACGACGTGGCGGATTACTGCGATGTCGATCCGATCTTCGGCACGCTCGCCGATTTCGACCGCATGGTCGCGCGCGCGCACGAACTGGGCCTTAAGGTCACTATCGATCAGGTCTATGCGCATACCTCTGATCAACATCCGTGGTTCGAGGAAAGCCGCCAGAGCAAGGACAACCCGCGTGCCGACTGGTATGTCTGGGCCGATCCGCAGGAAGACGGCGCGCCGCCCTCTAACTGGCAATCGGTGTTCGGTGGCCCGGCGTGGACATGGGATGCGCGCCGCTGCCAGTATTACCTGCACAACTTCCTCTCGAGCCAGCCCCAGATCAACGCCCACAATCCGGCCGTGCAGGATGCGCTGCTCGGCGTCATGCAGTTCTGGCTTGATCGCGGTGTCGACGGATTCCGCATCGATGCGCTCAATTTCCTGATGCATGATCCGGGCCTGCGCAACAATCCGCCAGCGCCCTATGATGGCCGCCGCCGCACCCGGCCGTTCGATTACCAGCTCAAGATCTACAACCAGTCGCACCCTGGCATTGTCGGTTTTATCGAGCGGCTGAGGAGCCTTTGCAACCGCTACGGCGCGGTGTTCACGCTCGCCGAAGTCGGCGGCGATCTCGCCGAGACCGAGATGCAGGAGTTCACCGCAGGGGAGGATCGCCTCAACAGCGCCTATGGCTTCGACTTCCTCTACGCCGACCGCCTGACGCCGCAGCTTGTGGCGGATACGCAGGCCAAGTGGCCCGACGCGCCGGGCAAGGGCTGGCCAAGCTGGGCTTTCGAGAACCACGACGCGCCGCGCGCACTCTCGCGTTGGTCTGCGCCGGAGGATGTCGAAGCCTTTGCGCGCATGAAGATGATGCTGCTCGCCTCGCTGCGCGGCAATATCATCCTGTATCAGGGGGAGGAACTTGGCCTCACCCAGGTCGAAATTCCCTTCGAGCAGATCCAGGACCCCGAAGCGATCGCCAACTGGCCTCTGACCCTCTCGCGCGATGGCGCGCGCACGCCGATGCCGTGGCAGGCGCAGGGCGAACAGGGCGGGTTCACCACCGGCACGCCGTGGCTGCCACTGGGCGACGCGAACCATGCCCGCGCGGTAGACCGGCAGGAGGCAGATCCCGATTCCCTCCTCAACCTGACGCGTGATCTCTTGGCGCTGCGTCAAAGCCATCCGGCGCTGCGGACAGGCGATTTCAAGGTGCTGCACGCCGGCGCCGATGTGCTTGCCTTCCGCCGCGAGGCGGAGGGCAAAAGCGTGATCGGCGTTATCAATATGGGGCAACGCCATGCCGCATGGCCTGAGATCGCCCCCTCCGGCGGCGGCTTGCTGCAGGCCATCAACGGCGCCGCTCTGGGAACGCTCCCGCCCTTCGGCGCCCTGCTTTACGAGGAGTAACAAGAACCGTGCTCCGACTGACCCGCAAGGCCGCCCTCATGGCGCTGGCCGCCGCCGCAATGCTCCCGAATGCAGTGACGCGGGCAAGAGTTGTACTGCGAGCGTATGGAAGGACGGGGAAGGGGCAACCTACCTCACCGACGCCCGTCACAAGATCGCCTATGCCACGCTGATGGTGCAGAAGGGCGACAAGCTGCCGCTCTAGCTCGCACCCGGTGGCGTCGCGGCGATCCGGCTCGATCCGGGCAAGCAGGCACATCGCTGCTGCTGGCGCCTCCTTGTCATTTCGCATACTTATGCGTGCTGAAGACCAGCGTAATCGGGTCTAGGGGAACGTCCGGGCCTCGCGCAGAGTTGCCCGGATGAGGAGTTTGCCGCCGATGGCCGCCACCAGCTGTTCCGCCCTGCTCCTGTTCGGCGCGACCGGTGATCTTTCACGGCGCATGCTGTTGCCCTCGCTCTATGCCTTGCATGAAGATGCGTTGATCGATGCGGGCCTGCGCATTGTCGGCACCGCGCGCTCGGAGCATGACGACGCCGAGTTCCGCGACATGGCCCGCGCCGCGCTGATGGAGTTCCTGCCCGCCGACCGCCGTGACGAGACCAAGCTCGCCAGCTTTCTCGAGCGCCTCGAATACCAGACACTCGACGCATCGAAGCCGGACGGCTTTGCCGGACTTGCCGGGAAGCTCGGCGATACTTCGTGCGGGCTCTCGATCTTCCTGTCGACCGCGCCTGCATTGTTCGAGCCCACGATCGAAGGCCTGCGCCTTGCCGGACTCGCCCACGAAGGCGTGCGCATCGGCCTCGAAAAGCCGCTCGGCAATGATCTGGCCTCGAGCCGCCGCATCAACGACGCGGTCGCTGCCGGTTTCTCCGAAAGGCAGATCTTCCGCATCGACCACTATCTCGGCAAGGAAACCGTGCAGAACCTTCTGGCGCTGCGCTTTGCCAATATGATGTTCGAGCCCTTGTGGAACAGCGCGGGGATCGACCATGTCCAGATCACCGTCAGCGAGACCGTCGGTCTGGAGGGCCGCAAGGGCTTTTACGACGATACCGGTGCCTTGCGCGATATGGTGCAGAACCACATGCTCCAGCTCGTCGCGCTCACCGCGATGGAGCCACCGCTCGAATACGATGCAACCTCGATCCGCGATGAAAAGGTCAAGGTCCTGCGCGCGCTTCGCCCGGTGAAGGCCGAGGAGATGGTGCGCGGGCAATATCGCGCCGGAGCTGTGGGCGGCAGCGCGGTGACGGGCTATCTCGACGATCTCGGCGCGCCGTCTGACACCGAGACTTATGTCGCGATCAAGGCCCATGTCGACAACTGGCGCTGGCAGGGCGTGCCGTTCTACTTGCGCCACGGCAAGCGCCTTGCCGAGCGGCGCAGCGAGATCGTGGTCCAGTTCAAGCAGGTGCCGCACAACATCTTCACCCAGCGCGGGGGCAAGCTCGCGGCCAACCGCCTTGTCATCCGCCTCCAGCCCGAGGAATATGTCCGCCTTCAGGTCATGGCCAAAGAGCCTGGGCTTGATCGCGGCGGCATCGTGCTGCGCGAAGTCAATCTCGATCTCTCGCTC
>Ga0315905_10003362_pt1 | contig 16535 bp, 15 predicted proteins | sample LakEriMetagenome_5_FD_203522 | JGI IMG/M metagenome (GOLD analysis project Ga0315905, IMG submission 203522) | Freshwater fungal communities from buoy surface, Lake Erie, Ohio, United States - Buoy 4 MA121 | ecosystem: Environmental > Aquatic > Freshwater > Lake | place: USA: Lake Erie, Ohio... | reverse complement strand
AGATTTTGCTTAGGGAATGCGACCGTATGACATGATCGGACCGTAGGTCCACCAGCCATTCATGGATGTGATCGCAACACCTTTGGCGGTGTGGAGGATCTGATTTCCACCGATGTAGATGGCTACGTGCTGCGATCCACCGGTGCCCCAAAACACGAGATCGCCTGGTTGCAACTGCGATTCCGAGATTCGGATCGTTGATTTCCACATCGCACCGCTGTAGTGCTGCAGCGAGATACCTACCTGCAGGAATGCCCAGCGAACGAACCCAGAACAGTCGAAGACATCCGGGCCTTCAGCAGCCCAAACATATCCAGCGCCCAACTTTGTGCGTCCTGCAGCAATGGCTCCACCGACTTCGGGCCGCACCTGTCCAGGATTTGGATTCGGCGCCGCGGTGGGACGACCGCCAGAGGAGCCTGCCGCTGCGGCTCGAGCAGCTGCGGCTGCCGCGGCGATTCGAGAATTCTCGGCCTGAACGAGAACTCGTAGTTCTCCCTGAACCCGCGCGTTGATAGCTGCTTGTTGATTCGTTGCGTCGTCGGCAGCCTTCTTGAGCTGCTCAATCTCGGCGGCCTTAGCTGTCGAAACATCCTCAGCAGCCTTTAGGCGAACACCATCTTCTTCCGCCTTCTGGCGAGCACCGTTCAGTGCGTCGACAAGATCCTGACGGCTTCCCGAGAGTGACTGGAGATAAGAGCGCTTCTGCACACCCGTACTTGCATCGTTCGAAATGAGGGCATCGAACTCGGGGCTGTCATTGCCCGATTGATAGGCCGCTACTGCATATTGACGAAGATCCTCACGGCGCATGTCGGCCTCGGCTGCGGTTTGAGCAGCGAGCACCTTTGCGGCGTTCACCTTCTCTTGTGCCTGCTGGAGTTCGTAGTTCGCCTGCTCGTATTGGCCGTTGAGCTCCTGCTGGCGATCCTGAAGCTGCGCAAGCTGCTCGCCTATCCGTGCCGCTTCAGCCTTCTTGTCAGAAAGAGGATCGGCGCTCGCTGGCCCAACCACGACAGCGCCGAGCAACAGAACAACTGCAGCACTGAGGGAAACGAAACCAAGACGAAAAGACCTTGAACGTTTCATGGATGCCACCTTCTCACCCTTTACTTCGCCTCGCGCGCACCCAGCAACGCTGGAATCGCCGAATTCCTCGGCAAGGATCGGGCCCCGACGCTGGGGCGATGCTCCGCAATCCATGTTGCAGAATCTTTACAGAATGCCCCTAGCCCCGCAACGCGGACACCAGATTCCTTCCATCAGTCAGTTCCGCAGACCCGGGATCGCCTCGCGTGATGCGATCCCGGCGATTTACCGAAACCGATCTCCTCCAGCTTCGAGTTTGCTCCGCACCCGATAATCATCAACCGCTGCCTCGCTACGCTCCCATAGGGGATTTCGCCTTAGGGGGCTTCACAATGCAGACAGTTCTGGACGGTCTCTGGTTTGGCGAGGGCCCTCGCTGGCACGCGGAACGATTGTGGTTCAGCGATATGCACGGCCATCAGGTCCTTTCAACCGATCTCGCCGGCGATGTCCGGATTGAGGCGGAAATGACTGACGACGAGCCGTCGGGCCTCGGCTGGCTGCCCGACGGCCGCCTCCTCGTTGTTGCAATGGAATCGCAACAACTCCGTCGGGTCGAGCGCGACGGAACACTCGTTCTGCACGCTGACCTCTCGGCAATCGCTCGAGGTTCGCTCAACGACATGATCGTTGCGGCGGATGGAACCGCATATGTCGGCGACATGGGAAGCCGAATCCACGAGGGTGGGGATCGTCAACCGGGACAGAGCATCGCCGTGCGTTCCGATGGAACGTGGTTCGTCGCTGCCGACGGGCTGGAATCACCCAACGGCCACGTGCTCACGCCCAACGAGGACGTCCTTCTCGTCGCCGAGAGCGCTGCTGCCCGGGTGACCGCGTTCGATCGTCGACCCGACGGCACCCTCTCGAATCGTCGTGTCTACGCAGCGCTCCGCCCATCTTCGGACGGACCGCCGTTCGCTCCTCCCGATGGGATCTGCCTTGACGCCGAAGGGGCTGTTTGGGTGGCTGATCCAATCGGAGCTCGTGTCTTCCGGGTTCTCCCCGGAGGCCAAACCACCGACGAACACCGATTCGACGGATTGATCCCCGTTGCTTGTGTCTTGGGTGGTCCAGATCGAAGAAGGCTCTTTGTGTGCGCAGCGTCGGACTGGAAACGCGATGAAGTGCTCAAGGCTCCAACCGGAGTGATCTTGGCCATCGATGCAGAAATCAGCGGAGTCGGACGACCCTGACAACCGTTCCTTGCGTGCGTTCCCCGTTACTTCACGCCAAGTGATTCGAGATCTGACAGTGGGATTCGACTGCGACAATTACGCGTCGGGGCGAAGCAGAACTTCGTGAATCGTTCCATCGAGATCAGTGAATCCAAGTTCGCGTGCAAGAGCCGCCGATGAGAACGGTTTCCCTGATCGTTCAGCGAGGTCGGCGCATCCAAGAAGTGCAACGACCGCGCGACCGAGGAACCGCGGCGATTCGGCGCCGGAAAGATCGAAGCGACCCTCGCCAGGAAGCTCGATGAACACCTCGTCGCCCTCGGTCTGTGCGCCAAGATCAAGAAGTTCAGTGCGAACCAAGCCCGGCCACAACGACACGATCGAAACTCCAGTTCCCGCAAGTTCGATCGCCATGTCGGAAGTCATTTTGTCAACGGCGGCTTTCCCGACTCCGTACACAACGTTGTGCCCGTAGCTGACTGCACCCGACGACGAAATGTTGACGATCAGTCCACTGTGGTTCTTCAGCATGAGAGGGGCGCCAAAAACGCTGGCAACGTAATGAGAACGCGTGCCGATATCGATGACCTGATCCCACGCTTCGATAGGGAGTTCCCAAAACTTCTTACCGAGCCACGGCACCAGATCGGGCGCCGAATACACGTTGTTCACAAGAACATCGAGTCGGCCCTGCTCCGCACGAACACGATCAAACACGGCCTTCACTTGCTCGTCGTCATAGTGATCGCATGCAACCGCGACGCCCCGACCCCCAAGTTCATCGATCTGTGCGGCCGTCTCGCCCACCGTGCCCGGAATCGGGCCGGCCTCAACACTGCGGCCAGTCACGTACACAGTGAATCCCGCCGCACCCAGCTCAAGGGCGATTCCCTTACCGATACCGCGACTCGCTCCAGTCACAACAGCTACACGTTCAGCCATGACACTCTCCCCCTCGTATCGGACGAACTCACTTCGCCTGATGTACTCCCCCCGGAATACACAATGGCAAAGTGTACAGAAGGGCGTCTCGAGAAGTGGCGCCGATCGGCTTCCCCGGAGTTTGCCGTGACGTTGTGGCTACCCTCATTGCATGAGTGAGCAATCGAAGATCCAACTCATCTCGCGCCAACAACGCAACGAATCGATTGCCGTGACGAGTCGAGCGTTCTGGCCTGACCCACTGTTTGGCTTTTTCGCCAAAACCCCAGAACAAGAAACACGACTACTCCCAATCTTCCTCGGCGCACTCTTGCGCGACTGCTTCCATCACGGACAAGTGTGGGGAGCGATTGAAAATGAACGGGTTGTTGGTTCTGCATCGTGGCTTCCGCCAGGAGCTACCCCGAGGTCAACACGCCGAGAGTTCAGGATCTACACAGCATGCGCGCGTGCCCTGCTCACGGGACGTAATCGCGTCACGGGCATGAAACTCCTCAGTGCCGTTGAAGCTGAGCATCCGTCAGAACCTCATTGGTATCTGGCCCTTCTCGGTGTCGATCCCAGCCTTCAGGGACACGGTTTCGGAAAAGCGCTACTTCAACCGGTGCTGACGAAATGCGACACAACGATCGCACCCGCCTACCTCGAGACGCAGAAGCCTGAGAATCTGCCCTTCTACGAGCGCTTTGGTTTCCGAGTGCTCAAAGAGGTCAGCGTTCCGGGGAGCCCACCGGTGTGGCTGATGTGGCGTGATCCCGACCCAATGAGACTCGAGCGCTGACGAGCAACCTTTCTGCTCGCGCTGATCGTGAAAGGATCAAGCGGTGGATGTACAGACGTTCTGCCGAGTGTGCAATGCCATGTGCGGCCTTGTCGTAACGGTTGAGAATGACGCAATCACGAAAATCCGCGGCGATGAGTCTCATGCACTTTCTCGCGGTTACACCTGCCCAAAAGGTAGAGCGCTTGGCGTATTGCATCACGATGATCGCCGACTCCATGTTCCGCTCTCACGAAAAGACTCTGGACTTGAGGAAAGCACATGGCTTTCGGTCCTCGACGATCTTTCCGATCGAATTGCTACAACGATCAGCGAACACGGACCTGAGTCCGTTGCGATGTACCTCGCAAGCGGATCAGCCTTCGACACCAGCGGAAGGCGCGCTGCGGAACGATTCCTGACACTTCTCGGATCGCATCAGAAGTACACCGCGACAACAATCGATACCCCAAGCAAGCCGCTCGTGGCAGAACTTGTCGGTGGTTGGTCAGGCCTCACTCCAATTTGGGATCACGAATCATCGAAACTGCTACTGCTGTTCGGCAGTAATCCTGTTGTTTCCCATGGTCATTCGAACGCGATTCCCGATCCGGTTCGCCGATTCCGTGAGTTTCAAGGCAACGGCGGTTCGATTTGGGTCATCGATCCGAGGAAGACCGAAACTGCGACACTCGCCGACCATCACCTTCAAACACGACCGGGAACAGATTGGCTCGTTCTCGGATGGATTGTGCGTCGACTCTTGAGCAGCCACCCATCTGCGCCGACTCTGGGAGAACGAACCACTGGCGCCGATGAATTGATTCGCTACGTTGCCGAGTTCGACGACGAAATCGTCACCACCCGCTGCCAACTCTCTTTGGAGACGCTTGAGTCGCTACTGGAGGCAATCCTGAGTGCAGGCAGGGTGAGCGCTCTCACGGGAACCGGCGTCTCAATGTCGGCAACCGCAAACGTCACTGAGTATTTGCTTTGGGCGCTTCACATCGTCACCGACTCCTACGACAGTCCGGGTGGAATGTGGTTCAACCCGGGCTATCTCCTTCAACTCGACACACGGGCTCTGCCCTCCTCAGATGGAACGCCAGAAGCCGGGCCGAAGAGTCGCCCGCATCTCCCTCGCCGCTTTGGCGAGTATCCCTGTTCAGCGCTCATTCCAGAAATCGAGGCGGGAAACATCACGACACTCATCGTCGTAGGCGGCAATCCAGTCACCGCCCTTCCTGACCGCACGCGCACCGTCGAGGCTCTTCGATCACTCAGAACTCTCATTGTCATCGACATCTTTCCAACCGAGACCACCGAACTCGCGACTCACGTTCTTCCCGCAGTCGACCAACTCGAGCGCGCCGACCTGACTTGGCTCCTTGACTCGTTTCAACTCGCGGTCGCATCGCAGGTCACCGATGCAGTTGTTCCAACGCTTGGTGAACGCAAACCCGTGTGGTGGATGTTTGCCCATGTTGCCGAACAGCTCGGAATTTCACTACTCCCGAGCGGAACAACCGTTGAAACAGCGAGCGATCGCGCGCTCTTTCAGTCGCTCATTGATCGAAGCCGAAAGCCAGAGGCCCTTGAACATGCTTCGACACTTACGGTTCACTCTGGAGCGGTCTACGGATGGGTCGCCGCGAATGTGCTCCCGAATGGCAAATGGAGACTTCAGGCTCCGGTCATCGCTGATCAATTGTCGGACCACTTAAAGAGCGCGAGGACACGTGGGCTCGACCAACTCGTACTCATTCCGAGCCGCCAGCTTCGGCTCATGAATTCCCAATTCAAGGAAATCGCTGCTCCAGGAGGCTCAGTAGACGAAATCGTCATCCACGCCTCGCCTCAGAACGTACTTTCCCTCGGATCACCACTATTTGCGACTGTTGAAAGTTCGAACGGTTCGCTATCGGCTCGACTCATCGCCGACCCGAATCTTCGCGATGACTGCGTCACCGTCACCCACGGCGGTCGCGACCCGAATGTGTGCGGGCTGACGAGCGCCGACGATGACGTCGATCCCCTCTCCGGAATGGTTTTGCAGTCTGGGTTTAACGTCAGTCTCCGCGCCGCAGAGTAAGACTCAACTCTTCGCTGCAGCCGCGGCACCAGAAATGATGCTGTTCCACTGAGCTAGATCCCGTTCATCGGCGAGACGGCCTGTGCGGGTCACGACATCGACATCGGGCGAGAGCGCACGAAGTGCACCTGCCGTTGCTTGGTCCTTTGGAATGTGCTTGAACGGATCAAAGTTGTAGTGCTTCATTGCGTTTTCGTACGAAACCTTGTTGATGGTCGCGTCGTCAAAACCTTCGAGTGTCTTGAGGAGTTCCTCAGGAGCATTCGGCCACGTGCCGTCCGAGTGCGGGTAGTCCGATTCCCAACAAACATTGTCGATGTTGAAATGGTTAAAGAGCTGTGGCCCGACTGTTTCTTTAATGAAGCACACGAGAATGTGATCATTGAAGATCTGCGTGGGTGAGCCGGTCTTGGAGAAGTCGTGATTGATCCAGCCGCCATGACGATCATTGACATGTTCTGCACGCCAGAGGAAATAGGGGATCCATCCGATATCGCCTTCAGTAAGCGAGAACTTCAGCGTGGGGAATCGCTCCCAGAAAGTTGCCCAGATGAGATCGACAAGCGTGTAAACGGTTCCGGCTGACGACAAGGTCATCGCGACGCCAGCGGGTGCGTCAACTGATGTTGCTGCACTCTTCGATGAAGAACCGAGATGACAACAGATCACGGTGTCGGTGTCGACGCACGCAGCGAACAATGGGTCCCAGGCTCCGGAGTGGATCGAAGGCATGTTGAGGGCTGCGGGATTCTCAGAGAAGGTCACGGCGTGACAACCCTTGGATGCGAGCCTACGGACTTCGGCAGCGGCTTCTTCAACGTCCCACAACGGGAGGATCCCGCACGGGATGAACCGACCGGGATGAGCGGCGCACCATTCATCGATGTGCCAATCGTTGTACGCCTTGATCATTACTTCATTGATCGCGCGGTCAGGACCCTGGTTGAGAACTTGTCCTGAGAAACCGGTCCAGTTGGGAAAATTTAAGCCAGCAAGTTGACCACCGGCGTTCATGTCACGAACTCGCTCGTTAACGTCCCAGCAACCAGGGCGCATCTGGTCATAACGAGACGCATCGACGTTGAAATACTCACGGGGTTTTCCGGCTACAGCATTGAGACCAAGATTGCGGCCCTTGATGTCGCCGTACCACCACTGTTCGATTCCGTTCTCGTCGGTGAGAACTCGCGGCGCAAATTCTTTGTACTTCGCGGGCACATGTGCATCGAACATGTTTGCCGGCTCAGCAATGTGGTCATCGACACTGATCAGGATCAGATCGTCAGCATTCATTGGGACCCCCTCGGTCAACGCCTGCTTGGAATTTCCATCATCGCAGACTCTGGCGGTCTCGACACGAACGAAGAAGGGTCGTAGGTCAACTATTTGACCCACGACCCTTTCAATCGAAACGTAAATATTTTTGGCGTTAGGCCCGACTCAGTGCCCCGGTCGTGGTCCTTCAGATTCGATGATCTCAATGAGATAGCCGTCTGGGTCGGAAATAAAGCCCACGATCACTGGCCAGCGTTCGAGACGCTCAGGCTTCATATGTGACTCATATCCGGCGGCGACAGCCTTTTCCCAGGTGCCCACGGCGTCGTCGACGTAGATGTAGATCTTCCAGAGGGCCCGGCCATGATCAATCGGCTGTGGCGTCATCGTGGGGTTGAACTTGGCGAGCTGGAGTCGACCGCCGTGTTCGCCTTCGGCTCCGGCGAGGTGGACCTCGTTCACATTTGGAATCTCGGTGCGACCGTGCTCAACGAGACCCATGATCTCGGTATAGAAACGCACCGACTCTTCGAGATCGTTTACAGCAATACAGAACTGACCAACTGTTGAACCCATGTGTCCCCCTTGGAATACGGAATGTGGTTGGCAACGTAGCGGAAGCGGGGTCACCGTGCCCGAAATTGGATACGTAGGCATGAAGAGTTGGGGTTCAAAAGTGTTTCGATGTGGCACTCTTGCGTGGAGAGCACCGCCGCTGCCGGCATCCATTGATCCGAGCAAGCGACGGCCTGCACACCTGGGGGAACATTGTCTAACCAACCACGAACAGGCGCTGAGAGGTATGCGCGCGGTGCCGAGAAATACCGCGAGGTCTATGGGCCAGACCTGCCTCTCGCCGAACACGGATCGTCGGAGTTCTTTGATCTCATGATCGGACATCTCTTCGGAGAGGTCTGGACCGGCGAGGCACTTGATGTGCCGACTCGACGGCTGTTGGTAATGGGAGTGCTCGCCGCTCAGCATGAATTCGACACACTCGGGATTCAGTTCTCGAATGCTTTGCGAACTGGCGAACTCAGCGCCGAACAAGTACGTGAAGTCGTCATCCAACTCATCCCCTACGTCGGGTATCCAAGCAGCGGGTCACTCTTTCGAGTTTCGGAAACGGCGATTGCAAACTTCGAGGCCAGCAAATGACGTCAGTTGCGATGATCGGTTTAGGTCGTATGGGCGGGCCGATGGCAATCAACGTGATCAACGCAGGAATCGATGTTTCGGTATTCGATGTTTCTCCTGACACCAGATCGGTCTTTTCCACCCTCAACACCCGAATAGCGGCTTCCCCTTCTGACGCCGCACTCGGCGCCGACGTCGTATGCATCGTGGTGTTCAACGACGAGCAAACGAAGGAGGTTGTTACAGGCAAAGACGGTGTCCTTCAGTCGCTGCAGCCTGGATCCGTTATCGCCATTCATTCGACGATTGCACCTGAGACGCTTCGTTCGCTCGCATCGGCAGCGTCTTCGAATGGCGTGCACGTGATTGATGCGGGAATCAGCGGCGGAGAAACTGGTGCTGCGGCCGGGACATTGCTCACAATGGTCGGCGGATCGCCTGAGTCTGTCGCTTATGCAATGCCAGCACTTGAGGCCTTCTCAAAGGAGGTCATTCATGCTGGTGACCTCGGAGCAGGCCTCGCCTTAAAACTTGCCAGGAACGCCACCGGCTACATCTGGATGACCGCAATCCATGAAGCGATGCAAATTGCAGCAGCCTCAGGCGTTGGTCTTGATGTGCTCAGGCACACGATCGCCGAGACGGGGGTCTTTGAACAGGCGCTATCACCATTTCTTCTTGGCGGGCCATCGCCTCTTTCCGATTCCGATCCAGATTCCATGCGTGAACTTCTCGCCCACCTCTGCGCACTCGCAGAGAAAGATCTTGATCAAGCGCTCGCACTTGCCGGCGAACTGGCCGAGGATGTGCCCGTTACGCAAGCAACTCGGCTCTCGTTCCATCACGTCGCTCGACTCTAGAAATTGTGGGCTGGGGGTCCAGCTCACGTTCACCCCAGCGACCGATGATCGAGAACCCAAACCCTTGCGAGCAGAACTAAGGTTCAGATTTGTTCAAAGGGGGAACAATGAAGGAACTCAAAGGCAAGGTTGCAGTCATCACTGGTGGCGCCGGCGGTATCGGTAAGGCCATGGGCGAGCGGTTCTTGGCCGAAGGCATGAAGGTCGTTCTTTCCGACCTCAAGTCCGAGCAACTCGATGGCGTCGTTAATGAACTTGGCGGCGATGGCCGCGAGGTCTTTGGCGTGACCGCTGATGTCTCGAGCCTCGAGTCTGTTGAAGCATTGCGCGACGCGACCCTCGAACGATTCGGGAAGGTCCACGTGGTCTGCAACAACGCCGGTGTTGCTTCAGGTGCGCACGGCCGACTGTGGGAACACGAGATCAACGACTGGCGTTTCGCCCTTAGCGTTCACCTTTACGGAGTCATTAACGGCATTAACGCTTTCGTGCCGACGTTGCTGGCCCAGGACGAAGAAGCCCACATCGTCAACACGTCTTCAAACAACGGCGGCTTTTCGCCCATCGCCATGTCCCCCACGTACGCCACATGCAAAGCAGCTGTCGTCACACTGAGCGAATGTCTCTACGGCCAACTCAACGAGGTCAACCAGAAAATCGGTGTTTCGGTTCTGTTCCCCACTGGCAAGACCAAGGGAGTTCTGAACACCGGTATTTGGGCAGCTGCAGAGCGTCCCGCTGGTTACGAAGCGGAAGTCCCGATCGACCACACCCACAAGATGGCGGGCTGGATCGAATCGATGGAAGCCGCCGGAACCCCGGTTGCAGTCACTCCCCTTTCCGAGGTTGCTGAGCAGGTCATCGACGGCCTCTACGCAAACCGGTTCTGGATGGTCGAAGAAGGCCGCTTCGAAGAAGCGGTCAACGAACGCACGCAGATCATCTTGAATCGCGCCGCACCCCTCTACCAAAGGTAACGGTTCGTGACTGAGCTCATCCTCGACTCGCTGCAACGGCGCATGGCCGCGATGCATTCGCTCTATTACCAAGCGGTCAGCACGATGGGGCCCGAGCATGTGAATCATTTCGAGCGCGAGAAGGTTCTCCCCATCGCGTTTTCGCTCTTCCACTACACAAACCAGGAAGACGCGAACTTCATGTTCATCACCGGACAGATGCCGATCTGGAGCGATGAATGGCAGTCACGCGTACAGATGGCGATCAACGATCACGGCAAAGAACGAACCGTCGACGAAATGGTCCATCAGCGCATCGGCGATTTCGAAGCCTTCAAGGAGTACCAGCGAGCGGTCTTTGATCGCACCGAGGCGTACCTCGCCACCATGGACCCCGCTGATTTCACTCGACTGATCATTGGGCGACCATTCCCACCACAGGTCGCCTCCACCTACAGCGCTCGAGTCGCCGGACCAGAAGGAATCACCGTGCTCGATGGATTCGAGTGCTGGCTTTACCAACACGGACTCCGTCATATGGGTGAAATCGAACTCGCACGCGGTCTTGTCGGCCTCGGCGGAATGACCAGCTAGCCCTTTCGCCGAATTACAGAGCGACGGTTTTCGGTAGATCAGAGTTTCGAATCTCATCGGCCCACGGGTAGTGCATCGGATTGATGCGGTTGTAGGGGGCGTCAACAAGAACCTCGGTCGCCGAATCGGCGGGCTCGGCCTCGCGCATCTTCATCGCAGCACGTGCAGAGTCCCCTTCAACAAAAACAATGTCCATGTCGAGTCCATCACGGAGTCGAGAACTCAGACTCCAAACGCCGTGAACAAAGTCCAATTCAACGAGACGTGACGCGCGCTCAAGCGAAGCGTCTTCGCCGCCCCGTCGTTGACGCAGCACGACGCCCGAATGGCCCACGAACGGAACATCGGCAGGCACCAACTTTGTTGGGGGTGAAACAAAAGCCGCTACCGACTGAAAGCAATCCCCTTCGCGCACCGCCTTTTGATCCTCAGGAAATGCCATACGACCCGTGTCGATCAAGCGCTCACGAAGCGTGCTCATATCGTCGAATGCAATCTGAGGATCTCCGGTGAGCGTGTAGATCGTGATGAACGATGCGCGTCCAGCACCGAATGGTGAACCCTCGATGGTTTGACGAGCAGCATGCAGTTCTGGAGTCGCGACGTAACGGTTGCTCAACATCACACCTTCAAGCATCACGTTCGGCGGTGTGTGCTCAAGGTCGTACCAACGGTTCCAGTCCTCGATGACGGCTGCGTCACAGTCGAGGGCGGCGAAGATGATTCCAGACGGTTGCATTCCTGCATTCTGACCGAGGTCAGCAGGGCGCGCCGACACGCTGACGCTAAGGAGGCTCTCCTTGGCGACAACAAGGTGGAAGCGAATCCGCTAACGGTACGATCGGGATGTGGATGAGACGCTTCCAACCTCAGATCAGGAAGACTCCCCTGCCAACTTCGCCTCGCGATCATTTTCTGCACTCGATGAGTTGATCTGGCGAGTCAGTTGGGACGCCCGACCCAAATATCGCGGGAAGCTCCATGCGATTTCGGCTGCGATAGCCCCGCCCGCTGCGGTTGCCATGATTTTGAACGCGAAACCCGGTCGAAATCGAGTTGCCGCAGGGGTCTACGGAGTTGGCATCTGCGCGATGTTCAGCGCATCGGGCGCGTATCACCGGCTCACCAAGAGTCGGAAGATGGCGAGCGTCTTGCGCCGCATCGATCATTCGATGATTTACGTAATGATCGCTGGCACATGGACCCCTATCGCCGTTGCGACGCTCCCACCCAAACACGCAAAGATCGTGCTGGCCGCGGTGTGGTCCGCCGCAGGCGTGGCGGCCGGATCGAAAGTTATCCGGCTTAACGAAAGCCAACGGGCAGGTTCGTGGTTTTACCCAGTCCTCGGCGTGGCCGGGGTCGTCCTCGCTCCGTCGGTGGTTCGAGTTGGGGGCAAGCCTGCGCTAGTCGGACTCGTTGCTGGCGGAGCGGCCTACCTTGGCGGCGCCGCCGTCTTCGCTGCGCAACGTCCAAACCCTTGGCCAAAAAAGTTTGGCTTCCATGAAATCTTTCATGCCGCCGTCGTTCTCGGCGTTGTGAGCCACTACCTCGCGATTTGGCGCATCCTTCGACGTAGCCGTTAATCAGGTCACCGCATCAGCCGCGCCGCCGTCGAACCGCAAATGCGCTCCATTCAGATGCCACGCTGGTTCACTGACGACGAAGGCGATGAAACGTCCGACATCTTCCGGTGTCGAGATGTGGCCCGATGGATTTGCCATACCCGTCTCAAGCGCGAACTTTTCTACCGACGCCCAGTCCGAAGCGATGCCCTTGCGCTCGGCACGTTTCGTGAGCAGTTCGACCACTTCTGGTGTTGCGATCATCCCCGGGCTCACACAGTTCACGGTGATGCCGGTATTGGCTAAATGTTTCGCCAAACTCACCGCGATCGACGGCAGAGCACCTTTCGCGGCGTAGTACTCGGGAATGCGCTCACCTGGGCGGGTTGCTCCAACTGTCGAGACGAAAACGATTCGTCCCCAACCGTTCGAACGCATACCGCCAACGAATTCATTCGTGACCCGGATTGCGCTGACGACGTTTGTGTCGTAACTCGAATGCCACGAGGCAGCATCGCTGAGGGGCCAGTCACTCCCTTCGGCAACGCCGTAGTTATTCACCACGATGTCGACCCGACTCGATACACGTTCTACTTCTGCTCGAAGTTGGCTCGTGCCGTCATCGCTACGGATGTCGCCGACAACTTCGTGGGCGATTCCCCCGTTCGATCGAATCGAATCGATGGTTTCGGCGCAGGCTCCGGCTTCAAACCCATGAACCAAAACAGTGGCGCCCTCGGACGCCAGCACGCGAGCAGTTCCGGCTCCCGTTCCTCGCCAGGAACCTGTAACGAGTGCGACGCGACCAGAGAGCCCTAAGTCCATGGACGGTTGTCTTAGTGCGAAGCGCGAACGAGACGACCGGGACGAGCACCCGTATCAGAATCGTCTCGGCGAGTGACCACGCCACTAACGATTGTTGCCACATACCCCGAGGCATTCTGAAGGATTCGGCGGCCACCCGCAGGCAAATCGTCGGCAGGATGGGGCGGACGCAGTGTGAGATGGTCGAGGTCAATCACGTTGACATCGGCCTTCTTTCCGACTTCGAGTGTGCCTCGGTCGGTCAGGCCAACAACCTCAGCCGTGAGCGCCGTTTGCTTCCGAACGATTGATTCGAGTGAGAGTCGATCTCCTCGAGTTCGATCTCGCGTCCAGTGCGTGAGCATGTACGTCGGCAGCGACGCATCGCAGATAAACCGGACATGAGCTCCACCATCAGAAAGCCCAAGGACCGTGTCCGGATTCTCGAGCATGACGGCGAGATGGTCCTGAGAGCCATTCGCGTAGTTGGTGAACGCCCCAAGCAGAAGCGCACCGCCGGCGATTGAGTCGTAAAGAACCTCCCAAGTGTCCTTGCCGGTCGCCTCAGCGATTCCGGCAATCGAACGATCTCGAGTGGGCTCGTAATCGGGCGGATCCCCAAGAACAAAAAGTCTCTCGAACATGTAGGCCATATTGTCGGCGATTGACTCGTACTGGCGGTTCGGATCTTCAGGCAGATTCTCTTCGGCGAGAATCGCAGCCTTCACCTCTGGCTTTTGCAACTCGCGCAGAAGCGCTTCGTAGGAAAGTTCTGACTCAAGACGTCGGAATGTCGGCCTGCGCATAAGGCCGTGGTACGTCGCAACCCCGATCAACATTCCACCCGGACGACCAGCAACCTGCGGAACGAGTTGTGCACCTTCAGCGTTGGCTTTCGCAACCGCTGACAACTGTTCTTTCCATAGATCTGGAGCGCCCATGGACTGAATCATCAGAAACGTAACCGGAGCACCTGTTCGCTTCGATACCTCAGCCAACAGGGCGATCTCGTTCAGGATGGTTTCGTAATCTTCGCCGGTTTCACCAGTTGGAACTGCTTCAAAGAGTCCACCGCCCGCATCGACCATTGCTTGAGCAAGAGCGACGAGTTCGGTCGAATTCGCGAATGTTCCCGGAACGAGTTCGCCATCAAGCGTGCGATGGTTCAGCGATCGTGACGTTGAAACACCAATCGCTCCTGCTTCAATCGAAGCTCGGACATGCGAAGCCATCTCGGAAATTTCGGTTTCCGTCGGTTCGACATCGAGCGCGCCTCGATCTCCCATTACGTAGACGCGCAGTGGAGCGTGCGGGAGGAACGCTGCGAGATCCATGGAGTACTCACGAGCGGCGAGAGCGTCGAGGTACTGGGGAAATGTCTCCCATGACCACTCGATGCCTTCATGAAGCGCCGTCCCCGGGATGTCTTCGACACCCTCCATAAGCTCGACGAGCCACTCCTCTTTACCGGGGCGAACTGGGGCGAACCCAACGCCGCAGTTGCCGACAACGACGGTCGTAACGCCGTGACTTGCAGAAGGATCAAGAACGGGATCCCAAGTTGCCTGCCCGTCGTAATGAGTGTGGATATCAACGAAGCCTGGCGAAACAATCAGCCCCGTTGCATCGATCGTTTCGCGAGCGTCACCACCGACAGCGCTTTCGATTTCAACAATGACGCCATCCTTGATGGCGATGTCACCGACATAACTTGGCGAGCCAGTGCCATCGACAATGGTTCCGTTGATGATTTTTAAATCGAACATCTTGTGACCCTAGGCCTGCGCGACCTTTGAGCGCACGACTTGTGATCCAGAACTACCCTCGATTGGTGTCGGGGCACTCAGCCCCTGAGGACAGGGAGAAGCCAATGTCAGCTGCCGACTGGGATCAAATCGTCGATGTCGTCATCGTTGGATCCGGTGGCGCTGCTCTCGTGGCGGCGACGATGGCCTCAGATGAGGGCGCAAAGGTTCTGGTCGTCGAGAAGGACGAACTGCTGGGTGGAACCACCGCAGTTTCAGGCGGGGGAATTTGGCTTCCCAATAACCATGTAATGGCCGAAGCAGGGATCCCCGATTCCAAAGAGGCTGCGCTCACCTACATCGAGCGTGCGTGTGACGGACGAGCTCCCGACCCTGCGCTACTCGAGGTGTTCGTTGACACCGCACCGGAGATGCTCAAGTACCTCGTGGAACACACGCCGGCCACGTTTCATATTCAGCCACTGCCCGACTACTACACACCATGGGGCTGGGAGGGACACCTTCCCCGACCCGGACGCACAGTGGAAGCCAACCCGTATCCCGTTGGCGAGCGACTCCCAGAGTGGAAAGACAAGATCGTCAAGCGCGGCACGCTCATGTCGCTCGGCGCCGCAACAACGCTTACTGAAGATTTCATGCCGCGCACTCCAGAGATCGAAGCGGATCTTGCTCGTCGCGAAGCCGAGGACGTCCGGCCAAAGGGTGCCGCCCTTATCGCCGCCCTGCTTGAAGGACTCCTTGACCGCGGCGTCGACATTTGGTTGTCGTCGCCCGCCAAAGATCTCATCACCGATGAATCTGGTTCTGCTGTCGGTGTCGTCGTTGAGCACGAAGGCGAACGCACACGCGTTGGGGCCCGTAAGGGCATCGTCCTCGCATGTGGCGGTTTCGAATGGAACCGAGACATGGTCATGACACACCTTGGTTACGACGTGAAACCACTAAGCCCGGGCGGAAACACCGGCGATGGACTCAACATGGCAATGAAGGCCGGAGCCCAACTCGGTAACACCACCTCGTACTGGGGAACTCCTGTGATGTTCGACCCTGACATCACTCGCAACGGTGAAATGGTTCCGCAGTTTGAATGGGGCCGCGGAGAACCGTCCTCGATGGTGGTGAACCAAAGGGGCAAGCGCTTCGCCAACGAGGCACTCCCCTACAACGATTTCCCGAAAGCATTCGGGGTCTTCGACAACAACAATCAAGAGTTCCCGAACGCGGGACCATGCTGGCAAATCTTCGACAACGCTGTGCGCTCAAAGGTTCGCGTGCTTTCGATGTTCCCCGGCGAGCCAGACCCAGAATGGGCAATCAAGGCTGACTCGATCGCTGAATTGGCTTCGCTCATTGACATCGACCCGAATGCTCTCGTGTCCACTGTTGAACGATTCAACGACAACGCGGCGAACGGCGAGGATCCCGACTTCGAACGGCACCGCAAAGGCCTGATGGGCCCTGGCGCAGTCAAGCCGCTCACCGAAGGACCGTTCTATGCCGTGCGCATTTACCCGGGC
>Ga0315905_10003361_pt1 | contig 16535 bp, 19 predicted proteins | sample LakEriMetagenome_5_FD_203522 | JGI IMG/M metagenome (GOLD analysis project Ga0315905, IMG submission 203522) | Freshwater fungal communities from buoy surface, Lake Erie, Ohio, United States - Buoy 4 MA121 | ecosystem: Environmental > Aquatic > Freshwater > Lake | place: USA: Lake Erie, Ohio... | reverse complement strand
GGGCTAGCCGAGGTTGAGGAGTGGCGAAGGGTAGCCAGTGAGGGCGAGCTGCACCGACGGCGCGCCTCTGAGGTGGGGAGGGTGCCCTGCATTGGCTGCCTCGCTCCTTTCGCTGCCTCGTCGTCTTGGTGTGCACGCCGCGTGCCCTGCGGCGCGCAGGCGCGGTCGCTGGAGGCGGAGACTGACGTGAAGACATTAATTTGCCGCGTTCTCGCAGCTGGCCCAGAAGCATTCGCTCATGCAAGAGCGCCTGGAGGAGGTGGAGCAGCGCGAGGTTGCGGTGGAGCGGGAGGCAACGCACGTGCGAGCGCTGCAGCAGCAGCTGCTGGGGCAGCATCCTGACCTGCACAGGCTCAGCGAGATGATGAGCGAGCGGCAGCGCGAGGAGCGTGAGGCGCGCGACGCCAAGGTCTTGCGCGTCCTCCGCACCAAAGACCAGAGTATTGCGACTCTCAATGGGCAAGTGCAAGGATTGGAACGAAGTCTCGACGAGACGCGCGCCAAACTCGGTGCCGCTGACCGCGCGCTGGAGGACAAGCACAAGGAGATGGAGCGCGCTTTTCGCGACCACCAAGCCTCCCTCGCTTCTGCCCAGGTTTCCCTTGTCTTCCCTTGTCTTCTGGCGCTCCCGCCTCCCGCCCGCTGGGCCTCACACGCTGCTCTTCGAGTGCGGTGGCGCGCTTGCTCTTTGAGTGCGGTAGCGTGCTCGGCGAGCGGAGGCAGGCTTTGGTGTGCTGCCCTGACTACACGCCTTTGGTGTCCTCCCTTCTCTCCCTTTCTCTCCCACCCACCACCCAACCACACGCGTTGTGCAGCTCAAGTGGAGGGAGGCGCAGGAAGAGGTGCTGGGGCTGCGCGCCAAGCTCAACGACATGCAGGCTGCTGCCGTGCAGAGTGACTCGCTGGGCAGGCTGCTTGCCGATAGTGAGCGCGCTAAGGCTGCTCTAGAGATGGACGTGTCGCAGCTGCTGCGCGACCGGAGTGAGCTGCAGGACCGGCACGCTGCTCTCCAAGCGCAGGCGCGTCAAGCAGAGGGCAAGGATCGGACCATCCGCGACTTGCAGCAGCAAGTCGAGCAGCAATCGGTCCGCTCCCTCTCTCTGCGTTCCTGCCACTGCCTTCCTGCCTCTGTCGCGCCGTGCCGTCAACCGACCCTCTTTGTGTGCCTGGCACCCACGCGCCGCCAGCGTGGGAGCGTGCGCGCGCGCGCTCTCTCTCTGTCTCAGTCTCTTCTTTCTTCTCTCTCTTTCTCGAGTTGTCCCAGTGGGGTATTAGGGCTGCACTATGCGCGGGGCATTGCAGGACGCGCACATGCGCGCAAGGGTACTGACGACGGGGGACGAATGCAGGAGCAGCTGGACGCGCTGGTGACGGAACTTGGCCACGGCCATGCGATGGGAGGGCTGCAAGGTGAGGAGGAGGCGGAGTTGAGGCGGCAGATCAGTGAGTTGCGCGCTGCAAATGCTCGCCTGCAAGCCGACCGCGTGGACGCAGACAAGGTCTTTGAGCAAGAACTGCAGCGGCTGCGGCAAGACGCTGGCGACGACGACCGCGCCGAGCTGCGGCTCCAGGTTGGGCGGCTGCAGGCTGCTCTGGAGCTTCAACAGAAGAGCTTGGCTCGCTCCAGTGTCGAGGGGCAGCGTGACAAAGACCTCGTCATCGCCCAGCTCCAAGCCCAGCTGCAAGGGTTAAAAACAACGCAGCAGACAGCAGCGCTGCTGGGCATGGTGCACGCCGCCGCGCCGCCCCTCAGTCCAGACTCGTTGGGCACCATCACGCTGGTGGAGTCAGACGTGGATGGCAGCGGCAAGGCGAGCGGCGGCGGCAGCGTCACGCAGGAAGCACAGTCACACCAGGGCCACGCGCCCCCCTCCTCACGAGAGCGGGAGCTGGAGGAGCAGCTGGCAGAAGCGCATGCGCGAGAGCACACAGTGCGGCGGCAGCTGGTGCGCCTGGAAGGGATCCACAAGTCGGCTCAAGGGACGGCCTTGGCGCAGGAGCAGCAGCTGCACCAGGCAGTAAGAGTCATGGGGCGCACCAGTCAGACCCTCGAGCAGACCACGGCAGGGCTCAGCCTCGAGGTCGAGCAGTGGCGCGCCAAGGCCGAGGCCGCCAGCAAAGACGCCTCCCACTACAAGGCCAAGGCCGACGAAGCCGTCGCCCACCTCACGCAGTATGATGCGGCCGTGGTAGGTCTCGAAAAGGAGCTGGCAGAATGTAAGGCGGCACTGCACCTCTATCATGACCGCATCGTGGCTCTGGCTGGAGCTGAGGACAAGGTGGTGCAGGAGCACAGCAAATGGAGGCAGCAGGACGACAAGAGCTTGCTGCCCCTGTCAACGCACCTCAAGGCAACCAATAAGCTGGCGCAGGAGTACGCGGCCGAGCGCCGACATCTGCAACGCAGCATTGCCATCTCGGTCCGTGCCTGTGCTCCGTGTCCCTGTCTGACGCTTGTCTCTGTGCATGCCTGTGTATATGCCTGTGCGTGTATATGCCTGTGCGTGTATATGCCTGTGCGTGTTCCTGTGTATGCCTCGGCATATGCGGAGGCATATGTGTGTATGCGGAGGCATATGCGGAGGCATAGGCCGAGGCATATGGCGCAGCTGGGGACCAGCCCCCATGCGCATCAGTCTCTGGTCTGTGGACGGACGGGAGCATGTAACACAGAGGCGTGACGGGAGACAAGGATGGAACAAAGAGGAGTGACACCAACGCTTAACAAAGAGGTGTGCGCATGTAACAAAGAGGTGTGGGAAACAGGGGAAGGCGCTGGAGGCGGCACGGGCAGAGCTTGTGCAATGCCAGGCGCAGCGGGCGCAGGAGAACCACGAGTGGGAGCAGCGCGTGCGCGAGCAGGCGGCAACACTCAGGGACCTGCAGCACAGTCTGCATGTGCAGCGTGACGACGGGGTCATGCGCATGCAGGAGCTGGAGCGCTCGGTTCGCCTGCTGAGCACCAAGTCCGACGCGCACAAAGCGCTCGCGACGGCGACGGGCGAGGTGACGGAGCTGCGCACGGCGCAAGAGCGGCTCAAGAACGATGTGGCTTTCTTTCGGCAGCGTGCTGAGACAGCCGAGCAGGAGAACAAGGCCAGCATGGAGCGCGTGGTGGCGCTACAGTGCAAGCTGAATGCGGTGCAATATGCGCCCTCAGGCAGCCACCAGCTCGTCACCACCATGTCGGAGCAGATCGAGGCCCAGGAGGCCGAAGTGCAGCGGCTCGAGGGCATGCTGCGCGTTGCCAAGGAGCAGCACGACCAGCAGGCCGTCCAGGCCCAGCTCCAGCGCTCGCAACACGATGAGCAACTGAAGGCGGCGCAGGTGCTGGCTGACACCCATCAGGTCCTGCCTCCTTCCCATCTCTCTCTCTCTCTCTCTCTCTCTCTCTCTCTCTCTATATATATATATATATATATATGACACACATCATGGGAGATTTGCCCGAGCTCCTCCGAGCTGCAGGGAGCGAGGAGCAGCAAGGGCGGAGGATGGTCACTTTTTGAGTTTACGTGTGTCCTGAAACTAAACTATAAATTTAAAGGCAACCTGTCTCTTAAACTAAACTGAAATCACAAAGCCGATTTTGTTTTGAGTGCGTTGTACGCGTGGTCCATAAGATCTTTCTCTTCCTCTCTCCCCCACTCGTTGATTCGCTCGCTCGCTCGCCTAATCTCGCTCTCTCGCTCTCATGCTCTCTCTCGCTCGTTCTCTAGCGGCGGGTGCTGCAGCTGCAGGGAGAGCTTTTGGCGGTGGAAGATGCTGCACGCAAGTCTTCCGAGGCCGACATGGACGGCCAAGCCCTCGTCCGCCGTTGCCTGGTCTCCCAAGTCTTGTTGGCCCCTCGCCCCAGCGCCCTGCCTCCTGCCACCCGACGGCCGCTCTGCCGCCTGCCGCGCCAGTGCTGCCTGCATTATCACACTGTGCTCACGTTGGGCTCGCGGAGATACGTTATCACACTGTGCTGCCTTGATCACACCGTGCTGCCTTGATACGTTGACGGTTGCATGACGGTTGCTTGCATTGGCACACCACGGGCAGGCGCAGAAAGCAGCGGCCGACAAGGTAGCCGAGGGGCTCAAGGAGCAGTTGGCTCGTGTCGAGGAGCAGCTCGTTCACGCTCGCTCTGAGCTTGCAGACAAGCTGCACCAGCAGGCCTTCAGGCACGGCGAGGAGGAGCAGGCGCTGCGGCAGCGACTGGCGGAGGCAACGCGGGCGTCGGAACGTCTCCAGCTCCAGCACAAGCAGGCCGAGTCGCACGCCCACGATGCTGCCTCGCGCATCGACGCCCTTTCGAAGCGTGTCCATGAACTCACGGCAGAAAAGGAGCAAGCGCAGAACGAGGCCCGCCAGTCGGAGACGCGGGCGCGGCAGGCGCAGGAGCTGGCGGCACGCGAGAATGAGCGCCTTCAGCACAACCTGGGCAACGCCTCGGCGCAGCTCACGGTATTGATGGATACCATCCAAGCCCTCCAGGGCGCCGACGGGGAGCGCATGCGCGTGGCCAACTTGACCACCAAGCTCAGCATGGCACAGGCCGTCGAGCTCCAGCTCCAGCTGTGCAACGCGCAGCTGCACCACGAGCTGCAAGACAGGCTGTGGCAGACAAGCAACCTCGAATCGCAACTCTCGAGCCTACAGGCCCAGCTGTCCCAGGCCACGCGCAAGGCTTCCGAGGCCCAGGCCGTGCAGGAGATGCAGGCCAGGGAGGTACACGCCCTCAAGGCCGAGGTGGCCGAACGTGAAGAGCTCCTGTCGCAGGTGGCGTGGGCTTGCTTGCTCCTTGCTTCCTCGCCGCCTGCCATCTCCTGCCGGAGCCGTCACTCGCAGCAGCTCCCTTCCTCCCTTCTCCCTGGCGTGCTATTGGATATTGGATGGGTCGCGCGAGGGGCTTGGGCGTTGGTGAGGCATCATGATGACGATGATGATGATCCTCATCTTGGCCAATATGCCAATTCAAATACCGCACGTGTTGAGCGAGGTAGAACACGTGCGGTAGTGATAGGGCCAGCGCGCGTGTCAAAAGGCAGCTCGCCTCCGTGTGCCGATTGACGTGATGAGGGGCTGACGGGCGGGCTTTGGGCGACAGGCGGGGGCTGAGGCAGCTTTGCGCCAAGAGCATCTTCTCGACTTGCAGGACCAAGTGTGCAGCTACAAGCGCTGTCTTGAGGACCAGCGCCTCCGACACTCCCAGCAGATCAAGGAGTTGTGTGCCCAGGGCAAGGAAGAGGAGGAGCGGCAGCGCTCCCGCGCCCTGGCCACGCAGTGGCACCAGGAGGTCTCAGCGGCTCAACGAGAACTAGTGGAGTTTGCTGTCGAGAAGCTTGTCTTCAAGCCCTCCGCGACGCCACACGCTCCTCGCTCCAGCGCGTCTGCTGTGCACATACAGCACGAGCAGCAGCTGGCACGCGAGCGCCTGGGGGAGGCAATCGCCGAGATGGGCGCGCAGGTGGAGCATCTGGTGCGCTCAAAGCTGGTGATGGAGTGGCAGCTGGCAGTCAAGGACCGGAAGCTGGAGGCGCTGTCGGGCGCCCTGGATGCCAGCCTGTCGGCGCAAACCTTGGCCCAACACCGTTGCAACTCCTTGCTCCAGCGCGCCCAGACGCACCGGGTTGGCGAGGACGGGCATGCGTGGTCGCGCGTTGAGGCCTTGCAACATCGTCTTGCCCTGGTGTCGCAGCAGCTGGAAGACACAAATCTGCGCGCCATCAAGCTCTCAACAGCCTTGTCGCAGGCACAGGAGGACCGAGATACGGCCGCTACCTCCCTCCAAGCCCTCCAGCGTCGGCACGCCAGCCTAAGCTCTGACCATGCCGCTGCTATGGCTGAGCAAACGCAGAAGATGCAGGAGGAGGTGGCAACAAAGGCGCAGCAAATGGATGGCACCCTGCGTGAGTTTGTGCGGGGCGAGGTCTTGCCCCTCATGACGCGGCAACAGGAGTCGGAGCATATGGAGGTGCTGGCCCTGTCCGAGGAGTTGTGCTTGCGCAAGGCGAGTGAGGTGTTGCTGCTGGACCGGCTTTCATCGATGCAGCAGCGCCAGGACGTGCTGCGCCGCCAGCAGGCTGCTGCAAAGGAGGCGCATGCACGCGCAGAGGAGCACGTGGTAGAGGTCAGCACGCAGCTCGCGCGCCAGCGTTCCTGGTGTTCACTTCCAGACACGGAGGAGAGCATGGAGCAAGTGGTGCAGGACCGCGACAAGGCGCGCGCCGAGGTGACACGCCTCACGGCAGACCTCCAGGTTGAGCAAGCCAATCTGGCACGTGCGCGTGAACAAACACTGGCTCAGCGAGCGGCGCGAGAGCAGGCGGAGGGCGATGCAGCCGAGGCCTCCGAAGCCCTGCGCCTCCAGAGGGCCGTGCATGACAAGGAGCTGGCGTCGCAGAAGGCCATGCTCCTGGAAGAGATGCGGCGCACCGAGCAAGAGCTCAAGGCGCGTTGGCAGGCTTCGTCTGCCCGCCTACAGGCTGAGGTGCACCGGCTGCAGGCCACGGAGCAGCAAGAAGAGGCGCGCGTGCTCGACGTGCCTCCTCCCGCGTTGCATGTGGGCGTGCAGACTGACGAGGACCAGCTGTGGGCAGCCAATGAGGACAGATGGTGCGAGCGTGAGCGGCAGTTGGACGACGAGGTGCTGATGCTCGAGGCTGCGGTCAAGGGCCTAAAGCAAGAGGCTGCCGTCATGCAAGAACAGCTCGAGGAGAAAGAGGAGGCACTCACAGCGCTGCAGCAGGCCATAGGGCAGGCGGCGAAGCGGGAGAATGCGCGGGCTGGGGGGGCTGCCGAGACGCTGTCGAGCCACCTGGTGGCGTCCAAGGTCGAAAACACCGACCTGAAGCGCAAGCTCAAGAAGGCCCAGCAGGCCGAGCGCGAGATGCGCGAGGTCTTGCACACGCGCCAAGGGGGGCAGGGCTCGGGGAGCGCGCAGCCAGCGGCGGGCACGATGAGCGCCGCCAACAAGGCTCACTGGCCCTCAGCCCCAACCGTCACATTTGCCAAGTCGCCGGCGGCTGGGCGAGAGAGCAAGGCAGGCAGCCTGGACCTTGTGTGTGTGGACGAGCATAAGCCTGGCAGCCTCACTCCGCAAAAGGCAGGCAGCCTGCGCGGCTCCCTTGACAGCTTGCGCACCAGCGGCGACAGCGACGTGTACGGCAGTTTGCTGGCGGCAGCGGCGGCCGAGGCGCAGGCGCACCTTGGCGCTTTCGACGCTGGCTCTCACGTGCGGACCACGGTCCATGTCGAGGGCCTCCTCAAGTGGCTTGACCGCTCCCTCCGCCTCCAGTCGGATGGCGAGGCCTCCCTTGTCTCTGCTCTCCACGGTCCGTCCGTGTGCGTGTCGTGTCTGTGTCGTGTCTGTGTGCTTGCAATTGAATCATGTAGTGTGAGACGCGTGGAGTGTAACACCGTCTACCAGAGAGGCAGCCAGGAGCCAGGAAGGGGGGTGCGGGGGACACACAGCACGGTGCAAGAGTGCGTTGCTAAGCTATAGCTGTTTACTTGCTGACGGAAGCCTGACCTAAGCTGCAGCTCAACACTTGCTCACGTAAGCTGCAGCTCAAGGCTGACACTGCTGGCACGGGGGCTTGGCAGGCTTGGTAGAGGCACTGCATGAGGCAGGGAGGCAAGGTCTGCCCGCACGCGGGCGAGTGCCCAAGGTGGAAACAGGGACAGGGGCACGCGACCTGGAGGAGGGTCTGTCGCGGCTAGTGCAAGCGATGACGGAGCAGGTGCGCAAGAAGCGTGCTTTGCTGGCCTCGCTTACCTCCGCCACCTCCGCCCAGGCTGACGACACGGGGGCAATCGCGACGAGCGCCATTGCGGCCGCCGTGAAAAAGCAGGCCGACACGATGATGAAGCACCGCGACGCCATCACCCTCCTGCTGCCCCTCGGCCGCTTGGGCGCGGGCGTTACAAAGGTGCTAGGAGGAACCTGGGCGCAGAGCGCTGTGCACACCACTGGGCAGGTGGTCTCCCGGTCGGTGTCTCCACCAAAGACCTGCAGCAAAGGTGCCGCCCTCGTCAAGATCAAGGACCCGCTGGGCAAGAGAGTGGAACGAGAGCTGAAAGAAGCGCGCCAGGAGCTTGTGCAGCAGGCTTCCAAGCACGCGCTGGAGCAGCAGCGCCTGCGGAAACAGCTTGCAGAAGCGCGCGTTGAGGTCAACTTGCACAAGCTTGAGCTTCAACACCCACCGTCCAACGCCGACACGGCGGGCGCGCGGCGTGAACACGAGCTGACGGAGATGTGCCGAGTTCTGGAGCAGCGATGCCACCAGCTCCAGGCTTCCCTCCTCCAGGCCCAGCGCACAGAGCCCAATGCCTCCACTCCCAATCCCTCCACACGCCCTCCCGTCTTCCTGCTGCCTCAAGGCGGCAATGCGGGGCTGGTTAGCAGCACTGTCGCCGTGGAGTCGGCCACACCCCCTACTTTACTTGCTCTGCAGCACGGCGACACAGGGACCGCGGGGCAGGTTGAGGCAGGCACCCAAGCGCTTCATCATGGGCCACGAAACGTTGATGATGATGCTTCGACTGCCCCTCGCCCTCCAGCCTGGCAAGCTGGCGCGGTGCAGCAAGATCGACAGACAGACAAGGTGCAGCAAGATAAACAGGCGCAAGAGGAGCTGCCGGAGCTGGTGCGGGTGCGCACGGAGCTCTACTCCATGCAAGTGCGCGAGCAGGAGCTGCAGGCGCGAGTGGCTCAACTGACGGCCCTAGTGGATCACTCGCGTCTCCCTCACGCCCTCCCTCTTTCTCTACCCTCGGTTGCTGCCGCCAAAGAGAAGCAGGCGCATGTGGAGGAGCAAGGACCCCGTGCTGCTGCCAACGCTAAGCACTCGGAGAGGAAGGTGAGCACTTACGAGGGTGTGGAATGCGGGGTGGACAAAGAGCTGGAGCAGGCAGCGACATCTTTGGAAGCGCTTGACTTGACTAGCTCCATCCAACAATCCGCTCAGCGCCACGTGCGCGCAGCTCAAGACCGTGCAGAGGCGCTAGAGCAGCTGCAGCTACGCGAGAAGGCACAATATGACGCGCAGCTGGAACGCGAGAAGGCCCAATATGACGCGCAGCTCTTCCAGCTCCGTCTTGCCTCCCAAACCCTCCAAGCCGCCCTCGAGGTCCTTGACCGCCCACCCCCGGGCCCCTTCCCGCTCGGCATGCACGCGCTGGGCTGCAATGATGCACATAGCATAGGATTCCGCGTCCGATACGCTTGCGTGCGTGCAACCAACGCTGGGCGGCGTTGCGTTGACACCGTGGTGTGCTTCAAGGCGGAGCGGAGACAGCACGCCCATGATGCTGAGCACCTGCGCGAGGAACGCATAGCTTCCGAACGGCGATATGCTGAAGCAAAGCGCCAGCGTGAGGCAAGCGAGGAGATGTTGCGCCGTGCCGAGGACCAACTCGCCGTCCTTCGAGACGGCTCTTGCGGTCTCCTAACTCATCCCACCTTGCCTTTGTGAAAAAAAGACGCTATCTTTTCCTGGCCCTGCTTGCTCCTTGCAGTGTCTGGGTGACGTGGAGTGTCTGGGCCACGTTGCCACGTCGAGAAAGGGTTGGTGAACTTGAAACCTTTGTGGCAGAGACCAAGCAGGAGCTTGTGGAAGCTGTGCGCGAGCTCGCTGACCTGCGCAAGGCCCAGGATAGAGAACGCGCGCGGCACCAGGAGGTGCGCAAATGCAGTACCTGCTTGCATTGATTGTGTGCAACATACGGGCATGCAGGCGGCGCGTGTGTCCGCCGTGTTCGTGTGCGTCATGTGGGTGGTTTGCAAGGCTCATGTGCTCTGGCTTCTGGACTCACGTGTGCTCTGGCGTCACTGCAGGTGCTTTCGGAGCGCAATGGATTGATCGAGCAGTTGCAGTGGACGGTGGCGAGCCTAGAGGCGGCAGCTCTTGCGCCAAACGTGCCTGACGCGGGCATGGATCAGCTGCGATCCCAACGCGACGAGGCAAGAGAGCAGCTGGAGCAGGTGAGGGCGGAGCACCAGCAGGCGATGAAGGGTCTAAAGGGCCAGATAGACCGCACCAACGCAGAGCACCAACAGCTGGATCATGACCGACAGCGGGTAATAGAGCATCTGAAAGCCAAGGTTTTGGCGCTTGAAGCACAGATGCTCCAAGAGCGCCAAAAACGACAGGCGGATCGCGCCGATCACGAGTCGCCGCCTCATGCGCGTGAGACGCAAGGGTCACGTTCTCGTGTGCTCCCGCCCCCGCCGTCTCCCCCTGTGCATGGCGAAGCTGCGGAGGGCGAAAACCTCGAATCTCCGTCGCCGTCCACCGCCTCGCAGCAGGCCGATTCACCAATCACGAAGGGTCAAGGGGCGCAAGCTGACCGCGAGATCGAATCAGCTAGAGAAATGGTGCACGTGCTCCGCTCTGAGCTCCATGAGACAAGGACTATTGTACAGCAGCAGAAACAGCAGCAACAGGAGAGGGAGCAGGAAGCAGCAGAACTTGCACACGAGGTGGAGCAAAGAGGGCGTGAGCTGGAGCGAAGAGGCCAGGAGCTGAAACACCTCCACGCCTCGCTAGCCCAGACACAAGCAGCTCTCGAGCATTCTTCTCATCAATTGGCTCAGTTGCAGCAACAGGTGATGGAAGCCTCGGCAGCAAAGGGCGCTTTGGAAATTAGCAAGCAAGCTGCCGAGCAAACAATTGAACGAGTGCGCAGCGAGCTCCAGAGGTCTAACGAGGAAAAGTTGAAGCTGAAGCGCGATCGAGACCAAGTTCGAGCAGCCGCTAAAGCTGACATGGCTCGAGCTGCAGACGAGATGGAAAGGATGCACAAGCTGCTCCAGGTACATATCTCATTGCCTTGTTCCCTTGTTGTCGCTACGGAGGGCGGGGTGTGGTGTTATGACAGAGTCTTCGACGGGAAATGCTATGTCAGGCAAAAGAGACGTGGCTAAATCCAGCCGAGGTCGGCAGCATCAAGGATGAAATGATCAAGGCCAAGCAAGATTCAACGCGCAAAGCTTCTATGCTCACCTCGCTGAAGAAAGAGCGTGATGACCTCGAAACATCAAACAAATCCCTCGCTAAAGACAAAGAGGCCTTGGACAAGAAGCTGGAACGTGCCTTGCTAGACTGCAAGGCCAAGGTTCTCGCCCACGACCCCGTTGGCCGAATTTGCGCCGTCATTGTGACGGCGTTATTTATTTGACACTCAGTGTTGAGTGTGTTATTATTTATTTGACACTCAGAAGCGCTCGCGTTTGTTGGTATGTGACGAGTGAGAGGTGGTTGACGACGTTGCGTTGTGTCCAGGATTTCGCGCTTCAGTCTTTCCGAGACAAGCTTGCGAAAAGCGAAGGTTCTCGGCAGGGGGAGCTTGATGCAGAAGCCTCCATGGTCAAGCTCAACGAGAAGGTTCTGACCCCATGCCCTTTTGCTCGGTTTGCTAAACAAAGCAGTCGCTGCAAGCGCAATCAACATGGAAACTGCAACCTTAAGAGGAGAATATAGGATGACCCATGGAATGGGAGTGTGAAATGCGTAGGTGCGCTTGCTGTCGGCGGATGTGGCGAGGAAGGAAGATATGATCAAGGAGTTGCGGGCCAAGATACGGCCTCTGGATCAAGCGCAAGAGGCCCTCGATGCGAAAGAAGATCAGCTGAACACCACAAAAGAGGCACTCAAGAAGGCGAGGACAGACCTTGAGCGCAAGGAGCAGGCAGCTTCGTCCGCAAAGGCCCGTGTCCAGAGTGGTTTTGCTCTTTTTCTTTCTTTATGCACTGCTCACAACGTGTCTCACATCACATCACTCACGTGTAAGTCTGACATCACATCAGTGAGATTGACACCCACCTGTCAATCTCACTCACTGGTAAGAGATGGCACTTTTGCCAGGACTGAAATGAAAGTCTGATGGACAGTTGCTCAAGAGTGTGAGGCACACAAGGAGTCGATCAAGCAACTCGAGACTAGCCTTGCACGGGTGCAGAAGCTCGCCGTGAGCAAATCAGATGAATTGGAGAAGCTGTCCGCACGCAGTGGCGCCCTCGAGGACTCTCTCCGCTCTCTGGGCTCCGCCCTCCTCACCCAGGTTCTCTGACCGTGCTGCTTAGCAATCGCGTTCCATACCTCGTGCCTAGATCGCTCAATCCTGTCGAATGCCTGTTCGATGAGCAGGTGGAGGAATTATTGGGCCGGTTGCGCACGCAAGGAAAGAGTCCTGATGCCCCATCTGCTCACGCCCCTCGTCGCCTGCAGGTTCCTGTTACTGCGCGTGCACACTTATTCTGTCCGACGAGTTTACACCAAGTGTGCCTTTCGATTCATCTTCATGTGTTACCGACTGATTCCAGGCAAAGAGATGTATGTATCAATGAGGGACAAACAGCAAACAATACCAAAAGCTGACACTGGTCGGGAAGCAGGACGGGCAAAGAATTTTGGACATGACGTTGTCGTCGCCGGTCGTGGTCGACCAAGTTCGAGACAGCTTGCTCCGCTTTGTCCAGGAGCGTGTTCGCCTCGAGCTCCTCACTGCGGATCATGCTATTCCCAAGCAAGGGCGGGTGACAGCACATGTTGAAATATCGCATGAAGCACCTGAGATGCAAATGCATACGAGGGTTGGGGAGCTGCAAGCGCGCTCAGCATCTCTTTTGATCCCGTCTGTCCATACCGCCGAGGGTGTTCGGGCGTCTGGAGAGAAAGAGGAGCTCCGGCGAGTCTCCGCTTCAGCTGGAGAAGCTGGCATTCGTCCAGGCGCTATGCTCAGCCGCGCCAGTGTTCAGGCGCAGGTCGATGAGATACAACAAAGGCTTGGTCTGTTTGTTCACTCTTAGTCGTAGACTCGCCGATGTTGGTGTCGTGCCTTTTCGCCAATTTTATGCGCAAGTGCAAAAGTAATTGATGTTGTTGAATTGAAATAAATGATTGAATCAGAGCGGCTGTGACCCTCGGCGCTATCTACGTGCGTCATGGTGATTCTTTGGGAATCACGAATGCTAATGTGTTGCCCTTTCAATGCTCGTGTGTTGCCCTTCAAATGCTCGTAACACAAGGGCAGGCAGGGTCTTGAATGAACCCTATGTGGGCTGCGAAAGCAGCCAACAGGCAGGTTACTAAAATGGGGTTGTGTGCGAGTGTGGAGAGGGAGGCGGCATAAGGCCTTTCCATGCTATACCAGTCTGTCCATCGAAACATATGACACATTTTTTAAACATTCGGTGAAAATACATGAGGGATGGGCTCTCGCTTTACGAAACTTCAGATGAGAACGTGCTTGGATCGGGGAGCCATGCAGCAGGCCCCGCGCGCACGCGAATTTGGATGAGGTACAAACGTGACGTTTCAAGGGTGACTTGAGCGCGATGGAGGTTGTCGTCGGCTACTCGCTGGCACGCGAATAGGGTGTTGCCAGGGCGTGGCATCATCAAGTAGACTATGTTCTTGAACGCCCACACAGTCCCCTCTCCAACTTGAAAGGACTTTTCTGGAAGACAGAGGGGCGACTGGTGCGACAGCGGGGAGATGCCCTCAGCACCTCTGCCGCCCGCACCACTCTCCTGCATGTCGTGGTGCAGATGGCTCAGGTGCGCGTCCAATAGCTTGGCTTGTCCGTCCTGCGCACATACATCGGTTTTGTCCCGCCGCGCACACATATGAGGAGCGGCTGACATGTGTCAGCCGGGGTATGTATACGCTGACAGATGTCACAGATGTCAAGGGGTATACACCCCTACACGCACTGCACTAGAGCTTTCTGGCCATGACGCAAAGCTGCCGCCTCTGAGCTGCTCTGAGGGGTGCGCTAAGTGGTGTGCATGCAGGCGTGCGCTCATCAACATTCAATGCTCTGGCTGGGGGGGGGCGTGTAGCAACCAACTCGATCAAGCTTCTTGCCAGCAGTATATGTTGTGTGTGTGGCAACTAACTAGGTGATTGTGTGTGTGGCAACTGAGTGGCAACAGAGAGACAACTGAGTGGCAACAGAGAGGCAAACAAAGTGGCTGCCAGAGAGGCAAACAAAGTGGCAACAGAGAGGCAACTGAGTGGCAACAGCTCGGCAACCAAAGTGGCAACAGAGGCAACCAACGGCGCCAACTAGAAGGCGCGGCTTCTTGCCAGCAAGACGTGCTGCCGAGCACCCAACGCGCCCCCCAAAATGACCTGCATGATGACGTGTGAAGGGGTCAACGAATGGAGGGAGTAGCCTGCGTCGACCACCAGCTTGACGGCCTTCTCCACATCCTCCAGAATCTGCACGGCCTCTTTGCGGTCCATCCCCTTCCCCTGCCAGCCCACGTCTGTCAGTTCCTTTCTATGCTCGCTGCCGCCCTCTCGCAATCCTGTATGTAGTTTGTGTGTGTGTCTGTGTGTGTGTGTGTGTGTGTGTGTGTGTGTGTGTGTATGCAGCATACGTTGGACGCCGACACAAGAAGACGCACAGAAAGGGAGGGAGTGTGTGTGTGTGGGAGCAGACGGCAGACGCGCCGAAAGGAAGCAGACCTGTATGTAGTGTGTGTTTGTTTGTTTGTGTGTGTGGGAGCAGACGCGCAGAAAGGGAGCAGACCAGGAGACACCATCTCTCCTCAGGAGACACCATCTAGAACCACACCACAACACACCACCTAGAACCACACCACACCGCACTAGAACCACACACCCTCTCAACACAAACTGAAATTTTGCTCGTGTTTGGCGGCGGCGGCAGCAGCGGCGGCGAACCGCGGAGATTAGGGACAGAGGGGAAGGGGGAATGGAGGGGTTGGCGCTCATGCTTCGTTGGCGCTCATGGCGCTCATGCTTTGTTGGCGCTCATCCTATTCTTGCCGATACAGGACCTGACCTGGTCGTGGAGGGCAACGAGGTGAGAGAGAGGCAGTCCACCATCAAGGACGATGATGAAGGGCCAGGCGGGATCAAGGTGAGGGTCATGAGGGTCCTGAGGGGCCTCCAACGCCTCCACGGGTCGGACCATGACGTCGGGAAAGAGAAGCCACAGGTGCTGGAGGCGGAGCCAGTGCTCCTCGAAGCGGTGCCTGTGACACAGCAGCTTCATCAAGCCAAGCATACATGCATGTCATATGAGGAGGAGGACACACCTGTGACGCAGAAACTTGATCAAGCGAAGGGCGCCAGGGAGCTGTCCAGCGCGGGGCTGGTAGTCCTTGGCCAGCCGCACTGATATCTCCCCTTCCTCCTCCTCCATCACTTGGTCGCCAAGGAGGTAGCGCGACCGCCAGAGACGCCGCGCCACTTTGCGCGCACACGTCTGGGTCATGGACTGATTGTGGTCGAAGTTGGCAGCACGGATGGTCACGTGATGGAGGGAGCAATCCCAGTCTTCGCCCCGCATCGTCGAAAAGCCTCCTCCCAGCTCAGCACCGTCCCCTTTGCCAACGCCGCCTTGGCTACCGGCAGCAGCAGGATCTTTGGACTTGTTGGCCTTGCTCCCTGGCTCGTTTCCTCCTCTTGCGCTGCTAGCTCTGGCGGTCCCTGGAGCACTGCTCTGCCCTCTCCACCACCCTCCGCCACCGAGTGAATGAATGAGAAAGTGATTGAAGACCAAGTCGTCCACAGTCTGCCGCCCGCTTCGCCCGCTGTTGATCATCGGCGGGTATTCAACATGACTAACCTTGATGTGAACAGTGCTAGTGGGGTCTGTGTCATTTTCACTGCCTCCAATTCTGTCGTCTTCAGCACCCCCGACTCCCGCGCACGCCAGTGCGCACAGGAGCATCACAAAGAATACCCGGATGCTTGACAAGCTACACGTACGCCCGCTGTCGCAAGCGCTCGTATACACTGCTGCCGGAGTGTGCGCATGGCACGCTCTGCACCGACCACGCGCACCGAGCTCTGAGAAAATGGAGATTATGGGGGAGTGTTCCAGAAAGTGGATGGGAGAGGATGGAGGTGTTGATTTTGGTTGGTGCAGAATGCTGGCTGGCTGCCCTCGTCGGCGCCCAGAAACCCTTTGGTCCACGCCCACGTTCTTTGTTCCGCCTGCGCTGTGGCTTTCCTTTCGCGACTCTCCGCGACCAGCGTCGCGCGAAGACGTCGCCGAAGCGGCTGGCGGAGTTGCGCACGGCCCTGCATTCCCACTGCCCCATATCGCCCCAGTCTCGGCTCCGCTGCAGCGCTGCCCCATATCGCCCCAGTCCGCTGACCCGTAACCCAGTCCGTTGCCACCACGAGCGCGCGCGGAAGTGGTGCTGCCTGTAGTGAGCGGGCATAATGTGCGGTGGGATGGCAGTTCAAGACTCTGCGCTATGCGGTCGGCGTGGCGTGGCGCGCAGTCCACGGCGGAGCCGGCACAAGCAACCTTACACGGAATAGTCATCAGTGTGGTGGACGTCCCGGCGGCGGCGGATGTCCTCCGGAAACCTCCGACCCGCGAAACACGCCGCCAACCGCTTCGTACAAAAGCCAAAAATGAAATTAACCGCTCGGTACCGAAGCCTGAGGGCATCGCAGGGTCAGCTCCGCAACCCTGACAACCCTGATCGCATCCTCGAGAGCGCCGCTGCCGACAAGATACGCAACTATCGAGACGCATATGCGGTCAATCGTCAGGTG
>Ga0315905_10003360_pt1 | contig 16538 bp, 18 predicted proteins | sample LakEriMetagenome_5_FD_203522 | JGI IMG/M metagenome (GOLD analysis project Ga0315905, IMG submission 203522) | Freshwater fungal communities from buoy surface, Lake Erie, Ohio, United States - Buoy 4 MA121 | ecosystem: Environmental > Aquatic > Freshwater > Lake | place: USA: Lake Erie, Ohio... | reverse complement strand
CCATGAAGCCGGAGAAGCTGCCGACCGAACCGCCGACCACAATATCGCCACCTTTGAGCGATATACCGCAGCGCAGACCCGCATCACCATCAATCACCAGCAGGCCACCATGTGCAGTCGCACCGGCTCCATTCGAGGCGAAGCCTTTAACATGAACACGACCGCTCATCATGTTTTCAGCGACACCGGTACCCGCACTGCCGTGCACGATGACAGTCGCTTTCTTGTTCATCCCGGCGGCGTAGTAGCCCGCATGGCCGTGAATCTCAACCGTGACCGGTTGATCCAGCCCGACCGCAATGCTGTGTGCGCCATCCGGGTTCAGCACCTCGATATGACGTTGATCATCCGCTTGCAATTGCTTGTGCAGAAATTGATTCACTTCGCGCAGCGGTGTTTTGGCGAGGTCAAAGCTCACGCGTTCCATACGTACATCTCCTCTGGCGCAGGCTCGAATACTTTGGCGTTTTTTATATCAGGCAGATGCGCCAACGAGCGGAACTCACTAGCGATTGCGACGTAGTCATCAGTCTCAGCGACAACTGCCGGCTTGCAAGCGAATGGATCGCGAATCAGTGCCAGCTTGTCGGGCGTACCCATCAAGAAGGTAAAGAAACCATCCAGTTCTTCGAAGCCGGCGTGTAGTGCAGCCTCCAGATTATCGCCTTCCCGCAAGCGCCACTCCAGAAAACGACAAGCTGCTTCGGTGTCGTTGTCGGTATCGAAGTGAATGCCGTGCGCCTCGAGCTTGCGACGCAAACCGTACGGGTTTGACAGGGAGCCGTTATGTACCAGGCAGAAATCTTCACCCGCTGTGAAAGGGTGCGCACGATCCGGCGTCACCGCCGACTCGGTCGCCATGCGGGTGTGCCCGACTAAATGCGAACCGGTGAGGGAAGCGAAGTCGTAGCGGTTCGCTACCATCGATGGTGTGCCGATATCCTTGTATAGGTCAATGGTCTGACCCGTCGAGAGAATATGCAGCAGTGGGTAATGCTCGTGCAGCCATTTCTTGACAATGTCGGGCGATACGTCGAAAGTCAGCACGGCATGGTTGTGCTTGCTATCGATTTTCGTTGGCACACCGAGATGCTCTTTTAATCCGTGCGCCAAGCCATGCCAGTCGAAGTCGGCGCCGGCCTCGGTCATACCCGAATACAAACTGAGCTTGCGCGCCGTGCCTTTCAGCGGATCGGCAAATACGGCCAATCCGGCAGAGTCTGGGCCGCGATCTGTCATGCCGATCAGCATAGGCACCATCAATTTACCGAGTTGTTCTCTGAGTGCTGGCTTCTTAACCAGCAGTCCCACGATTCCACACATGATATTTTCTCCTTGATCCAGTTCAAAAGAACTGAAGGTATTGATCAACTTCCCAGTCTGAGACGTGGCGCATGTACTCCACCCACTCCATGCGTTTTATCTCCAGGAAGTCGTTTGCCAGCGGTCCGAGCGCCCCCTTGATGACATCGTCCTTTTCGAACGCATCAAGTGCTTCGTTCAAGTTCTGCGGCAGCAGTCGGATGCCTTGCTTGCGCAGCTGCGCCGGGCTCATCTCGTAGAGGCTATCGACTATCGGTTCACCCGGATCCAGTTTGCGTTCGATACCATCCAGACCCGCGGCGATCACTGCAGCGGTGGCGAGATACGGGTTGGCAGAACCATCCGGCAGGCGCAATTCAATACGACCACCCGGCCCACGGATCATGCCGGAGCGGTTGTTGTTTCCGTAGCAGATATAGGCCGGTGCCCAAGTAGCTCCCGTCAGTGAGCGACCCACGACCAAACGTTTATAGCTGTTTACCGTCGGGCAGCACACTGCCGCCAGTGCCGAGGCATGCGCCAGTAAACCGCCAACAAAGTGATAGGCGAGGGTCGAGAGGTCGAGCCCACGCTTGTCGGATTTGTCTTCGAACAGATTCTTCTTGCCGTTACCGATGCTCATGTGCATGTGCAAGCCATTGCCCGGGCGATTGCTGAATGGCTTGGGCATGAACGAGCAGATCAGTCCCATCTCGGCCGCGATTTCAGCCGCGCCCATTTTGAAGAAGGTGAAATGATCGCAAGACGTCAGTGCATCGGTATAGGTATAGTTAATCTCGAACTGACCATTGGCATCTTCATGATCGATCTGATAAACATCGATACCCACTGCGCGGAGCGACTCTGCCAGTCGCTCCAGAAATGCGCGTGAGCGAGACAATCCTTTGTAGTCGTAGCAGGGCTTGGCTAAGGTGTCGGAGGCGTCACTAGGTACCAAGCGACCTTCGACTTTTCTCAGTAGCGAAAACTCTGGCTCCATCCCGGTGAAAAAAATCCAGCGCTTGGCTTCGATACGCTCCAGCTGAGATTTCAGTACTACGCGTGAGCAATAAGGCCAGGGTTCACCATGCACGTGACCATCCGAGGCCATGCGTGCATAGCCCGGCTGCCAAGGCACCACGCTTAGCGTAGTCGGGTCACCCACCGCCATGAAGTCGCCATCCGCGTTGGGCTTCATGCCCATACCCGCTAAAGCGAAACCGGCGAAGCCAGCACCATCACTGATCACGGTGTCATAGTGCTCTACCGGAACCGACTTCGCCTTGGCCGCGCCATGTACATCGACGAACTGCGCCAATACATACTTAACGTCATGTTGTTTCAGATAATTCTTCGCCTCTGCTGGTTTCATGGTTTACCCCTTCATCTGGCCCTCAAGCTTGGCCTGGTTTGTTATTTGCGCCTCAACCTAGCGCCCGTGACAAGCTTTCGCTGCCAACCGGACCACCCCCCATGTCATGCGCGATCTCGCACAGCGTCTCCCACATATAGCTGGCGTAGGTGCCGTCCAGCCAAACTTGATAAGCAATGCCCGCCGGCGTCTGCAGCGCAGCGACGGTGGCGGCAACGCCTACTATCGAGGTAAGCACTAGCGCGCCATCATTCGGATCGAGTGTCGCCATATCGACCGAGCAGGTTTGGCGGAACAGATCGATGGCCTTCGGACCGATGATGATCAGCGCGGCATCGTAGTGCGGCACCGGGTAGACATTGGGCGTATCTGGCAGTGCCAACACGCGCGACACGGCATTGTTCGACTGATCTGCTTCGATCAAGTATTCGGTCAGGCCGAGGCGAGCGATTAATGCGCCTTCGCTACGGCACCAGCGGTTTGGCTGAGTCGGTGTGCTGATACCCGCTCCGTTCAGTGCGACGGCAGAACCAGGGCCTTTGACGCCAGCACGCGGGCGATGACTGAGATCGCCCAGCGCGACTGAATTTAGCCCATTTGCTTGTTCATTGGAGAATGCAGCGACCACACGCATGTGTTCTATCTCGGTCCAGCGCGCGGCGTGTGCTGACTGCACATCGGCAAGTGGACTAACGCGAGCCGGGGTGCTCATGCGATCTCCTTTTGGCGAAGATTCTCGGGATCGAAGAAGGGGGTTGCGCAGACTTCGGCACTCACCATGCTGGCGTCGCTGAGGCGAATCTGAAAGCGCGTGCCGATATCGCACATCTGCGGTGGCAAGAACGCCAGACCGATGTGATGACCGAGATTTGGACTCCAATAGCAGCTGGTCACACGACCGGCGATCTCGCCGTCTTGAATAATCAGATGGCACTCGCTCGGCACTGCACCGGTATGCGTTGCAGGCAGTTGAAAACCGGCCAGCTTGCGCTTTAGCGGCAGCTCACGCACGATTTTTAGTGAGCGCTGACCAACAAAGAAGGGCTTATCCATCTTCACCGCCCATTCCATGGAGACCTCGAACGGATGCGTCAGACCATCGGTATCCTGGCTGACAATCAGGTGACCTTTTTCCAGTCTCAGCAAACGCTGTGCCTCAACCCCGAACGGGCCGATGCCATAGGGCTTGCCGGCTTCCATCAGTGCATCCCACAGCGTTGCTCCGTACTCGGCGGGTACATGAATCTCATAGCCCCACTCGCCGACGAAACCCACCCGCATGATGCGTGCAGGGATGCCAGCGATCATGCCTTGTCGTACTGCGAGGTAAGGGAAAGCCCCTGACGACAGATCAACATCACACAGCGGGCCGAGTACCGCTCGTGAATCCGGGCCAGCCAGGTTGGCTGAAGCATAGGATCCGGTGAGATTGATGATGCCGCATTGCAGACCCCACTCAGCATTCAAGCGCGACATTTCGCGGTAAACATTGGCAGCACCCGAGGTGGTGGTGGTGAAGTAGTAAACATTCTGTTCGAGATGCGCGATCACGCCTTCATCAGTCACTACGCCCGATTCGTCACACATGATTGCGTAGCGAGTCCCGCCGACCTTCAACAGATCAATGCGCGCGGTGTATACACGGTTCAGGAACTCGGCAGCTTGCGGACCACGAACCTCGATTTTGCCGAGCGTGCCAACATCAATCAGGGCTACTTTGCTGCGCACAAGACGCACCTCGTCATGAATGCAGTCAGTGCGTGACTTACCCGGCTGCGCGTAATACTCCGGTCTTTCCCACACGCCAGCCGACATAAACACGGCACCCAAGCCTGCGTGACGGCCATGCAGTGGGCTGTGTCTTAGTGGATGAAAACCGCGACCAGCCAGATGGGACATTGGTACCGGGTGGAAAAATGGTCGCGCCGTGGTATTACCAACTTGTTCAGGTGACTTGCCCAGTAGGCGCGCCAGAATGCGCAGCGCAGTCATGTTCGAATGCTTACCCTGGCTCGGGCCCATGCCAACGGTCGAGTAGCGCTTCAGCAATTCAATATTGTCGTAACCTTCCTGCACCGCATTTGCAAAATCCTTCAGCTGCAAATCCTCATCGAAGTCGACGAAGTTTTTCCCTTGGGGGTGCTCAACTACAGGCCATGAATAACTAGGCATGCTGTCGTCGGCCGGTGCCGCTGGTATGGATAGCGGCAGGTTCAGCGCGGAAGCGGCGGCTGAAGTACCTGCGCGTGCGCCGTCGGCAATTCGCGCGTCAAAGCCATACACGCCGTTCACCCGTCCGCATGCGTAAACGCCTTCGGGCAGATTGGCGGGTACGAATTGCTGTGAGCGTTCGTCAAAGCGCATCTTGGCCCCGCTCTGATACAGCAAGTTGGCGGCAGGTGTCCAGCCCGTACTCATCGCCAAGCCATCGCACTCAAAGCGAAGCGCTGTCGCGGTATCTGCAACGCCATTATCAAGGCGGCATATCGTTACCGCGCCAAGTTCACCGCGACCATCCGCGTGTGCTTCATACACGCCACTACCTGGCAGACACTTAATGCCATGCTCGCGCACCGCATTGACCAAAGCCGAGGCAGGTACGGTGTCACGCAAGTCGGCAATCGCCAGAACTTGTACACCTGCCTGCAATAGATCCAGCGCCAGCCGGTAGCCATCTTCATTCGCTGCAGTGATCAGCACGCGCCGCGCTGGCTGTACCGCGTAGCGATAAATCAGACGCTGCATCGCTGAGCCAAGCATCACACCTGGCAAATCATTGTTGCGAAACACAGTTGGCTGCTCGTAAGCACCGCCGGCCACGATGGTCGCTTTGGCGCGCAGCTTCACCATTTTGTCGGCATCGATCAGTGGTATCCACTGATCCGCATACCAGCCTGCTGCGGTGGTCGACTCAAGAATTCGAATCTGTGCATGTTGGCGCGCTCTCTGCAGCAACGCGTTAGTCTGATCGCGCCGTGTGGTCTCAGCGCCAAGTTGATACATGCCTGAGCCACCAGCGCGTGCATTCTCATCCACCAGCACCACATTGGCGCCGGCGTCAGCAGCGGCCAGTGCCGCACTCAGACCAGAGGGCCCTGCACCAATGACGAGTACATCGCAGAAGGCATAGCGTTTCGCGGTTCTGATATGCGGCGTGCTCAGATCCAGGCGACCTAGACCAGTCATGTTTCGGAACATGCGCTCCCATAGCGGGAACCAGCGCTTGTTGTAAAACGCTTTGTAGTAAAAGCCTACTGGCAAAAACGCCGAGAGCTTATCGAGGAAGCGCACGCGATCACTCTGGACGCCGCCCCAAGTGTTGACTGCAGACAGATCCATACCCGCGCGCACCGGCACCACGTCACCGCGCACATTCAGACGCTGTCCGTCCTGCACCAGGACGTTGACATCATGATTCGCCATCGACAGAATGCCGCGCGGCCGGTGGTACTTGAAGCTGCGACCTAGTGTACGGGTACCCGCAGCACATAGGGCGCTGCTGACAGCATCACCCTCGAAGGCGACGTACTCACGACCCTCAAAGCGGATTTTTATGGTGTGTGAGCGGTTGATCCACTCATCTGGCATTACTGGCAGGCGGCTCATGGCTCAGTTCCCGGTAACCAGGTTCGCAACACGCGGTCGGCGAGGGTGTCGCGCTCGGCAATAAACCAGGTATTCGATGGCGTGTGGCACCACCACTCTTTCTTTATGCCGGGTGCGCCATTGCGATTGAACACGTAATCAGCCCATTCATCATCAGTGCAGGTATTCGGGTCGGGGCTTACGCGCACCTCGCCCCAATAAATAAACTCAGCAATCGCGCGTGGACCGTTGACGGGACAGGGCATTATTTTCATCTCAGTGCCCCACGCTCGCAGCGCCTTTTTCGCCGGTCAGCGAATAATTGCGGAAGCGATCCAAAGAAAATCCGGTAATCAATTCATGCGGCTTATCGTTGGCAACCGTCCACGCCATGGTCTTGCCGCACACCGGAGTGGCCTTGAAGCCCCAAGTACCCCAGCCCGCATCCAGATAAAAACCTTCAACCTCGGTTTTGCCCATGAGTGGCGCGAAGTCGGGCGTCATGTCGGCCATCCCCGACCACTGACGGTTCACCTTCACATGCGACAGGAAGGGGAACATGTCGAGCATGTGCGCCGCCAAGGTCTCCGTGAAGTCGAGCGTAGAGCGCGTTGAATGCACCTCATAGGGGTCGAGCGAAGCACCCATCACCAATTCGCCGCGGGCGCTTTGGCTGATATAGATATGCAAGCTGCCCGAGACAAAAATCTGATCCAGCCATGGCTTCATTGGCTCGCTCACCATCGCTTGCAATGGGTGAATGTAGATCGGGGTGCGGATACCCACCATATCAGTCACACTCGGCGTAAAACCGGCCACCGCACACAGCACCTTGCTGGTTTTGATAGGGCCTCGCGTTGTTTGCACACCGACCACTTTGCCAGCTACCAAGTCAATGCCTGTAACCGCAGTTTGCTGATGAATTTCAACACCGCGCTGGCAGGCGCCGCGACCATAACCCCAAGCTACCGCGTCATGACGCGCGATTGCGCCGGGTGCGTGATACAACGCGCCGAGTATGGGAGCATGACCACCGCACGTGATGTCAATCGATGGGCAGGCCCGTTTGACGAAATCCGGACCGACCAACTCCGATTCAATGCCGAAGTGTTTGTTGACCTCAGCGCGCCAGCGCATGGTGCGCACTGCTGAGTCCGTGTGAGCCAAGGTGAAGTGGCCACGGGTCGAGTAGAACAGATTGAGATCGAAGTCTTCCGCCAGATCCTGCCACAATCGGACCGAGGCATCGTAAAACTTCACGCCCTCGGGCGTCAGGTAGTTGGAGCGAATGATTGTGGTATTGCGGCCGGTGTTACCGCCACCGATATAGCCCTTTTCGAGTACCGCGACACGCTTGATGCCGTGGTCGCGCGCTAGATAATAGGCAGCGGCTAGTCCGTGACCGCCGGCGCCGATAATGACCACGTCATACTCCGAGTGGAGATCGGTGGGCGTGGAGAACATCCTCGGCTCGGGGTGCGAGCGGCTGAGGCCAAATCGAAGCAGTCGCCAGGGCATAAAAAAGTATCTTTTGGGTTGATAGCACGCTGCTTTGACGGCAGCAAGAAGTTTCTTCATACTACACAATTATTCTTATAGCTCACTTTTTTAGGTGGGTCAACCAGAGAAAACGGGGAATGATGGTCAATAGGCGTTTAGCACCCTCGGCGGCGGCGAATGAGGAGGCGGCTGGTGGCGATGGTCTGGCTATAGCGCGCTACCTTGGCGCTGCGCTACGCGAGAAGCGGCTGGCTCACGGGTTGACGATTGCCGAGGTTTCGAAGCTGGCCAGTATCTCGCGCGGGATGTTGTCCAAGATCGAGAACGGGCAGTGCGCGACCAGTCTGGATACTCTGCACAGATTGGCGCGTTCGCTTGGGCTTTCGCTGTCAGCATTGTTTCGCGATGTGGATATGATCGAGGGTAACGCGCAGCTGGTGCGCGCCGGTGAGGGCATGGAGGTGGTGCGGCGCGGTACACGCTCGGGCCACACTTACCGTTTGTTGGCCTACGACCAAGGCCCGGAAAAGCTGTTCGAGCCTTTCCTGATTAGCTTGGACGATGCCTCCGAGGTGTTCCCCACCTTTCAGCATCCAGGTACGGAGCTGATTTATATGCTGCAGGGACGCATGACCTATCGCCACGGCAAAGAGACCTATGAGATCGGCCCCGGCGATACGCTGACCTTCCGCGGCGACGTGCCGCACGGCCCCGAGGTGCTGAGCGAGACGCCGACCCTGTTTTTGGCAATCATCATCTATGGCAGGGGGCGCGAGTGAGCGAGAGCGGAGTGGTGATCGAGCAGGCCAGCAGCACCGATATTCCGGCATTGGTCGGGTTACTCGCTGTACTGTTTAGTATTGAGCAGGACTTCAAGCCTGACACTGAGCGCCAAATACGCGGTTTGGCAGGCGTCTTGGCCAGACCGAATGCTTGCATCATGGTGGCTCGTTCGGCGCAAGCAGAAGTGATCGCCATGTGCTCGGCGCAATTGGTGTTTTCAACAGCAGAAGGTGCGCACTCGGCATGGATTGAGGACATGGTGGTGCATGAGGCCTGGCGCAGGCGCGGCATCGGCCGTCAGGTACTCGAGGCTGTATTGGCGTGGGCCAGCGGCCGTGGCGCTTCGCGTGCACAGCTTCTGGCGGATTTGGACAATCAGCCGGCGCTTGATTACTACCAGCACCTTGGCTGGGACGAGACACGACTGATCGCGCGCCGCTTAAGTCTGCAACTGCGTCCGTGAAACTCGGATTAGCCTGCCATGGCTAAATGAGTGAATATTTTTCACAAGAAACTTGGCTGATATTCCCATTCCAAGATAACAATATCATTTGCTTACTAAGTGAAGTAATACCTTAATCTAGATCTGTAATGTTAAGGACAGTTCTGATATTTTTATCTTTTTATCTTCCCAAGTTCTTGCTCTAGTTTTGCTCGGCGTTTTTGCTCGGCGTTTTTGCTCCAAATCAAGATACCTAGCCATATTTTGTTGAGCGGTCGTTGGCTGGTTCTGTTGAGGATTTAACTGATCTCGTCGTATAGCCATTATTTCCTGCTCAGGAGAGCAGTAGTAGTTATGACTTGATCCACAAAACAAAGACGCACGTTTTTCCTGAGTTAGCCCTTGGCTGCAAATGAACATCAATAGTGTTATGGAAATTAAGTGTCTTTTCATGATACAAAGATTACATCCATATGCGCGCAAGCCGAGCAGTTTTTTTACGGAATTGGTAAGTTGAGGTTATACGACTTCTAAGGCCTACTAACCCGCCTTGTATAATAAGACTGTTACTTAAATGTTTAAGTACCTCACTTTCATCGTGAGGTGGCTGACATGCATTGAAAAAGCCGCAGCCCCCGTCGACTTAAATTACTTCGCCAATTGCATGTCTGTGATGACAAAGGCACCGTCAAATTTTTCAGCGAAAAATTTGACCTTATCACCGGCATTAAATGTTTCCAAAAAAGTGGAATTTCGAATTTGAAAAACCATGGTCATTCCAGGCATGTCCAGATTTTTTAGCTCGCCATGTTTGATCGTCATTTTTTTGTTTTCTCGATCGACCTTTTTGACCTCCCCATCAGCCATGTTGTCTACGGACACAACTCTGGCAGGTGGTTGGGATTTATCCTCCGCAAGGACCGTCGCAGAACAAGCAGCGGAAGTCACCAGTAAGGCTGCAAAAAGATTTTTAGAAAGTTTCATAAACTATTCCTCAAATGAATTTTTTAAATCAATGTTTGTGCGCCGAGTCGTGAGCAGTAGCGTCGCCCGTGGCCTTACTGACCAACACAGCACCTTTCATACCAGCGTCGTAGTGTCCAAGTTGCATGCATGCAAAATTAACTTTGCCCGCCATTGTGAATTGCCAAATGAGCTCACCAGATTTTCCCGGTAGCACCGTTATTTGGTTCTCATCAGCGTGCTCCATTTCAGGATTTTTCTTCATCACTTCATAGTGTTTTTTTAGTTCTTTTTCTGTGCCCAGCACCATTTCGTGCTTCAGCCTGCCAGAGTTTTTAACAATGAATTTGATAGTTTCACCTTGTTTGACCGTGATGCTTTGTGGATTGAAACGCATGCTGTCAAGCATGTCTATTGTGATGGTACGCTTGGCATCGGCAGCTTTGCCCGGTTTACCGATGGCATCTGAGTCTGCATGGCCGCCTGCGTGATTGCCAGTTGCAAAACTAAGTGTGGCGGTCGATACGAGCAAAACAGTCGATATAGCCTCAATGATGGATTTGAATTTCATGAGATTTCGTATTAGGAAGTTAAAAAATGTTCAATGGCCAGAATGGCCGGTGGGTTTTCGTATTTGAACTTCTATTTCTTTTTGGGATGGCGATGCTAGCGGCATTGACTGCCCTCTCTCAGCTTTGAAGCGTGCAGGCTCAGACATAAAACCAGTCCACTCAAAGGCTACACTACCCGGTGGATGTTTGTACCAATCAGGATTTTTATAGTTTCCTGGCTTTTGGTCTTTGCGTACCTTCAGCACCGAGAACATACCGCCCATTTCAACACCGCCGAAGGGGCCTTGGCCCGTCATCATTGGAAGGGTGTTGTCTGGAAGCGGCATTTCCATCTCGCCCATATCTGCCATGCCGCGTTCGCCCATCACCATGTAGTCGGGAATTAAATTAGTGATTTTTTTCGCGACACCCCTGTGGTCTACACCAATCATGGTCGGTACATCATGACCCATGGCGTTCATGGTGTGGTGGCTTTTGTGGCAATGAAATGCCCAGTCCCCTTCCTCATCGGCTACGAACTCAATTTGGCGCATTTGTCCCACTGCTATATCGATGGTTACTTCAGGCCAGCGCCCACCTTTTGGTGTTGGACCACCATCCGTTCCTGTGACTTGAAACTCATGGCCGTGCAAATGGATAGGGTGGTTAGTCATGGTGAGGTTACCGATCCGAATCCTCACCTTGTCGTTCAAGCGCACATTTAAGCTGTCAATTCCTGGAAAAATACGGCTGTTCCATGTCCATAAATTGAAATCGAGCATAGTCATGATCTTAGGCGTGTAGCTACCTGGGTCAATGTCATAAGCGTTCAACAGGAAACAGAAATCACGCTGAACCTCATCAATGAGAGGGTTCTTTTCTTTGGGGTGGGTGACCCAAAATCCCATCATACCCATAGCCATTTGCGTCATTTCATCGGCATGCGGGTGGTACATGAAAGTTCCTGGCCGACGCGCGACAAACTCATAGACAAAGGTTTTTCCGGGCTCGATGCCAGGCTGGTTGAGCCCAGTGACACCATCCATGCCATTAGGCAGTCGTTGACCGTGCCAATGCACACTTGTGTGCTCTGGCAGTTTGTTGGTCACAAAGACGCGTACACGGTCCCCTTCAACCACTTCAATTGTCGGCCCAGGACTTTGTCCGTTGTAGCCCCACAAATTCGCCTTCATCCCAGGTGCCATTTCACGCACCACGGGTTCAGCGACCAAATGAAACTCCTTGACACCTTGGTTCATGCGCCATGGCAGAGTCCAGCCGTTTAGGGTAACCACGGGGTTGTACGGGCGGCCAGTGTTGGGTACCAGCGGCGGCATAGTGTCGGGCAGCGCTTGGCTGATGGGCTCGGGTAGAGCTGCCATCGCCACTTTGCTGACGGTCGTGGCTGCAACGGCGGCTGTCACTGCACCAGCCCCGCGTAAAAAATTTCTTCGTGAATTCATGTTGTTCTCTTTTTAGTCGGCATTGCTTGCGGCCATGCCGCCCTTTGGTGGGATCAAGCTAGGTTTGCCAATCAAGGCCATTTCCAAGTCAGCCTGGGCTATCCAAAAGTCGCGCAGTGCCTCAATGGCACTGTTTACGCTGGTGATCTGAGTACGGGCATCGGCCAGCAGTTCAAAGACACCGATCAACATCCCGTTGTAACGAAGCTGGTTTTCTTCGCTGATTCGCTTTTTGACGGGCACGATCTCATTGCGGTAGTGACGGGCAATATCGTAGCTAGAGTGATAGCCCTGATAGGCTTCGCGTACTTCTGAACGGGCATTGATGGCCATCTGCGCGACCACGTTGACCGACTGCATGTAAAGCGCCTCGGCCTTGGCGACTTTCGCCGTACCCCAATCGAACAACGGCAACTGTAAAGATACTTCATAGCCTTTCTTGTAGCCAGAGTCCGCTGCTCCTTCGAGAACCCTAGCCGGGCCGAATTCCAAAACGTTGATGAAGCGCGTGGTCTTGGTCAGCCCCAGATTCTTGGCAAGCGCTTCAGTTTGCAAGCGTGCGGCCTGCACGTCCAGGCGCTGGGCCATCGCCATTGTTTCAACGTTAGGTAACTCATTGGGGGCTTGTGGTAGGTCTGGAAGGCGTTCAGGCAAGGTGAACTGTGTTTGCTGTCCCCATAAGCCCAACAGGCGGGTCAACCGTTCGCGGCTGGCTACGGCGATTTTTTCTGCTCGTGCCAATCCAAGCGCAGCATCGGCATAGAAGTCTTGTTCACGCGCCTGCTGTAACTTATTAAAGTTGCCAACCTTAGCCATGCGACGAGCAAGCTCGGCGCTGGCTTCGGCGGCTTGGCGCACCTGCTTGGCATAATGCACCGATTGATCGGCAGCCAGGACAGTGTAGTAAGTCTTACGCACCTCAGAAGCCAGGCGCAGCATCTCCAAACTCACCATACGCTGGGTCTGCTCGAAGCGCCGACGCTCGATGGCACTAGCCTTTGGCATTGTTACCAAGGAGAACAGGTTGAAGGTGATCGCCTGCTCGATCTTGTAGTCGCGTCCGTCTAGGCCTGGCTTACTAGCCCGAAGCATGGAAAAGCTAGGATTGGGCAGGCGACCGGCTTGCACTAGGTCAGATTCGCTGATCGCCAGCTCGGCAAAAGCTGCTTGAAGTCCCCGGTTATTCAACAAGGCTACTTGCACGGCACCGTCGACACTTAGCGGGTTGCCTAGCAATTCAGTGACACGATTGGTGATGGTTTCTTGATCTGCCTCGGATTTGACCCACGCGACATCCTTGCCAAGCCGTTTGTGAGCAGTGTTAGCAACGGTGCCAAATCCGCCGTCTTGGCTGAATGAGGCGCAGCCAGCCAAAAGGAAAATGACCAGGCCTGAAACGGCTAGACCCGTTACGCGCCTCTGTGTGGTGTCGATGGAGTTTATGGCTGGCCTCCGTGGTGTCCAGCAGGGTCTTTGTCCGGTGCAGATGCAGGCACGGGTGCCGCTGCTTCGGGTTGAAGGGATTCTTTGCCATAAGCCCGCCAGCCTCCGATCTTGGCAGCTAGATCGTTACTGCTCTTCCATGCTGCGACTGGCTCTTCGGACAGTGGCAGGTAATTTGTAAAAGATGATCGGTATAAAAGCGCAGGGATCGGCGCATCGGCGTTTGCTGGATCGACCTGTTGCGGCTTCTTAGCGTTGCTTGGGGTCTGTGCTTGGGCAAAAGTGAAAGCCAGCAACAGTGTGGCTGGCACGATGCCTCGTACACATTTATGTAGGATGAAAATATGCATGAATTCCATATATGATTATTTGCATTCACCCACACGCTTGGCGTGCGGGAACGGGATGGCAGCAGTTGCTCACCTCTATCGAGTCCAGCGGTGTGACCAAGACATATAATTAACTGGCGAGCTGGAGCTCAAGGGCAGCCGACCATCGCCGTAATCTGCAGCTGCCGAAATTAAGTGAGAGGTTTTAATGGGCATTATCTTCAAGGTGGCGCCGACGGTGATCGAGTTTGATGACATGGATGATCCTAATTATCTAAGAAATAGTGAGTTATTTTTTTATTTCGACAAAAGGCTGTCTTTACCATCTTAATTTGGTTGAGTATCAGCAAATGTACTCTTTTGAACTGCAACCGCCCAATTACCTCTTAGTCCAAAATAAAGGCCGCCAACCCAAAGGGAGAGGTGTAAGTAGTCATGCAATACAAATTGTGCAAAGCTTTCGGGCTTTATAACTACCCAGATCACGCCAGTAATGATGCAGCACATGGTGATGCCACTAAATCGCGTGATTAAGTCACCTAATTCCGCTACCACAGGAATGTCTTTTAGGTGCGGTAAAGTGGCTAGAGCTCCGATCATAAGTCCAACGCCTGCAGCAACCTCGCCGTAACAAACTACCCACCACACTAGCGTTGGTAATCCAAAAGCAGCTCCCATTGCTGGGTCTAGGGGAAATTTGCTCAGCCCCTGCTGAATGAAAACAATTGCTAACGGTATTCTTAGTAAGACGTGACTTAAATTAAAGTCAGGAAATTTTTTCCAATAATTTTCTAAATCGACTATTTTCATTTCGGTATCCTGTTAAGAAAGTGTCAAAGTCATCAAGGAGATCACCAAGTAAAAAAAACCTTGAATCGTCGGTTTCAGCGTTGATGCTTGGATTATTGATAAAGCTCATTTCATGAATGCCGTTGGTCATTCAGAAGCGTTATTGAACAAAATTGATGAACAAGGTAAAAAAAGCCTCACACTTAATAGCCACAATCAGATTAGGTTGTAATCATTGAACAGCAAAGCTATCAGCCAAGCTAGTGTGAGGGAAAAGGGTTTAAGGTCAATCAATTAGTTGGCAGATGGTGAGGATCGTTCTTCAACAAACCAGTACGTAACCAGTGAGGACACACATTACAAACCTGAGCCAATATTTTCATATTCTGTGAGTCAGGCAGTGACTCGCCTTCGAGCCATCTGTACACAGCTGCAAGAGATATATTTGACTCGTTATCCATGCTAAGGAAGGCTGCGCGTAATTGTGTCGGACTGTTTGACTTGAGTCCGGCATTTTTCAGACTTGAATTAAGCCGTAGCTTAAATTCATCTCTCTCTTTGAATGTTAGATGTGCTGGCATAATTTACCTCAACATGAAGAAAATCAATTTTTAGTAGCAGCTCATAACGTATCAGGGTAGAAGGCTACTGTACAAAGCGAATACGAAGCGCGGCAAGGTCGATGCCAGAGGCAACGAACACATACTCTTGACCTGCAGTAAGTTTTACTGGAGCGCATAGTGCATTTAATGAGATCAAATCATTTTGGACAAATGGTGAGCATTCATCTATTTGACACTGGCGTTTAAAAACTTCATATAAATCGCTGATCGATGAGATCGCAGCATCACGTCCCGATGCGTAATTAAGTAGTTGTGAGCTTTGTTTGCTGACTCTGTTTAAACCAAACGTGGCGTGATTAAGCACATCAGAAAAATTATGTTTGCGTTTCTCAGAAAGAGTCTTTGCTTCACCAATAACCAGCAGATGGCCCATTCCATTCGAGCAGACCTTGTCTTCAAATGACCATGCATCGCCTTTAAAGGGAGCCTTAAGAATTTCTATTCCTAGTGCGACGCTCTCAAACAGTTGAGTAAATTGCTCTAGTGAGGTGGAGATATCTGGAGTATGAGAAAATTTTAAAACTAGCTTCGGTTCTAAAAACAGCCGAGTAGAATTGTGCGTACTAAGAATGATTTCGTCATCCTGTGAATACACTGTGCGGCTTGCGTAGTGGTGACCAAGGCAGGCTTGAGGATTGTCGAGTGCTCGTCTAGACGTTGATTCAGCGATTACTTTACGTCCTAAGGAAACAAGACCATCAGCAGTGTTTAGCATGTGCAAGGCGTCACAAGTTTGCATTGCAGACTCTAGTGTGAGGCCAAGTGTAGATGACTGAGGGGAGATAACTCTGCGAGTTAAGTCAACCGCATTAATTGCATGCGCATATGAATGTAATTTTGAAGAATGTAACATGTAAAAATCCCAAAACTAATCGCACTTCAAATTAAGAACAAACCCTAACAACTAACCAACCGTCAAAATTAGCCTGGTGAATAAACAACAATCTATTTGAAAAAAAGAAGGAGTTTTACGTTAGGCTCACTAACTATGAAAAACCCCCAAGCATTAAATTATCAAAATTTCTTCAGAATCAGCCTTTTTTAGCCCAAGCGTTGCACCATGCTTTTGCTGAAACCTGCTTGCCCGCAAATAAAGGGCAATTACCAGCGGCCGAACCAGCGGCGCCCTGATACAGAGCGCAGTTGCTGCAAGCCTGGCCAGCTGCGTACTTGGGTTGTTTTGATTTATCAACCTTGGTGGCGTCAGCTTTGTAAGCTAATGCCACTGCTTGAGGATCGCTTTCAGCAACTAAGTCTTGCGCGCTAGCTTTTATTCCAGCGCCAATGAGAAGACTTCCAGCTGCAGCGTTGAGCATGAATTGTCGGCGGTCGGATGAGAATTGAATGGTTGAAATTTTCATACCAGACTCCAAGATTATTTAGTCTCAATATT
>Ga0315905_10003359_pt1 | contig 16543 bp, 12 predicted proteins | sample LakEriMetagenome_5_FD_203522 | JGI IMG/M metagenome (GOLD analysis project Ga0315905, IMG submission 203522) | Freshwater fungal communities from buoy surface, Lake Erie, Ohio, United States - Buoy 4 MA121 | ecosystem: Environmental > Aquatic > Freshwater > Lake | place: USA: Lake Erie, Ohio... | reverse complement strand
TCAGTGGTCAGTGGTCAGTGGTCAGTGGTCAGTGGTCAGTGGTCAGTGGTCAGTGGTCAGTGGTCAGTGGTCAGTGGTCAGTGGTCAGTGGTCAGTGGTCAGTGGTCAGTGGTCAGTGGTCAGTGGTCAGTGGTTCATAAGTAATCAAACAACGAATAACAAACAACTAACAATGAACAACTGACAACGAACAACTGACAACGAACAACTGACAACGAACAACTGACAAATACCTAAACTCGCAAAGCGACCATTTTCTGGACTGCTTCGATGATTTGCTCTGGTTGAACAATTGTCAGGCGTTCCAGATTACCATTGTAAGGAGTGGGGATATCCTGGGAAGAAAGACGCAATACAGGAGCGTCTAATTCATCAAATAAGCGGTCATTAATAGAAGCGGTTAATTCCGCACCAATACCCCCAGTTCTCATACACTCCTCCACAATGATAACGCGGTGAGTTTTGCGAATTGATGCGCCAATAGTGTTAAAATCGAGAGGTTTAAGAGAAATTAAATCAATAACTTCTGGATCATAACCTTGTTTTTCCAAAGATTTCACAGCTTGTAAAACATGGTATCGCATCCGTGAATAAGTTAAAATTGTCACATCCTTACCTTTACGGACAACTTCAGCCTGGTCAAGGGGGAGGACATATTCTGTTTCTGGTAAATCTTCTTTTAAATTATAAAGTAAAACGTGTTCAAAAAATAACACTGGGTTATCATCGCGGATAGCTGCTTTCAGTAAGCCTTTAGCATTGTAAGGGGTGGAACAAGCCACAATTTTTAAACCGGGAACAGCTTGGAAATAAGCTTCTAGACGCTGGGAATGTTCCGCACCTAATTGTCTCCCCACACCCCCAGGACCACGAATGACCATAGGGATTTTAAAGTTACCACCAGAAGTATAGCGCAACATACCCGCATTATTAGAAATTTGGTTGAAGGCCAGGAGCAGAAAGCCCATGTTCATTCCTTCAATAATAGGACGCAACCCGGTCATAGCAGCCCCTACAGCTATTCCAGTAAAGCTATTTTCCGCAATAGGGGTATCTAAAACTCGCAAATCACCATACTTTTGGTGTAGATCTTTAGTAACTTTATAAGAACCACCGTAGTGTCCTACATCTTCACCCAAAACGAATACTTTAGAGTCGCGGGACATTTCTTCGTCAATAGCTTCCCGCAGAGCGTTGAAAAATAGTGTTTCTGCCATTTAGACCTTTATTGCAATTTATCGTTATAGAATTTTATCGTGCCATTGTCCCAAATACCGTCAAGCCTAGCACTGTTGTTGATCACTAGGGTTAATTCTTGATCATCAATTGTCAGCACCTAGTGGTAGAAAACTCATGATATCTGACTTAAAGAATAATTGCACGCAAAAATAGCATTAGTGAAAATTAAATCTCCGTCCTTTCAAATCCTATCTATTGAAATGTTGGGTAACTTATGTCAACCCAAACTACACAAGGTGTATTTTTTTATACGAGGCATTGATTTGTCTGCGGTTAATGATCCTGTGTGTTTTTTTGGCTTAATTTTTGGCTTAAATTAAATCAGCACGAGGTTTAAAAGTTTCTATTTCTCTTAATTTCTCATAAAGTTCCCGTTCTTGAGGACTAATATTTTTGGGGGTTACTATCTGAATTTCCACTAGTTGATCACCACGTTGACCATTTTCGACTGGGTAGCCTTTATTACCAAGACGAAATCTTTGTCCAGACCTGACACCAGGGGGAATAGTCATTTTCACTGGACCATCAAGGGTGGGTGCTTCAACTTGTCCGCCCAATGTTGCTTCACTGGGAGTTACAGGTACTTGACAGAAAATATTAGCACCTTCTAGCTTAAACAAGGGATGAGGATCAACGGTAATTTTTAAGTATAAATCACCACCACTAATTCCTTGATTGCGGAGGCGAATAGTTTGGCCTGTCACCATGGCTGGGGGCATAGTCACTTCGAGCGATCGCCCATCTTCTAAGCGTATTCTTTCATTACCACCTTGATAAGCCTTCTCCAGAGGTAAGGTTAATCTAGCTTCAATATCTCGACGGTTAGCACGAGGGGGAGTATTAACCGTATATGCAACTTTAGTTCTAGGACTGCGAAAGGGGTCGCTAGTGGTGGTATTTTCCGAACTGCTTTTCGGTTCTTTACGGTTGCTAACACCAATTACCTGATTCACAAAACTTTCAAAATCGCTAAATTGGCTGGGGTCTACATCTTGACTGGAACGGTCATTAGTGCGGTTATTCCAACCTTTAGACTTGGGAGTTTGTTTATTACCTGCAAAACCGTTTTGTTGCCAATAGCGGCTAAATTGATCATATTGCGATCGCCTGCTAGAATCAGAGAGGATTTCATAAGCCTCACCAATGGTTTTAAATTTTTCCTCTGCTTCCTTATTGCCAGGATTGAGGTCGGGGTGATATTGTCTAGCTAAACGACGATAAACCTTTTTAATTTCTTCACTGGAAGCATCTTTAGGAACTCCTAAAATCTCGTAATAATCCCGAAAATTTTGCAAATTTTGCATAATCTGTTATTTAAATGTTAGTTTAGTGGTCCGTTGTCAGTGGTCAGTGGTCAGTTGTGCTTATACTTATTACTGACGCTACAAATATTGAAAATTAGATTTTAAATCAAAGATACTGAATCCAAAATCTAAAATCTAAAATCCAAAATCTAAAATCCAAAATCTAAAATCCAAAATTACCTTATAGCCAATCATCATCATCATCCCAATTATCCTGGTAACTGGGGCGTTTAGTGCGGGTGGGACGTTCATAATTAGGAGAAAGATTTTCTCTCCCATAATCTCTGTTAACACCTCGGTTAGATGAATTTCGTTCCCGATAATTATCCCTGTAAACATCTCGTTCCGGTTCTTTTTCACCAGCAAAGATGTCACGGATAGCGCCAAATAGATCATCATCTTCATCATCAGCATAATACTGACGGACTTCTCTATTCAGTTCATAAAGAGCATCTTGTAAATCAGCATAAGCCTGATCAATACCCCGATCTTCATCAGCTTGTAAACTTTCCCGCAAATTGCGACAAATATTATCAATGCGTTGACGACGGTTACGAGCGAATTGCATTCCCATTTCTAACGCTAGTTCGCGTAATTGCCGTTCTGCTTGTAATATTAAAGCTTCAGCCCGGGTACGTTTTTCAACTCGTTCTTTCCTTTGTCTATCAACATTGGCGTATTTTTGAGCATCCTGAATCATTCTATTAACTTCGGACTCGCTTAAAGTAGAAGCACCTTGAATGGTGATGCTTTGTTCCCTGCCCGTGGTACGATCTAAGGCTGTTACCTGTAAAATACCATTAGCATCAATATCAAAAGATACTTGAACTTGGGGAATACCTCTTGGCGCTGGGGGGATACCATAAAGTTTAAACCGTCCCAAAGACTTGTTATCTGTGGCCATGTCCCTTTCACCCTGAACCACGTTAATTTCTACGCTGTTTTGATTATTTTCCGAAGTAGAAAAGATATCAGAACGACGAACTGGGATAGTTGTATTCCTTGGTATAAGTTTTTTCATCACACCGCCAATAGTTTCCAACCCCAAAGACAGTGGTGTAACATCTAACAGTAGGATATCCTTAGTTTCACCCGCGAGAATACTGCCCTGAATAGCCGCACCGACAGCGACAACCTCATCAGGATTAACGTTTTCGCTGGGTTCAATGCCAATTAAGTCTTGTACTAGCTGTTTTACCATAGGTATCCTAGTAGAACCACCGACCAAAACAACTTCCTCAATATCTACCGGAGAGAGTCCGGCATCCTTTAATGCCCGCTTTACTGGTGTTCTTAATCTACCTAACAAGTCTACACATAAACCTTCAAATTGCGATCGCGTCAAGCGAGTTTCTAGGTGTTTTGGACCATCCTCTGTGGCAGTAATAAAAGGTAAATTAATATCAGTGACGCTGACTGCCGAAAGTTCTATTTTAGCCTTTTCTGCGGCTTCCATTAGTCTTTGCAACGCTTGGCGATCGCGTCTTAGGTCTACCCCTTCTGCTTCTAAAAACTGTTCCGCCAACCAATCAACCACTTTTCTATCAAAATCATTACCACCCAGTTGAGTATCTCCACTAGTAGCTTTAACCTCAAATACGCCGTCTCCCACTTCTAGAATGGATACATCAAAAGTTCCCCCACCCAAATCAAAAACGAGGATAGTTTCCATATCACCTCGATCTAATCCGTAAGCCAAAGCTGCGGCTGTGGGTTCATTGAGAATGCGTAAAACATCTAAACCTGCAATTCTACCCGCGTCACGGGTAGCTTGACGCTGAGAATCATTAAAATAAGCCGGAACAGTAATCACAGCCCCAGTAACAGGTTCACCCAAATAACGACTAGCATCATCAGCTAATTTTTTCAACACCATGGCCGAAATTTCTTCCGGGGAAAATTCCTTATTCAGCCGAGGACAAGCAACTTTAATATTGCCAATTTCATCTTTACGGATAGTGTAAGGAACACGCTTAGAATCCGGGTTTAATTCCCCATATTTGCGCCCAATAAAGCGTTTGACAGCAAAAAAGGTATTTTGGGGATTAAGGACCGTTTGCCGCCTAGCCATTTGCCCTACAACCCTTTCACCTTCTTTACTAAAGCCAACTACGGAGGGGGTTGTTCGCATTCCTTCTGCATTGGCAATCACCACCGGCTTGCCACCCTCCATGACGGCGACTACTGAGTTGGTTGTACCCAAGTCGATGCCAACTACCTTGCCCATGCGTTACTCGTCTCCTGTTGCGTGTTTTATAAATTTATTATGATATAATAGGACGGATTCTGGCTTAGTGCTAAATTAGGTTAATTTATCAGAATTATAATAATAGCATTTGCAAGGATGCTACGCGCCAACAGGTAAAAAAATAAATTAATAATAAAATATATTACTCGTCAAAAAAACGCACACGCTGTACAATTGTTGCTGACTAGCGGATACAAATTCAAATCACTAGAAAATAAGAAGAACATGAAATCACTAAAATCCCTTTCTCTTATTAATAATAAAACTCTTGTGGTGCGGGCATACTTCGGCAAGCTCAGTACAAGTCTTGCCCGCACAAGGTGTACTTCACTGAAGCTGAACTTGCTGTAATTCCCATAACATCAATAGTCAATGCTACAAGCAATCTATACCATATATTTAAACAGCGCCAATAAATTCTTCTACTGTTAACCCAGCAGTTCGTATCAGTCCACGTAAAGTCCCTTTTGCAACCTCATGATGATCAGGAACAGACAAAGTTACTATTTCACCTTCTTTGACCAAAATTATATGACTTGCACTTTGGCGTGCAAATCCCCAGCCGAGCTTTTCAAAAGTGCGAACTACTTCTTGTCCACTCAGAACAGGTAATTTTGATGCCATAACTATACTAAGACTTCTACTTGTTTAGTTTCAATAGTCAATGGCAACCCCATTTCTGCCCTCACTTGTAAGCAAGCAGAAATCGCATCTTGAATATTCTCTAAAGCCTCGTCTTTTGTTGTTCCCTGACTAATGCAACCAGGAATACTAGGACATTCAATAATCCAGACACCATCTTCATCTCGATCAATCGTGACATTGAATTTCATACTAAGTTGTATTTAAGTAATACCTGTATTTTAGCTTTGAAAATTTCGATTGATTATTGGTCTTAATGGCAGATTACCGCAGATTCTCGAAAAAAGTCAATTGCGATCGGTGAAAACTATAGAGACGCGGAATTTCGCATCTCTAATTTGAGAGACTATTTAAAGTAGTGGTTGTAAGTGTTTTACTAGCTGTTGTGCTTGCACAACACCTTCAATTCTGTCCACCGGTTGCCCTTGTTTAAATAGTACCAGGGTTGGTAAAGCTGAAATTTGATACTGACTTGCTAGATTTGCATACTTTTCTGTGTCAATCTTGACAATCCGTAATCTGTCTTTTAATTGGAGATTGACTTGTTCTAAAATTGGTACCATCATTTGACAAGGGCCACACCATTCGGCATAAAAGTCTACTAAGACGGGTAAATCTGAACCGGATAGCATTTCTTCAAAGCTATTGAATTGTTTTTTGGTTGTCATAACACACGCTAATTTTTAATTAATAGTTTGTTTTTATGTTAGTTCTTAGAATCTGGAATTTGTATATGTTTATATTTTTTATAGATCCCCGGTGTAGTCACCAAAACCCAGCATTAGCCCCTCCCAGCAAGGAAGGGGAGAACTGGATGATCAATAATACCAAATAATAAGTATTACATCGTCAAAGATTGGGGATTGGTTTCAATTAACTTCGCTAGGTCTTGCAAGAATCCAGCGGCATCAGCACCGTAAATGATGCGATGATCACAGGTAATAGTAACTTGCATTTGTTGACGCACAGCAAACAACCCGTCCGCTGTGGCTACTACTTGGGGACGTGATGCACCAATGGCTAAAATAGAACCTTGTCCAGGGGGTAAAATAGCATCAAAGGTATCCACACCAAACATTCCTAAGTTAGAAAGGGTGAAAGTACCGCTGTTGTATTCTGCTGGTTGTAGCTGTTTTGTTCTCGCGCGTTCTACTAAAGACTTCCAATTACGAGATAAAGAATAGATGTCAATTGCATCTGCATTCTGTAAAACCGGTGTAATTAATCCGCCGTCATCCATGGCCACTGCTACGGAAATATTAATGTCAGAGTGCTTAATAACGCCTTGGTCTGAATAACTGGCATTAAGAATGGGGTGTTTTTGTAATGTTACAGCTACAGCTTTGGCTAGTAGTGCCGTCATTGTCACACCTTTGGATTTAATTTGTTTGTAAAGTTTATCTAATCCATCAGTGCTGATTGTGTAACTAACACGGAATACAGGTGCAGATAGACTGGCTACCATGCCCCGAATGACGGCATTTTGCAAGGTAGTGAATGGTACTACTTGACCAGGAACAGAACTAGTAACTGCTTGTGTGGGTACAGGTGTGACTACTGGGGCTGGGGCGGTTACAGGGGCGGGGGTGACAACGGGGGTGGTCACTGGGGTAACGGGGGCGGTAACAACGGGCGGAACTTTACCCACAGCCACCTCTATATCTTCAGCGACAATGCGACCGTAGGGACCACTACCTTTAAGGGTATTTAAATCAACTTTCAGTTCTTTGGCTAGTTTACGGGCGCGAGGTGAAACTACTACCCGACCTGGTTGATGGTTAGAACCATTTTGAGATGTAGTGATAGGGGTAGCGATCGCAGCAGCGGCTACAGGTATGGGGGCGGGTGCGGAAGATACAGCAGCGCCGCCTGCGTTAGCTAAGGACTTGGCTGTAGGTATTTCTGCTTCTGTTTCGGCAATATAGGCGATCGCTGCGCCTACTGGGGCAGTTTCACCAGCAGCAACGATGATATGGGCTAGATATCCTTCATAAAAGGTTTCTACGTCCATATCCGCCTTATCTGACTCGACAACCACCACCGTTTCGCCTTTCTCCACTTTATCCCCCGGCGATTTGACCCAGGAGACAATTTTTCCTTCGGTCATGGTGGAACTCAGCGCCGGCATAAATACTTCGTTAATGCTCATAATGGTGGTTTCAGAATCAATAAATAATATATGGACTTTAATTTATGGATTTTAACAGTTTTATGATCAAGTTGGTGATTTTTTGCCAAAGATAAAAATCCGTTTTTTACATTAAACCCAACCAACTATGTCATAGTCGGCGATTCTGAAATCCTTAATTTTTATGATAGTTCTTCCTCGTCTTTCTCATCGTAACATATTTAAAATCAATTGTCAACCTCCCCATCTTTTGGTCTAGTTTTTCAACTTAGGGAAATTACCTTGCCAATAGGATAATAAAGCCTGCCAAACAGCCTCCAATTCAGCGTCACTACGTTCAGCCTTAGCTAAAGAGAGTTGCCCCCAGACACAGCGTCTGTCACGGATAGTTTGTTTACCGTTGAGGAGATTCAACCATTGAGAGGGATTGAGGTAAGGACGATAAAAATAGGCAGTGAATTGAGATATTGTGACTGTACTTTTTCCCATGGAATTAATGCAGGCCGTCAAATAGTGGTTTTCTTCAGAGGAGAACTGTAAATGATGTCCTTTGGGGTTAACCTTTTCCAGAGGCTTTATTAGCTTAGGTAAATCAGGTAGATAACTAAATTGTCCATAGTAGGATCGGATATCGCCTAAACTAGAAGGGATGTAATAGAAATTGACAGTTAAACTCTGTCCAGAGCTTTGGTAATGATAAATTTGTCCTGATAATATCTCTTGCTTGTTATCAGCTTCAATTTCCTTATTCTGTTTTTGAGATACAGAAACAGGTTCACTAGCGGTTAATTGCCAACCTGGGAGAGGAATTTGCTGGGGAAAATGATAGACAGTTGCTTTACTCAAGCCCGCGCTGGTATGGAGAGAAAAATTAGATAAAATAATGATCAAACTAATACCTATGATTAGATTAGAATAGGATAATGGTTGGGATTTATGAGATGTAACTTTTGACGGTGATGATGGAATTTGATGATTGGGTGATAGCAAGAGAATAATAATCCCAAACAATAGGAACGAGAGTAAAGCAAAGATATCACCACCTTGAGAACCATGCCAATAATTAAATGCAGGTTTATCTGTGACTACGAGGGCGATAATAGCCAATCGGATAACGGAAAAAACCCCACTAATAACGACTGAGAGGATAAAAGGCAAATAAATATTTTTCAGGAAAGAGGGAAAAAGAATGATTAACAGAAAAGAAACTTTTAATAGCAAGATTAGAAGTGGTATTGCTGTACATTCTGACAAAACATCAATTATCCCATTATTAACATAAACAAGAGTGCCTTGAGTACTGGAATCAAAGCCCAAGTACCATAGAAGAAAAGAGGTGAATTTGGCAGAAATGACTGTAATCTTAATTAGTATTCCCAATAACTTTACCAAGATTTCAACCAAGGGAAATATGGCAGTAATTACTAAATATCGGCGAAATTGTTTAATTCCCTGAAATCCCGATGCCAATAAAGCGAAACCTACGGAAGTGATTAACGGCAGAAAATACCAGAAAATAGAGATTTCTTGGATTGAAAAATTTGCATTGAGGTAGGGAATGATGATCAAACAACAACCAATAAAATTAGCTGGAAATAGACTAACTAAGGTGAGATCATAGCGTTTCTGGTAAAGATGCCATAGGATACTTCCATATAGTGTTAGTTCTAAGAACCATTGATTAAAATTTTGTTCAACTCGCCAATAAAGTGTGAGGTTAATTGCAGAAATCAATCCAAAGATGAATAGGAGTAGGAAAGTATAATTGAGTTTAACTGTGCTGAATCTTTGTATTTTACGTTTGATTGTTAACATCATCTGTAACATTTTAAAAAACCTGTCCTATTTTGAACCAAACAATCACAAAGGTAAAAGCAAGAATAAGGAGAGCAATAATAGTTCTAAAACTATTTTTCCATGTACTTCTAAGTTGTTGTCTCTTGGCTTGATTTGCTGCTTCGGTGATTCTTGTTTTAGCAATGAGTAAGTTTCGTTTAATTGAATCTTTGATTTGAGGCTCTGGTAACTTTAATTCCTCTGGGGTCAGGTTGATATTTCTACCAATAAGTTGGATTTGTGCTGTATTCAGACCAGAATTGAGACCTTTTTCGATTTGAGCTATTTGTTCAAGATTGCCCTTTTGCTGTTCAAGGATCTGATTATTGACTGATTTTAATAAACGTCCTGTATTTACAAAAACCAGGGGAATTGCCAGGAAAAATGCGACTCCCATTAATAGGATTATCCAGCGAATAATTTTTTGAAAAATAATTTCTGGAAAGCGGATATCATATTGATTTTCGCTAAAATAGCGAGTAAAAATAAACCCCAAACCAATCAAAAAAACCCAACTGTGTTCAGTGAATGCGCTAATGGAATTAAGTTGACTTTCAAAGTTTTGCAGTTGAAACTGGGAAGCAACAGAGATAAAGTCTATAAATGACATAATCACAAGAGCATAACCGATGATTGGTAATAGACCAGTTACATCACTGCTATTTGAAGATTCCCCTCTAAAGTCAACTCGACTGAAAAATTCGATAAAATTTCTGACTAAAGAAAAAAAGAAGAAATTAATACTTTCTCTGATATTATTCATTTAGGTTAATGTTCCTTTTGAAGAATAGGTTAGTTACAGGTGTTGCTCAGATATAAAAATGGTGATACCTGCTCGAATTGGTTAAAAAAATCTCCTACTTTCCTAAGAAGTAGAAGATTTTTAGTATCATGTTTAGATGTCTCCGCGAATTTCTTCGACAATACCGTCACGAAGGACAACTTCAACCTGCATTTTACTAATTAAGTTATCACCTAGTTCAATGCGAAAAAAGCTTTCCAATTGAAATTGGTTGACTTCTTCATCTAATTCCAACAATTGTACTTGCTGGAGGTTTTGCAGCATTTGATTTTTCTGTTCTAGAAGTTCACTTTTCTTTTGATTAACTTGGAGTTGAACGTTGTCAATTTGTTGGAGTGTCTGAGGTCCTGGTGGTTGAAGACTCTGTTTTTGAATAGCAGTAATTGCTCTTTGCCCTTCAATGTCTAATTGTTGTAGTTGTTGGTCAACTTGATTAATTTGAGCTTGTAATTGTTGGTGTACTTCCTCTTTCCAGAGAGGGGTAACTATGACTTTAACATTAACCGGGCGTTTTAAAAGCAATTGAGGGTTGGAAACATCCATAAAAATTGTCCGTTCACTCTTCAATAGTTTGTAGTATGGAGATGAGTTCAGATAAGATACTGATACTAGGTTTTCAGGTGTTGAAAAAATAATTTCTTTCTATTTCCTGTTTCTCCAATGGTTTCTGAAATCTGAAAGTTGGTAAAAACAATTTGCGATTTAGGGAATTATTTGGCAAACATTCCGTTAATAATATCGCAATATCGTTCCATCACAATGTGACGACGAATTTTCAAGGTTTGTGTCATCATGCCATTTTCAATTGAAAACTGTTCCGAAATTAGTTTAAATGGTCCAATACGATCATCGGTTCGATAACCGGGACGGTTTTGAACTTCACGATTTAACTCTTGACGAAACAGATCCTGGACTATTTTACTCTCTAAGTCAATTTTTTGACTATCATTTATCTGATTTTGAGTTTCTGCCCATTTTGCTAAGGCTTCCAGGTTAGGGACAATTATGGCACCAATACTTTTTTGATCTTGTCCTACTAACATAATTTGGTCAATATAGGGCGATCGCAAACAAGCGTCCTCTATGGGCTGAGGTTCGATATTTTCGCCGTTGCTTAAAACAATGGTGTCTTTTGCCCTCCCTGTTAATACTAGGTCATTTTGCGGCGTTACCCAGCCTAAATCACCGCTATCAAACCATCCTTGGGGGTCTATGGCTTTATTGGTGGCTTGAGGATTTTGATAATAGCCTTGCATAATTTGTGGTCCTTTGAGAAGGACTAAACCCCGTTCCCCTGCTGGTAGGGGTTGACGAGTTTCTGGGTTGACAATTTTCACTTTTGTACCGGCAATTGGTTGTCCCGAAGAACCACGTAAATTCCGCCAAGGACGACGAGCATTAGTTACTGGTGATGTTTCTGTTAACCCATAACCCTGTAATATCTCAATACCAACGATTTCAAAGAAGTTATCTATATGTTTGGGAAGCGCCCCACCCCCACTAATAACGTGCTTGATTTTACCGCCTGTCGCTTCTCGTACTTTATGATAAACTAATTTTTCCCCTAGTGTATGAATCGCTAATAATGCCAATTCGACTATTTTGGCTTGAAAACGCTCTATAATTCCAGCATTAATGTGATTTAAACTCAATCTCTGGGAAATACGCCGTGATTCAATATATTTCTGGCTGATTTCTAGTAAAAACTTCACCAATTTTTGTTTTTTGGCTGGTTGTTCTCGGAATTGCTTTTGCACGCCTTCATAAATTGATTCCCATAATCTTGGCACAGCAATCATATAATTAGGTTTGAATTTCTTTAAATCTCCTTTGACGGAACGCAAGTTAGTGTAAATTTGGCTACAACCTTGAGAAAGCAAGAAATATTCACCGCTGCGTTCATAACTATGCCATGTGGGCAAAATACTGAGGACTGTATCCCCTTTTTGCGGTTGCACAATCGTTCCCAGAGTTGTAACTTGATGCAGTAAATTTCTATGGGAAAGCATTACCCCTTTCGGTTTTCCCGTAGTACCGGAAGTGTAAATTAATGTTGCTAAGGTTTCTGCACTATACTTATTTGTTACTAGTTTATGATTCTTACCAATTTCTAGTAATTGGGTAAAGTTGACTACTGGAAATTTTAGTTCTGCGGGTGGTATTTCGTCAGAAAGTATAACTACCAGTTTAATCGCTAGTTCGTTGAGGCGTTCCCCTAATTTATTGAAAGTTTTGATATCCTCAACTACTAAAGATGTACTGCCACTATGGGAAATAATGTAAAGTAACTCTTCTCGTTCTGCTTGAGAACTACGAACTGCATTTACAGCCCCAGCCGTCATGATACCTTGGTCCGCAATAAACCAACGCGGGCTATTATCCGCAATCAAGGAAACTCGTTCTCCGTAGGGAAGATTTTCGCTATTATTTGTATTTACGCCTAATGCTTGTAAACCGGCTGCAAATTGGTTAATTTGTTCTGTCAGTTGACTATAGGTAATTTTTACTTCTGGTTGAGAGTGGGGGTTATACAAGGCGATAATATCACCAAATCGCTTGGCAGCCAAAGGCCAAATTTCCGGTAATAAATCTACATTTGTGTAATCTACTAAACTCTGTAATGCAAGGCGTTCTCGTTGAGAAATGTTATTTAAGAAAGAAGTTGTAGATTGATTATTCGTCATAAATACTACTGTTAAATTCAATTAATCATGGTAGTTCATATTCAGTTTACATATTAATTCATAAAGGTTACTGTTAGTTTCCATCTACAAAATTCTATGCTAAACTGATTTTATATAGACTAAATACTATGGTTAAGCCTTCGTGCATTGCCTGATGTTGCCATATATTTTAGTATTAACTCAACCGTTCTGATGTCGTTTCGCCTGGGGGTGATTCCCTATAGATATGATGGATGTATTATTACTGACAATCATCAACGCTGGGGCTTGTTTAGCTTTACCTAAGCTATTATCTATGGTTTCGGTTCGTAGAGCTAAACAGTCTCAACCATTGTCCGTTGCTTCCACTTGTAAACCCACCAAAGAAATAACTAGTTTCCCCTATTGTACAACCTATAGTTTAACGGGTAGTCAGTTCTGTAAATTCAAGCCGCGTTTTTGTTCTCAGTGTTCTCTTAGCTAAACTAAGTATTATTGAGTAGTAGCAGTCCTAAGTTGTTTGTGAATATCTTTATTTTTTCTCTGCGCTCTTCATAATTTTAGATCAAAACGTGAATTTTCACAAATTATACAGGATTGCTATTCATCATAAACAAGGGAATGGGGAAATTGCGGATTAAAAGTATTTAATTTACTTATGTAATATAAAAGATATTTAAAAACTAGAAGTTGCTCAAAGCTAGTGTTTGTAAGGCAAAATAAAGATGTAGTGATCAAAGATAGTTATAAGGGAAGGTTATCTATGACTTTAATTCAAGGTATATTAATCACGCTACTTAATGCTGCTATTTGCTTGGTTTTACCTAAGCTGTTATCTATAGCTTTATCTACAAAAAACAGCGGATAACCTAAAAGTCAATATCATCTTGAGTAGATTTATGTTTTTCTCTTCGCCACTTCGCCCTAACTAAACGAATTTCATCAAAGCTGTAGCTTGCTCCCAAATTTTCCCGAAGGGGTGTGAGAGAAATATCACCAACAACTTCTAAAATTTGCCAGATTTTTTTCTGACGTTCTAAAGGTACTAATTGACTGATATCTAAAGATTGTTTTTTCTCAATTAAATTGGAGAGATGATTGATAATTGTACCAGGTTTAACATTGCGTTTTTGGGCGATTTCTTCAATACTAAAACCCTGATTATATAACTCTAATGTTGTTAATTCTGTATCAGATGGTGAGTCAGAATAGGATGAAGAATTAACTCGATTAATGGTATTTTGTTGTAAACCTTGTTCTTGACGATAAGCCTGAATTTCTGCTAGGAATTTTTCGCCATATTGAGATAGTTTATAACTAACAACGCCGGAAATTTTACCAAATTCATCTAATGTTTTAGGTTGAATTTGTGCCATTAATTTGAGGGTAGAATCTTGAAAGATCATGTAGGGTGGGATAGATTGTTCATCTGCGAGTTGTTTGCGAAGCGATCGCAATTTTTGAGTTAAAATTTCCACATCTACAGGTTTATTATTTCCATCTTCCCAGGTCATTTTTTGCGCTACGGGAACAGCAATAGAAACTGGTCGTTGTTTTCGCATGACTTCCCAACTTAAAGCATTGAGTTTTAAAATTGAATAACCGTCGCTAGTTTGTTCTAATAAACCTTGATGTAATAGTGATCTTCCTAGCATTCTCCATTCGTCTAATGTTCTATCTTTACCAATTCCATAGGTAGAAAGTTGATCATGTTTATTAACGACAATTTTCTGATTTTTCGCACCTCTTAATACATCAATGATATGTAACATTCCAAATCTTTCCTTACATCTAGCTACACAAGATAGAAATTTCATGGCTTCAATTGTCCAATCTTGTACAGGTTTAGGATAACGACAATTATCACAATTACCACAATTTCCCGGAAATCTTTCCCCAAAATAACTTAATTGAATTGTGCGTCTACAGTCTGTCCCCTCTGCATAATCTATAACTTGTCTTAATTGCTGTTTAGCTATTAATTGTTCTTGAGGATCGGTTTTTTGATTAATACTCCATTCTATGGTTTTAATATCACCATAATTAAAAAATAATGTACATTTAGAAGGTTCATTATCTCTACCAGCGCGGCCGGATTCTTGATAGTAACTTTCTAAATTCCGGGGTAAATCGGAATGAATCACAAAGCGAACATCAGGTTTATTAATACCCATTCCAAAAGCAATTGTCGCTACCATGATCCGCACATCATCCCGAATAAATCGAGTTTGATTTTTCGTTCTTTCTTCATCTGTTAAACCTGCATGATAAGGTAAAACTGAAACTTGATCATTTTGTAATTTTAAAGTTAGTTCATCAACTTTTTTGCGAGTTAAACAATAAATAATTCCTGAACCTTGATTTTCTCTAACTATTTCTAATATTTCAGAATAGGGATTTTTACTTTTATTTCTAACTTCATAATAAAGATTTTGACGGTTAAAACTAGCAATATGAATACTTGGTTGTTTTAATCCTAATTGTTCAATAATATCGGCTTTAACCCTATCTGTAGCTGTAGCTGTTAAAGCAATAGTAGGAACATTTGGATAACGTTTTCTGAGTAGTCTTAATTGCCGATATTCTGGGCGAAAATCATGTCCCCATTCTGACACACAATGGGCTTCATCTATGGCAAAGGTGGAAATTCCTACTTTTTCCTTAACTACGTCTAAAAGAGGCAAAAATCGGTCGCTAATCAAACGTTCAGGAGCGACATAAAGTAATTTTATTTTACCATTCATGATCGCTTCTTCACGGGAACGAACTTTATAGGCATTCAGGCTACTATTAAGAAATGTGGCAGAAATGTTATTAGTTCTCAGTGCTTCTACTTGATCTTGCATTAAAGCTATTAATGGTGACACTACCACTGTTAAACCTGGTTTTAAAAGTGCTGGTAGTTGAAAGCACAGAGATTTACCCCCACCAGTGGGCATAATTACCATTAAATCACGATTTTGTAAGGCATCTTCAATAATTTGCCTTTGTCCAGGACGAAATTGATCGTAACCAAAATGATGTTTTAGGGCTTGTTCTAAGTGGGGGTACTGAAGCATGGTAGATGGTTGTCGCGTGTCTGAGTTGTGATGAGGATATGAGGATTGTAACAATTTCGCCGTTGTCTGTGAGAATAATTAGAGGAGGTTTTGTATTCGAGCTATCAACAATGATATAGTTATACGTGAGCGATCGCACTGGCACTATTATATATTATTATATATTTAGATTGAATGAACGAACCACGAAGGAGCGAAGACAGCGAAGGAAGAAGAGTTTTAGAGGGTTTTTGCGTTAGTTCTGGTAAATTGTGTTTGTTGGATATTTTTGTTATAATCTAGGTAAGCTGTTTTTGACAATTACCCAGGGTTTTGTATTTTACTATCTTGTGAAAGAATTTAACCTGTAATGTATTCAGATTAGCTTAAAAAAGCGAACGGGATAAACTCATGTTTATTAGTATTAACCAGATTAGAGAGTCTCTTAAATATTTGAAAGAAGTAAATCATTTTTGGGGAATTACTTTTTTAAAATTTAAGCAATTACGATTACCTGTAGGGAATACTATTAAAGTATCTCTACATTCAGAAATTGAAGATTTTTTAGAAAATCACTATAAACCCTGTAAGGAATCAGCATTTTTTTATAGATGTTTTCGTTTATCAAAAAATCAAAATAGAT
>Ga0315905_10003357_pt1 | contig 16548 bp, 16 predicted proteins | sample LakEriMetagenome_5_FD_203522 | JGI IMG/M metagenome (GOLD analysis project Ga0315905, IMG submission 203522) | Freshwater fungal communities from buoy surface, Lake Erie, Ohio, United States - Buoy 4 MA121 | ecosystem: Environmental > Aquatic > Freshwater > Lake | place: USA: Lake Erie, Ohio... | reverse complement strand
TAATGCTGGGCCACGAGTGCCCATCGGCGGTGTCACCCTGAAGAGGCGTTGTACTTACCAACCTTCAGTCATCTATTTGATTGTCAATAAACTTCTTTCTCTCTCTCTCTCTCTCTCATACTCGCTCTGTGCCACACCTGCTCTCGTCAACTCTCTCCTGAACTCTCTCGTGTCGTCACTGCTTGCCGTCGATGTGTGTGTGTGTGTGTGTGTGTTGCGTGTGTGTGTGTGTGTGTGTTTGCGTGTGCGTGTGCGTAGGGAGGGACGGGACAGGAGGGGTGAAGCGAGTTTCGTGGCAAGGCCTCGGACAGAGGGACTAAAGGAGAGAACAAACAAACGGAGTTGGTGGCGCGTCTCGCGACACCTTCTTATACACCTAGCGCTTCGGAGCACCGCGGGAAGAGGCGGGAGCGGAAGGGCGAGGAGGCTGACGCGTCTTGCGTTTGGTGATGCCGCGCAGCGTCTTGGCCTTGAGCTCGTCGCGCGAGAGAGGGCGCTCCTCTTCGTCGTCGCTCTCCTCCACGCTGTCATCTTCGTCGCCTTTTCACAAAAATGTCTGGAAAATCAGTGCACTTGTATGTTTGCTACATAAAGGCATTATATAGAGGACTTTTGAGAAATAGTTGCCTATGAGCGGCGGGTCGACGTGTATGACCACACTGCCTGCTGGCGCTGCTGGGCCTTGGCCTATCACGGTGATGCTGGCTCCAGACGCCAGCAGCTGCGAGTCGCGCATGTTGTCGCCTTCTAAGTTCTCAGTGCCGTTAGGGTTCCGTTGCTGTGCGCCAGTCATGTGTCAGTGCCAGCCCCCAAGAGAGAGAGATAGAGAGAGAGAGGGAGGGAGGGAGGGAGGGAGGGAGGGAGGGAGAGAGAGAGAGAGAGAGAGAGAGAGAGAGACGAAGGGAGGCCTTCTCTTCATCTCTGAGAGACAGTCACTCAGTCGGTTTAGAGTTGAGGGTTTAGGGTTCAGGAGCGCAGAAGGAGAGTGAAATCAGAAAAAAGAAAAAAAGAGGGGAACATGGAAGCGGTGAAGGAGCTGGTTGGTGCGGTGCTCAATGATGCCGAGGTAGGCCATCATGTTGCTCTCGCTCACGCCTGTGATGCACAAATTCCGAAACGTCAGCGCCATGGGGCATTGATTATGTCAAAACCGTAGACAAGATAGAGAGTGTGGAGACTGTAGACAAGATGGAGACTGGTGTGCAACCATGGAGACTGGTGTGCAAAGACTGTGGCACCTTAAGACAGTGCCATCCTAAAACAATGGCATCCTAAACCAGTGCCATCAACGCTTGCTATCCCAAGACAGTGTGCTGTGAGGCATCAACGTTTGCTGAAACGTTTGCTAGAACGTTTGCTAGCGCCAGACAGAGGAGAACGTTTGCTAGCGCCAGGCAAAGGAGAACGTTTGCTAGCGCCAGACAGAGCCATCGACAGAAGCATCTTGCTAGAACGTGGGCTAGCGCCAGACAGAGCCATCGACGTTTGCTATCCTAAGTCACTATAGAGTACTTTTGAGAATGCACGCCAGTGGTGCCAATGATCCCGGAAGACAGGGAGCTCTTGTTGCAGCCGATGCCCTGGAAGATAGACTGGATACCCTGCTGGAGATGAGACACGGTTTTAGCCGCCTTGATGCTTTTCGCCTCATACTGTTCGGCCTTGGCCTCGGTGGTGGCGAGACGGTCCTCGAGCTCCTTGAGCAGCTTCTTGCGCACCCTGTCATTTTGGCCGCCTTGCCCCTTGTACTTGTCCATGTCGCCTTTGATGTCGGCAATGTGCTCCTCGAGCTTCTCCATCTCGTTGTTGAGCTCAGACACGTAGTTGAAGAGGGAGAAGTTCTGGTCCTCCGCGTCGATGAAGGTCTGGACTAGCTCGTCGATGTTGTGTATCCCTGTGGCCGCCTTGATCTGCTGGTACGCCTCGTCGTATATCTGCACCTTGTCCGTGTTGGTTTTCGTGGTGGCCTTGTCGCGGCCTATTTCGAAGAGCTTCTGGCTTTTCGAGGCTTGGTTATCCCGCAGCGCCGAGGCCTATCAACACACATTAGCAACACATTAGCAACACATTAGCAACACATTAGCAACACATTAGCAACACAGTTGGTTATCCCGCAGCTCCGGGGCCTGTCAACACAAGATTCTGAGAAGCCTGTGCATAGTAGTGCTCTACTATCCAAGCACATGTCTTTGGACCCTGACGTTTGAGAATGTGGTCTCAAAAGTCATGCCTTGTCGGCATTGGCCCACTTGAGCTTGTTGCTCCGAATGTCGTTGAGGACTCGGCCGAGTTCGCGCCACTCGACCTAGGAGCGTGAACTGAGGTAAGTTGACCGACGGTAAGGTAACATAGGTCATTTAACGCAAAGTAAGTCTCTCTATGTAGTCACGTAGTTGCCTGCAGCGCCCTAGGTGACGCCTGTACACCAGCTCAACATGTTAGCAACATATTAGCAACACATAAGCAAGATATTAGCAACACATCAGCAGCACGTTAGCAACACAGAGCCTAGTTCGCGGCACTCTGATCACACTCCACCTCGAAGATGGACTGCTCCTTGTCGGCCTGCGCCTTGAGCAAGGCCATTTCCGAGTGGGCTTGGTCGCGGGCCTCGTAGGCTATGTTGGATTGCTCGATGATGAGGGCCATCTCCTTCTTCTTCTCATGCAGCTCCTTGGCCAGTTTGCTGTAAAGCCAAGTTGAAGTTGAATCAGAAGTAAGTAAAGTATAGAAGTAAGTAAAGTATAGTAAGACAAGTTGAAGTAAGTGAAGCATGCCCTGTTATGTGTTTAGTCTGCCATGTGCATGCGATGGCACTCATGTGCATGCGATGGCACAAGCGTTGTTCCAGAGAGACTAGAGAGCATACAAGAGCGGATACACGAGAGGATACAAGAGAGGATACACGGTTCGGATAGCGCGAGAGGACACGGGCGCTGAGATAGCGGTATGTGCCGTGTGCACGGGCGCTGAGATAGCGGTATGCCGTGTGCAAGAGTATGCCTTTGAGATGACAGAGAGACAGGCGCAGAGACTCCCGTGTGACTGACAGACAAGGACGATTCACTGTCGTACGCCATCCACCACACGCCAGCCCCGCATGCGCGTGCGCTTGAAAACTGTGCTCGTTACAATGCAGGATAACAGGTGTGTGTGGAGCTGTTTGTGCGCACAGCAGACCTGTGTTGACACTCTAGGTCTCTTTTGACACTCTAGTAGGTCTCTTTTGACACAACACTGTTTGTGCGTACAGCAGACCTGTTGCTGTTGGTGTTTGTGTGTGGAGACCTGTTGCTGTTTGTCAAAGACGAGACCTATTGGTGTGTGTCAAAGACTAAAGACCTGTTGGCGTTGGTGTGTGTCAAAGGCTAGGACCTGTTGGTGTTGGTGTTGGTGTGTGTCAAAGACTAAAGACCTGTTTGTCAAAGGCTACTGCCTCACCTGTTGATGTTGTCGAAGACTACTCGCTCGCGCCGCAGGTGATCAATCTCCTCCCGAAGCTGCTTGTTCACAGCCAGCGCCTCATTGAAGCGCACCAGGGCATGGTCCAGCCGGTTTTCCAGGATGCGGATCTGCTTGCTTGTCTTGATGTCCTGCACTTTTGTGGCATCTTTGCCGCCCGCGTTCACTTGAGACTCTAATACCTTTACCTGCATAATCTTGTGCTGTTTGTCGAGCTCTTCGAGGCGCCGCTGCTCTATTTCAATTTTGGTTTTGTATGTCTGCACTTGATCCGCCAGGCGTAGCACGTGCGATTGCACCGCAGAGTTGTCGCTGCGGCTCCTGGTTTCTGACTCCACTTGCTCTTTCAGTCTCTCGTTCTCCTTCCTGACCTTTTCGATGGCCTGGCACAGGGATGACATAGTCAGTGACAGGTGAGTTGGCCGACAGCGGAGCACGAAAAAGCAGGTTCAGCCAGCAGGTTCAGTCTGTCCGATCTCTTCACTTGTCACGTACAGGACACAACTGACAGACCTGAGTTTGACGCTTGATGATGTTTTTTGACTCTTCCATGTACCGGACCTTGTCGTTTTCCATCATCTTGTAGCTCCTGTGCAATGCCGCCAAGTCCAGCGTGCCCCCATCTCTCTCGTCTGATGGAACACAGGCCACTGTAGTCAGCCCCAGATGTTCACGCGTGATGAAGTAAAAACATTTGCGCAATCTCACGCACAGTGCTGCACTCCAAGGGATGACACTTTTTAGCACATTGTATGCTACATGAGGACGCGTGAGGTCGCATTACCTCCCATCCTGGCGTTATCTCCACTCCACGGCCGCGGGGCCTCTGTCGCGCTCGAACTTCTCGATTCAGACTCAGTTTGACAGAAACTGACCCTGATTCCGTTGCTTTTGGCAGACAAACCGTACACGTGGAAGGGACAGAATATTTTGCATCTATTTGGTTTTTTTTTTGGACACGGTACGACTGTTTCGATAGTCAGGTGTTGTTTTTGTGTCTCTTTTTTTGGTCGGTCTACCGGATCGATCGATGGTATTTCGGAAAGACTCCCAGAACCAATAGAACCAGACCTATATTTTAAATTTCCGACCACTGCGGACGTATTTTGAGTATGAGGACGACTTCCATCACAAGTGTAATACAGCAGTGCTTGTGGAGGAGGTCTTGTGGAGCTCAAAATTTTGGACACCCCTAAAACCGAACAGCAGAAAAATACCTGAATTTGGACACCCACTGAAATACCAAAACAGGAGTACAGGATCCGAATCGCTCCGTTTTTTGCTGTCCTCTGCCGCAGGACCCGCCCAAATTTGAGGTGCACCCGCAGGCAAAAATTTGAAAAATTGTACCACAAACACCTTCAAATTCAAAACACCTTCAAATTCAAACACACAGTGAGTGCAAGTGCGCGGCCGGTATGGCGGGCACCGCGGGAGCAGCTGCTGAGTGCGCGGCCGCTATGGCGTGCGCCCAAGCGGCGAATTCAAAAATTTCAAAAATGTCATACGAAATGGCATACGAGGCGGCTCTCAAGCACGCACAGTCCCTCTCAGAGTCAGGAAAGGTTCTTCAAGCTGGGCGTCGCCGCGAGGACGTACTTCACTTTGCGTACCGTGCCTTTGGAACGCAGAGCCTGGTTCGTGTTATGCCGGCGAGCATTTGTGTGCGCGTGCGTACGGAGCGTGTATACTCAGCTGATGCCTCCAGGGCCTGTCGGATGCGAAGGCTAACAGACGAGACATTGCTACAAAGTACAAAGTAGCAAAATGAGAACGCACTTATTTACAGCCACTTCCCGCAGGAGAAATGCCAGGCGCAATACGAGTTGGCGTTGAATGACTACGACAACGGGCGTTATGAAAAGGCTGTCCTTGCCTTCTCTAAGGCTCTCGACCTTGTACGTGCGCTCAAAGGAGGATGCCACAAGCACCTTCTCGCAAACATTCTTGTGGGAATGGGCAATGCACAGGAGGCACGCCAGATACATGCGCAAGCACTTACCTTCTATGACCAGGCAAGGCAGGTATTAGAGGGCTTGCATGCAAATGAATGCCTAGTGTCTGAACAACAATGTGCGCAACGGGAAGCCGCACCAAAGGAAAGGGACGAAGAAGCTCTTGCGTCGGTGCTGGTCAACATAGCTCTGGTGCACATGCAAATGGGAGACATGGAGCAAGCGGAGCGACAGTTACGACGCGCCTCCCTTCTCCTCTGGAGAGGAACGGGGAGCGCTCTCTCGCGAAAAGACGTCTTCCGCAAGGGAAGCGTAGCAGCTGACATCTGGCACAATCTTTCATGCTGCCTCTTTGCACGCGGCGAGACGAGGCAAGCATCGCATGCTATGCGAGCAGCACTGCGGCTTCGTCAAAGAATGCTTGGAGATAGGCACTTGCTCACGGCCAGCGCCGCCCTTGACCTCGGCAAACTGCTACTGTGCGAAGAGAATGGGCCTACCAAGAGTCTGCGCGAGGCGTACACGCTTGTGCACAAAGCGTATGCCATTCGCTCCAGCACCTTCGGCATATCCCATCCCCATACTCTGGTGCGTGCTCAGCCAGAGAGAGAGTGGGGGAGTGAAAGGGAGAGAGCTTATTAGCGGTGACAACAGGAGAGAGAGAGTTTTTTGTAACGGTCACAACATGTAACGGTCACATCAGGCTTGCTCTCAGAGGTCATGTGAACCATGTGAACTGAGTGGAGTGAGCCATTGACACCAGCGCCTCAAGCTACTGACACCAGCGAGTGTGCAACACAGGAGGCGCAGGGCTCTCTTCAGGAGGCAGAGCGGCGGCTTGCCGCTGTCAATCTCGCTCTGCAAAAGTGAAGACGTGCGCCTCACCTCTTTACGTTTGGTCAAGACTTTTGGAGCGAGACATTACGGGTGTTGCCAAAGTGTTGCGAACGTTGTTCAGGACTTCTGGAGCAACCAGGGGCATTATACATGTGGTTTCTGCCTTGGTATGGAGCATTTTTTGCTTCATTAGGAGGGGTATGTGGCGTAAGGTAGTATATATACTTATATGCTTATATAACTGTGAAAGGTGGTACATATACATTTGTGCGTGGTACATATACATTTGTGCGTGGTACAACCTTGATCAGACCTCATAATGGCATAATGGCGTTTGGTGCTCCGGGCTTCTATGTTGTATCGGGTCGCGGAGCAGAGTTGGCAGTGATAATAAACAACTTCAAGGGTTGGCAGAAATAAACATGATTGAAACAACTTGGAGAGTTGCCAGTCACAAACAAGAACAAGGGTTGCCAGTAATCAGCAGCCTCAAGAGTTGCGGTCAGTGATCATGGGTGTTGTTGTTTTTGATCATGGCTTGTTGTATCATTGCTTGGCGGACTGCTTGATTAAAGGCGGCGTGAAAGACGTGGTCCTCTTGACCTTGTTTCCACCTCGTCCTTGGATCCTGACCAGGGTGCGTCTCGGAGAGTGCCGAGCAGGGCACGGAGCTCGAGTATGCGTGTGGACACACTCTCTCATCCACGTTACGTCATTTGCTTTGAGAGCACACTCTCATCCGCGTTACTTGCAACACGTGCAACACGTGCAACACGTGCAACACGTGCAACACGACTTTATGAGCCCTTCTCAGGGGGAGGGGGGAGGGTTTCCCCGTAGCACGCCTACGGGTCGAAAAGTTTGAGTTTTCGGTTGAGCTGGGGGTGAGCGCGTCCCGGAGGTGCGGGGTTGGCGGGCATGAAAGGAAGATTGAGCTTCATCTCCTTCTTCTGCCCGCGGGGCGAGAGCGGACGGGCGAAGCCTTACCCTTTACTCAACTTCTGTGCAAAAAGACGTCGAGCGGCCCTGCGTAGGGGGCACGCGCGCCGCTTTTGTGCCTCTTGCTCCCCTGGGCATCATCCGCCACGCGCCTTCGCGCGTCTTGCGCACCTCTCCCCTCGCCACCCCTACCTTGACAATCACTTGGCGAGGAATACATCAACCTTGTCACGGCCAGTTCGAGCCGCCCTCCCGTGTCTTTGAGTGCGGCCAGGGCGCGTTGACGCTCGAAACCCATCTCCACCATATGCTCCACCTTGCTCGGAGACCCATTCCCGGAGACGCATCCTCCTCCTCCTCCTCCTCTTCTTCCTCCTCCTCCTCTCTCGCAGCCATCTCCCTCTCCGCCACCCTCGAACCCACCACCACCTGGCTTGAGCGGGCAAAAGAAGGACGTAATCATGCCGCCACTGCGACTCCCGCTGCCACCGCCTCCTCCTCCGCCGCCTCCTCTCCGTCCCCGACCTGCTGGAGCGCCGCGCTGGCGGGCTGGGGATGCAGCACCACCCCGCGCAGTTAGCAACCCTCGCACCACATTACTATCAAATCTATCTCCCTCCATCTCTCCATCCCTCCCTCCCCCCCTCCCTCTCTCTTCTGTCCTGTGTCGTCCCGCAGCATGCAGGACATCTTCGGTGCAGCCATGTGGAGGAAGAGGAGCGGGCATTGTGTCCTGCCACTGCAGCAGGCCCGGGGGAGCAACGAAAGGAAGCGCAGAAGCATCCTGGGCGGCCACATCCAAGCGGGAGAGGAGGCTGTCAGCAGCGCGCTCAACGTTGCCGCCACTCCGCTTCAGCGCCGCCGTTGCGTCCTGCGCATTGACGCCCGGCAACGTACACAGAAGTTGGACCGCTTCCACTGATACCGCTTCCGCTGATACCGCGCCTCCCGCCGCGCTGCCACTTTGGTTTGTGAAAAAGTGTAGAGCGGGTTGGTTTGTGAAAAAGTGTAGAGTGGGTTGGCACGATGGCAAGCGCATGGCGGCGCTGCCATGATCGCTGCCATCCTGCACGAGGTGCACGAGGTTGCTCATTCGAATCCCCATGAGTCTGATGTTTAGGGGGTATTCTTTGCGCAACAGCTGCAGCGCCGCGTTGTAGATGCTCTCTTTGTCGTCTGTGTGCGTGGGCAGGGTCACGGCGCGAGTAAAGGTGTGATAGGTAACGGGTTTTAGCTTTAGGGTCAGCGTCTTGCCCTCTAGGCGCTGTGACTGCATGTCGGCGGCAAGCGCCTCCGCTAGCTCCCACGCCTTGCCCTCCAGATCCTGGGCGCTGCTGATACTGCGGAAGGTGCGCTCGCAGCTGATGCCCTTGCGCTCGTGGCCCGCTTTCTCCACTTGCTCATGCGATTCGGTGGCACCGAGGCCAAGGGCCACCGTCATCAGAAACTCGGCCGTGCCTCTGTGGAGCAGCTTGCTTATACCCGCACGCGCGCGCCGCAGATCTGCGCAGGTCGAGACCCTAAACACCTCGTGCAGCATCCGTTCCGTGACCTTGCCGATGCCCCCGATCTTGCGGATGGGCAAGGAGCTGACAAAGTGCAGCATCTCGTCGCGCCTCGCCGCGATGCTGTACTGGCCGTCGGGCTTGTTGATGTCAGAGCACACCTTGGCCAAGCGTCTGTTTGGTGCCACGCCGCACGAGCAAGTCAGCCCCCTAACGCCCTCAGTCACGTCGGGCAGCGTGTAGGTGGCCTGGCGGACGCGCGTGCGGATCTCTTCGGCGACTTCCTCGCCCGTCTTGCCGTGCGTGCGCATGAAGTCTGTGACATCCAGGAACGCCTCGTCGATGCCACCGCTTTGCAGGAAGGGGTCGAACTCCCTCAACATCTCCTTTACCTGCTGCGACACCGTCACGTACTTAGAGAAGTCGGACGGCACAAAGAGGAGGTCCACCGGGGGCAGCGTGCTCGTAGGGGCCTGCCACGAACTCTAAAAAGTCAGTGCCCTAGTATATTTTCTATATACAGCCACTATATACTGACTTGGGAATTTACCACAAATTCTCAGAAGTCAGTGCCCTAGTATATTTACTCTATACAGCCACTGTATACTGACTTTTGAGAATCAGTGGACCGGCTTGCAGCACAGCACCTTGCCGATGAAGCCAGGCATCCCGCTCCGCACCCCGTACTTGCGCGCCACGTAGTTTGCTGTCGAAATCATGCCGAGGCCACCGATGGCAAAGGCGAGGTCTTTCAGCTCCGGGCGCTTCATCTGCTCGACCGCCGCGAAAAACATGTCCATGTCCACATGAATGAAGGTTCGGGTTAGGTCGCACGTGCGCTCCTGTTCTTGCATGTACCTTGCCGCCCACTTGTCCGCTTTGTCGAGCTCCCAAGGGGAAAGTGCGTCGAGCTTGAGTTTGAGGTCATCGTTGCGTCGCGAGTTCTCCTCATTCTTCCTCTGCTCGTTCTTAAAGAAATTGCTATCTTTGGACATTTCATGCACCACCTTTTTCACGTAGTCCTTATCCACGTCGTCCATGCCAGCCTTGGCATTCGTGAAGACTGTCTCATAGTCATAATGCGTTGCCCCCGACCTCGCCTTGTTGCCGGCTGTCGCGTCCACGCGCCGTCCAGAGCCCTGATCGTGCGCGTTTTCTGCTGCCACGCAGTTGCTGCCCTGCGCGGCTGCGGCACTCTCGGGCGGACAATGACAAGGGCGCGGAACCCAGCCCCCATGCGCCTGATCCCAGCACTCGATAATGTCGTGGGCAGACAGGTCTTCGCCCTCGCTGTCCGGCACCTCTGCGAGCACGCACACATGTCAACGCCGATCCAAGCCGCCACCGGGGGCTCACTCAGGGGGGCAGGAGACAAACCACTATCGCTGAACTCGCGGTCAACGTGGCAGTCGGGCTGCCTGCACGCCTCAGTAGACGCCATGGCAGAGGCCAAATCCGGCCTTGCGCAGATTATCGTCGTGGGCGAGGAGTGGACGAATGCAGGGCCACAGAACCGGGTCGCAGCGCAACCCCCGTGACTCAGGACAGCGAGCACGACCAGGACAGCAGATGACTCAAGTACGAGGGAGAGACGAGAGATTTTGAGGTTGCTGGCGTTTTTTTTTGGCTGCGTCGATGCAGAGGTCGATGCAGATCCGAGTCTTGAGTCTGCCCGAAGAAGGCGAAGATCGTCAAGGTCTGGCGGCTGTCCGAGCATGCCTCTAGTAGGCGGTGGCATACGCGAACGACATAGCGCGGGCGTGCGGCGGGCATGGAAGCGGTCGGGGCTCTGCTGGGCTCTAAAAACGACAACGCTGACATGTGACAATTTTGTCTGGCTAACCCTCGCACGCAGATTGAACCCCACATCACGCCGCACCCAACTTTGCTTGCCCCCGCACCGTGCAGACCTGCAGCGGACAAATTGAAGTGGCTCGAAATCGGGACGAGAATGGTGGCGCGGCGCCGCGGCCCAGCACACTCACTATGGTGCTGGGCACAGGGACGCGGGGCAGCCGCGTGCGATGCGCGCCTCGTTAGGGCCGCCCGGGGCGTGCAGCGCGCGCTCTCTTCCCCAGGGCTCTCGAGGGGACCGGATTTGGTCCGTGATCAAATGTAGCCGTGATCATTCAGGGATGATGGTAGGACAACCGCGGAGGCGCGCATCTGCCGCGGCCGAGGGCAACACCCACGGAACACGGTGATACCGCATGCCCGCGAGTGTGCAGGGCTGCACGACATCCGCGACGCTTCTCCACTGTATATGCCTGTGTGGCGCGGGCGCCGATACTGATTGTTTGTGTGCGTGTTCGAGCAGAGCGAGGATTGCGGCCGTGCGGCAACCGACTCTCTTCAAGTGAGTGCCCGATGTGCTGCACTCGCGCGCGCTCCCTCCTGCAGGCGTGAGGACGGTCTATGCTGCTCAGTGCTCACGCCTGCACATCTTTTTGCTTCGGCCGCGTCCAGCGGCTGTGGTGCCGCTGACGTTGCACGCGCCGCTGCTCTCGCTACAGGAAGATAGCGAACTGTTACGACAGCGCCAACGACATCGTGCACGTGCCCTTCGTCGCCTGTGTCTGCTTGGCAATCGCTGTCTTCTTTTACACCCATAGGTTGCTCCCTTGCTGCTCGCAACACCTCTCCCCCTCACGCCCATCCTCACTCTGCAGGCGCCAAAAACGTGCAGGCCCCTTCTCCCCCCCCCCCATCCAAACATGTACACTCCGACTGCCTCTCTCAAGACACACGGACGCACGCACACACGCGCGCAGGCGGCCCTCGGGGCGGGAGGAGATACTAGCAGCATCTGACGGCGCAGAGGGATGGATGTGGGGGTATGGCGAGGGCAAGGATGTGGCAGGCAAAGTCAACTGCACAACATACGTGCATATGTCTCTGGGAACAGTGGTGGAGCTCGGACACGGCTCTGGCGGCGGAATCACCTTCCGCCCCTCCAACCGGGGGAAAGTAGTGTGGGCGTGGGAGGACGGCCACGTCGAGCTCCAAGAGTCTGGGCTAGCATGCAAAGTGGTGGCGGAGGAGGTCTACCGGCATGGAGGGAAGCGGGGTGTGCCGTCATACCGCCTCTACAATCGCTATAACCGCGAATTCTGGATCCGTGCCAGCCAGCCTTCTGCCGACGAAATAGTGTACCGGAATGCCATGAACCCGGTCACCCTCACCCTTCATGCACGAGGCTTTACCTTCCTCACAGAGCAGGGCAACCGTAACGTGACAGTGCAAGAAGGGCTGGTGTACTATGAGGGGCAAGCGGCAAATGCCACGCAGCTGCGCGACCTCAACGCCTCCGCCTTGAACGCGTCCGCAAACGACTTTTCGCGTTATGTGCGCCATGGCCCCCCTGCCCCGCCCCCGCCGCCTCCGCGCCGCAAGGGAGTGGTTGTCGAAAAGGTTAATGGCATGCCAGTGACGGTTGGGGGGGGAGGCGAGGCTGTGGAGATGAGTGGTGCGGAAGCAGGGACTGAGGATCGAACGAGAGAGACAGAGGAGGGTGAGCACGGCGAGTAGAGCATAGAGTGGGGTGGTGGTCGAGATGCGTGTGGAGTTGCTTGATCTTCATAGAAATATTCGCAATACGGCCCATCAGAAAAAAATCTCTTTATTCTTATTAAAGTTAGAACACAGTGCCCAACGTCCGAAGGGGTAACGCAAGGGAGAGCACAAGACCACAGAAACCCAAGGGCCATACCATTTTACAAGAGTCAAGACTCGGAAGAATGGGATGAGCCTCGCAAGCGGCGCGAAAATGCCTCATAGGACTCCAGACCAAAAAGTAAAATTTGTGTTATGAGTGTTTATGCAAGTCTGTCACGATAAGTGCTTCCTGCCAATTAGTTTTTGGGAATCAACTGCTGGGAATCCCTTACTCGCCTAGCCTCTCTTCTAGCTGCCCTCGCCCACGCCGATCATCCCGACTCTGCGTCTCGTCTCTTTGTGCGCCGAAGTGAGTGGCTGGAGACGACTTCACATCTATTGTCCGCTTCGATGGTGTTAGAGCGCAGCGCTCGAGCCTTTCTCTCAGCCTTCAGCGCAGCGAGTCAGCATCCGCGCATTCTTGCGGCTCCTCAGCCGCCCTTTTCGCGGCATACGAGCCGCCGTCGCCAAGTGGACCATCGCACGCATTGAGGTTCGGGCGTTTCAGCACCGGCATAATGCTGCGTCCATGCTGGTCCGTATCTAGGCGCCGTTTGGGTGCGCGCGGCGGATCACGCTGCCTGAGGACCGAGTACTGATGGCGCTGATCCCTCGAGCCCTTGTTGCCGTTTGTGGGGGGTTGCGCTTCCCTGTCAGTCTTCTTGACGAACCTACCGCTGCCGTCACGGACATTGTGAGCGTTGGAATAGCGTGCGGATGCAGAAGCCCTAGTCGTCGACGCACGCGCGCTGCGCCAGCTGTCAAGAAGAGACCGCGCCCCTGCCCGGTCGCCTCTGTGCACAGCGCGCAGTGCGCCACTGTTGCTGCTGCTGTTTCTGCCGCCGCTGCTGCCGCTGCTGCGAGCATTGCCACCCACAGGAATCGACAGCTTATGACAAAGGACGCGCGAATTTTTGAGAAGGGTCTTGAAGTATCCCATCACCGACTCAGCGTGCTTGTAGACAAAATTGTCCGTGGGGTTGTAGTCGAGCGCGTTGTCAAACGTAAGCATCACATCCCCCACAAACTCCTTTGCGTGCTTGTAAGTTTTCTCCTGCAGGCGCTCTTGCACTGTGCCCAGGTCCATCGGCGTCTGCACCACGTCGTGATAGTCGGGCAGCTTCAATGCAACAGGATCCACGGGCGCATTGAAGGGCCAGGCGTGCTGGTGACGCATCAGCCGAATCAAGAGCCTCTCGCACTCATTCATCCACACCTCAGGTGTACCGCTCGCCTCCTGAGCAGCCTGTATGAGCTTCATACGCTCGCGCTGATTCTTCTTGCGTTCGCGCGCCTGCTCCCGTTCCCGCTCCTTTGTAGCGACCGATTTCCGCATTCCGCCCTGACATCTCAGCGCCCCCATATTGCCAACCACTTGGCCACCAACGCCGCTGCTCCGCTTTGGCGTGCACACTGGGCTGTCTTCGTCCTCTTCGATGCACCACAGCTCTTTATCGGCATCCTGCGTGCAATTCACCGTTTTGCTGCGTAAACAGGCACACACGCGTAAGCTCTTCTAGGATTCTAATCTGTATCTTCCTGGCTGGCATGAAACGTGCATATTTCCCTGTCAGCCGGACAGGCTTGCTCGGCACACGAATCTTGGTAACTCACCTTCTAACGATGATGCACCGCTCAGCGCTCACATCCAGCTCCTTGCTCTCGCCCTCGGGCATAAGTCGCCAGCGCCTTTTCCCCACGTGCGGATGCGGCTTTCCCTGGCGTGTCAACTCCGGGAAGGTACCGTCCATGCGCAGTGGCGCCAAATGACACCAGTGCAAGTCGGGCACGTAGTGCAGCACAAAGTAATACTCGTGAGCCGCCTCTTCGCCTTGCACCCTCACGACTTTATTATACATTTCTTGTCGCTTCGGCGGCGCCTTCCCGCTCGTGCTGCCAGCGCTCCTCTTTGCCACTGCATTCATCTGCCGGGGCGGGGCGTCCTGGAAGCCGTGCTCCGTCCACTTGTCCTCGAAGAGAGCCTGCACCTTCTCTGCCCGCGCATAGTCCTGCAATTTTGCTGTCAGTCTTTGCGCGCGCACGCAAACAGTTCAGACACACTTCCACATACGCACGCCCATCTCTCTCTCTCTCTTGCTCTCTCTCTGTCGCTCTCTCTCTCTCGCGCGCGCTCTCTCTCTCTTACTCTCTCTCTCTCGCTCTCTCTCTCGCGCGCGCTCTCTCATACACTTACCACACAAACGCACAAACACAAACGGACACACGCACACTAGACTCAGACCTGGTCTTCTGGCGAATTGAAGGAGAGGACGTTTGTAAAGACGAGGCGGGCGTCGCGCGCAAATGCATCCGCTTTCTTGTAAAACCCATCGCAGAGTCTCTTCTCAAGAGTTGTGAGGTCCATGGGCATGCTGACGATGAAGGGGTACTCCAAAAGCTTCTGCCTCTCCCAGTCGACTGCCTCCATGAATGGCATCGAGTGTCTGCAAAAGAGCAGAGTCACTATTTCCACTATTCCCGACTTTTCGGCACACGAGACACAAGAGGGACGGCACTTTCACTGTATTTCTACATGGCACTCACACGCATGGCCGCATACCGACCAGACATTTGAACCAAGCAAGACAAGCAAGCAAGACAAGCAAGCAAGACATGCACGGGGGGCAGCACTCACTCAGAATCAGCGAGATCGTGGAGAACTGATAAACAACCCTGGAACCACTCCTCGTCGTCGTCTTGCAGCGTGGGGCCGGCAAGCCGCAATTCCGTACCCGCCTTGAGCACCGCTGTGCGCGTCAGGCCGCTGATTAGCCCCTTGTTGATTACCACGAGAATGCTGGCGCTGACACCATAACCCGACGCAACGTCAGATACCTTTTCGCCATCCTTGCACGTGTGCCAGCCGTTTTCCGGCCAGGTGCTGTAGCGGAGCTTGCCAGCGGCCTTGGCTGCCTCGGTGCGCTCCGCCTTGAGCTTCTGCAACTCCTCCGTGCGCTGCACTGTCTCACACGACATCATGGGCGGCGGCACGGCAGCGCGACGCAAGCGCATCGCGTTGAGAGCCGACTCTTGCGTAGCCTCCTTGCTGCCGCCGCGCTGAATCCTCTTGACCATCATGTAGCTTGGGAACAGCTCACTCACCGACTGGTCAGGGTACGTCCAGTGGCAGTAGGGCATCCAGCTCTCCGCCACCGCACCATCCCACCCTTGGCCTGTCTTTGGGAGCTTAATACAGGTGCCTCTCTTGAGACGTGCCTTGTGGCTTATGCCGGGATGCCTGCGCCTGTTAATCTCCACAAGCAAGTCCAGATCCACCTGCCACCGGGTAGCAATGTGCGCCACGTGTTCACCTTCCGTCTCCGTCGTGTACTCTGAGGGCACGCTTGGAGTGCTGGGCTGATTGGGAGGAGGATGGGCCTCATCTTGGCCTTGCAGGGAATGCAGTGCAGTTCCCTTTCGATGCAGCGCATTTCCTGCAATTACAAATCCCAACTGCGACGGTGATGCGGCGCGCGCAACTGTGGCCTCAGCTAGTGCTGATATCTCCTCAGGGAAGGCGTTGTCAGGCACTTCCATGTCCCACTTAGCCCGCTCCGTCGCTGACAAGGTCTTCCACGCGGCGGTCACGAGCTTCATGACATCGCCCTGAGGTATGTGCGGATTTTGCACGCGCAGGCGGGGCGTGATGTGTTTGACGAACCAGTTGTAGGGTCTTGAAACTTCTTGGCCTGTGCGGTACATCTCCATCAGCCTCTCTCGCGAATGGATCTCAGTAAGCTTCTTGATTTTGTCAAGTGCCCGTTCATTCGCCGACACCGACCTCATGAACTGGTCGATGCTTTCGTCGTCTGCCGCATCCGGTTCGACCGGCTTGGGCACACGCGTCCGCAGCTTGCGGATTTGGTCCGAATTGACCTGCGGCTTCTCGCGCATCTTTTTTTCTCTAGCACGCCGCCGCTCTTCAGCCAGGTCGCGGGGTTTAGCTGCTGCACTTATGTCTTGGGTCAGTTGTAGGATGCCTGTTGCAAGCATCAGGCGCTTGTTCTCCTCCATGCGCTTCAGCCTCTTGAGTTCGTATTCGCTCATCTCTTCTTCTTCTTCTTCTTCCTCCTCCTCCTCCTCCTCCTTGTTCGGCTTCTCCTGCTCTTCATTTTTTTCCGTGTCGTTGCTTGGCATCGACTTGTCCTCGTCCTTCTCCGACTCATTTGCACTCAACTCCACCACGCCTTGCTTGT
>Ga0315905_10003355_pt1 | contig 16552 bp, 15 predicted proteins | sample LakEriMetagenome_5_FD_203522 | JGI IMG/M metagenome (GOLD analysis project Ga0315905, IMG submission 203522) | Freshwater fungal communities from buoy surface, Lake Erie, Ohio, United States - Buoy 4 MA121 | ecosystem: Environmental > Aquatic > Freshwater > Lake | place: USA: Lake Erie, Ohio... | reverse complement strand
CTTAGCGGTCAAATTGCGAAGAGACGATCCTGGTCACAGCCTTTTCGAGCGCATATATAGGGTCACTGGCCGCGCCCTTTACTTCGGCATCGGCCTGGGCAATTGCCCCTACCGCATCGGCGATTTGGGCCGGGCTCCAACGATTGAGTTGTCTGCGCGCCTTATCAATTTGCCATGGAGCCATACCTAACTGGCCTGCTAATTCAAATGATTTTTGATTGCGATTTGCTCCGGAAACCTTGGCTAAGGAACGCAGTGATGATGCGATCGCGCTAGTAATCATGACTGGGTCTGTACCGGTTTCTAGAGCGCTGCGCAAAGAAATAAGTGCAGCTGAAAGATTGCCGTCAAGGGTTGCATCTGCAACATCAAAGCCCGTGGTTTCAATTCGACCTTGGTGATACTTATCAATCATTGCTTCATCAATTAAACCTGATGGTGCATCAGCTGCAATCTGTCCAACCGCGCCCTGTAATTCACGAAGATCATTTCCTAGTGCACCTACTAGCGCCGCAACTGCGCCAGCTGAAGCTTTGCGACCAAGGTCTAGAAAAAGAGACTTAACAAACTCTTCTTTCTCTGCTTCTTTCTTCAGTGGATCACAGGCGATTATTTCTGGCTTCACCTTTTTTATTACATCTAAAAGTGCTTTGCCTTTCACGCCACCTTTATGAACAAAAATCACCGTTGTAGTTGCATCGGGCTGATCTAAATATCGAGTTATCTCATCACGATTATCTTCCGGCAAATCTTGCAGATCCCGAATGATTAGTGCGCGTCTTTCCGAAAACAGCGAAGGTGCTAAAGCATCAGCAATGTCACCAACAATTGTGTCGGCGGCAAATAAAGTGGTGACCTCACACTTTTCTTCTTTGAGTTGAGCATTGAGCTTGGTTAATGCGCGATCTGCCAAAGCAGATTCAGAGCCCAGGATTAAGTAAAAAGCGTTCACCCTTGCCTCCCTAGCTCCAGTAAAACAATTTAATCCTACCTTTGCTTTTCCGAACTCTTAGATGATGAGCCTTTGCTGTAACTGCAATCGCACCATCTGTGTCGGTTCGAAAAACCTGTGTACCAAGTCTAGTCAGGGAGTCGATGCTTTCCTTGGCTGGGTGACCGTAGGGATTCTTTGCCCCCACGCTGATCAGAGCTATTTGCGCGGACAAGGCCTTCATCAATCCCTCATCTTGATACTTAGATCCGTGGTGACAGAGCTTATAAATATCGACTGGTCCAACTAAGTTGATTAGTTCATGCTGCGCCGGTGGTTCAAGATCCCCGGCCGAAAAAAGACTCCAATCAGATGTTTGTGCAATCACGGCAATACTTGAATTGTTAATCGCTGAACCCTCACCTGGTAATTCTTCAAAGATTCTTGTCGTCGCTTCTGGCCAGAGAACTTTCAAACTGACCTGACCCACTTGGGCAGTAAGACCTTTTTGCGCCCTGACTATCTGTGACTTTTTGAGTGAATTCAATGCAACGCTGCTGTGTAACTCTGGCGCTAAGTTATTGCTTATCCATACTTGATGCACACTTCTTCCCTTTAACAGCCCCGGGAGGCCTGAAACATGATCTGCATGAAAATGAGAAAGAATCAGCAAAGGAATTTCTTTAATGCCTAAATTCTTCAAACACTTATCTTCAGCAACAGAGTCAGGGCCAACATCAATAACTATTGCGCGGTGTGCCCCAAGATTTACAACGAGTGAATCCCCTTGGCCAACATCACATTGCGCAACCTGCCAATCACCTGCTGGCCAACGCTGAATCCACCCTAGGGCCAGAATTACTATCAAAAGTACTGCCGCACTTTGTTTCCAACTCTTCTTAAAAAGAGAGAAAACCACAAGAATTAGAGCCACTAGGCCAAAACCAATTAAACCGTTATGGATTGTTAACACTGGAAAAGCAGCAACCCAATGAGCAATTCCGGTTATAAAGCCGGCTGGAAATCGAATGAAAAAGATAACGAACTGGGTCAACCATGGGGCAAAAGGTGAGACCAGGGCAGCAATAAACCCCAGCACTGTAATAATCGCCACAGCAGGTGCGGCCAATAGATTGGCAATGATGCTCATCGGTGACAAGTAACCCGATAAAGAAACAAGAATGGGTGCGCAAAAAATAATCGCTGCAATCGGTGGTGCCAACGCCTCTGCTAACTTCTTGTGGGTCGGAAGCTTTTCTACGATACGTGGGGCCAATAAAAGCAATCCCGCAGTTGCTAGAACAGAAAGCGCAAAACCAGCATCACGTGATTGCCATGGATCCCCAAGGACAACTGCGCAGATCGCAAAGCCAAGTGCGGGCAAAGAGTCCGAACCTCGTTTACCAAGTTGAGCCGACAAAATAACCGCCGCCATAGCTGCAGCGCGCAGTACTGAAGGTGATGGGCGCACCAATGCGATAAAACAAGCAAGGGCGATTGCAGTTGCGATGAGTCGAAGATTCTTTCGCCTAATCAGAAATTGCATGCACCACAGAACAAAGGTTGAAACAATTGCAAAGTTGGCACCACTGACTGCAACTAAGTGGGTTAATCCAGAACGCTTCATCGCCTCTTTGAATTCAGGTGATTGTTTAGAGGTATCCCCCAGCACCATCCCTGGAATCAACGCGCCCGCATCGCCAGCTCCAGAATTTTCACGCAAGCCTTGACGAATTGCGCCTAGTCCAGCTGCCCAAGCAGAAGGTTCAGTTCGGATAGTTATTGCGCCATTAACAATGAAAAGCGCGGCAACTCGTGATTCTTTACTCTTTAGCACCGTCGCTGTCCCAACGATAGTTTGTCCCGGAAGCACCGAAATCTGATTCTTAGTCAGTATTCGAATCGGAGTTCGTAAGGTAAAAAGTTGGTCGTGGGCGGTAAATTGCAAGAGCCGAACAGTAAATGAGAAATTGCCAGTGGCTGTTTTGCTCGGGTCAGTTTTAACTTGTGCCGAAAAACTGACTTCCTGATTAAAGTATTTGGTTATCTCCGAGTTTCCTAGCGAAACCTGTCGCATAGACATGGCCGCAGCACCGACCATAATTGTCAGCAATATCAAGGTTAATCTCTTTTTACTTTTGGCGATTGCAAGGGCCACCAAAAGCAAAGCGCAAGCAAATATTCGCCATGGCGACACTGCGCTCTGCATCAGCGCTCCCGCCCAAAGAGCTCCTCCTAAAGCAAGAGCCCGGTAATCAATTAAATTCTGACTTTTGATTTGATCTGTGCGAATTTTGCAGCACCAATTCCACTCACTTTTTGCAGATCATCAATAGTTAAAAAGGAGCCATTCTTCTTTCGGTATTCAATTATTCGTCCCGCAATGACTGGGCCAATTCCGTCTAGTCCATCTAACTGTCTGAGCGTTGCTCGATTGATGTTGATAGGGCCGGATGCAACCTTCTTGCTTATTCGTTGCCCGAAACTATTTACAACGGTTGCATCAACATAAATCTGCTCGCCGTCATTAAGCACGCGTGCCAAATTGATAGTGCTCAAATCCGCACCAGGTGCGCTATCTCCTGCCGCTTTGATGGCATCAATCACTCGAGATCTTCCGCTCAAGGAATAGACCCCCGGATTGTTTACCGCACCTGTCACATCTACAAATATTTCAGGTTCAGAAATTGTTATTGGAATGATTTCTGGAGCTGCATTGATTTGGGTGTTTCCACGAAGAACCATAAGTAAAGAAATGATCAAAACTATTGCAGCAATTATCCCTAGCGCTATTTTCTGATGACGCGAGAAATGAAGGTCAAACCACCATTGGGAAAGTGAATCAAACGCAGCTCTAAGTTGTTCCATTGAGCAAGTGTGAACTTGGCGAATACGCCACGGAGTTGCTAGGTGCTTAGTTGTTGATAACGATATTTACTAGCTTTGGAGCACGGGTAATGATCTTATTGATACTTGCTCCAGCTAAAGCTTCGACAATACTTGGCAAAGCAAGCGCGGCAGCTTCAAGTTCAGCATCTGAAATCGTTGGCGCTACATCTAAGCGATCCTTAATTTTTCCATTAATCTGCACAACAACAGTGACGGCATCGGCTACAAGTAGCTTTTCATCAACTGCTGGCCAACCAGCAAGTGCTACACACGGCTTGTGACCTAAGCGTTCCCACATTTCTTCTGCAGTAAATGGTGCAACAAGTGACAACATGATTGCAATTGCCTCCACCGCTTCACGTACTGCTGGGTCTGCTGCGCCACAACCAGAATCAATTGCTTTGCGTGTTGCATTTACAAGTTCCATAACGCGTGCCACGGCAACGTTAAAGCGGAAAGATTCAACTGCAAAGCCAGCATCGTGTAACGCCTTATGAGTTGCTTTACGTAAAGTGAGATCTCCCGAAGCAAAATCCACGCCTGTTGGACTTGTTACATCTCCCGATAATCTCCAGGCACGAGTTAAGAATTTAACAGATCCAGATGGTGAAACATCTGACCAATCCACATCATCTTCTGGCGGTCCAGCAAAAACCATTGATAAACGAATCGCATCGACTCCGTGGTTTTCTAACTCATCTGAAAGACGTACAAGATTTCCGCGACTCTTAGACATTGCAGAGCCATCCATGACAACCATTCCTTGGTTGAGCAAACGGGTAAATGGTTCATTGAAATCAACCATGCCCATATCGTTCAAAACTTTAGTAAAGAAACGGCTGTACAGAAGGTGCAAGATCGCGTGAGTAACTCCGCCAACGTATTGATCTACCGGTAACCAGATATCTACATCTTTCTTCGAAAATGGTTCATTGGCATTTGTTGGATCGGCATAACGCAAGTAGTACCAAGAAGAATCAACAAAGGTATCCATGGTGTCGGTATCGCGCTTTGCATCAGCTGAACACTGAGGGCACTTAACGTTAACCCAATCAGTTGCAGCACCTAGAGGTGATGTTCCCTTTGGCTTTAAATCAAGACCGGCTGCATCTGGCAAGGTCAAAGGAAGTTGATCTGCTGGCACTGGAACTTCACCACATGCTGGGCAATGAATGATCGGAATTGGCGTACCCCAATAACGCTGGCGTGAAAGCAGCCAATCGCGCAAACGATAGTTACGTGCGGCAACACCCTTGCCATCTGCTTCAAGCTTTTTGTTAATTGCCGCGATGGCATCAGCTTTATTCAAACCATTTAAGAGATCTGAATTAACTAACTTTCCATCGCCAACTGTTGCAACACCCGTTTGGTTGGGATCTTCTTCGCCAGTTTCGACAACTACACGCACCGGCAGCTTCATTGCACGAGCAAAATCTAAGTCGCGCTGATCATGAGCCGGAACAGCCATAATCGCACCGGTTCCATAATCTGCCAAAACATAATCACTAGCCCAAATAGGTAGCTTTTCACCATTTACTGGGTTGATCGCATAACGCTTCAGGAAAACACCGCTCTTTGGGCGGTCGGTTGCAAGACGATCGATATCACTTGCAGCTTTAATTGTTTCTAAATACTTCGCAAATTCTGCTTCAACACCTGTGCCCTGAACAAGCTCTGCCGCTAATTCGCTGTCTACTGCAACAACCATAAAGGTTGCGCCAAATAATGTGTCCGGACGAGTTGTATAAATCGTTACAGGCTCAGTACGGCCTTCGATGTCGAAATTAACATTGGCACCAGTTGATCGACCGATCCAGTTGCGCTGCATCGTGAGAACTTTGTCCGGCCACTTACCTTCAAGTTGGGCCATGTCATCTAGCAAACGATCTGCGTAATCAGTGATCTTGAAATACCACTGATTCAATTTCTTTTTAGTGACCGTTGAATCACATCGCTCGCACAGACCCGCAACTACTTGCTCGTTTGCAAGAACTGTTTGGCAACCTGGACACCAGTTAACCGCTGAATCTTTACGATAAGCCAAACCGCGCTCATAGAACTTGAGGAATAACCATTGATTCCATTTGTAGTATTCAGGGTCGCATGTATTAAAAACACGATCCCAATCAAATGAACATGCATAACGACGCATCGATGCTTTTTGCACTGCGATGTTTTCATAGGTCCAAATACGTGGATCTGAATTGCGCTTGATTGCTGCGTTTTCTGCCGGTAAACCAAAAGCATCCCAACCTATTGGGTGCATGACATTGAAACCTTTTTGCGCCCAGTAACGAGCGATTACATCTCCGAGCGCGTAAGCCTCTGCATGACCCATATGAAGATCACCTGATGGGTAAGGAAACATATCCAAGACATATTTCTTTTCACGTGTGTCATCAGCGCGACCTGATTTAAATGGTTGCAGCTGATCCCAAACAGGCAGCCACTTTTCTTGCACGTAGGCAAAGTCATATGCCGCGTGCTCGCGCTCGTCATTCACGTTGTTATTCATACGTGGAGCTAAGGGGATTTGAACCCCTGACCCCCTGCATGCCATGCAGGTGCGCTACCAGCTGCGCTATAGCCCCGATTTTTGTGCGAGTGCAGACCTTACCGCATTTACTGCGGAGCGCCTTTATGCAGAAGTTGCACCACTTTCTTCACCGTAAACAGGCTCTGGAATTGAGCCAGCATTGTGTTCAATCAAATTCCACTGTCGCGGATTGCGTTCCAAAATTGACCACGACGCATTCGATAATCCGCCAATGACACCCCATTTAGCCATCGGAAGTTCCAGTAAGGAACCCAAAATACAACGCGCAGTTCCGCCATGGGTTGTGACAACCAATAACTGATCTGTCTTTTCACCCAATGCTTTTTTAATGGCACGAACTGCGCGCTCAGCAACTTCGCTACGTCGTTCACCAGTTGTGCCCGCAGGATTATCTTCGCCATCAATCCAACGAATAAAATTATGGAAATCTTCGGCGCGGTTTTCAGCACCAGTTTTTCCTTCCCATAAGCCACCATTAGTTTCACGAAGATCTTCATCGATAGCAACGGTGAGGCCTGTTAGATCCGCCAGTGATTGCGCGGTATCACGTGCACGACCTAGGTCACTTGAAATAATCATGGTTGGTTTCATGCCCGCCAAAATTTGAGCTGCATGTTGTGCTTGGAAGCGACCGACTTCATTAAGGTCAATATCTGAATGACCTTGAAAACGGTTAACTACATTCCAATCAGTTTGGCCGTGACGCCACAAAAGAACGCGATTAGCGGCCATTAACGACGGCCTGCCTCACTGCTTCTAAATCAATTGTTGGGCAGTCATTCCACAAGCGATCCAACATGTAGTACTTGCGAAGTTCCGCGCTTTGCACATGAACTACCAAATCTGAATAATCAAGCAGAATCCATTCAGCGCCATGTTCGCGGCGAATTGGCTTGTCACCAATTGCTGCCAGTTGACGTTCTACTTCATCTGCAATCGAATCAACTTGTGCTTCATTTTGACCTGTTGCAATTAAGAAAACCTCGCTCAGAACTAATTGGTCTGAAAGATCTAGCGCCACAACATCTACGGCAATCTTGTCGATCGCAGCTTTGGCGGCCACTTGGGTAATCTCTAGAGTTCTGCTGCTAATTGTCATAGAGGTTATTCTCTCGTATAAATGAGGCCACCGATGACGAAACTTCTGCGCTCAAACCTTGACGAATTGTGGTCGCCGCAACATCTAAAGCTCCGATATCAACTCCATCGCCTGTATGTCCTGGTCTTGCGATGATTAAGAATTCGACCATCTCGCGCAATTCATCGATTCGATGCCATTGATCTAATTTTTCTGCTGCATCCTGGCCAATCACTAAAACAATTGTGTCATCTGGATAGCTTTGAGCCACAGCTTCAACGGTATCTATTGCATAACTTGGACCAGTTCGCAGAATTTCAATTGGATTGACTTGAACCGTGGCTGCAATATGCGGTGGCAAATCAGCGACAGCTAACTGGCACATTGTGCGTCTTTGTTGACCAGTTGCAATGGGTGCATGCTGGCGAAGTAAAGGATCGCCAGCAGGTATCACCAATAATTGATCTACTAAATCTTTTTCAATCAGTTGGGTAATTACATGCAAATGACCCAAATGAATCGGGTCAAAAGTTCCTCCGTAAATACCTACTCGGGACAAATTAGTCTCGGTCTAGGCGAAGTACTAAATACAAGAACACAGACATCACAACAAATGTGAAGACTCCGAAAAACAGTGGTGAGGCTGGAAGTTCGCGAGTAACCTCGCTGGCAAGAATCATCATGGTTGAAATACTACTACTTACCGGCCAATAGCTCTTTAAATCTGGCTTCATCGATAACTGGCACACCTAATTCTTGTGCTTTTGCCAGCTTTGACCCCGGGTCACTTCCTGCTAAAACATAGTCAGTTTTCTTTGAAACAGAAGAAGATGGCTTGCCGCCATGGGCTGTAATAGTTTCTGAAATCCCGTCTCGGGTAAATGATTCAAGACCCCCGGTAACAACAAAGGTAAGTCCTGCCAATGTTTGTGGCAGTTGTTCACTTTGTTGCACAACCATGCACACGCCAGCTTTTTCCCACTTAGCAATAATCTCTTGATGCCACTTCACACCAAACCATTCGACAATAGATTCGGCAATGATCTGACCAACTCCATCAATGTCGGCTAACTCTTGCGCACTTGCCTGCGAAATGGCCTTTACTGAACCAAGAGCAGTTGCTAAACCTTGCGCTGCCGTTGGTCCTACGTGACGGATAGATAGTGCAACTAATGTTCGCCACAGCGGACGATTCTTGGCTTCCTCTAGTGCTGCTAGCAACTTATCTACATTTGCCGCAGGCGTTCCATCCTTTTTGGTAAAGAAAGTTGATGTGACAAGTTTTTCTTTCGTAAGATCAAATAGATCGGATTCATCTTTAATTATCTGTGCATCTAGCAAGGCAATTGCGGCCTCATAACCCAAAACATCAATGTCTAATGCAGCTCGGGATCCTATGTAATAAATTCGCTCTCGAAGTTGTGCCGGACAACTTTGGGTATTTGGGCAACGAATATCAACATCACCTTGGCTCATGGCTCGCAATTGTTCGCCACATACTGGGCAATGTGTTGGCATAACAAATGCACGTTCTGTGCCTTTTCGCTTGTCAATGACGGGGCCCAGGACTTCAGGAATCACATCACCGGCTTTACGAATAACAATGGTGTCTCCGATTAAGACACCTTTACGCAGGATTTCTTCCGCGTTATGCAAAGTTGCATTGGTAACTGTAGATCCAGCTACTTTTACCGGCTCCATGTATGCAAAGGGTGTGACTCTGCCAGTTCTTCCCACGCTGACTTTGATATCGAGCAGCACGGTCGTAACTTCTTCAGGTGGATACTTGTAAGCAATTGCCCATTTGGGAGCTCTTGAAGTAAAGCCCAACTGCCCTTGCTGCGATAAAGAATCAACCTTAATTACTACGCCATCTATTTCATGTTCCACATCATGGCGATGGTCTGCATAAAATTGAATAAATTTCGCCACTTCGGCACGAGTACCGCACACTTTGAAGCGATCACTAGTTGGTAAACCTAAACTCTTTAACACTTCATAGGCACCGCTTTGTGATTCAAATGAAATGCCTTCACGCGCACCAACACCGTGAACAACAACAGATAGTGGGCGGGAGGCAGTTACGCGAGGATCTTTCTGACGAAGAGATCCCGCCGCACCATTTCTGGGATTAGCAAAGAGCTGCTTACCTGCTTCTTCTAATGAATCATTGAGTTCATTAAAGGCTGCAATCGGAAAGAACACTTCTCCGCGAACTTCGATTAAGGCCGGAACAGAATCGCCCTTTAACTGGTGTGGCAAATTCTTTATGGTTTTCACATTGAGTGTCACATCTTCGCCCGTAACTCCGTTACCTCGAGTCAAACCTTGGGTCAGAACTCCTTTTTCGTAGGTTAAGTTGATTGCAAGGCCATCAACTTTTACTTCGCATAAGTACTGTGGGTTAGAAATATCTTTTTCGACGCGATCAAACCATTGCGTTAATTCATCTAAATCAAAGACATTGTCCAAACTCATCATCTTTTCGATGTGATCGCGCTGCACAAACTGTGTGGAAAAACCCCCACCAACGTGGGTGGTAGGTGAATCTGGTTCGCGTAGTTCAGGATTCTTTTCTTCCAATGTCTGCAATTCACGCAATAGTGCATCAAATTGTGCATCGGTGATTGTTGGTTGATCTAAAACGTAATACTTAAACTGGTGATCCCGAATTTCATTGATCAGCTCGGTCATGCGATGACGGGCTTTGTTATTCATTCTGTCTCACAAATAGTCGCCGATCCCACAACGCGATCACCATCATAAATAACCATTGCTTGCCCTGTTGCCAGACCCAATAGTGGTTCCTCAAGCGTGGCTACTAACAGGGTTCCATCAAAGAAATAGGTACACGGCAAGGCCGCACCATGAGCACGCACTTGCACAAAACCTGTGCAAACTTCGGAGGTAACTGCTGGACCACACCACACTGGGCGCTCTCCTCGCATTGTTGTGATCGCTAAATCTTCACGAGCTCCCACCACAACAGTGTTTGTTACAGGTTCGATTTTCAACACAAAGCGCGGTGATCCATCTGCGGTTGGAACTGTCAGACCTAAACCTTTTCGCTGGCCAATTGTGTAGGTATATGCACCTTTGTGTTCACCAATTTTGTTTCCATCTTGATCAACGATTGGACCAACTTCACTGCCCAGGCGATCTCGAAGCCACCCAGCGTTATCACCTGATGGCACAAAACAAATGTCATGACTATCTGGCTTTTGCGCAACAGCTAAACCACGACGTTCTGCTTCGGCTCGAATATCAACCTTGGTCGTATCTCCTAAAGGAAAGATTGCACCGTTTATTTGCTCGATTGTAAGGACCGATAGAACGTAGGACTGATCCTTAGAATGATCCACTGCGCGATGCAAAGTTTTTCCGTTTGGCCCAATTTCGGTACGCGCATAGTGGCCAGTAACAACACCATCAAAACCCATGGCGCGGGCACGATCTAAAACAGCAGCAAACTTAATCTTTTCATTACAACGTAAACATGGATTTGGCGTTCTTCCTGCAGAATATTCAGCGAGAAAATCTTCAACGACTCCATCATGAAATTCTTCAGCCATATCCCAAATGTAGAAAGGGATGCCGATGACATCTGCGGCTCTACGTGCATCATGTGAATCTTCAATGGTGCAACATCCACGCGCACCTGATCGATACTTTTGTGGGTTTGCAGCCAGCGCTAAATGAACTCCAATAACATCGTGACCAGCCTCTACTGCGCGGGCAGCGGCAACTGCCGAATCAACTCCACCGCTCATTGCTGCGATTAGTTTCATATGTTGTTCGCCGCCCGTCCTCGGACAATTACATCGGGCAGCACTGACATGACAAAATCCACATCTGCCTGCGTAGATCCTGCCCCGAATGAAAAGCGCAACGATGACTGAGCTGTGGTTTCGTTATGTCCCATCGCAAGAAGTACATGACTTGCTTCATGAACTCCTGCACTACATGCCGAACCAGTTGATGCTGAAACATGTGCGTTATCCAAAAGTAGCAACAAAGTGTCACTTTGTGTCCCCGGAAATGTGACGTTAACTATTCCTGGCAATCGCTTGCTTGCTCCCCCATTGATGTAAGCATCGGGGATCGCCTTTTCAAGGGCGTGAATAAAATTGTCACGAAGTGTTTCAACGTCAGCACTTGGGTATGTCTCAGTTGATGCAGCAGCAAAAGCAACAATGCTTGGTGCGTTTAAAGTACCGCTGCGAATTTCTCGCTCTTGGCCACCGCCATGAAGTAAAGCCGGAATTTCATAAGCGCGTCGCAAAATTAAGGCACCAATTCCCAATGGCCCCCCAACTTTGTGTGCACTTATTGTCAATGCGGTGACACCAAGCTCTTTGTATGACAGCGGAACCTTCTTGAAACTTTGCACCGCATCGGTGTGAACCGGAATGTCCCCAGCCATGGCAACTACTGCATTAATCGGTTGAATAACGCCGGTTTCGTTATTGGAATGCATGATCGAAATAACCGCGATTTCATGACCGCGCTGCGCAACAAGTTCTTGTAAAAATTCCAGATTAATCACGCCATGAACATTGACTGGTACAAGAATTACTTCTGCGCCTTCATGGGTTTCGAGCCAATACGCAGGATCCAAAATTGCATGGTGTTCGATTGAAGAAATCACAACAACTTTCTTGCCCTGTGCTTTGCCGTTCCACCACAAACCCTTAAGAGCTATGTTGTTAGCTTCGGTTCCGGATGCGGTAAAAATTACTTCAGATGCAAGAGATCCAACTTGGCGCGCAATAGCTTCGCGCGCATCCTCTAAAGATTTACGGGTAGCGCGTCCATGAGTATGCAGACTTGAGGGATTACCAAGTTCTTGAAGTTGCGAAGAAATGGCCCTAAATGCGGCAGGCGACAATGGTGTCGTTGCAGCATGGTCTACATAGATTGAAGGCACAGGCCTAAGTCTATGACTTGTGGGCTTTAACGCCTTCTGTTGCCTTAGGTAGCACGGCAAACAAGTCCCCCACTACGCCGAAATCTGCGATTTCAAAGAGCGGCGCTTCAGGGTCTTTGTTGATGACAACGATCGTCTTACTGGTCTGCATTCCTGCGCGGTGCTGGATCGCTCCTGAAATTCCACACGCAACATAAAGTTGAGGGCTAACGGTTTTACCTGTTTGTCCCACTTGGTATGAATGTGGGTACCAGCCAGCATCAGTTGCCGCACGTGATGCACCAACTGCAGCTCCTAGTGAATCTGCAAAACCTTCGACCGCAGAGAAATCTCCGTTTGTGCCACGACCACCTGAAACAACGATGTTTGCCTCAGTTAGTTCTGGACGTCCGCCCTGAACTGGAGGTTGTGTTGAAGTAACTGTGGCTTTCTTAGATGAATCTGAAACTTGAAGTGAAAGAGTTTCTACCGCAGGTGTTGCAGCTGCAACATTTGCATCAACTGAATTAGGACGAACCGTAATAATTGGTGTTCCGTGCGAAACCTTTGAGTGAACAGTTGTCGATCCACCGAAAACCAACTGGGTAGCCGTTACATCAGCAGAAACATCTACCGCATCAGTGATGATCCCTGAGCCACTCTTAATCGCAGTACGGGCTGCAACTTCTTTGCCAAAAGCATGAGATGCGATCAACACAGCCGCTGGTGATTGTGCAGCGATAATCTGAGCAAGAACATCTGCAACTGCTGCAACACCGTTGCTTACAAATGCATCGGATTCGACAACAATAATTTTAGACACAGGGCCTTTGTTGATGTCAGCAGCCATTGCTGCACCTTTTCCTGCAGGGGCAAGAACAACCGCGGTTACTTCGCCAATACGCGCACCAGCTGTTGCTAATTCTGCATTGGTCTTTGTGGCTTTTGAACTGATGAAGTCAGCCAAAATCAATACATTGCTCATATCAATTTCTTTTCTGCTAGGAATGAAACCATTTGATCTGCCGCATTATCATCAGTGACTTTGATTCCAGCTGCGCGAGCCGGACGTGGAGAGGAATCTGCAACTAGAGACCAGGCTGAATCAACTGATACTCCAACTGCAGCCAAATCTTTACTATCAATTACCTTCTTCTTGGCCGCCATGATTCCCTTAAATGATGGGTAACGTGGTTCGTTAATCTTTTCAACGACAGAAATTACACATGGGAACTGTGCGTGCATTTCATCAACGCCGGCTTCTGTAACTCGGGTAATTGAAACCTTTTGTGCAGCTGGATCAACTTCGACCTTGGAAGCAAAAGTTAACTGCGCAGCGTTTAGTCGTTCGGCAAGCATTGCCGGAACAACGCTCATACGTGCATCAGTTGATTCTGTTCCGCAAAGAACCAGATCAAATCCACCTTTTTCAATCACTGCAGCAAGGACGGCAGACGTTGCGAGCGCATCCGCACCTGCAAGTTTTGGATCGGTAATCAAAATTGCATCATTTGCACCCATTGAAAGTGCTTTACGAACCGCCTCAGTTGCGCGTTCTGGTCCCATAGAAATGACAGTGACAGTGTTTGGGCCACCTTCTTCATTTCCGCCATGTGCCTCTGCAATGCGCAGCGCTTCCTCAACGGCGTATTCATCAAGATCATTAAGAACAGCATCTACATTTTCGCGGTCGAGAATTCCATTGACCATCTTCTTCTCAGCCCATGAATCTGGGACCTGCTTTACGCAAACGGCGATTTTCATACCCAAAGGTTACTGGTGAGTAACCATTATTTCCACACGGAGCCGAGATTTAACGCATGGTTCGCCAACTTGTAACCTCAACTTCTACTTTAAGTCTGAGAGCTACCTCAATCTGCTCTCATGAAGCGCGCTCTGAGGGTTGTTGTGGTGACCGAGTCATTTCTGCCTCAGGTCAACGGGGTCACCAACTCAGTGTTGCGGGTTCTTGAACACCTAAGGGCTGAAGGACATCAAGCTCTTGTGATCGCGCCTGAAAGTGCTGGCGGAATTACTGAGTACGCAGGGTTTCGTGTAAAGCGTGTCCCTAGTGTCGAAATGATGGGTTTGCTACCGCTTGGATTTCCACAAAAAGCAATTGAGCCACTAATCGATGGATTCAATCCCGATGTGGTCCACCTGGCATCACCATTTTTCCTTGGTAATTATGCATCAAGGGTTGCCGAACGATTAGGTGTTCCAACTCTTTCTGTTTATCAAACTGACATCGCCGGATTTGCACGTCACTACGGATTAACGATTGCACATGACTCATTAAAGAAGTGGGTTGCAAGGATCCATAAGCGCACGACACGGACTTTGGCACCTTCACAGTGGTCCTGTGAAGATTTAAGAACTACTGGTGTGTCAAATGTTCACTTGTGGCCGCGCGGAGTTGATTCGGAAAAGTTCAATCCACAAAAACGCGATATCAATTTAAGGTGTGAGCTTCTGGGAAATCGGCCAGATCGCAAACTTGTTGGGTATGTCGGTCGCTTAGCCAATGAAAAAAGAATTGATGATTTAGCAACTCTGGATGCGCGAGATGATATTCAGCTAGTAATCGTTGGAGATGGACCCGCAAGATCGCGTCTTGAAAGAGTCCTAAAGAACGCCAAATTTGTCGGTTACCAAAGTGGTGAAGATCTTGCCCGTCACTACGCTTCGCTAGATATCTTCATTCACACTGGAAAACATGAAACTTTCTGTCAAAGTGTTCAAGAAGCTCTTGCAAGTGGCGTACCTGTTATTGCTCCAAATTCTGGTGGCCCGACTGATCTTGTAAAGCACGGCTGGACTGGTTATTTAATTGATACCGAAAACTCATACAGTCTCAATCACGCAGTAAACAAGATCATTCAGCTGGCTGAACCTGCGCTTATGGGGGCTCGAGCTCGCGAATCAGTCATCGAACGTACATGGCAATCGGTCAATGCGCAGTTGATTTCTCATTACCAAGAGCTAGTCGCCCTCAAGAGCCAAGAGGCGGGAGTAAAGGTCGCATGAAGATTGTTCACGTCGCTAACTTCTACGGACCAAAGTCCGGCGGAATACGCACGACTTTGCATGAACTTGGCAAGGGTTACCAAGCACGCGGCCATGAATTTACATACATAGTGCCAGGCAATGGATTCTTTTGTGAAGAATCTGTTTATGGCAAGAAAATTACTGTGCCATCGATCGTTCTACCTTTTAGCGGTGGATACCGAATCATTCGTAACAATAAGGATGTTAAGAAACTTCTGATCACGCTCAAGCCAGATGCACTTGAAATATCAGACCGTTTTACCTTGTCTGGTGTTGGGCTTTGGGCAAAGAAGCGAAACATTCATACCGTTGTATTTAGTCATGAAACCCTAACTGGACTCACAAAATCAATTTTTCGATTTAGCTTCAAAAAGTTTGTCAATTGGCATAACGCGCGTTTGGCTTCTAGGTTTAATCAAGTCATCGCAACAACAGCATTTGCTTCTAAAGAATTTGAAGAGATCCACACCGATAATTTAGTGAACATCCCGCTAGGTGTTGATCTGGAAACTTTTTCTCCAAAATTGCGAAATGAGCAACTGCGTCGCGAGCTTCTGAAGGAGCAAGAAGTTTTGATTATCCACCTTGGTCGAATGTCACCAGAAAAGAATCCTCAAAACTCAATCTTGGCTCTCATTGAACTTCGCAAGCGTGGTGTTAATGCACGACTTGTCTATGTTGGCATGGGCCCGATGTTTGCAAAATTAAAACAACTGGCGGCCGATCACCCAGTCACATTTTTAGGGTACATCGTAGATCGCAATAAGTTGGCCGAAATAATGGCAAGTGCTGATGTCTCGGTCGCACCGGGTCCAATTGAGACCTTCTGTTTAGCTGCCCTAGAGTCTTTAGCTTCTGGAACTCCGGTAGTTGCATCAGCAACCAGCGCAGTTGGGGAATTTCTCATGCTGGATGCAAAGTTGCCTGTTGGAGCTGTTGCCGAAAACAAGCCAGAAGCATTTGCTGATGCCATCCAAAGAGTGCTGCTGCTAAAGGATGCCAATCCGGACTTTAGCCAAAATTGCCACCATCAGGCAGAGAATTTTCCTTGGAGCTCTACCTTAATGATGATGCTTCGACTACATGGCGCAGGTCATGAAGTCACCGCGCTTCGTAGAAATCTTCGGGCGGCTTAAATGGAGC
>Ga0315905_10003353_pt1 | contig 16556 bp, 16 predicted proteins | sample LakEriMetagenome_5_FD_203522 | JGI IMG/M metagenome (GOLD analysis project Ga0315905, IMG submission 203522) | Freshwater fungal communities from buoy surface, Lake Erie, Ohio, United States - Buoy 4 MA121 | ecosystem: Environmental > Aquatic > Freshwater > Lake | place: USA: Lake Erie, Ohio... | reverse complement strand
AGCCGGGAGGCTGCTTCTGCGAAAACCCTTTGCGTCGCGGGTTACAATGGCGGTTACTTTCTTGTGATGGATGGCTGCCTGGATCTGAACCGCGTCTTCCAAATCACCTGAGCGAATGCGCAACGCTATTTGGATGACTTCAGAGGTGACATCAACTGTCTCACACACGCCTTCCAAGTTCCGCAACGAGCTCAATACGACTTCCGGTCTGTTATCCTTTCGCAGCACATAAAATAGGGTGGTGTAACTGAGCGATGAGATGTACAACTTCACGCGACCCTTGGCAGCGTGTTGGAATAGCTGCGCAGCTTCTTCAGCAAATGGCTTTCGGTTGGCCAATACATCGAGCGCTACGTTCGTATCTATCATCAGGTGTTTCATGATGAGTACTTTTTGAGAATGGCCTCCTGTAAGTCCTTTTTATAATCGAAGTCCTTGCTGAGTTTTACCGAACCCAACAAGCGCTTTACCTCCGGGGCGAGTGCCTCCTTCTTTTCCGATTCACGGTCGAGCGAACGAAGGTAATTCTCGACAATCGCCGACAAACTCTTCCCGTTCCGTTTGGCATAGGCCTTCGCAGAGTCTATCACTTCCTGATTCAAGGTGAGGGTTAGCTTGGTAATCATTACACGTGTTTTTAGAGAAGTAAAAATACGTGTGATTTCAAAAGCGAGATGTCGGCGTATTGAAAAAATGGTCCACATAACGGGATTTTTAGACTGCAAACGTGAGGTGTTTTTTCATTTATGCTTATTCTTATCGGGAATAGGTTATTGGAATAGTATGTTTTTTAACCGCAGATGCACAGAGAAAAAATCAAGAGAATTATTCTTTGCCGTCCTTTGCGACTTTGCGGTTGAAAATTTTAAACACAAAGGGCACAGAGAGCACAGAGAGAAAGACAATAGTCTTAAGCAATCCACAATTACCCACAATCCAACCCCCCTTACCCCATCGCAATCGCCGCACAATTGTTTAACGTCGGAGTACCTACTCCTCCGAAGCTACGTGTCCATTGTCCAGCCGCGCCTCAAGCGTGCCGCCCAACCTCCATTGAAAAAATTGCACTTACTCCTATTTTGGGACGGACGCGCCGCTGTGCGTCCCTGCAAACCAATAGTCTGTATAAGGTTTCTTGTTAGTACATTCGCGGCCTAAAATCTCGAACAATGCATTTCGAATTATCAGAAGAGCACAAAGCAGTGCAACAGGCGGCACGCGAATTTGCGCAAAACGTCTTGAAAGCGGGCGTAATTGACCGCGATGAACACCAGAAATTTCCGGCAGAAGAAGTGAAACAACTCGGTGAGTTGGGTTTCATGGGTATGATGGTAAGTCCTGAATACGGCGGAAGCGGTATGGACACGCTGAGCTACGTGCTCGCAATGGAGGAAATCTCTAAGATTGATGCATCAACCTCGGTGTGCATGAGCGTAAACAATTCACTCGTAACCTGGGGATTGGAGGCTTTCGGTTCGGAAGAACAAAAGCAGAAATACCTGGTGCCATTGGCCAAGGGAGAAAAGATAGGTGCATTTTGTTTGTCGGAGCCGGAAGCGGGCAGCGATGCTACTTCCCAGCGCACCACGGCTATTGACATGGGCGATCATTACTTGCTCAACGGCACGAAGAACTGGATTACCAACGGCAGCAGTGCGAGCACCTATTTGGTGATGGCGCAAACCGATGCCGCCAAAGGTCATAAAGGAATTAACTGCTTGATTGTGGAGCGCGGCATGCCAGGCTTCATCATCGGAGCAAAGGAAAATAAGTTGGGTATTCGCGGAAGCGACACACACACGTTGATGTTCCAGGACGTGAAAGTGCCCAAGGAAAATCGCATCGGTGAAGATGGATTCGGTTTCAAGTTCGCGATGAAGACGCTCAGCGGAGGCCGCATCGGTATTGCTGCCCAAGCCTTGGGTATTGCAGCCGGAGCGTTTGAATTGTCTCTTGCGTATTCGAAAGAGCGCAAAGCATTCGGAAAGGAAATTTCACAGCACCAGGCCATTGCATTCAAGTTGGCTGATATGGCTACCGAAATTGAAGCCGCTCGTTTGTTGGTCTACAAAGCTGCATGGTTGAAGGATCAGCACCAGAATTACGATCAGGCAAGCGCTATCGCGAAATTGTATGCATCACACGTTGCGATGAAGCACACCGTTGAGGCCGTTCAAATTCACGGTGGATACGGTTATGTGAAAGAATACCACGTCGAGCGTTTAATGCGCGACGCGAAAATCACTCAGATATACGAGGGCACCAGCGAAGTTCAGAAGATTGTGATTTCGCGCGGAGTACTATCCTAAGGAAGTGCGAAGTGTGAAGTGCGAGGTTGGGACGCACTGCAGTGCGTCCAACCCAACTGAAAAGCCTGTCTAACGGGCTTTTTCGCTTTCGTGAGTAAAAATCCTGTTGAATACTTGGTACAAGCGAATGCAGTGTATACTTTTGCCGCGCAATTTTGAGGAAAAACCCTGCATGAATAACCAGCCAAAGCCCTATACGACAAAGCTTTTCGGAGTTTTTACAGCTATACTCATTGCTGTTTTTTCAATGGTATTTGCTCCGGCTCAAGCTTCAGGTGGTGGAGAGAAGGAAAAATTCAACGCGGGTGAAATGATTGTGCATCACATTTCAGATGCTCACTCGATTCATTTCTTTGGTCATGTTTCGTTGCCTTTACCCTGTATCGTTAAAACCGACAAGGGCTTCGATTTTTTTATGAGTTCTGTGTTCATGGATGAGCATCATGAACCAACTAAATCCTTCACGAGCTCAACTACCGGCAATACATATGTGTTGCACCACGAAAAGATTTATACCGTTGATCCGTCGCAAACGCATGAAGCGCACACAGAGGTGACGCAGGTTGCTCATGATTCATTGCACGCTGCCACGGATAGTCTGCACACCGAAGCTGTTGCTCCCGCAGCCGATGCACATGCAGAAGAAGGTCACGAAGAGTTTCATGGGCATGAGGTGTTAGACTTTTCCATTACCAAGTCCGTATTAGGAATGTTGCTTATGCTTGCCTTGGTGTTGGTGCTTTTTGTTCGTATGGCCAAAGCCTATGAAAAACGCAAAGGACAAGCACCAAAAGGCATGCAAAATTTACTCGAGCCGTTGGTTTTATTCATTAAGGATGAAGTAGCTATTCCTGCTTTGGGTAAGAAACGTGCACAGAAGTTTTTGCCTTTCTTGTTGACGTCCTTTTTCTTCATCTGGGCATGCAATCTCTTGGGTCTGATTCCATTTATGGGTGGTTTTAATATAACAGGAACGTTGAGCATCACCTTGGTGCTGGCGGGTTTGGTATTCATCATTACTTCTATAAACGGAAACGCACACTACTGGGGACACATCGTATGGCCTCCCGGTGTGCCTTTGGCTATCAAGTTCATTTTGGTGCCAATTGAAATTCTCAGCGTATTTATCAAGCCTGCTGTATTGATGATTCGTTTGACGGCCAACATCAATGCCGGTCACATTATCATTCTGGCGTTCACCTCGCTCATTTTTATCTTCGGAGAAAAGGGAGCAGCGGCTGGATATGGTGTAGGTATTTTTTCTACTGCCTTCATGATTTTCATGTTTTTCATCGAACTTTTGGTAGCATTTCTTCAAGCATATGTATTCACGCTGTTGGCAGCGCTGTATTTCGGCGACGCCACGCAAGAGCATCATCATGAAGAAGCACATCATTAATTAGCAAACACAAACACAAACAAATAAAAATGGAATTCTTGACAGTTCTTTTGGAAGCGTCCGCTGCGGCAGGTTATGCCGGAATCGGTGCAGGTCTTGCAGCAATCGGTGCAGGTATCGGTGTGGGTCTTATTGGTAGCCATGCATTGGATGCTATGGCCCGTCAGCCAGAAAGCGCCGGTGACTTGCGTGCCAACATGATCGTAGCTGCGGCTCTTGTAGAGGGTGTTGCTCTCTTCGCCGTGATCGTGTGCCTGCTCGTTGTATTCGGTTAATAAGCGCAAGCAGGCCACGCTTTTTGGTCCTGCGCAATCCAAAAAAGGTTTAAAAACATGGACGGATTATTAAGCGTTTCGTACGGAACGGTGTTTTGGGCTACAGTGGCCTTCCTGGTTGTTGCCTTCTTATTGAAGAAGATGGCTTGGGGTCCTATTCTGAAGTCGCTCGAAGAGCGCTCGCAAGGCATTGAGAATGCCTTGAACGAGGCTGAACGTGCACGTCAGGAAATGTCGAAGCTCCAAGCCGGCAACGAACAGCTTCTGCGAGAAGCACGTGATGAGCGCGATCGTATTCTTGTTGAGGCCAAGGCACTCAAAGACAGCATTGTCTCTGAGGCGCGCACCAAGGCATCGGAAGAATCGACTCGTATTATCGCAGCTGCTCGCCAGGAGATCGATAATCAGAAAAAAGCTGCTATCACTGAATTGAAGAATCAGGTGGCAACCCTCAGCGTAGATATCGCCGAGAAGTTGACGCGTGAAAAGCTTTCAGACAGTGAAAAGCAGAAAGCATTAAATGAATCACTGATCGCAGAAATCCGATCAAACTAATCATGAGTGGAATCCGCATAGCGTCGCGTTACGCCAAATCACTGCTCGACCTTTGTATCGAAAAGGGCCAGTTGGATGCTGCCAAGACCGATATGGTCATGTTGCAAGGCATCATGGACGAAAGTCGTGATTTGCGCTTGATGCTTTCAAGTCCGGTAGTGAAGGCCGACAAGAAGGTCGATATTCTGCAGAAGATGTTCGACGGTAAAGTGAGTGCCATCACCATGGGCTTCATCACGTTGCTTACCCGCAAGGGACGCGAGGGTTATTTGCCCGAAATTGTGACCAGCTTCCTCAACCAACTGCGCAAGCACCAAGGCATCACGGTAGCAGAAGTAACTTCTGCTGTGGCACTCGATGCAGGCTCGCGTTCACACTTGCTGGAGGCTGCTGTAAAGCTCGCCGGCGGACAAGTGGAGTTGGTAGAAAAAGTGGATGCTTCCCTGATTGGAGGATTCGTATTGAAAGTGGGAGACAAGCAAATCGATTCGGCAATTGCCAATCGCATTAAGGCGCTCAAGCGCGAATTTGCTGAGAACCCTTATATAGCAGAGATTTAAGATTCCACTCATCGAGGTGGAATAAACTTTTAGTTTAAAACAACAACAACATGGCAGAAGTAAAACCTGCAGAAATATCCAACATACTGCGCGAGCAGCTTGCGGGATTCAAATCTGAAGCTGAGCTTCAGGAAGTAGGTACCATCCTCCAGGTGGGTGACGGTATCGCTCGTATTTACGGACTTTCCAATGTACAGTCGGGTGAGCTCATCGAGTTCGAAAACGGTGTGCGTGGTATCGTATTGAACCTCGAAGAGGACAACGTAGGGGCTGTATTGCTCGGCCCAAGCGGCGATTTGAAAGAAGGTTCCGTAGCGAAGCGTACGGGTCGTATCGCATCGATCAAGGCAGGCGAAGGCTTGTTGGGTCGTGTGTTGAATACACTCGGAGAGCCGATCGACGGTAAAGGCCCAATTCCGGGCGAGTTGTTTGAGATGCCGCTCGAGCGTAAAGCTCCCGGTGTTATCTACCGTCAGCCTGTAAAGGAGCCGTTGCAAACCGGTATTCGCGCTATCGACGCGATGATTCCAATTGGTCGTGGTCAGCGCGAGTTGATCATCGGCGACCGTCAGACCGGTAAGACCACTGTTGCCATTGACACGATTATCAACCAAAAAGAGTTTTACGATAAGGGTCAACCTGTATTCTGTATCTACGTCGCTATCGGCCAGAAAGGTTCGACGGTAGCTGCTACAGTGAAAACCCTCGAAGAAAACGGTGCGATGCCATACACCGTTGTAGTTGCTGCAACTGCATCGGATCCGGCACCACTTCAATTCTACGCCCCGTTTGCCGGTTGTGCCATCGGAGAGTATTTCCGCGACACCGGTCGTCCTGCACTCATCGTGTATGATGACTTGTCGAAGCAAGCGGTTGCATACCGCGAAGTCTCGCTTCTGCTGCGCCGTCCACCCGGACGCGAAGCATACCCTGGTGACGTGTTCTACCTCCATAGCCGCCTGCTAGAGCGTGCAGCGAAGGTGAATGAAACCCAAAGTGTTGCTGCTAGCATGAACGACTTGCCTGAATCCTTGAAGGGCAAAGTGAAAGGTGGCGGATCGTTGACGGCTCTGCCAATCATCGAAACACAAGCGGGTGACGTATCTGCATATATCCCAACCAACGTAATCTCTATTACTGACGGACAGATCTTCTTGGAAACAAACCTCTTCAACAGTGGTGTGCGTCCTGCGATCAACGTAGGTATCAGCGTAAGCCGCGTAGGTGGTTCGGCTCAAATCAAGTCGATGAAAAAAGTAGCCGGTACGTTGAAGCTTGACCAAGCTCAGTTCCGTGAATTGGAGGCATTCTCTAAATTCGGTAGCGACCTCGACGAAACGACCCGATTCGTATTGGACAAAGGACGACGCAACGTTGAAATCCTGAAGCAAGGACAAAACCAGCCGATGTCAGTAGATAAGCAGGTAGCCATTTTGTACTGCGGTATGAAAGGTTTGCTTTCGAAAGTGCCGGTAGAGAACGTGAAGAAGTTTGAAGAAGATTACCTCGCGTACCTCGAGAAGAATCACAAGGACGTTTTGAACGCACTTGGCGCAGGTCAAATCGACGACAACCTGACCGGTACACTCGAGAAGGTTGCCAAGGAATTGACAGCACGTTACAACTAAGAATCAGCATACCGTTTCGGAATAGACAACGATGGCGAATCTCAAAGAAATACGTTTACGCATCACCTCGGTGAACAGCACGATGCAGATTACCTCTGCCATGAAAATGGTGAGTGCTGCGAAGTTGAAGCGTGCGCAAGATGCAATTACACGCATGCGTCCGTATGCCGAAAAAATGCAGGAGATTTTGAGCAATGTAAGCTCAAGCCTCGATGCGTCGGAAGGTATCTACAGCCAGCAGCGTGATGTAAAGAACGTATTGGTGGTAGCTATTACTTCGAATCGCGGTCTGTGCGGAGGTTTCAACAACAACGTGATCAAGGAAATTCGCAATCAGATGAAGGCGGATTTCGGAAATGCAAACGTGAAGATTCTTTCACTCGGTAAGAAAGCGTTTGATGTGTACAAGAAAACATCGCATCACAGCACAGAAGGTTTGGGTGAGTCGCCCTACAGCGTTTTCGATAAACTGACATTCAGCAATAGTTCTGCAATTGCCGATGTTATCATGAAGCAGTTTGTGGCCGGCAAATACGACAAGGTAGTGTTGGTGTACAACAAGTTCAAGAACGCAGCTTCACAGCTAATCGTTACCGAACAATTCTTGCCTGTAGTGCCTACACAAGTTGCGGGTAAGTCATCGCAGACCGACTACATCTTCGAACCACAGAAGGAACAGATTATTGATGAGTTGATTCCCCGTACCTTGAAGGTTCAGTTGTTCAAAGCATTGCTCGATTCAGTAGCTTCAGAACACGGAGCTCGTATGACAGCGATGCACAAGGCAACCGACAATGCAGGCGCGCTTGTGAAGGAATTGAAATTGAATTACAACAAGGCCCGTCAGGCTGCAATTACCGGAGAGATCTTGGAAATTGTTGCAGGGGCGGAGTCGTTGAAGGGATAAAATTCAGACCCGGAAATTTTGGGCCGCTATAACCAGCGGCCCTTTTTATTTTTGAATAGCGCAAAGCACTTTCCAATCGTTCTATTGTTTCTTTGTTCAGATGGAAATAACAAAAAGACATATAGCATTGCTCGGCAGCACCGGCAGTATTGGTACGCAAGCTCTCGATGTAATAGCAGCTAATCCTGAACGATTTGTAGTAGAAGTATTGACCGCACAAAGCAATGCGAACCTACTCATTGAACAAGCCCTGCGTTTCAAACCGAACTGTGTCGTAATCGGTGATGAATCGAAATATAATCAAGTAAAGGAAGCGTTGTGGTCGGCTGATATCAAAGTCTACGCAGGCAAAGAAGCGTTGGCTCAGGTAGTAGAATCGGAGTCAATCGATATTGTATTGACTGCGCTCGTGGGCTTCGCAGGATTGGAACCTACCATCCGTGCTATTAAAGCGGGTAAGCATATTGCGCTGGCCAATAAAGAAACATTGGTGGTAGCTGGCGAAATGGTAACTTCTCTTGCGAAGGAACACGCGGTGAATATTTATCCTGTCGACAGTGAACACTCGGCCATTTTCCAATGTATGGCCGGCGAGTGGCACAACCCCATAGAGAAAATTTATCTCACTGCATCAGGTGGTCCATTTAGAGGAAAATCGGCTGAAGAACTTGCAACTGTGACCAAGGCTCAAGCATTGAAACATCCGAATTGGTCGATGGGGTCCAAGATCACAATCGACTCGGCAACGATGATGAATAAAGGGCTAGAGGTAATCGAGGCTAGGTGGTTGTTTCATTTGAAACCAGAGCAGATTGATGTGATTGTGCATCCGCAAAGCATCATTCACAGCATTGTCCAATTCACAGATGGCAGCATGAAGGCCCAAATGGGCCTACCCGATATGAAGCTGCCTATTCAATATGCTATTGCTTATCCAGAGCGCATCCATGCCGATTTCCCGCGTTTCGATTTTCTAAAGTATCCGAGTCTCACATTCGAAACGGTAAACACCGATGTATTTAGATGCTTAAAATTGGCTTTTGAAGCCAACGAGGCGGGTGGCATTATTCCATGCGCTTTGAACGCCGCTAATGAAATTGCAGTTGATGCTTTCTTGAATGATAAAATTAGCTTTCATGAAATTCCAACGTTGATTGAATCAAGTATAACTTCAGTAAGCAATATTCACAATCCTAGCTTGGATGATTATTTTCGAGTCGATGAAATGGTCCGAGAAATTGCATCAGGGAAATTGTCAAATTCTTAAGCTTTCACTGGGTTCAAGGCTGATAATCGTATTTGCCGCTCTCCTTTTCGGGAGAAATGGCTTTTGTCAGTTAAACCTCAACTCAACTGAAGTTGACGAGATAATTGGTCGTTCGGCAAAGTTTATAGTGGAGCTTCAGTCTAACGAGAATTCTGAAGGGGGCGCTTACAAAGGTGAATGGCCCGCCTACATGCAGATGAGGAAAGCGTTCGTGCTTTTGGGAACTCGCTCGTTGTATTATGATTCCAATGCGTTTACAACTTTAGCCATACACAATTCCCTTGCGGAAAGCGTGTTGACTGATAGTACGCTGAATTATTTGAAGCCGGCTTTGAATAGCGCGTATGAGTGCGCGCAAGCCTTCCAGAGTGAGGGACAATATAATTTCTGGCGATTGTTGGAGCCGAATAGGCCTGATCTTTTAGGGGACAGCGCAAGGGTACGCAGACCTTCTCATTTCAAACTAGGAAGTGGCTTCATCAACAATGCCGCGAACGTTGTGAATGATGCCGATGATACTTCTGCGGGAGAGCTCGCAGAGTTTTATCAATTCAAAATGGGCCTCATCGAGAGTAACCCCAAATCACGCAATACTTACAACCAAGTATATCTCAACTATACTGACACGAACAGATGCAATTTGCATTGGTTCAATTTTATCAAGGACGGAAATCGTCATTATGGCGCCTATCTAACCTGGCTCGGCCAAGAAAAGTGTATTGGTAAAAGGTTTTACCTTCCAAGAATACTCGCCAACAACTTCATCTTCTTCCTGCCGAAAAGTATTTGCTATCCTGAGCCTGGCAAGCCCTACATTCCATATGGTGCTAATGATTTGGATGCCGTAGTGAACTGCAATGTTTTATTGGCGCGCTCTATCAAAATTGCAGATGAAGGGATGAGTCGATCGGATAGCTGCGCCGTGGCATACATTACACAAAAGATAAAACGTAAAAAATGGAGTACTGCGGGTATCTATTATCCTAATCGCTACGCTATACATTACTTCGTATCCAGGGCATATAGGTCGGGAATTAAGGATCTGGGAGAAGCAAGAAATCGTTGTTTGAGTCATTTAGTGAAGACCCAAAATTCGAATGGTTCTTACACAGGACGAAATAGGGTAAATCAAGGTGACCCTGTTCAAAATACAGTCTATGCGGCTTTGGCTTTGCTGAACATGGCAGACCCCGCATCACAAGAGCATAAAGCAGCTCTTGATCAAGCAATGAGGTATTTACTGCTCAGCGTGAATACCGATTCACAGAGCAGGTCTTATTGGAATGCCGGGGTTTATTTCAGTGGAGGAACCGTAGTGCGCAACAATCTGTTTTTCCAATCGGAATCGTTGACCACTGCGTTGGTTCTGGAGGCGTTAGTAAAATACCGCGCAAAATACATGTAGGGAGAAAACACTACTCCTGAACATTAGCGGAGGGAGCCGTATGGCGAATAACCTTAATAATTGTACCACCGCTTCCAACAATAAACCCGGCATCTGAAGTAATAAAAGTCAATTCGTATAAATTGAATTCGAGGTTAAGGGGTAATTTGAAGATTTCAGTTTGCGATTCATTACGTGAAATTAAAATGCCTTTGCTGGCAGTAAGGTACTCAGCCCCATCATGCTCTGTTCTGCTCCAGATAATGCCCGTGTCATTGAAAAGAGAAAGATCTTCATTTGCTTTTAGCCGTCCGTTTCCCCAAGGTTCGCCACCCATTGCAATAATATCATTCTCGCTAATCTGTAAATCCTGGTAAATGCCTCTACGCAGATTTTTATCTTTCTTCCATGTCACTCCGTCTGAACTTTTATAGATCAATGTTCTGTTGGGAGAATACATGAGCGCATATAAAAGGTTGGTCCTTTGGTCATATTCAACTGTCCAAACCATTTGAAATGGATTACTATACACCTCCTTCCAAGTGAGGCCTCCATCAGAAGAGTGGAGGATAAAGCCATGTGGTATACGTTTTTTTGAATGTGCTATTGCTGACACTCCTCCACAAATAAAGATTGAGTTGGGATTGCAAATTTCGATATGGTAGAAGCAGCTCTTTTCATACCCCTCTACCCTGCGCTGTGACCAGCTATCGTTAGCTGAATCATAGATGTATACAGACCCTAAATCCCCGCACCCCATTGCAATGCCATGTGCAGAATCTAGTTTATAAACATCGAGACCCCCGGTATTGCAGGCAACGTTTTTTACTTCATAATCAGAATTAATCGTTTTGAAAATGCCGTATTTACCCGCTATCCAATACTCATTTTCATTTTTGGGCTGAATATCATAGAAGGATGAGTCACTATAATCAGTGCCCTGGCGAAGAATTTCAAACGTTAGCCCTTGTCCAGCGATTGCCCCGGAAATGAACAATAGCAGCCAGCTTAGTGCAATACGAAATGGATGCAGGCGATAGGGCACGTGATTAGGATATTGAATTTCTGAGGCTTGCAAAGATATTGATAATAGTATCGAAAAGTTTTCAATTTTGGTTTTGTACGTGCGTTCGTTATATTTGTTTTACTTTAAATCATAATCATCACATTCATTAAAACTTATTTCTATGAAATTTTCTAAATTTTACCTTTTACTGGCATTTGTTGCCGCATTGACTTCTTGCAGTGTTGAAAAGCGTCAGCACACGGGTGGATACCACGTAGAATGGTATTCTTGGAACAACAACGCCAAGAAGCAAGTTGATTCTGAGGCGGCCGAGAAGCCTGCTACCGTTGCTGCGGTTGAGCAGAACGTAGCTGTAGCTTCACAAGAAATTACCCCTTCAAACGCAGTTGCAGAAGTTGCTGTGGTTGAGGCAGCTCCAGTAGCTACAATCAATGAAGTTACTGCTAAGGCAGCTGACAAGACAGAAAAAGCTGAGCGTAAGTCAAACAAAGAAAGCGTTAAGAAGATGATCAATTTCGGTTCATCCATTGGCGCAGTAGGCTTAGCTCAAGAAGGAACTAAAGCACAGGGTCTCGGTGTTGCAGGCATGGTTTGCGGTATCGTAGGTCTTGTATTCTGTTGGGTTCCTTTCTTCGGCTTTATCCTCTCTTTGCTCGGTTGTGTAATGGGTGGAGTACAATTGTCTAAAATCAAGAAGAGCCCGGAAAGCTATGGCGGAAAAGGTCAGGCCATTACCGGTTTGGTTCTTGGTGTTGTTGGTTTAGCAATTGGTATTGCTTTAACAATAGCAATCCTTGCTGCTGTTTCTGCAGTTGGTTATTAAAATCAAATAGAATCTTCCAATAAAAAAAGGGCTGCTAATTAGCAGCCCTTTTTTTATAGATAAATTTTATATCGTCATGATGTCTTTATCCTTAACCGCGATCATCTCTTCCACCTTGCGGTTGAACTTGTCGGTGAGGTCTTGCACCTTCGCTTCGCCGGCTTTCGCTTCGTCTTCGGGCAGGCCGTCTTTTTGAGCTGTTTTGATGAAGTCGAGTGCTTCTTTGCGCGCGTTGCGGATACCTACTTTGGCGTGCTCGCCCTCGGCATGCGCTCGTTTGCTTAAGTCTTTGCGGCGCTCTTCGGTGAGCATCGGTACTGAGATGATGATGAGGTCGCCATTGTTCTGCGGATTCAGACCCAAGTTGGCTTCCATGATGGCTTTGCCAATTTCGTTCAGCATGTGCTTTTCCCACGGTTGCACGGTGATGGTGCGTGCATCGGGCGTGTTCACGTTGGCGATGTTTTTCAAAAGGGTGGGTGAACCGTAATAGTCGAGCTTCACTCCGTCGAGCATTGCTGGGGATGCTTTACCGGCGCGGATTTTAGAGAGTTCGTTATCGAGGTGATCCAATGACTTCTGCATTGCATCTGTGGCTTCATCGAGAGCCATTTTCACTTCATCGCTCATATACTGTTTCGCTAATTGTGCTGCTAAAATAATGGAGGTTTAAAAACTCACAAGGGTCCCCACGTGAGTGCCTTCAACGAGTTGCTTTAAGTTGCCCTTTTTGTTCATGTCGAAAACGATGATGGGCAACTTGTTTTCGTTACACAAGGTAAACGCCGTCATGTCCATCACCTTCAAATCCTTTTCAAACACTTCGGTGAAACTCACCTTGTCGTATCGTGTTGCAGTGGGGTCCTTCTCGGGGTCGGCAGTGTAGATACCATCTACACGCGTGCCCTTCAGAATTACATCGCAATCGGTTTCAATAGCACGCAGTGAAGCGGCTGTGTCTGTGGTGAAGAACGGGTTGCCTGTGCCGGAACCGAAGATAACTACACGGCCTTTCTCGAGGTGACGCACCGCGCGGCGTTTGATGAACGGCTCTGCGATGGCTTTCATTTCGATAGCGCTTTGCAGGCGCGTATCGACGCCAATGCTTTCGAGTGCACTTTGCAATGCCATACTATTAATCATTGTGGCGAGCATACCCATGTAGTCGCCCTGGGTGCGCTCCATGCCACCTTGTTCGGCCTGTACACCTCGGAAGATGTTGCCGCCGCCAATGACGATGGCGATTTGAACACCGGAACTCCAGATCTCCTTGATTTCTTCCGCGTATTGCAACAGGCGCTGGTTGTCGATACCGAATTGCTTATCGCCCATGAGCGACTCACCGCTCAGTTTTAACAGAATACGTTTGTACTTCATTTGGGGGGCAAGTTAGTAAGGAAAGGACGAGAGACAATGGACGAGTATCAGGACCTAGCGACTGTTTGAAAGGCTCTCCAACCGTTGAACGAAAGTCATTGGTCACACACCATAAAACCAACGTATCACTTCCCTGTAATCTTGCCAACCGCCGTACCTTTACCTCATGAATGCGCGTCACGTAATCCTACTTACAGTTCTTTTCTTCCTGAGTGAAATTCTGCAGGCGCAGCAACGCATGAATGGAGAAGCCATCGTGCAGCTTAAAAGCGGCAGCGAAATAGCCACATTCGTTTCTGACATGAACACCCAACTAGGTCTCACATCAGATGTAAAGACCTCGCGCTGCATCTACCCGCGCATGAATCTATGGCTGGTTGAGTTCAACGAAGAGAATATTCCTATGCGCGATTTTCTCTATCATGCCAAGAAGAATTCGGCCGTCGCACAGGCGCAAGTGAATCACATTGTTGAGCAACGCCTGGTACCTGACGATCCGTTTTTCGAACAACAATGGCACCACCAGCAAGCCAACGATCACGACATAGACAGTGAATTGGCGTGGGACATAACCACGGGTGGAACAACACCTTCTGGCGATGAGATCGTGGTTTGTGTAGTGGAGTTAGGAGGTGGCAAATGGAATACCGCTGACATTCTTGAGAACCACTGGGTGAACGTGCACGAAATACCGCTCAACAACATCGATGACGATAACAACGGCTACATCGACGACTATGATGGATGGAATATCGTGAGCGAAAGCGATGTAATTGACAACGATAGTCATGGTACCCGTGTGTGCAGTATGATTGGCTCAACAGGCAATAATGGAACTGGTGTTGTAGGTGTTAACTGGGATGTAAAAATGATGATGGTGCAAATAGGAAGTTCCACCGAAGCCGCTGCTATTAGCGGCTACGTTTATCCGCTCGAAATGCGCCGTCTGTATAACGAAACGAACGGCGCACAAGGCGCATATGTTGTCGCTACCAACAGCTCCTGGGGAACCGATAACGGGCAACCTGCCGATGCTCCCATTTGGTGCGCTATGTACGACTCACTCGGTGTGCACGGAGTGCTGAGTTGCGGTTCTACCACCAACAACAACTCAAATGTTGATCTTTTTGGTGATCTACCTACTGCTTGCCCCAGCGACTACCTCATTTCGGTTGGCCGCACCAACAGCATGGACGTCCGCGCCTCAGGTGGTTACGGCCTTACTACCATCGATCTGGCCGCACCGGGCGATGCGGTTTATCTTGCCAACAACACCACTTATACCAACACCACCGGCACCTCTTTTTCGAGTCCTTGTGTGGCGGGTGCAATTGCACTCTTGTATAGCGCACCGTGCACAGCATTCGACGATAATACAAGTTTAAATCCGGCACAAGCAGCAGCGCTCATGAAAGACTTCATTCTAAACGGCGTAGATACTACTATACAGCTGCTCGGCGAAACTGTGAGTGGTGGTAGACTGAATGTGAACAACAGCCTGCAGTTACTCATCAACTCGTGCGACAATGGACAATGCATGGCTCCGTATGGCTTGGAAGTGAACCAGTCACCCGGCACATTGAACTACACCATCAACTGGAATGACTTGATCGCTGCAGAAGATTACCGTCTTGAATATCGACCTGTCGGAATTACAGCGTGGACATCCATTGAATTGAACAACGGCAACTCAACCATTCTTGAAAATTTATTGGCGTGCACCAACTATGAGGCGAGAGTAGCAGCATATTGCACCGATTCACTCAGTATCTGGTCGCAGATTATCGCATGGGAAACGGATGGGTGCTGCATTCAACCGCAATCAATGCAAGTAATTGCTTCAACTCCCAACTCACTAACGCTGCAGTGGAACGAAGTGCTTGCGGCAAGCGGATACACCATCATTTCAGCCGATGTAAACGGCAATACACAGCAGTGGCTTACTGCGGAAACGGACACGTTCACCATCAGCAATCTTGATGCCTGTTCGAACTATACGGTAAGCATCAGTTCTGCTTGCAACAATCCGGAAGGACCGGCATACGAAATCCCTGCGTTCACGCCAGGCTGTGAAGATTGTGCGTTGATTCCTTATTGCGTTACTACTGCCAACTCCGATGTCGAGTTTATTCAGTATGTGCAGGTAGGGGACATCACTCATACATCGCTTGGCGACAACGGATATGTGCTTGTTTCCGATGTTACGGATACGCTTCATGCCGCTTCTACCTATACTATTGAATGTGTGCCAGGCTATCTCGGAACAACCTACAACGAAAACTTCCGTGTATGGATCGACTACAACATCGATGGTGATTTTGAAGACGAAAACGAACTCGTGTTTGATCCGGAACCAACCACCATTTCTGTGACAGGTTCCTTCACGGTTCCCAATGCTATTACCGAAGGTGTTTCACGCTTACGAGTTTCTATGACCTACACGCCCATCAGCGCGAACAATGAACCTGATCCCTGTGGCAACTTAACCTACGGTGAAATAGAAGACTATTGTATCACACTAAGTAACACAGTTGGTCTTCAAGAAAAATTAGAGTCGGCATTCACAGTTGTTCCCAATCCGGCCAATGATTGGATTCAGATTATCGGGTTGAAACAACAACCAAGCATAGTCACATTGCATGGTATTGACGGAAGAACATACGGTACACTCAATTTAAATGAATGGCCTCGCTTCACCTTACCTGCATTAACCAACGGCACCTACTTCCTGCGAGTGCAATGGGAAAAGGAAACTATGGTATGGCCGCTCGTGATTGTCCATTGACGTGAACTTCCTCTCAGAACATACTTCGCCTATCGTATACACACCACTGCTTCATGAAGTGTGTCTGGAACGTAACATCCGCGTCGACGTAAAGCGTCTTGACCTGCTGCATCCTCTGGTAAATGGGAACAAGTGGTATAAACTAAAATACAATGTGGAGCGTGCGCTAGCTTCCGACCACGGCACACTCGTGACCTTCGGAGGGGCATGGAGCAACCACATTCATGCAACTGCCGCTGCCGGTGCATTGAGCGGTGTGC
>Ga0315905_10003349_pt1 | contig 16563 bp, 30 predicted proteins | sample LakEriMetagenome_5_FD_203522 | JGI IMG/M metagenome (GOLD analysis project Ga0315905, IMG submission 203522) | Freshwater fungal communities from buoy surface, Lake Erie, Ohio, United States - Buoy 4 MA121 | ecosystem: Environmental > Aquatic > Freshwater > Lake | place: USA: Lake Erie, Ohio... | reverse complement strand
TCGACGCCTGCGGGAAGCGCGATGTCGGCGGCAGTGATGTCGGCCGGACCCTTCTTGTCGAGGCGCAGCACGACCGGCTCATCGCTGTCGGAGACGATGACGATGTCCTTCAGGTTGAGGATGATCTCGGTGACGTCCTCGGCGATGCCCTCGATCGTGTCGAACTCGTGGAGAGCTGCGTCGAAACGCACCGTTGTGATGGCCGAACCCGGGATCGACGACAACAGCGTGCGGCGCAGCGAGTTACCAATCGTGTGACCGAAGCCCGGCTCGAGGGGCCCGACCGCGAAACGCTGGCGGTTGTTTTCGGCTTCACCGATCGCTTCGACCGTGGGGCGTTGGATGACGAGCATTCTGCTCTCCTTCAATTCCTGAGGGGATTACTTCGAGTACAACTCGACGATGAGTTGTTCGCGGACGGGGATGTCGATGTGTTCGCGCTGCGGCAGATCGCGCACGGTGACTTCCTTGCCACCGTCACCGGTTTCGAGCCAGCCGACAACCGAACGGTCGAGGACGTCGATGTTGTGCTGAATCACGATCATGTTGCGCGCCTTCGTGCTGAGGCTGATCTTCATGCCCTTCTTCACCGTGAAGGAAGGGATGTTGACGCGCTTGCCGTTGACCAAGACGAGACCGTGGCTCACGAACTGACGTGCCTGCGGGCGAGTGCTCGCCCATCCCGCGCGGTACACGACGTTGTCGAGACGCTGCTCGAGGAGGCGGAGCAAGTTCTCACCGGTCGGACCGGCGAGTCGGTTGGCTTCGTCGTAGGTCTTGCGGAACTGACGCTCGAGGACGCCGTAGATGTACTTCGCCTTCTGCTTTTCCTGCAACTGGGCGAGGTATTCGCTGCCGGCATTGCGACGACGCGTACGACCATGGTGTCCCGGGGGGAACGGACGACGGTCGAGGGCCTTCGTGCCCTTTTCGTTTTCGTAGATGTTGACGTTGAGGCGACGCGAGATGCGCACCTTTGGTCCGGTGTAGCGAGCCATGGCTCAGGCCCTCCGACGCTTGGGCTGGCGGCAACCGTTGTGCGGTACCGGGGTGACGTCTTTGATACCCGACACTTCGATGCCGGTGTTCTGAATCGAGCGAAGTGCCGTGTCACGACCCGAGCCCGGGCCCTTCACGTGAACTTCGGCGCGACGCAGGCCGTGCTCCATCGCGGCGCGCGCGGCCTTTTCGGCTGCGAGCTGCGCGGCGAACGGAGTCGACTTGCGCGAGCCCTTGAATCCGACACCGCCGGACGAGGCCCACGAGATGACATTGCCCTCGAGATCGGTGATCGACACGATGGTGTTGTTGAACGAGCTCTTGATGTGCACGACTCCGACCGAGACGTGCTTGCGCTCGCGCTTGCGCGGACGGCGCCCACCTGCTGCTGGCTTGGCCATTACTTCCTCACTGCCTTCTTCTTGTTGGCGACGGTCTTCTTCGGTCCCTTGCGGGTGCGAGCGTTTGTGTGCGTGCGCTGACCGCGAACGGGCAGTCCCTTGCGGTGACGCACACCTTGATACGAGCCGATCTCGATCTTGCGCTTGATGTCCTGCTGAACGTCACGGCGCAAGTCACCTTCGACCGTGAGGTTCGCATCGACGTAGGCGCGAATGCGGTTGGTTTCCTCTTCGGTGAGGTTGCGCACACGCTGGTTGTGATCGATGCCGAGGTCCTTGCACATCTTCAGTGCAGTGGAACGACCGACGCCATAGATATAGGTGAGTGCGACTTCGAGGCGCTTTTCGCGCGGAATGTCAACACCTGAAATACGAGCCATTGATGTTTCCTTTTGTCGACCCGGGTCAGCCCTGGCGCTGCTTGTGTCGGGGGTTTTCGCAGATGACCATCACGTTGCCGTGGCGACGGATGATCTTGCACTTCTCACAGATTTTCTTCACGCTTGGGCGGACCTTCATGGCCTTCTCACTTCAACTTCACTTGAATCGGTAGGTGATACGACCACGGGTGAGGTCGTAGGGGGTGAGCTCAACTTGAACCTTGTCGCCGGGAAGAATGCGGATGTAGTGCATGCGCATCTTGCCGCTGATGTGCGCGAGCACCTGATGACCGTTCTCCAACTCGACGCGGAACATCGCGTTCGGCAGAGATTCGGTGATGGTGCCCTCGAGCACAATCGCATCTTCCTTTGGCTTGGCCAGAAGAGACTCCTTTTGAATGACGTGTTGACTGTTTGGACTGACGAATTGATTGCTAGTCGGACCGGTACGAAATGACGGCGGTACCTGCCGACAGGGCGTAGGACAGGCTATCGGTGGCCGGCGACAACGCCACAGGGCCCGACCCGACCCCGGGGCCCACCCCCACCCGCCCTAGCGGGAGTCGATGATTGCGGTGATCCGCTCGAACACCTGGTCGGGGCTCCCCATTCCATCGACCGGAAAGAGCCGGTTGGACGCTCCGTAGAACTCGATGAGCGGGGCCGTCTGGGTCTCGTACAGATCGAGACGGCGGTTGATCGACTCGGGGGTGTCGTCATCGCGCTGCACCACGTCGCCGCCGCAGGTGTCGCATGTCCATGGCGACGCCACGACCGGCCCAGCCTGGTAATTGGCGCCACAGTCCCGACAAACACGACGCGCCGAGAGGCGTTCGAGCACCATCTCGCGTGGTACGACGAGGTCGATGACCGCATCGAGCGGGGTTTCACCCGAGATGTCGTCGAGCGACTTCGCCTGCACGACCGTGCGCGGGAATCCGTCGAGGAGGAATCCCCTGCGTCGAGCGTCGGGCTTGCCGAGGCGTTCGCGCACGATCTCGACGATCAATTCATCACTGACGAGGCCCCCGGAACCAATCACCTCCGCCACGCTGCGACCAAGCGACGAGTTCTCGCGCACGGCCGCACGGAGCATGTCGCCCGTCGAGATGTGAGGCACGACATAGTGACGCGACAAACGAACGCACTGCGTTCCCTTGCCCGAACCTTGACGGCCGAGCAGCACGATGCGCGTACCTCTCGTCATGAATGGATCCTTGTCACGGGCACGAACGCCGTGGTTGCCGAAGTGCGGCGAGCCGCTACTTCAGGAATCCCTCGTAGTTGCGCAGCATGAGCTGGCTGTCGATCTGACGCATGAGCTCGAGTGCAACACCGACCGCGATCAAGACGGTTGTTCCGGCGAATGGGAACGACTGAACGTCACCGACCCAGAGGATGATGTACGGCAGGATCGCAATGAATGCGACGAAGAGCGCACCGGGCAGAGTGATGCGGTTGACCGTCTTTGCAAAGAAGCGCTCGGTCTGGGGTCCGGGGCGAATGCCGGGGATGAATCCACCCTGCTTGCGCAACTGATCGGCCTGACGCACGGGGTCGAAAGCGATCGAGTTGTAGAAGTAGGCGAATGCAACGATGAGCAGGAAGAACACGGAGATGTACAGCATGTTCTGGCTGTTGATCAGATAGTCGTTGACAAAGCCGGCGATCGAGCCACGCCAGCCTTCGGCGCTGCCGAGCATGTTCGAGCCGAGGACCGGCAGGAGCAGGATCGACGAAGCGAAGATGATCGGCACCACTCCGGCTTGGTTCACCTTCAACGGGATGTAGGTGCTCTGGCCGCCGTACATGCGTCGGCCGACGACGCGCTTGGCGAACTGCACGGGAATGCGGCGTTGGCCGAGTTCGACACGCACGACTGCGTAGAGAATCGCGATCGACACCGCAACGAGGACACCGAAAACGATGAACTTCTTGCTCTGGAGGATCGAGTAGTAGCTGTACGGCAGACCACTGACCACCGATGCGAAGATCATCATCGACATACCGTTGCCGATTCCGCGCTGGCTGATGAGTTCACCCAGCCACATGAGGAACGCGGTTCCTGCGACGAGTGTCGGAATGACGAGAAGCGCACGCGGCATGAACGGATCGAGAAGCACGACGTCGGGAGCCTGCGCGGCGGCACCGAAGAACGCCGATCCACGACCCTGACCGAAGATGAAGGTGAGGCCGGCGCCCTGAAGAACCGCGATGCCGATCGCTACGTAGCGTGTCCACTGCGTGATCTTGCGCTGACCGACTGCACCTTCTTGTTGCCACTCCTCGAGCTTGGGAATCACGACCGTGAGCACCTGCATGATGATGCTCGCGGTGATGTACGGCATGATGCCGAGCGCGAAGATGGAGAACGAACCGAACGCGCCACCGGAGAAGAGGTTGAGGAAACCAAGGGCTCCCTGCGACTTCGCCGCTTCGCTCAACTGCCGCACGGCCGCACCATCGACGCCGGGTGCGCGCAGCGCGGACCCGAATCGGTAGATGACGACCATTCCGACGGTGAAGAGGATCTTGTTGCGAAGGTCGGCGACCTTGAACAGGTTCTTCATGTTCGACAGCACTGAGGTGCTCCTTTTCGTCGGCGTATCAGGCCGGCACGATTATCGGTTGGTGAACTGGTTGCCCTTGGCGGGCGGGCGCACACCGCGGAAGGTGGGCGGAAGGATCGTGACACTGCCACCCGCAGCCGTGATGGCGGCTTCGGCGGCCTTGGAAACGGCGTGCGCACTGACCTTGACGGGACGAGTGATCTGTCCGCGGGCAAGAACCTTGATTGCTCGCCCCTTGCGGGCAACGCCACGCGCAACGAGGACCTCGGGCGTGATCTCGGTCTCGGAAAGAGCGTTGATCGAGTCGAGGTTGATCGCGCTGTACTCGACGCGGAACGGGTTGTTGAAGCCCTTCAACTTCGGCACGCGCTGCTTCAGCGGCATCTGGCCACCTTCGAAACCACGCGCGACCGTGTTGCGTGCGTACTGACCCTTCGTACCGCGGCCTGCGGTCTTGCCGCCCTTGCCGCCGATACCACGGCCGACGCGCTTGCGGCGCTTGCTGGACCCGGGTGCTGGTGCGAGTTCATCGACGCGCATGGTCAGCTCTCCTTCACTTCGATGAGATGCGGAACGCGTGCGATCATGCCCCGAATTTCGGGACGGTCGGGCAGCGTGTTGGTGTCGCCGATCTTGTTCAGACCGAGCGCACGCAAGGTGCCACGCGATTTCGGCTTGTTGCCGATCTTCGAGCGCACGAGCGTGACGGTGATTGTTTTGTCGGCCATGACTAGTGAGCGCCTCCCGACTTCTTGCGCTCGTTGTACGCGCGCAACATGCCCTTCGGAACGAAATCTTCGGCGGCGAGGCCACGACGCGCCGCAACGACATCGGGGCGCTGCAACGACTGCAGTCCCTGAATGGTTGCGCGGGCAACGTTGATGGCGTTTGCGGAACCCAACGACTTCGCGAGAACGTCGTGGATGCCGGCCTCTTCGAGAATGATGCGAGCCGCACCACCGGCGATGACGCCGGTACCGGGAGTTGCGGGCTTCAGAAGCACGCGACCTGCGCCCACTTCACCGATGACGGGGTGGGTGATGGTCGAACCGGCGAGTGCAACTTCGAACAGGTTCTTCTTGGCTTCTTCCGTGCCCTTCTGAATCGCGAGGGGCACTTCTTTCGCCTTGCCGTAACCGAGACCGACCTTGCCGTTGCCGTCACCGACCACCACGAGAGCAGTGAAGGAGAAACGACGTCCACCCTTCACCACCTTTGCCACGCGGTTGATGGTGATGACACGCGACTCACGCAGGCCGCCGGGCTCACCGGCGAGGGGTGCATTTGCTGTGACGTTGCTCATCAGAACTCCAAACCTGCTTCACGGGCGGCTTCGGCCACCGCTGCGACGCGACCGTGGTAGAGGTATCCACCGCGGTCGTACACGACCTTGCTGACGCCGACAGCCTTGGCGCGCTGCGCCACGATCTGACCGACCTTCGTCGCTGCTGCGACGGTCGAACCGCTACCCGAGCCACGAACGTCGGGCTCGGTGGTCGACGCGGACGCAATGGTGCGGCCGGCGTCGTCGTCGATGAGCTGAACGGTGATGTGCTTGTTGCTGCGATGAACTGCGAGACGCGGACGCGCGGCGGTGCCGACGACCTTCTTGCGGACGCGACGGTGACGACGCAGGCGCGATTCGTGACGCTGTTGTGCGATTGATGCCATGGGTCGCTCTCCTTACTTCTTTCCTGCTTTGCCGGCCTTGCGGATGATGCGCTCATCGAGGTAGCGCACACCTTTGCCCTTGTAGGGCTCGGGCTTGCGGATCGAGCGGATGTTGGCGGCCACCTGGCCGACGGTCTCCTTGTCGATGCCCTTCACGATCACTCGCGTCGGCTGCGGGACCTCGAAGGTGATGCCCTCGGGGGCATCGACCATGACGGGGTGCGAGAAACCGAGGGACAAGCGCAGCTTGTCGGGGCCCTGTGCCTCGGCGCGATAACCGACGCCGACGATGTCGAGTTCCTTGACGAACCCTCCGGTGACACCCTGGACCATGTTGGCCACGAGTGTGCGCGTGAGGCCGTGCAACGAGCGATTCTCACGTTCGTCGTTCGGACGCTCGACCAACAGGTTCGATTCGTCCTTGCGCACCGTGATCTCGCCCGGAATGGGGCGCGACAAGGTGCCCTTCGGACCTTTCACGGTGATGGCGCCGTTGGCGATGGTGACGTCGACTCCGGACGGCAGAGCGATGGGGGATTTTCCGATGCGGGACATGTGTCGTTTCCTCCGGTCACCACACGAAGCAGAGAACTTCGCCGCCGACCTTGCGCTTGCGCGCTTCACGGTCGGTCATGAGTCCCTGACTGGTGGACAGAACTGCGACGCCGAGGCCACCCTGAACGCGGGGGACGGAGCCGGCATTGCGGTACACGCGCAGACCCGGCGTCGACACGCGGGTGAGACCCGAGATCGTGCGATGGCGGTCGGCGGAGTACTTGAGCTTGATCGTGAGCACGTCACCCGGGCCCTTCGTGGACGGAGCGATCGAGAAGTCCTCGATGTAACCCTCGGCCTTGAGGACGGTTGCGAGTGCGCGCTTTTGCTTGGACGACGGCATCTTCACGTCATCGTGCATCGCCGTATTGGCGTTGCGGATGCGGGTGAGCATGTCGGCGATGGGATCGGTCATCATGTTGCTACCTCACCAACTCGCCTTCGTCACGCCCGGCACTTCGCCTTGGTGCACCAGCTCACGCAGGCACAAACGGCAGAGGCCGAACTTCCGGAACACCGCGCGCGCACGGCCGCAACGCTTGCAGCGTGTGTATGCGCGGACCTTGTACTTGGGCTTGGCGTTCGCCTTGTTGATCAAAGATTTCTTTGCCATGTTTCCTGTGCCCTCTTACTTCTTGCCCTTGGCGCCCGAGGCTCCGGGACCACGACGACGGACGACCTTCTTCGGCTTGGCACCTGCGTCCTTGCCGCGCTTGAACGGAAAACCGAACGCATCGAGAAGCGCCTTGCCGGCTTCGTCGGTGGTTGCGGTGGTGACGATGGTGATGTCCATTCCCTGGGGCGAATCGACCTTGTCGTATTCGATCTCGGGGAACATCGTCTGCTCGGAGAGGCCGAATGTGTAGTTGCCACGACCGTCCCACGACCACGCGGGCAGACCGCGGAAGTCGCGGATACGCGGGATTGCGACGGCAACCAAACGATCGAAGAATTCCCACATGCGGTCGCCGCGGAGCGTGACCTTGCAGCCGATTGCCTGGTTTTCACGCAACTTGAACGATGCGATCGAGGTCTTCGACTTCGTGACGATCGGCTTCTGGCCGGTGATCGCCGTGAGGTCGGCAACGGCGCTTTCGAGCAGCGACGGCTGCTGCGTGGCCTTGCCGACACCCATGTTGACGACGATCTTCTCGAGCTTCGGAATCTGCATCACGTTCTGCACGCCGAGTTGGCTGCGCAGTGCTTCGCGGATCTCGGTCTCGTACTTCGTCTTCAGACGTGGTGTTGTGGTGGTGGACATCAGATCTCCTCACCGGTGGTCTTGGCGATGCGCACCTTGGTGCCATCGGCCTTCACCTTGTAACCCACCCGCGTCGGCTTGCCCTTGTGGACGAGCATGACGTTCGATGCATCGACGGGAACTTCCTTGTCGATGATTCCGCCCTGCTGGTTGGCCTGACGCGGCTTGGTGTGGCGCTTGGCGATGTTGACACCACCGATGAGCACCTTGTTTTCCTTGGGAAGCACGGCCTGGATTTCTCCCTGCTCGCCCTTGCTCTTTCCTGCGATCACCACAACGGTGTCGCCCTTACGCAGTTTCATCTAGAGCACCTCCGGCGCGAGCGAGATGATTCGCATGAACTTCTTGTCACGCAATTCGCGGCCAACCGGTCCGAAAATACGGGTGCCGCGGGGCGTGAGATCTTCCTTGATGAGAACGGCGGCGTTTTCGTCGAAGCGGATGTAGCTGCCGTCGGGACGGCGCTTTTCCTTCTTCGTACGAACGACGACGCAACGAACGACTTCGCCCTTCTTGACGCCGGCGCCCGGGATTGCGTCCTTGACCGTGGCGATGAACACGTCACCGATGGATGCATAACGACGGCGCGTGCCGCCGAGCACCTTGATGACGAGAACTTCGCGAGCGCCGCTGTTGTCGGCGACACGGAGACGGGATTCCTGCTGAATCATTTCGCACGCTCCACGACTTCGACGACGCGCCAGCGCTTGTTCTTCGACAGCGGTCGTGTTTCCATGACGCGCACGCGGTCGCCGACCTGAACGTCGTTTGCCTCGTCGTGCGCATAGAGCTTCTTCGTGCGGAGCACGAACTTCGCGTACTTGGGATGGCGAACGCGCTCGACGACGGCGATGACCGCGGTCTTGTCCATCTTGTTGGACACGACCACGCCCTCGCGCACCTTGCGCGCGTTGCGCTCTTCAGTGGTTGCTTCGGTCATTGTTGTCACTTACTCCCCTGCTCCGGCGGCAGCGATTTCGCGCTGACGGATGAGCGTGTTCAGGCGTGCGATGCGACGGCGCACCTTGCGCAGTTCGCTCGTCTTGTCGAGTTGGCCGGTTGCGTGACGGAAGCGGAGGTTCAGCGCCTCTTGCTTCGATGCGCGCAGTTCGGCGACGAGACCCGCGATGTCGAGCTCGGCCAGTTGGTCGGTGTTCTTCGCCATGACTAGATCGCCTCCTCGCGGGTGATGATGCGGGCCTTGATCGGAAGCTTCTGGACCGCACGAGCCAGCGCTTCACGCGCCGTCTGCTCGCTGGGGTACGAAAGCTCGAAAAGAACGCGGCCGGGCTTCACGACGGCGACCCAGAATTCGGGGTTGCCCTTGCCCGAACCCATGCGGGTCTCGGCGGGCTTCTTCGTGACGGGCTTGTCGGGGAACACGTTGATCCAGACCTTGCCACCACGCTTGATGTGGCGGGTCATGGCAATACGAGCTGCTTCGATCTGACGCGCGGTCAGCCAACCCGGCTCGAGTGCCTGGATTCCGTATTCACCGAAGGCAAGTTCGGTTGCACCCTTGGAGTGACCTCCGGTGCGACCGCGATGGTGCTTGCGGTGCTTGATCTTGCGGGGCATCAACATTGCTGATCAGTCCTCCGACCCGCGGAAGTGCGGTGTCTCGTGGGCATCGTGGATGCGACGCTCGATGTCCTCTTCCTCTGCGAGAAGGCGTTCGAACTCGGGGTCTGCTTCCTTGATGAGGGGTGCAACTTCGACTTCAGCGTCGGCAACCTTGGGTCCTGCGCTCGACACGACCTTGCGACCAACCTGCGACTGGCCCGACGTTTCACCGACGGCCATCGCAGCTTCACGCGTGATCTTGTCGTCGCTCTGGGCCTTGTAGGGAAGGATGTCGCCCTTGTACAGCCACACCTTGACGCCGATGCGACCCGACGACGTGCGGGCCTCGCGGAAGCCGTAGTCGATGTCGGCACGCAGCGTGTGCAGCGGAACGCGGCCTTCGCGGTACCACTCGGTGCGGCTCATTTCTGCGCCACCGAGTCGACCCGAACACTGGATCCGGATGCCGAGCGCGCCGTTCTTCTGAGCGTTCTGCACCGCGCGCTTCATCGCGCGACGGAATGCGATGCGGTTCACCAACTGATCAGCGACGCCCTGCGCAACGAGTGCAGCGTCGAGTTCAGCGGACTTGATTTCGACGATGTTCAACTGAACCTTCTGGTTGCCGGTGATGCGCGTGAGGCCTGCGCGCAATTCGTCGGCCTTTGCACCCTTGCGTCCGATGACGATGCCCGGACGAGCGGTGTGCACGTCGATGCGCAACTTGTCACGAGTGCGCTCGACTTCGATGCGCGACACGGCGCCATCGGAGAGTGCGCCCATGAGGTAGTCGCGAATCTTCCAGTCCTCGGTGAGGTATTCCTTGTACTCGCGGGTGCTGAACCAACGGCTCTTCCAGTCGGTGGTGACACCGAGGCGGAAGCCGTAGGGGTTGACTTTCTGGCCCATCAGTTCTCCTCGCCGTTCGTGTCGGCGGTTGCGGTTGTCTCTGCTTCGGTTGCTCCACCATCGTTGGTCGTCGGAGCGGCCTCGTCCTTGGCGGCGGCGGCACGCTGACGGCTGCGCTCGACGCGGGCGCGACGAGCAGCAGTGGCCGGTGCGACGCCACGTGATGCGCTCTTGGCCTGCACCACGGCGAGACGACGCTCGTCCAGAACGCCAACGACGACGGTGATGTGACAGGTGCGCTTGTTGATGCGTCCTGCGCGACCCTTCGCACGCGGGCGGAAACGCTTGAGCGTCGGGCCTTCGTCGGCGAAGCATGCCTTCACGTACAGCGTCTCTGCATCGAGTCCGTCGTTTTCGACCGCGTTTGCGATGGCCGATGCGAGAACCTTGCGAATCACGTGCGCGGCTTCGCGCGTCGTGAACTTGAGGATCTCGTCGGCGGCCTGCACGTCTTTGTCGCGGATGAGGTCGAGAATCGGACGGGCCTTCGACGCGGACATGCGCACCCAGCGCGCGACGGCCTTGGACCCGGTCTTCTCACCGGCGGTGAAGGAGCGCTCGTTCAGCTTTGGACCGGTCATTACTTGCCCTTCACGTTCTTTTCCTGGCCGGAGTGGAACTTGAAGGTACGAGTCGGTGCGAATTCACCGAGCTTGTGACCAACCATGGACTCCGAGATGTACACGGGGATGTGCTTGCGACCGTCGTGGATGGCGATCGTGTGGCCGACCATGTCGGGAATGACAGTCGAACGACGCGACCAGGTCTTGATGACCTTGCGGTCGCTGTCGGCGTTCGCGGCGTCGACCTTCTTCAGCAGGTGCTCGTCGACGAACGCGCCCTTCTTCAGGCTGCGTGACATTGTTTCTTACCTCCGACCCTTGCCGCCACGACGGCGACGAACGATGAGTTGCTGCGATGCCTTGTTGGTGTTGCGCGTGCGCTTTTCGGGCTTGCCCCACGGCGACACGGCGGGACGACCACCCGAGGTCTTGCCTTCGCCACCACCGAGTGGGTGGTCGACGGGGTTCATGGCGACACCGCGGCTTTGCGGGCGCACACCCTTCCAACGATTACGACCGGCCTTACCGATCTTCATGAGTTCGTGCTCGGCGTTACCGACTTCGCCAATGGTTGCGCGGCAGTCGATGAGAACGCGGCGCATTTCGCTCGACGGCATACGCAGTGTCGCGAACTCGCCTTCCTTTGCGACCAACTGAACCGCCATACCCGCGGAACGGCCGATCTTGCCACCCTGGCCGGGACGCAGTTCAACGTTGTGCACGGTGGTACCAACGGGGATGAAACGCAACGGAAGTGCGTTACCCGGTTTGATGTCGGCACCCTGGCCCGACTCGACGCGATCGCCGACCTCGAGACCCTTCGGCGCGAGGATGTAGGCCTTCTCGCCGTCGAGGTAATGAAGAAGCGCAATGCGACACGTGCGGTTCGGGTCGTATTCGATGGCGACGACCTTGGCCGCAACCGAATCCTTGTTGCGCTTGAAATCGATGACGCGGTACTGGCGCTTGTGTCCGCCACCGCGGTGACGTGCAGTCTTGCGACCGTACGCATTGCGACCGCCGGTACGCGGGCGCGGCGCGAGCAGCGTCTTTTCGGGTGTCGACTTCGTGATTTCGGAGAAGTCGGAAACCGTCTGGAAACGACGACCTGCGCTGGTGGGCTTCCGTTTGCGAATTGCCATGAGTGTGCTCTGTTCTCTCGGTTCTTCTCGGTCAGCTCTCGAACAACGGAATCTCGTTGCCGGCTGCCAGTGTGACGAGGGCGCGCTTGGTGTCCTTGCGAGCACCAAGACGGTTGGTGCCGCGCGAACGACGCACCTTGCCCTTGCGGTTCAGCGTGTTGACCTTGGCGACCTTGACGCCCCAGATGGCCTCGACTGCGTCGTGGATCTCGGGCTTGCTCGCCGACGGGTCGACTTCGAAGGTGTACACACCCTGTTCGATGAGTGCGTACGACTTCTCGGACACGATGGGCTTCAGGATGATGTCGCGGGGATCCTTCATCACTCGCCGTCCTTTTCAGTGGGAAGAGTCGACTTCGCAAAGACGACCCACTCGTTGCACAACACGTCGTACGCGTTCAGTTCGTTGACCGAAATGACCTGCGCGTCGTGGAGGTTGCGGAAGCTCTTGTCGACGTTCGTGTCGGTCGGGCCGACCACGACGAGAACCGAGCCGGTGATACCGAGCGACTTCAATGCGTCGGACGCAGCCTTGGTGCTGGGCGAAGCAAACGACCAGCCGTCGACGACGACGAGGCGGTTCTCATTGACGCGGTCGGACAGAGCGGATGCAAGCGCGAGCTTGACCATCTTCTTCGGAGTGCGCTGACCGTACTTGCGCGGCTTGGGTCCGAGCGCAACTGCGCCACCGCTGTAGTGCGGCGCACGCGTCGAGCCCTGACGAGCGCCGCCGGTGCCCTTCTGCTTGAACGGCTTCTTGCCACCACCCGATACTTCGGAGCGGGTCTTCGTGCTCTGCGTTCCGGCACGACGGTGCGCAAGCTGCGCGGTGACGACCTGGTGCATCACCGGAACGTTCGGCTGCACGCCGAAGACCGATGCTGCGAGTTCAACGTTGCCGGAGTCTTTGCCGGCTGCTGTCTTCACGGTTACTGACGGCATGACTTCACTTCGCCTTCACTGCGTTGCGGACGATGACGACTCCACCGTTCGGGCCGGGCACGGAGCCCTTGACGAGCAGAAGCCCGCGCTCGAGATCGGCCTGCACAACTTCGAGGTTCAACGTCGTGACCTGCTCGTGTCCCATGTGACCCGCCATGCGCAGACCCTTGAAGACACGACCGGGGAACGAACACGAACCGATCGAGCCCGGTGCGCGGTGGTGCTTGTGGTTGCCGTGGCTGGCGCCCTGGCCTCCGAAGTTGTGGCGCTTCATGCCACCGGCAAAGCCCTTACCGCGGCTGACGGCGGTGACGTCGACGCGCTCACCGGCCACCATCGTTTCAACGGTGATCTCTTGGCCGACTTCGAAACCGTCGACGCTGTCGAGACGAAGCTCGACGAGACGACGGCCCGGTGTCACTCCGGCCTTTGCGAAGTGACCGGCCTCGGCCTTGTTGATCTTCTTCGCGTCCTTGTGGCCGTAGGTGACCTGAACGGCGCTGTAGCCGTCGCGTTCACCGTTCTTCACCTGAACAACACGCGCTGGTTCAACGCGCAGCACGGTGACGGGGATGACGCGCTGGTCGTCGCCCCATACCTGTGTCATGCCGACCTTCTCGCCGACGATCGCTTTTTGTGCCATGACGGCAACCCTTTTTCTCGAAGTTCTGATGTGTCTTATTCACGCAAATGCTCCGTGCGGCACGGCCGACGGAGCACTGAGTTCTGTTGTGCCGTGAGGTTCCCGTCGCCGGGCGCACACGGACGTCGATTGGACGGCGAACGCTATCGGGCAGAACCGCTCATTCCCCACCCTCTCCCATGAGGGTTTTCCGCACCCCAACGGGATCTCGGTGTGAAATGACTCGCTCTTTGGCACACCATGCACCCGAAACCGACACGGCGCGCGCCGAGATCACTCAGCCAAGCGAGATCGTTGGGAAGCGGGCATCGTCGGGTAGGTCTCCCGGGGCCAAGCCCCCATCGGGGAATGGCGGCGAGGTGGTCCATGGTCGGTGGGCCCAGCGTGCGTCATCGCCCAGGTACCGGAAGCTCACGACGCGGCGGCGTGCTAAATGATTTTCAGTACCCGGGGCAGCGTGGAGGGTTCGGAAGTGGAAAGCAACCACATCGCCGGGCTCAGCAGGACACGCTCGCACCTCAGGGTCGGACCACCAGCGGGATGGGTCCCCCATGAGTTCAAAGCCTTGTGCATTTGTGACATACGGCGAGTCGTCCCTGAAACGGTTGGGGATGAACCGCCGACCCGAAGCATGACTGGCCCGAACACAGCACAGGGCGATCGTCGCGGGGACCGGGTCGAGGGGGACCCAGAGACTCACGTTGTCGAGGCCGTCGATTCCGTAATACGGGTCGTCATGGTGCCAGGGGGTGGGGGTGACGGTGCCTGGCTCTTTCACAAGAACGTGTTCGTGGAAAAACCGGGGTCGTTGCGTGGCCATCAGTGCCCCTGCAATCGCCGGCAGCGGACCCTGAGTTGCCGCCTTCTCGAACTCGATGATCCGTTGCCAGCTCACATAATCATCGAAGAAGCGCCCACCTGCGCCTTTGGGCGTGTAGTCGTTTGTCCACTCGCTGGGGCTTGCCATGTTTTTGTCGACACCGATGGCGAGCGACGCGAGAACTTCACTCGGAACAACGCCACGCAAGACGACGAAGCCGTCGCGACGATAGGACTCGACATCCTCTGCACTGACGCGGACACTCACGTCGTCAGGCTATGCCAGTGCGAATCGCTTCTCGGTGTGCCGTGTCGCAAAAAGCGAGTCATTTCACACCGAGATCCCTCGGGATTTTCGGCGCGCATCTTGTCGAAAGCTGCACTTGGTCGCGCCGAGAAGGCTTAGTCGTTGGTGGTGTCGCGAGCGACGAGGGTCGCCTCGACGGTCACGGTCTTGCCGTCGCGTTCCACCTTCACGGTGATCGTGTCACCGGGCTGGGCATCGCGCACGACAGCGATCATCCCCGTGCGTCCGGCGATCGGACGACCGTTGATCGCAACCACAACGTCACCCTCTTCGATACCTGCCTTCGCGGCGGGCGATGCATCCTCCACCGAGGCGATCACCGCACCTTGCCCGCCGTCGGTGCGGTCGGTGAGCCCCACGCCGAGATAGCCCTGCTGACGCTCGACACCGTTCGCCTGATCGCGCAGAGTCGCGAGCACCCGCTGCACCTCTTCGGATGAAATCGAAAAGCCGATGTTGTTCGCGGCGGTTCCCGTGTCACCTCGTGCAACCGCGGTGTTGATACCGACAACCTGGGCCTTGTCGTTCACCAACGGTCCACCGGAGTTGCCCGATGAAATTGCTGCATCGGTTTGGATGAGCCCGTCGAGCGCACCGCTGTCGGTGGTGATCGTTCGTTCCAACGCCGACACGATCCCCGAGGTGACGCTTGGTCCGCCGTCGAGGTTGAGCGCGTAGCCGATCGCAACGACGGGGTCACCGAGACGCACCTTCGTCGAATCTGCGAACACGGCGGCCGTCAGCCCCGTCGCCTGGATCTTCACGAGCGCAAGGTCGTTCATCGCATCGGAAGCGAGAACCGTTCCGCGTCGCGGTTCGGTCTCGTTCATGAGACGGACCTGTACCGTCGTCGCGCCTTCGACGACGTGTGCGTTGGTGAGGATTTCACCGTTCGAATTGATGATGACGCCGGTGCCAACTGATTCGCCCTCACCGAACTGACCGTTCGTGGTCGCACTCAACGTCACCACGCTCGGTGCAACGGCCGCTGCGATGCGACCGATCTTCGTCGTCGCTTCGCTCACCTCTTCGCCATCGGCAGTCGGAACGGTCACGAGGGTTCCGGTGGTGACTGACGACGAGTCTTCCCGAGTGAGGACCACACCGATCGCGGCTCCGCCCAGTGCAGAAATTGCCGAAACGAGTGCAAGGCCAACGACGACAAGACCCCTACGACGGGGACGCCGCGGCTCTTCGTGGCGTGGAACGGGGTTGACCGGTGGGGCCGGCGGCGGAGGCGGCAAGGTCGACTGGGCCGTGATCGGAGTCCAGCGTGGCTCGATGGTGGGGATCGCTTCGTTCGGGTTCGAATCGTTCCAAATGCTCATGGTTCTTTTTCTACAACGCAAAGGGCCGGCGCTGCATGCGCCGGCCCTAAGAAGTTCCTAAGAAAACTGATGTGTCAGTTCGACTGGATCTTGATTTCGATGTCGACACCAGCCGGCAGCTCGATGCGCTGCAGGCTGTCGATGGTCTTTGCGTTCGGATCGACGATGTCGATGAGCCGCTTGTGGATACGCATCTCGAAGTGCTCGCGGGAGTCCTTGTCGACGTGGGGTCCACGGATGACCGTGAAGCGGTGCTTGTCGGTCGGCAGCGGGATCGGACCACGGATCGACGCGTTGGTACGCGTCACCGTCTCGACGATCTTTCGCGTCGACTGGTCGATGATCTCGTGGTCGAACGCCTTGAGACGGATGCGGATGCTTTGAGCCATGGCCTGTTTCGTCCTTACTTGATGATCTTCGTGACGCGACCCGCACCAACCGTGCGACCACCCTCACGAATCGCGAAACGCAAACCCTCGTCCATCGCGATCGGCTTACCCAACTCGACCT
>Ga0315905_10003345_pt1 | contig 16575 bp, 30 predicted proteins | sample LakEriMetagenome_5_FD_203522 | JGI IMG/M metagenome (GOLD analysis project Ga0315905, IMG submission 203522) | Freshwater fungal communities from buoy surface, Lake Erie, Ohio, United States - Buoy 4 MA121 | ecosystem: Environmental > Aquatic > Freshwater > Lake | place: USA: Lake Erie, Ohio... | reverse complement strand
TTGCTCTAGCCAAAGCTAAGCAAGCAGAAGCTACAGCTAAAAAGACAGTAAAAGATGTTGAAGCATTGCGTGTTAAGACAATGTCTGAGTTGCAAGGAATTAAAAAGCAACTTGATGCGTTATCTAAACTACTGAAGGCTTTGTAAACAAAACTAATAGGGGGACACTATGGGTAAAGTAAATAAAGGAACACTAGCAATTGGCTGGTGCGACAATGGTAATACTGATGGAAAGTTCACAGAAGGTGTCGTTAGCGTAGCACTACAGTGCGCTAACAATGGCATCGAACTAACCCACAGTATGCGAGTACAGGGTAATCAGATTGGCAGACAACGCCAGGTTCTGTTTGACTACTGGGCTGACCATATCAAGAGTGACTGGCTACTATGGATTGACTCAGATATTGTAGTCAACATGGAGGTAGTTGCAAAACTATGGGATGCTGCCGATAAGATTGGCAAGCCAGTTGTTAGTGGAACTTACTTTATCTCCAAGGAAAATGAGGGTACATTGGCTAAGCCATACCCAGCATTGTTCCTTGACGTAGATGAGTTTTCCATTCAGCATATCCACCCACTACCACCTAATGAACTGATTAAGGTGGACAGTGCAGGGTTTGGATTTGTGTTGATGCACAAGTCAATTATTGAACCTATGCGCCAGAAGTTTCCTGGTGAGTCAATGTTTGCCGAACAAGAAAATGTTGGCGACAAGTATGTTGGTGAAGACATTGTCTTCTTCCGTAAGATGCAAGCAGCAGGTATTCCTCTGTATGCACACACTGGTGCGTTAGTAAGACACATAAAGCGATTCTCGCTAGATGCTGGCTACTATGATATGTACTGGACACTAGATACAATTAAACAAAGAGCGCAACAAAAACAACAAAACTAAGGAGTCTACGTGGCTGGTCGTGATATTACCGAAGGTCGTGCAACGCGAGCTATTGCTGTTGACGTAGGTGTAGTTGCTACATCTGCTATCTGGCAGAACACCGATATGGCATATGATGTTGCTATTGGTGGTATGCCATTCATCTATGCAATCAATGATTCACGTCCATATATCCGACAGACTGCACCATTCCGTAAGGAACAGTTTGACAATCAGACTGAACCAGGTGAGCAATCACTAACTGGTTGGTGGATTCGCAGCCAGTCATCTTTCCATGGCGGAGATGGTATTACCTTCTACGACCCAGCACAAAGCCCATCTAACTCACCTGAACATTATCGCTTTGCCGATAGCAAAGGTGTAGACGTATGGACACCAGGTGAAGTGACCCTACTTAACGATGTTAATGTAGGGCACCTTACCACTGGTGCTCTCAAAACAACTGGCCGACCAAACCAGTTTGTCCGTTCAATCAAATGGAACAACACACAGGGTGTACTGCTTTCTGATGAGTATGATATTGACAAGATTGATATTGATGGAAACCTAACTAATTTTGTAGATTATAATTCTGGAGGCGCTACACGAGTTTATGCAATCTGTGATGATGGCGTAAATGCTTATTGGATTACTAATTCTTCTACCAAGAAGGAAGTATATAAGAAGCCATTAACTGGTACATCAGCATCTACTGCCGACGTTACTCTTATGTTTGATGAGATTGGTACAGTTTCTAACGCAACAATGGAATACGTTAAAGAGCGTATCGTCATGTGTGCTGACAACAAGGTGTATGAGTTCGCTCCTAATGCATCTGCTATGCCTACTGCTGTATACACACATCCATCAACAACACACGTATATACATCAGTTGCAGCCTCTGGTCCTGCTATTTATGTAGCTGGTTACAACGGTATTCAGTCAACCATTATCAAGTTTACATTGTCAACTGCTGGTGTAATGCCAACGTTGACATCTGCTATCACAGCAGCGGAAATGCCAGTAGGTGAAGTAGTACACAAGATTCATTACTATTTAGGCTACATGATGATTGGCACTAACAAGGGTATCCGTGTTGCTACTGTCAATGACAATGATGGTTCACTATCATATGGTCCTCTTATTGTAGAAACATCACAGCCATGTTATGACTTTGCTAGCCGTGACCACTTTGTTTGGTGCGCTACTGGTGTAAATGGTGAGCCTGGTGTTATTCGTATTGACTTAAGTTTAGAGATTGCCCCACTACGTTTTGCTTATGCAAATGACATTTATTATGGTGGAGTAACAGGACATGTTACTACTGGTTGTGCTTTTGCTAATGGAACCGACCAGCTAGTCTTTGCAACTTCTGCTGTTTCAGTCGGTGGTACAATTACCAATAAGCAAATGACATCAGGTGTTGCTACGCTGACAACTGCATCTGCACATGGTTTAATTGCTGGAAATTTAGTATGGGTAGAGGGTGTTGATTCTAACTTTAATTCAACCACTAATGAGTGGACTATTACAAGTGCTACAACTACAACCTTTACATATACAAGTGCGGTAACAGCAACGGTTACATCTACTGCTGTCACATCATCTACTGCACTTGCCAATGTTACTGGCTCAACATATATTGAAGATGACACAGACCTGATTACAACAGGATATCTGCAAACAGGTTATATCAGATACAATACGTTAGAGCCTAAAAACTTCAAGCGACTTGTCGCTCGTGGTGATTTTGAGTATGGGTCTATGATGCTAGAAACAGTTACGGCTGATGGCACTGAGTACGACGTAGTTGCATATGATGCATCCGTACCACCAGTTGAAGTAACTACGTCTAATCCACAAGAAGCCCAGGAGTATTTGGCTTACAAGTTTGTTATGTACCGCGATGGTACCGATGCATCTAAGGGCCCTGTTATGAAGGGCTACCAGGCGAAAGCAACTATTGCTACTCCTCGCCAGCGAGTAATGAGATTTCCTGTCTATTGTTTCGATGTTGAGACAGATAGATACAATGTTCAGACAGGATACGAAGGCAGAGCCTTCGATAGAATTGGCCAACTAGAAGCCGTTGAAGAAAACGGTGACATTGTAACATGGCAAGACTTAACCACAGGTGAGTCACGTCAAGTGGTCATTGAACAAATCTCTTTCACCCGCCTCACACCGCCTGACCGTGGATTCACAGGTTATGGTGGTGTCATTGATATCACGATTAGGACTGTATAATGTCTACTGCTCAATGGCTAGGTCTAGCCGTATCTGTTTGTACTTTAGTTGGAGCTTTTGCTACAGCGGTTCGCTGGTTAGTTAAGCACTATCTCTATGAACTAAAGCCTAACTCAGGCTCAAGCCTAAAAGACTCAGTCATTCGACTTGAAGAAAAAGTAGAAATCCTATACCAGATTATGATTCAAAAGGGGAGAGATGACAACTGATGAAACCTGTTGCCAAGAAAGCCACACCTGCCGCTATTGCTGTTCTGCGCCAGGCCACAGTGATAGCACCATCGCGTATGAAAGCCTCCGATGGATTGCTCCCGTCGAGTTCGCATATCCGTCAGAATCCCAACAGTGACCACAACACAGGGCTTGCTGTTGATTTAACCCATGACCCTGCACGCAACATTGACTGCCATGAAATCTATGAGCAGCTAAAGAAGGACAAGCGTGTTAAGTATCTAATCTTCAAGGGTCAGATATGGATTCCAGGTAGAGGTGACAAGCCATACACTGGTACCAATCCACACAATAAGCATTTACATATATCAATCAAGGATAACTGTGGGAATGATGATTCCCCATGGTTCCCATGGTTAGACAAGCCCAAGTTCTCTGCGGTTGGCAAAGCCAGGTTAGCTGCATCCAAACTAAAGCCACTACCAAAAAAGAAAGAGAAGAAATGAAAGAACTAATCAAGAAGTTTTTCGGCCCTAAAGAAGTAGCCGCTATCAAGTCCTACCTACGTGCCGTCCTTGCATCAGCCGTGACTATGGGGTTAGCCCTTATCATGGACATGCAACCTGAGCATGCTATCCTAATCGGTGGAGTGACAGCTCCATTGGCTAAGTGGGCAGATAAGACTGAAGCTGAGTACGGACTAGGCTCCGAATAACCCCCATTTAAGGGCTCTCACAGGCCCATAGAGACAAGAAACCCCCCTTCCTAAGGTAATCACCCTAGGTTGGGGGGTCTTTTGTCGTTTCCAGCGATGGAATCATACGCCTTCTACAGAGATATATCGCTTATGTGCCCAGGAGTAAGCCAGCCCCTGTGATTCCAAGCGAATTCTATAGGTCTTCGTCGTCGGCTTCTAGGTCCTCAAGTTGGTCAGCAAAAACCCTTAGGTTCTTCTTGAATCGGTGCTCTCTGTATCTTTCAATCAGTTCTAGATAGACGTCGCGTACAGCGACGGCTAACAATACTCCAAAGAAAACTTCTAACATAGTATCTCCTATAGTATATTATATATATTATTGTATATAATAAAACCCCTTCGGGGTTTATATATTATATATTAATATTAATTATACACACAGAATCTGAGGGTGTAAATAAGCAAGGCTGATGTGCCTACTTACACTGATGTAATACCGTGCTATGCTTATGCCATGATTCAACTTGGAGATTACGAATTACCTGAACATGTGAGTTACTCAGCGTTCAGTACCTACGTCGACTGTGGTTATCAATACTACCTTGGTCGACTCATGCAAGTACCTGAGGCACCGTCAGTCTGGTCTGTAGGTGGCAGTGCTTTCCATACAGCGACAGAAATGTGGGACTTAGAAAATGCAGACTGAACTATGGGCTAAAGCCTGGGCACAAGAACTTGGTGATACCGACCTGACTAACGCACGTGTTGGTGGTCGAGCAACCAAGGCTAACCCAAACAAAGAAGATGTAAACTTTTGGCATGATGCTGGTCCACGTTGGGTGCAAGCCTACATCGACTGGCGTAAGGCTAACCCTGACTGGAAACTGTGGAAGACACCACAAGGTACACCAGCAGTAGAGCTAGCTATGTTACCTACTTTTGCTGGCGTGCCAGTCAAGATGATTCTTGATAGGGTGTTTGAAGTCAATGGTGAACTTGTTATCGTCGACTTAAAAACCTCTCAGCAAACACCTTCCAATACACTGCAACTCGGCTTCTATAAAGTCGGAATGCTAAAGACATTTGGCATTGATGTTAAGTGGGGGACTTATTGGATGGCACGTCAGCACGGTGTGTCTGACCTAGTAAACCTTAACAAGTATACTGAGGACAAGTTAGAATACTTAGTTGCAGGGTTTGACAAAGCAAGAAAGTCTGGAATCTTTTTACCGAATACAAACAACTGCCAATACAAATGTGGACTTACAGATTTCTGTACGTTCTCAACAAAGATATAGATGGGAAAACAAATGGAAGACTGGAAACTGCAAGTCAGTTACAAGACACCTGCTGGGGATATGATTAATATCCGTGCTAATACTGCTGATGAACTCAGCGTATTGCTAGAAGGCATTGGTGATTACTCAACACAAGTAGCAGCGGTGCAACGATTGGTCGTCGGTGCATACAATGCAGCCCCTTTGGGGACCACGCCTTCAACTCAAGGCACTCCGCCATCCACCTACTCCGCTCCAACCCAGGCGCAGGGTCCGTTACTTACACCTCCACCAAGCGCGGTAACACCATCAGGGACAGCGAGCCCGACGTGCGTACACGGAGCGAGAGTCTTCCGTCAGGGAGTGAGCAAGAACACTGGGAAGCCTTACGCTTTCTGGGCATGCCCAACCCCACAGGGGACTCCCGACCAGTGCAAGCCAGTAAACTAAAACGTTGATGAAGGAACGCAGCTACCGACGCACACCACGTAAGTGGCTGCGTTCTTTCTACACAGAAGGGAATGATGAAGGATGCGTACACTTGTCCGCTCAGTTGGTCGTTCCAGTATCGGTGGAGAACCGCTCCCTAGTTGCTTTAAGGCGTTCGAAAGTAACAAAATTATCATTAGGCGCTCTGAGGTTTCGATGTTCGCAGCCGCACCTGGAGTCGGAAAGTCCACTCTAGCACTGGCTTTAGCGTTGAAGATGAAAGTCCCAACACTTTATATTTCAGCAGATACCAACGCACACACAATGGCTATGCGATTAGCCTCAATGATTTCAGGTAAGTCACAGACTGACGTTGAAACATTGATGAATACAGACCATGGTTGGACAAAGGCAACCCTTGCAAAGGGTAGTCACATTGTATGGTCGTTTGAATCAGCACCAACACTACAAGATATTGATGAAGAAGTGCAAGCCTTTGAAGAACTATGGGGTTGCCCACCAACATTGATTGTTGTAGATAATCTAATGGATGTAGCCACCGATGGTGGTGAAGAGTTTGCATCTATGCGTGCAATCATGAAGGAGTTGAAGTATCTTGCGAGGGCTACTAATGCTGCAGTGGTTGTACTACACCACACTTCGGAGGCTGTCCAAGGTAGCCCGTGTCAACCGCGCTCCGCTATTCAGGGTAAGGTTGCTCAACTTCCTGCTCTTATATGCACCCTCGGCGTTGTTGGTACTTCTATGGGTGTTGCACCTGTTAAGAATAGATACGGTAGAGCTGACGCAGGAGGAGGACTCATGACATGGGTTGCCTTTAATCCTGAGTACATGTTCATTGATGATATACCAGAGAATGTTTAAGGAGAATAATGTTAATGGAAAAGACACTAAAGATTATGAAGCAAGAAGCATATGTCGAAGGTTGGCAGGATGCAGTATCTGCACTAACTAAAGAGTACGAAGATAGATTACGTTCAGTCATTGAGAAGTTTGAACTACCAAAGGAATACGAAGTAGATGACGACACGCAAGAGTCACAAGGCTAGAGGTGCGACGTACGAAACCGACATCCGAGACTGGTTTCGAGCAAATGGATACGATAGTGAACGACTTGCTCGAACAGGTGCACGAGATGAGGGCGACGTTGTTGTCCGCAAAGACTTCCTTGGAAGCATTGGCGTTATCGAATGCAAAGCACCAGGTGCAGGCAACGCCATTGACCTTAGTGGGTGGACAAAAGAAGCACAGATTGAAGCAACGCATTATGCGGAAGCAAGGGGTCTCGACCGTGATGCCGTCCTACCAGCTCTACTTATCAAGGCTAGAGGAAAGTCAATAGCAGATTCATATTTAGTATTACGATTAGGAGATGTATTCGGTGAATGATTTGCCCAGCATCAAGGCTGTACTAGAGCACTACGGTGCTAGTATGCGTCGTGACCATGGGCAAGTCAACCTGAAGTGTCCGTTCCATGGTGACTCACATCAAAGTGGAACTGCAAACCTAGACGAGAATCTATTTGTTTGCTTTGCCTGCGGTGTACAAGGAAACAGTTTACAAATTATAGCACAACAAGAAGGATGTGACATACGTGGCGCAGCAAAATTCGCAGAAGGAACTCTTGGGCATAGCGTCCAAGCGGTACCAGGAAAGCATTTATCAGGCCGAAGATTACCTTCGAAGCAGGGGTATAACTCTGGAGGTAGCACGGTTGGCACGATTAGGCGTAGTCGCGGAGCCTGAGCCAGGACACGAACAGTATACTGGCAGACTTAGCATACCTTATGTAACTAAGTCAGGCATTGTAGACATACGCTTTCGCTCACTCAACCCTGCTGTTGAACCTAAGTACATGGGCATGGTAGGTGCAGATACAAAGATGTACAACGTACTAGATATCGAACGAGCAGGCGACTGGATTGGAGTGTGTGAAGGTGAACTCGACACCCTTACTATGTCACGATGTGTTGGAATCCCATGTGTCGGAGTACCAGGAGCAAACTCTTGGAAGAAGCACTACACAAGATTGCTTGCTGACTTCGAGCGCATCTTTGTCTTCGCAGACGGAGACGGACCAGGACGGGAATTCGCAAACAGTTTGGCGAGAGAACTACCAGTCACTATCGTGGGATTCGGTGACGGGGAAGATGTTAATTCGGCATACACAAAGTACGGTGCGGGTTTCATTAAAGAAAAGATGGGATTAACGAATGAAGAATAAGTTGAATCCATGTCCAGAATGTGGACAGGAGTTTGAGAATGTCTTCGACGCAACAGACCATCTGCTTGAAGAGGACGAAGAGTTTGACCCAGCATTGGTGTTGCCTAATGGCTATCGCCTAATGATTGGTTCGCTATTGCGTTGCATGTACCGCTATGCAGAAGACCCCGAACAGATACGTTCGATAACACAGGACACATACTTGACTTTGTTCTCAGCAGAGACAGACCCTGATACTGTGTTAGATGTTATTGAAGATATGATTGTTGGCTCTAGTATGGTGGGAATTGATGATGAACTTAAACAGCTACTCGAAGATGGAGAATGAAGAGATATGGCAGATTATCCAATACGTATCAGGACTGGGATTGAAGATAGAATCATATCAGAAGCAAGACGACCAGCTAAAGATAACTTTAACAATCCCTCTGTTGCTCGGGAACTTCACCTCGAAACACACCTGAGCAACACAATCAATGAGTTGTCTGAGTTGTTGTTGAGTAAGCACAAGGACTATGGTCCTAAGAATATTTCGCAAGCCCCTGGTGGGCCTATCAACGGCTTGCGTGTACGGATGCATGACAAGTTGGCACGCATCAGTAATCTAGTCGATAGTGGTGCTGACCCTCAGCATGAATCACTTGAAGATTCATTCAAAGATATGGCTAACTATGCAATCATTGGTTTGCTGGTACTACGAGGACAATGGGATAAATGAAACTACTTGACCTATTCTGTTGTGCAGGTGGAGCTTCTAAGGGCTACGCCTTAGCAGGCTTTGAAGTAACTGGTCTTGATGTTAAACATGGTAAGCGTTATCCGTTTACTTATTTACGCAGAGACTTTAATACTGTTACTATTGATGAGCTGCAGGAGTACGACGCAATCCATGCGTCACCTCCATGTCAGACTCATAGCATTACAAAGAACTTGCGTGAAGCACAGGGTGGGAAGACTAGTAAGTTGGACTTGCTTGAACCAGTACGGGAACTATTGATTGAATCAGGTAAGCCGTATGTAATTGAGAACGTCAAGGGTGCGCCACTTATCAACCCAATTCAGATATGTGGTTCAGCCTTTGGCTTGAAGGTACGCAGGCATAGATTGTTTGAAAGTAATGTTAAACTTGAGGGCACGAAGTGCAAGCATAAGGAGCAGGGTAAACCTGTTGGTGTGTACGGAGCCATGAATGACAACCCTCAAGGGTTAGACAGAGCAACAGGTAAGTATGTCTACGGTGGTACGACTGCCAAGACTATTGAAGAAGCACGTGAAGCAATGGGAATTGACTGGATGATTTGGGGCGAACTGGTCGAAGCAATACCGCCAGCGTACACAGAGTACATTGGGAGACAACTGATGAAGGAGTTAACTAATGACAAACAAGTCATCGTTTGATTTAGATTTTGGGTACGGACGCAAGGGTGAACAGTTAGTAGATGAGTTACTTACTGGTGGCAGAACTGTTGAAGTAAAGCGTGACCGCAAGTGGGCTAAGACTAATAACTTATACATCGAGACTGAGTGTTACTTCAAGAAGATTGAGGACTGGGCACCATCAGGACTGGGTGTAACCGAAGCTGCATACTGGGCATTCGTGCTCGAAGAAAGCACACTAATTGTGCCGACAGATGCACTACGCTGGTGCGTGAAAGAGTTTGGTCGAGAGATTACATGCAACATACCACCAAATATTTCTAAAGGTTTCTTGATTACAGTAGATGATTTAATGTCAGCAACCCGACTATACAAGAAAGCAATGGCAGATGAACTGGCAACAAATTGAACCATGGGAATACGTAATCACATCAGTAGCCTCTGAGTATCACCGCAAGTTTGACATGGTTGAACTTGAAGATATTAAGCAGAGTCTATACGAGTGGTTCACTAAGCACCCTAACAAGGTAGCCGAGTGGGAAAAGATAGGTACTAAGGATGCAAAGAACCTAATTTACCGAAGCTTACGTAATCATGCGTTGGATTATTGCCAGAAATGGAAGGCAAAGAGTGTCGGATACGACGTTTCAGATTTGTATTATTATGAGGCAGATGTTGTAGAAGCACTGCTCCCTGCTGTGTTGCGTAATGAATATGGTGTTACTCACAAGTTAAACTTAGGCAGACCAGGGCGTCCAAGCGCCCCATCAGAAGGTGGAAACTTATCTGTTATGATGATGGAGATAGACTCCGCATATTGGAAGTTAAGTAAAGAGGATAGAAAGATACTCTTCTTCCGATATGCAGAGTCCATGGACTACAAAGAGATAAGCAATTACCTATCTCTAGGTAGTGATGACGCAGCACGCATGAGAGGTAACAGAGCTGTCAAGCGACTGGTCAATAAACTTGGTGGCTTCAAACCATACTTAGACAAAGACATTCAAGAGGAAGTAAGTGAAACCCCAGACGAATTTGTAGAGACCGAAGAGCGCACCCATCATGATGAATGGGAGCAAGCCAGCGAGGATAGTTTCTAGTAGTTTACTATTCACTGTCAGGTATGTACTCCCTGTCGAAATCAGTTTCGGTATCTATCATCTGTTGTATCATGCCCTCCAAGTCCATCTCTGCTGGGTCAACATGTAATGCTTCCCCATTTACATTGTAGAACTCTTCAATCTCTTTCATGCTAGCAAACTGTAGTTCATCAGACTGTAAGTCACAGGCTGAACAACCACCGTTCTCGCATACTTCACATACCATTTGCTATCCTCCTGTTGAATAGAATCCACTGCCATTGAACTTGACAGGTGGTGCACTGTACACCCTTACCATTGGCTCGTTGCAACTGTCGCAGTAAGGTACGATTTCCTGTTCTGTCATACCTCTACTGATTGTGATAGTGCTTGAGTCAATCTCGCATTTATATTCATAACTGGCCATGTTGCCACTCGCTTCCGTGTGTTGTGTAAGTACCGCTACAAGCTCTACATGTGTAGACATTGTTATTCCAAGTATAGTTTGGTCTGCATGGATGTCCCGCTAACAACTCCCACGCATTAAGTGCAAGTTGTTGAGGCGAATTCAAGGTCACGCTTGCTGGTGTGTTAATCATTACTACTGATTGAATCCAACTATTAACATTAGGAAATATAACAGAGTGTTCTGTCACACCATTCATAGTGTGAAACCTATATGCTATCTCATTAGCAGGTGGTATTGGAATAGTTGGTACGCTGAATCCGTGCTGGGTTGTACGGGTCCATGAATCAAAGTCTAACAAACCACGCATTTCCATCTCGCGTTCACGCTTCTTAACTACTTGGTGTAGAAACTCAGCCATCTGTTACCTCGCTAGGATACGGAGCTGTGGCTAGAGTACCACATACTACGCATTCCATTGTCTCTGTAAACCACATACCGATATCCCCTTCCTCATCAAACATTACCTTGACTAGCCATAACTCTGAGCCACAAGGACATACTGTGGTTGGCTCACCGCGTATGTCCATTGACTGCGAGTAGTCATGACTAATGTTATCTATGTGCTCACTCATTAATAGTTACCATTCCTCTTCCAGTGATACCATGCATCGCATGGTGTTCCGTATCTATAGTAAATATAATCAAGCCCACGCTCTATCTGTCGTGGTGCTGGTGTGTCAGGGTCAAGTCCCAACAGTTGTGGAATCCCACCCGCGTGCTTCCCCATCACACGAACAGGATTGAAAGCTTGAGGATTCCATGCGGATTCCTTGCCCCACAATCTGTTGAGACATGACCATTGGTTATCTTGCCACTCGCTGAGTTTGTCTCTAGCATACGCTTTGCTATCCTCTATACTCCAAGAGACTTGCACGCCTTTGTCTGTTGTGTCCGTGGCTGTCTTTGAGTTGTCGGTTAATAGCAGAGCTATTACTACGAGCAGTAAGAATGTTAGTGACTTCATTGCATTGTTGTCCTCACTCTATGTGCGAAGTTAATCATAGACCTACGATTATTCCATGTCAATGAAACATCTGTAAGTACGAGGCGTTCGCCTGGTAGAGTGCCTCCCCAAATTCCATTGTCTAAGTTTTCTTTCTTCATGCCCTCAGCGAAACAATCAGCTTTGGTTGGGCACGCATTACAGATAGTAAGCGCGGTCCTGACATTAGCCATGCGTTGCTTGTACTCTGCGCTATTCTCATTGACATGGTAGTTATCAATGTCGCTATCGATGGACTCGCTAAACCATAGGTCAGGGTTTTCATGACCTGTGCATAGACCTTGCATTGTATCTCCTATCTCTCTAGTGCTTCCTCTAACATTTCGTCAAACTCTTCTTCGATTTCTTCTTCATCTTCGAAGTCAGGGTCATTAAGTGGTGGTTCATAACTCATGTTATCTCCTTAGTGTAGTACTGGTGTATGGACTGCATGAACAACATAGGTGGTTAAGTTTTCACCAAACTTACGGGCTTCATCTTCTGTTTCGAATACACCATAAACAAAATCATGTCCGTCATCAAGTGTAGTAACAGTTACATAGCCTTTGCTTTGTTGATACTCTGTCATTATTTATCCTTTCTGTAAAGTTGGAAGGAGCAGTTTATTGACGTACTCAGGTCAGGCAGTTAGGGTTGAAAAATTACATCGACATACCCATTGAGGCGTGAGTCGGTAGTAACTAAACCTTTCTTACCAGTAAGGTGCTTGTATGTGCCGTCTCCTAGTGAGACCCACAATGACTTAGGCTTGAAGCGGTTCTGTACTTCTTTAGCCTTGACTATAGTGCCCTTAGGCATGTGGTCTGACGAAGCTGCAGACTCAATGTTAGCCTCTAGTTCGTCAGCGATTACGCGGATTTCCTCAACTAAGTTGAAGAGTGTTGATGTTGTGGACATTTGTTACCTCTCTGTTGGTGTTACTCTGCATACACTTTGCATACAGAATTCTAGTATGGGAATAGGTCGTAATCTTTACGACTTGTCCACTTAGCAGTGCTTGGAGTGTAGCACATGCAAGCATGTATTACATCACCGCAATCGTAGCACATGGTACATGTTGGGCAATAGTATGGGTTGTCATTAAGGTCTGCGACCTCGTAGCAGTATGGACACAACTCCATGAGTGGCTCGTCATACTTGCCTAATAAACTGTCATAGATTTCAGGCATTTCGTCAATAGGTGAAACTACTTTGGGTGCAGTATAGGTAGTACGCTTGTGACTCTGATTAGACCACCAGATACCTTCGTTATCCCATGTGCCTAAGTTCTCATTGACTAGGTACATAGGATACTTGGCAGTCGGACTGGTCGTGAGTACTGCAATCTTGCTACCGCTAGCCCACTTAGAAATCATGAGCCAAATAGTATCATCATCTAGTGCAGCTACACCGCCTAGTTTAGGTAGAGTATCCTCTGCAAATACGCGTGTGTCTGAGCGTCTATCGCCATGCGGAATAGCAACATCTAACACACCATTGTGTGCTAGGTATGTGCCTTCATCATCACCGACCTTGAAGGGGTGACAATTCTGCTCGTTCTTTACACCATGTGTAGCGTATCGTGCGTGCCACATGGCATAGCCGTTAGGGTACTGCGCTCGCAGCTCCATGAACCGCTTGATAGATTTCTTAGCAGACATACTACGCTCTGAGATAATCTTATCTCCAGCGTGTATGGCAAACCCGAAACCATGCGGGTTGGCGCAAGCACCAGCATGTAAGTCGCTGGCTTTAGGTGTGGAGTTAGGCTCACACACTACGAGTATGCACATAGTATCCTCTCTATGCTTCCATTAGTTGTCGGTTGGTAACGCTTGTGCTTGCAATCTTAGGCAAGCGTGCGTATAGGTCAGGGTATAGTCCGTTGTTATCTCTGACATAATCAGCGAACCAGTCCCATGTGAGTGCGCCTAGTTTGACATCATCTAAGCGCAGCTCTCTAGTGTATTCCACTAGGGCTTGTGTTAGGTCAAGCGCGGATAACACCCCGCTAGGGTTCATAGTACCCCTAAAGAAGCGCAGCTCCAGCGTATCCCTGTTTTGTGTATTAACCGCAGAGTATCTCTCTGTGGAATTATTGCGTGGGTTGCCTACCTTGTGCTTGAAGGACATGACTGGCTTGTCATACTCGTCAAACTTATAGACATCATTGAAGCGTGCGAAGTCGGTCTTACGACCCGCAAACTTCATCATCATCTCACTATTGTGATAGATGAAAGCGATAAAGCGGTGCGTGTGTGCGCCACTACTGAAGCCAGCGCGAGACACATGGACATGGAGTCCACAAGTATTAGTATCCCATGACCTAGCGTAATGGTCGGTACGCAACTTATCTATGGTATCCCATAGTGTCTTGGAGTTGTCTCGGTACTCTGCATGAGAGTGAGGTTGAGTTACTAACTCGAAGCCTGAGTATCCGTCTCGACCTATACTAGCGTCAGATTTAAGGATAGCGATAGGGTCGAGCGCATTGGAAGCAAACCTTGCAGCTTCCTGTAACTCGTCGCTGGTACTGCGTATCTCCATTTCTAACTCAAAGCCCATGTACACACCCTTGCGGGAGTTACCCTTGAAGGTGAGGTTAGGCTTGCATGAGTAGTTATGGATAAAGCCACGACAACCGCAAGGTTGGCGGGCACTACCGCTTATGCCGTCACACTCGCAGTCGTTACCATTGACTCGGTACTCGTCACAGTCCTCACAATAGTAACACTCTGACTCGTAGCATGACTCACAGTAAGTGCTATCCTCGACCCAATAGTTAGACCAATAGTCAGGATAGTTCTCGTTGCAGCTTTCGCAGTAGAATGTATTGTTCTCGTAGCATGGCGTACACCAAATGTCGCGAGCCACTCTGTGAGTATCGTCTTGGTGTGTGACATCACTACAATTATCGCAACGAGTGGCACACTCTGAACAATAGACATTGTTGTCATTGACAAGTGCGTCATCATTAGCCATAAGCGTTGAGCATGACTCGCAATAGAGTGTGCAATCTGCACACACTATGTCTCCGTCAGGCATGGTGCGCCTGTCATCTACATCAGGGAGTAACCCTGAGCAGAAGGCACACTTTACTTCATCAGACATAGGCTTACCTATCTCTATACGCTAACGGGCTTTCCGTTAGTGTGGTTGTCAATAATAGCATTGGCAATCTTAGAACGCAATTCCTCGACCTCGGTCACTAGAACCTTGAAGCCGTTGCGTTGGTGTGTATCTTGGGTTTGGCGCAAAGCCATGCGTATTACCTCAACCTCACGCGGGGTGAGGTCAAGCAGTAAGTTATCGTGCATCATAGTATCCCTGCACCCTGCGCAGTTTGCGTTCGAGTACATAAACCCTGCGAAACGCTATGATTAGCGCAAAATTGCATGAGAATAAAGCAATCATTACAGCGAATAAATCGCCATTAGATAGCACCATGTCAGTATCCAATCTAGTCAATTCATGCGGGTTTGCATGAGTACCCCGTAGAGGACTCGAACCTCTACCCTGCACCATGCGGGGTCACTAATCTTATTCTGCGTGTATCGAACCCATTTCGCGCATGAGTTTATCCATGCGTTCCTGCAGCTCGATAGCCTTATAGTCTTGTTCGCTCACTTTATAGGTGAGAGGTTGAACCTTGCGTGTCGAACGCTTGGCTTGGTGTGGCTTACCCTTACGCCTACGCGGTTTGCGTGGCTTGGCAGGGGTGGCGGGAATTGTGAAAGTCTCGCCATTAGGTTTGGTTATTGTGACCTCACTTACGCCATGCTTAGACTGAACCCATGCTCGGGTTACGCGTGGCTTATGTGGTGTCGTGGTTATTGAACCCATGTTCATTTCTCCATTTCTAGTCGGTTTGGTACTGCGTGGATAGGCGCGACTTTCGCCACGCCTACCCGCTAGACCTTGCCACGCTTACAAGGCGCGAACTCGGGCTAGATTTATTTCTAATTTATCGACTAGCGAAACTAATGCCTCTCGTTCGTCATTCTCGCGGAAATCGGGTATCCTCAAACCGAGAGAAATTGCAGACTAATAAAGTCTTAATTTCTAGGGTACGACTGCCTTTAGTTACCGAGTGAAACTAGGTACTAATCGGATACCCGATTTTCCACTAACTCGGTGAACTACGCTTGCTCACCCTTACAAGACACCAATTTACTCTCGCAGCTCGAACGGGTCAAATCGAAATGAGCGTGTCGAAAAAAATAAATTGTGAAATGGGTCACACTTTCATTGTGAGTTGCATCACATTTTCACCCTTTCCCGCGTGTCGTTTTGACTATCGCAGCTCGTGATGGTAAGCGATTTCCAAATCGGGGCAATTCGGACATTTCTTTCACCTACCATGAACCGACTCAAAACACCATGATTTCCCCCTATGAAATGCGTCACACTTTCGCAGTCGCAGCTACCTGAGAATTGCCTGAGAAATTTCTGAGAGCCTATCGTCTAGTGTGACTCAGCTCACACCCAGTTAGTCTGAGAGTTACCTGAGAATTGTCTGAGAATTATTAGTGCCCCCAAAATCTGAGAGTTAACTGAGAGTTTCCTGAGAGCCCCGCTGAGTCGGGTGGACTGTCGGTAAGTAGATAAATACCTAAACCGCTTAATCTCTTTATCTCTTTGTCGATTTGTCGACAATTTGACCCCAGATTATTTAATTTTGATAGGCAGGGGGTATATAGTATCCCAATAAAAATTTCTGTTATATCGT
>Ga0315905_10003344_pt1 | contig 16587 bp, 9 predicted proteins | sample LakEriMetagenome_5_FD_203522 | JGI IMG/M metagenome (GOLD analysis project Ga0315905, IMG submission 203522) | Freshwater fungal communities from buoy surface, Lake Erie, Ohio, United States - Buoy 4 MA121 | ecosystem: Environmental > Aquatic > Freshwater > Lake | place: USA: Lake Erie, Ohio... | reverse complement strand
CGGCGGCGACCGAGGGCGGCGGCGTCGGCGGCGTCGGCGGCACGAGGCTCGGCGTGCGCGACACGAGGCCGCTGCTCGCGCGGCGGGCCGGGGCGGTGGCCGAGCCGCCGCTGCGCGCGCGGAAGACCATGCTAAGCGGGTGGATGGATGGTCCCAGTGCGCTTTGTTTGACTGCGCGCGCGCGCGCGCGTAGTGGAGCAAAAAGAGGGAGAACAGCAGACCGGACGGTTGATTGGGGAGCAAAAGAGAGAGAGACGCGCGCCCGCGGCAAAAGACCCGATGATCAATTGTCGCGGTGAGCGTGGTACTACTTTCAGGACGTGGACGTGGGGGTCTGGATCGGGAGCGTGGTGGCGCTGCTGCACACATCGAGCGAGCGACACAACCTCTACCACCGCGCTCGCCGCCCGCGAGGCGCGCAGCCGCCCCGCCTCTTGGCGGTCGATTCGTTCCTTTCGCTTTTCAAGGCCGCGATCGCGCCCTCTCTGCGCCGTCGTCGAAATCCGCTCAATGCTCGACGTGCCAATATGACCCACATCCACGTGCTCGGCGGGAGCGGGTCGCTCGGCCTCCTGTTCGCGGCAGGACTGGCGCGCGCAGGCCACGCGCCGGTCCTGCTCCTCCGAGACGAGGCTCTGGCCGCCTTCCGCGCGCGCGCAGGCGCCGATGGCATGGGGACCATCAACGTCCTCCAGGCAAGCGGAGGCGCCTTGACGGCCCAGGTGCGCGCCGAACCCGCGGCCGCCGGCGGCGGCGGCGGCGGCGCGATCCAACATTTGATCGTGGCGACGAAAGCGCCGGCGGTGGCGCCCGCGCTCCGCGCCCTGGCGCCGCGGCTGCACAGCGGCACCGTCGCGCTGCTGCTGTGCAACGGCGTGCTGGCCGTGCGCGACGAGCTGCAGCGAGCGTGGGCGGGTGCAGGCGACGGCATCGAGCCGCCGCTGCCAAAACTCGGCCGCCTGCTCGTGTCGAGCGTGTCGCACGGCGCCTTTCGGCCCTCGGTCGCCGCCGCCGCCGGCGCCTCGGCCGCCGGCGCAGAGGAGGCCCCCCCCCCCTTCGCGGTGGTGCACGCGGGCGTGGGCGAGGTCGTGATGGGCGACCTGGACCACGACGACGACGACGAGGAGGCAGCAAAAAGTCCGGAGCTCGCGCGCGCCCTCGAGGCCGCGGGCCCGCTGCTCGCCGCGCGCTGGGAGCCGCGCCGCGCTCTGGCCCGCCGCGCCGTCGCCGCCAAGCTCGTGTCCAACTGCGCGGCCAACGCGCCCGCGGGCCTGCTGCGGTGCCGCAACGGCGCGATGCTGCCGCGGGACGACAACCCGGCGGCGGGGGAGCTGCAGGAGGCGGTGGTGCGCGAGTGCGTGGCGGCGCTGGGCCTGGCGGAGGAGGAGCAGGAGGAGCAGGAGGAGCAGCGCGGCGAGGCGGCCGTGCGGCGTTTGCGCGCGGCCGTCACGGCGCTATTGTCGGGGACGCGCGCCAACGTCAACTCGCTGCTGCAGGACGTGCTCGCGGGCAGGCGCACCGAGGTCGAGTACTTGAACGGCTGGGTCGCGCGCGAGGCGAGGAGGCGGGGAAGGGAGGCGCCCGTGAACGAGACGCTGGCGCGGCTGGTGAGGATGGCGGAGCGGGTCGCGGCGGACGACAAGGTCGTCGTCGGCGGCGGCGGCGGCGGGTGAAGAGCGGCGGCGCGCGCGCAAAGAAAGACGTCTGCGCGTCATTCCCGCAACTCAATCTGTTCACACTACCGACCTTGTGATACGGCGAACTTCCACTCGCCACCTTCTTCATACGTTGCGCCCCGCAAACGGGCAGGCTGCGAATTTCGCAGTGCGAAAAGCGGGCGTCTCGGGAGACAGAGCGGGAGACGAGGCGGCGGCCTGATGTTGCGCGCGCGCGGGACCCCCCCAACAGGCGCGGCGGCGGCGGCACGCACGCGGCCGCTGAGCCTCGCGCGCTCGCCCCTGCGCGCCGAGTACCCATCGGCGCCCTCCCGCCCATCCCCCAAGCCCCCCGTCGTCGTCGCCGCCGCCGCCGCCGCCGCCGGCAATGGCGACCCAGACGACGGCGGCCCAGACTCCTCCTACTCGTTCGCCGCGAGCGCCCGCGCGGCCGAGCGCAGGCCCCGCGGCGTCCGCCGCAACCGCAACGCCGACCGCGCCGTCGAGTCGGCCCTCCTCGCGGCCGTGCGGCGCCTGACGGACATGACGCCGAAGCAGCTCGCGGCGCTGCAGCCGCACGTGCTCGACGCCGAGCACGCGGCCGCCGTGCGGCTCGCGGCGCGCCTGCCGCGCGACAACCAGGGGCGCCGGAGGCAGGAGGCGCTCGTGGCCAAGATGCTGCGCGAGCAGCTAGACGAGGGCCGCCTGCGCAAGCTGGCGGCGGCGTCGGCCCTCGCGCAGAGGCACCGCGCGGCCGTGTACGTGGACGGCGACCGCGAGGCGCTGGTGGACGCTTGGCGCGACGCGCTGCTGCGGCGGGGCGGAGGAGGAGGAGGAGGAGGAGGAGGGGGCGCCTCCTCGGCTGCCGAGTCGGGGTGGGTGTCGTTGGACGGCGACGACGACGACGACGAGGACGACGACGACGACGAGGAGGGCCTGTGGGAGGCGGTGCTCGAGGCGAGCGCGGGGGGCGTCGCGGCGGCGGCCGAGGCGCTGCGGCGCCTGCGGCAGCTGGCGCGCACGGTCGAGGCAGAGGGGCGGCAGCAGCAGGAGCAGCAAGAGGAGGAGGAGGAGGGGGGGGCGGGCAGAGGGAGCGGGGGCGGCGGCGACGGCGACGGCGACGGCGACGGCGACGGCGCGGGGCAAGCACCGTCGTCGGCCACCCCCGTCCTCCTCCTCCTCCCGGGCGTCGAGATGGTCGACGACCCGGAGGTGGCCGCCCTGCTGGCCGCTCGCGCGCGCGGCAGCAAGCGCCGGGGGCGGTCCGCGGGCAGCGCGGCCGTGGCCGCCGCCGCGGCCGCGTCGGGCCGCCCGCGCGCGAAAAAGTCGGCCGCGCGCCGGCAGCTCGACCGCGAGCTGAGGCGCGTGGCGGACGCTTACATCGGGGGGGGGCTCGCGGGGGGTTTCGCGGACCAGGGGGGCGAAGGAGACGACGACGGCGACGACGGAGGGGGGGGCGATCTGCCGTAGTTCTGACATTAGAGAGAGAGAGAGAGAGAGAGCAGTCGCGAAAACATGAGATTTCTTTTTGTCAGAGCGAGATCTCCAAGCGCAGCTTTTCGAGCAAAACTTGGGCGTCCGGGTCGCGCTCGCCCTGCTCGGCCACGGCCTCGCAGTAGGCCCCGAGCTCGAGCCACGCGTCCTCGTAGCGGCCGGCGAAGTAGCGCAGCACCGCCAGGTCGAGGCGCGACGACGCCAGCTCGCACGCCGCGCGCGCCCAGGCGGCGGCGGCGTCTTCGGCGGCCGCGCGCGCGGCGAGCCCGCCGCCGCCCCCGCACCCGCCCGCAGCGGCGGCGGCCGCCGCCGCCGCGTGCGCCGCCGCCGCCGCCGCCTCCTTCCGCAGCTCCGCGACGAGCGGGCTCAGCACGAGCAGGCGCTTGAGGGCGGCCGAGGCCGCGCGCTCGCAGGCGCCGTGGTCCAAGCGCGAGGGGGGCTCGCGAAGCGCCGTGCCGGCCGTGAGCGGCGGGAGGTCGCGCGGCGCGGGCCCGCGCCCGCACGCCGCGCCCCAGTGGGCGTCGCGCAGCTCGGCCAGGTTGGCCGCGACGAGCAGGCGCCGCCACGCGTGGCGCTGCGCCGGGCCCACCACGGCCGCCGCCGCCGCCGCCTCCTGGGGGCGGTCGCCCTCCTCTTCCTGCTCGTCCGTCGGCGACGCGAGCTCTGCGGCCGTCCCCCCCCCGCCGCCGCCCCCTCCTCCCCCTCCCCCTCCCCCGCCCGAAAACAGCGCCGCCTCGCCGCCCTCGACGCCAAACAGCTCGCACACCTCCCGCGCGGCCAGCAGCGCGCCGCCCCCGTACGCGTCCACCACGAACGCGGCGCCGCCGGCGAGGCGGAGGCCCGGGGCGCCGCCGCCGCCGCCGCCGCCGCGCGCGTGGTCGGGCCACAGCACCGCGTAGGGCTGGGACGCGCCGACGACCGCGGCCAGGGGCGGCGGCAGGGCGGCGGCGGCGGCGGCGGCGGCGGGGCTGCTGCCGCCGATCGGCTCCTCCTCCTCGCCGACGTCGCCGTCGTCCTCCTCTTCCTCCTCCTCCTCCTCTGACGGCGGCGTTTGCGGCGCTGCGCCGCCGCCGCCCCCGACCATCAGCGCCGCCGCCGCCGCCTCGGCCCCCCGCGCCGCCGCGCGCTCCGACGCCTCGTTCAGCAGCCGCACGCGCACGGGCAGGCCCGCGCGCCGCGCCACCTCGCTGTAGAGCGTCGTCAGCGCCGCGCACGTGCCCGCGCCGCCCTCGAGCGCCCGGGACAGGGTGGCGTCGCGGGGGGAGCCATACCGGTTGCAGGCGCGGTAGCCGTGGCGCCGAAAAACGACCTCGTTGAGGGCCTCGAGGGCGCGCGCGGGGAAGCGGCGGACGAGGGCGGTCGTGGTCGGGTCGGAGAGGGCCGCGGAGGGGGGCGGGCGCGCTGTCGAGCTGCTGCTGCTGGGGGGTCGAGGGGGCGGTGGCGGGGCGTCGTCGTCGGGCCGCTGCTCGGCGTCTGCCGCTGCCGCCTGCTGCTGCTGCTGCTGTTGACGCTGACGCTGCTGCTGCTGCGGCCCCTGCTGCTGCCGCGGCGGCGGCGGCATCGGCGGGACGGGCCGCGGCAGCATCGACGGCGGCGGCGCCACCATGCCGGCGATCTGGCGCAGCAGCGGTGGGAGCAGGAGCGGCACCGGCGGCGGCGGCGACGGGCGCCGTTGAGGCCGCTGCTGCTGCTGCTGCGGTGGCGGCGGCGGCGACGATGACGACGACGACGCGGCGCTAGCACCGGCGCCGTCGCCGCCGCGGTCCCCCAGGTCCATCGCGGCCAGGAAGGCGGCGCGCACGTCGACGGCCAGGGCGTCCAGGCGCTCGAGCGACCACGTGGCGCGCGACGCGGCCGTCGGGAGCGAGCGGGGGGGAGGAGCGGGGGGCTCGCGGGCGGCGTCGGGTGAGGCGCCGCCCGCGACCCCGCGCCGCCGCCGCCGCCGCCGCCGCCGCTCCTGCTCCCGCTGCCGCGCCTGCTCCAGGTCGGTCAGGTCGGCCGCCTCCTCCTCGAGGGCGACGAAGAGCGCCAGCTTCGCCAGCGGGACTGGGCGGGTGGCTGGCAGGCGCGCGAGCGCGGCAAAGGCCGCGGACGCGTAGGCCGCGACGTCGGCGTCGGCGCGCGGCGGCGGGGGCAGCAGCGCGGTCGGGGTCGGGGTGGTGGTGGTGGTGGTGGTGGTGGTCGCGGGCGACGCGCGTGGCGACGACGACGTGCGCGTGCGCGTGCGCTTGCGGGCTGGTGCGACGCGGGCGAGCGGGCGTCCCGCGCCCTGCGCGTGACGGAGCGCCATCACGGGCTTTTGATTCGGCGGGGGCGAGTGAACGAGAGTGTCTTGTCGGGAGTTGTGGTGGAGGGGGTCGAAAGCCAGGTGTTTCTTGCGCTGTGCGCGCGTGCGACTTCAACACTTGGTACTTGAGGAGCAACTCGATGTGCGCACGTAGCGCCCACTTTGTAGCGTTCGGTCCTCTTTGAGTCCCTTTGTGGGCGCGACCGCACACGTTGTTGTTTTCAAAAACCCACACAATCTCGAGCTTTTTTTGGTTCTTTCACGATGCACCTGGTCGTCACGGGCTTCGGCCCCTTCCACGGCGTCCAATCCAACCCGACCGCGGACCTCATCGACTACCTCCGCACCGTGCCGGACCTCGCGACGCGCCTAGGGGCGCGGCGAGTCGACCTGCACGTCCTGAGCGTCGCGGCCCGCGCCGCGGACGAGTTTGGCGCGGCGCTCGACGCCGACGCCGCCGCCGACCCCCCCCCGCCCGCCGACCCCCCCCAACCGCCGCTGCTCATCGTCCACCTCGGCGTCGACGCCGGGTGCAAGACGCCCACCCTCGCGCTCGAGGCGTGCGCCTACAACGAGTGCTTGTTCCGCTGTCCGGACGAGGACGGCGTGGTGCTCGGCCCGGACCGCGCCCCCTGCCCCTGCACGCCGCTCGGCGCGCGCCTCGAGACGGGCGTCGATGTCGAGCGCGTGCGGGCGCGCATGATGGAGCGGGCGGCGCGGGGCGAGGACGGGCGCGCCGCGGCGGCGGCGTACGGCGTGCGGATCTCGCGGGACGCGGGGCGATTCCTCTGCAACTACGTGTACGCGCGGTCCTTGGCGGCGACCACGAAGCGGCGGCGAGCGGCGGCGGCGGCGGCGGCGGACGCGCTCTTCGTCCACGTCCCGCGGTTTTCCGTGCTCGGCGAGGACGCGCAGCGCGGGGCTCTGCTCGGCTTGCTGCGCGCGCTGGTGGAGGTTTCTTCGGATGGTTGTTCGGCTAGAAACGAGTAACGAACATCATTCACATCATGCGCGCGACGGCCGCGTCGGCGTCCAGATGCGCCGCGAGCGCCGGGAGCCACGACGCCGTGTCGAGCCGGAAGGCGCGGCGGGATGAGGCGGCAGCAGCAGCAGCAGCAGCAGCGTCAGCAGCAGCAGCAGCAGCAGCAGCATCGGCCGCCGAGGGTCGCTCGGTCGCCGCCGCCGCCACTGCCGCCTCGCGGTTCTCCTTTCCCTTCTTGCCGCCCCCCCGTCCGCCCCCCGCTGCCGCCGCCGCGCCCTCCTTTGCCTCTTGCTGCCGCCGCCGCCGCTGGTCCCTCCTCTGCCGCTCGTCCGCCTCGGCCGCGTCCAGCGCGCGCAGGCTCGCCTCGACCGCCGCGGCCTGCGCCTCGACGGCCGCCAGCACCGCGTCGGCCGCCGCCGCCGCGCCCTCGACCGCCGCGGCCGACAGCGGGTGGTGGTCTGGTGTTAGGGGGGAGGCGGCGACCGCGAGGACGGCGCGCGCGGGCGCGCAGGCCTCGCGCACGAGCGCCTCGAGCGCGTCGAGCGAGGCAGAGGAGGCACCGCCGCTGTCGCCGGCGGCGGACAGGACGGCCTCGGCCGCGCCGGCGCGCGGGCCGCCGAGCGGCGCGAGGGCGACGGTGTAGGCGCGGCCGGCCGACAGGCGAATTGCGCCTCCTTGCTGCCGCTGCTGTCGCCGCGCCAGGCCGCGCCGCTCGAGCTCGGCCGCGACGCGCTCGGCCAGGCAAGGGTCGGAGGGCGCCGTTGCTGCTGCCGCCACCGCCGCCGCCGCGAGCTGCTCCTTGAGAGACGACGACGGGGCTGGCGCTGCCGCCGAGGCCGGCGGCTGCTGCTGCAGCAGCAGCAGCAGGGAGCGCGAGACGCGCGGCGGCATGGCATCCTCGCCATCGGCGTCGTCGCCCGGCAGCTGCGGCGGCAAGCCCGAAGGCAGGCCCAGCAGCCGGCGCGAGGCCCAGCCCCGGGCGGCGGCTCCGGCGGGCAGAGGCTGCGGCGGCACGGGCAGCAGCAGCCGCAGGGGGCGACCCGACGCCGCCGACAGCCGCTCGGCGCGGCTCGGGCGGTGGGGCAGAGCTGGCGCTGCAGGGGCCGCGGCGACGACGGCGACCAAGCACGCGCTCAGGCCGTCGGTTGCAGCCGCCGCCGCCGCCGCCGCCGCCTCGCCGACGCCCGCGCGCGCGCGGCCGCGCGCCAGCGCCGACAGCAGCTCGCCCGCCAGGGCGCCGTACTCGTGCCCGTCCCCGTCCTCGTCCTCGTTTTCTCCGGCGTCGGCGTTTGCGTCAGCGTCTCTCCCCCCGCCTGCCAGCGGGCCGCAGCCCGCCGGCGCTTGCTCTGCCGGTGCTGCCGCGGCCGCACGCAGCAGCTGCGCGAGCGGCACCGACGCCCACGCGCTCAGCTCCCGCGCGGACGCGTCCCACGCCCACCCGAGGCGCGCCGCCGCCAGCGGGGCGCAGCGCGGGTGCCAGACGAGCAGCGACGCGGACGTCGGGGCGTAGTGGGCGTTGGCGGCGTAGTGGGCGGCGTCGGCAGCGTTGCCGCCCGCCTGCAGGCGCGCCCGCACCGACAGGATCACCGCGGGCGGCTCCTGACCCTCTGGCGGCGCGATCCGGCAGCTGCAAGAGACGAGGCTCAGCTCGGGCGTCGCCGCCGCGGCCGCTGCCTCGAGCGCCACGGGCGCCGGGGGCCGCCGCTGCCGCACGGCGAGCGCCTCGGCCGGGCTCACCGGGGCGGCCAGGGCGGCGTCCCCGCCCGCGGCCACCTGCGCCAGCAGCGCCTCGGACCGGCGCAGCAGCGCCGCGCGCTGGCGCAGCGCAAAGTCGAGCCCCCCGAGCCCCGCGCACTCGTCCTGCCAGCGCGCGTCGAGCGCGTCGAGCAGCGCGTGGCGGCCCCCCGCGGACGACGAGGCGGCGGCGGCGGCGGCATTGGCGGCGGCATTGGCGGCGGCGGTTGCTGCTGCTGCTGCTGCTGCTGCTGCTGCGCCGTCCGTGTGGTCACCGCGGCTGCCGCTGTTGTCGCCCTTGGGCGACGCCTCCTCGTCCGGCCGGGTCTTGGCGTCGAGCTCGGTGAGGAAATCCATCGCTCTCGCGCGTTTGAATGGCCCTCTGCTGTCGCGCCAAGGGGGATTGGCCGCGCCGTCGCGGGCTCGAGGCACACTAGTGCATGACGAGTGAGAGGCTTCTCGTCCAAGTGCGAAGTAGTTGATGAGATGTGGCCGGGTGTTGTGGATCCGGACGTGCGGAGGCGGGGGGCGGCGCGCGCTCTTTTCACCGGCCGAGCGTTGGCGGCGGCGGCGGATGCTCGGATGCCGGCGGCGGCGGTCGCAGGCCGGGGCAAAAAAAAGAGCGCGCTCTCGCGACCGGGCAGCCACAGCGCACGCGAACCAGTGAAGAATTGACCTGCCCCACCTGCTTTTACACCTCCCTTGTCTCCTCGCCCCGCCCCGCTTTTTTCCTCTCTGCCGCCATCCCCTACGCGCCTCGCAACCTCCTCCCCCCCGACCAGACCCCCCCTCCCGGGGAGTGACTCGTGCGCCCGCCTCTCTCTCTCTCTACTCTCGCGCGCGCGCGGCCATCGTCCCGCTCTGGCCCGGGAATAAGCAAGCGGCCCGTGCAACATCGTATAGTGGTCGCGCTTGGCGTTCTGAGCGAGGGCGAACAGCGTACGCGCGCGCGCCAAGAACCCCGACCGGAACCACCCCGCGACCTGCAGTTGGCCTGCGGGAGGGAGAGAAGGAGGAGGAGGAGGAGGAGGAGGAGGACGCGCCGGCCCCGCAGCCCCCGCGCCGATCAACACCATGACGACGAGCGCCGCAAGCCCCGAGCCGACCATCAGGCCGCAGCCGTCCGGCGCCGCCGACACCGCACGCAGGCGCACGAGGCAGCGGCGGCGGCGGCGGCAGCAGCACACCACCGCCGCCGCCGCCCTCGCCGCGCTCCTCGCCGCGGCGGCGTCGTCGTCGCCGTCGGCGCCCGGCCCCCGCCTGGCCGAGGCCGGCGCCGTCTCGACCGCGCTCGAGGCCATCCTGCGCCTCCCGCCCGTCCCCCTGCTGGCCGCGGCCGAGGTCGCCGGCGTCGACGCGAGCACCCAGCCCAGCGGCGTCGGGCCGACCTGGGGCCGCGGGGTCAACGACGTCATCGCCCCGCCCCCGGGCTCCCCCGCCGCCGCCGTGTGCGCGCGCGCGTGGCTCAACGCGACGTCGCCCGGCTTCCTCTACCCCGAGCAGGACCCCGCCGGCGAGCACTTCCTCCCGGAACTCCTGCGCAAGCCGAGCTTCGGCGTGTGCATGAGCGGCGGCGGGCTGAGGGCGGCCATCCTCGCCCTCGGGTACGGCCGCGTGCTGTGGCGCGAGGGCGTGCTGCAAAAGGCGCGCTACGCCGGCAGCAGCAGCGGGTCGACCTGGTTCCTGGCGGCCTTCAGCTACGCCAACGCGACGGGGACGCCCTGGAACGACGCCGCGGTGGCGGGGGCGGCGGCAAGGACGGCTCGGCAGGCGGCAGAGGAAAGGGCCAACGCATCGTCGTCGTCGTCGTCGCCACCATCGTCGTCACCATCATCCCCGCCGCCGCCGCCGCCGCCGTCGTCGTCGTCGTCGTTTGACGGCGCGGCCTTTTTCGGCGCATACCTCCCGCCCGAGCGCCTGACCGAGGAGCGCGCGCGGCGCGAGCTGGGCGAGTGGGGCCGCGCGGTCGCCGCCGCGCAGCTGGCGCCCCACTCCCTCTGGGGCGGGATCGCGTACCGCCGCCGCGCGCTGACGTGGTGGACCGACGTGGCCTCGGACCTGTTCCTGCGGCCCTTTGGCCTTCACGACCTCGCGAGCGGCACGAGCGCCTGGGGCACGCGCGGGGACGTGGCCGGGCGCGTCGCCTCGGCGCTCGCGCGCGCGGCCCGGGCGCAGCGCCGGGCGGACGCGGCGGCGGCCGAGGACGCGCGCCGGGGCAACCGCCTCGCGATCGAGGGGCTGCGCGCGCGCGTGCGCGCGGCCGCGGGCGACGAGGCGGCCGCGCTCGCCGCGGGCGCCGCGGAAAAAGCGCTCGCGACGGACGCCGCGGGCGGCGAGGCGCGCTGGCGGGCCGCCGAGGCCGGGCTCGGCGTCCGGCGCGTCTGGCCCGCCGCGCCCGCCGGCTCCCCCCCGCCCGTGTACCAGGCTTGCACCCAGGACCGCCCCTACCCGATCTTTGCGGGCACCATCTACGCGCCCCAGGACCCCCGCCTCTTCTTCCCGTTTGAGATGACGCCCATGTACGTGGGCTCGCCAGGCGCCTACCCGCGTGCGGCGAGCCCCGTCGGCGCGCTCGGCGGGGGGCTCGTGGAGGCGCACGCGTGGAACTCGCGCCTGGTGGACGGCAGGCGGGCGTACGAGGACGCGCGGAGGGCCGTGGCCGAGGCGGCGGCGGAGGGCGGGCCGGCGGCCGAGGAGGAGGAAGAGGGGCGGGGGCCGAGCGCGGGCGGCGGAAACGCGACGGCCACGACAACGACGACCACCACCACCACCACCCCCTCGATCGACGTCGACGCGGCCGTCGACTACTTCGTGCCCCTCGCGGGCCAGGTCGGCGTCTCCTCGGGCTTCCTCGCCCAGGGCTTCCGGCCCTCCTCGGCCCCGCTCAAGCAGCTGTTCGCCGTCGACCACCTGTCCTACTGGAACCAACTGGATTTCGGCCCCGCGCGCCAGCTGCTCTTTGCCGACGGCGGCGGGGCCGACCCGCTAGGCGTGTACGGCTGCCTGCGCCGCGGGGTGCGCGCCCTGCTCGTGCTGCACGCGACCTTTCAGGAGCCCACGGGCGCCGCCGAGGAGTTTGCCCTCGCGGGCGGGTACGAGGTCGCGTCGCTGTTTGGCTACGTGCCGCGCGGCGCCACGCGCTACTCTGGCACCGACGAGCGCGCGACGGCGGCGCAGAGCGCCGTCTTCGAGGCCGGCGAGTGGCCGTCGATCTACAGGGAGCTGCGCGCCCGCTTCTACGCGGGGGAGCCGCCCGTGATTCGACGCAAGGGCCTGAAGGTCCTGCCCAACGCGTTTCAGGCGGTGCGGGGCGGCTACGAGGCGGACGCCGTCTTTGTGTTCAACGTGCGCACGGCCGGGTGGGAGGAGCGGCTGCCCGTCGCGACGCGCCTGAGCCTCGAGCGCGGCCGCGGCAACGGCAACTCGCCGCTCGGCTCCTACCCCGTGGTGCCCACGGGGCTGGCGCACGCCGGGCCGGGGCTGACGGGACTGCTCGGGCAGCAGGCGTCGTGGACGATGCTGCACGCGCTGCCGGCGATCAAGGCGATGCTGGCGGACCTGCCGGAGGGGGAGCGCGGCGAGGGGCGGCACGAGACGACGCGGGCCGAGGCGGCGGCGGCGGCGGCCGAGGCGGCGGCGGCGGCGGTCGGGCTGCGCGTGGGCGAGGCCCCCTGGGCGGACGTCGACCGCGCCGACGCTGGGCTGGGGGCCGCGGGGGAGAAGATCGTCGACGCAGTCGTGGCGCACGTGCCGCGCGGGCCGGCCCCCGGCCTGGTGTCCAAGGCCGCGGGCGCGATGGTGCGGCTGATTGCGCTCGGCGGGGGCGGCGCCAAGGGCGGCGGCGGCGGCGGGGGCTTGAAGCCGGGCGGCGGCGGCGGCGATGGCGGCGGCGGCGGCGGCGGCGGCGGCGGCGGCGGCCCTTGGGGCCTGGACGACGCGGCCGTCGCCAACATCGTGGCGGCCGCGGAGCAGCAGCAGCAGCAGCAGCAGCAGCAGCAGCAGGCGTCGTCGTCGCCCCCGCCCCCGCCGCGCGGCCCCGGCGCCGCCGCCGTCGTCGGCAACGCGCCCGTCATGGCCGCCCTCGCCGCGGCGCCCGCCGAGAGCGGCGTCGGCGGCGCGCTCGCCGCCCTCGCCGCCGCCTCCTCCCCGCTGCTGGTCGACGGCCGGCCCCCCACGCGCGCCGCCTCTCGCGCCGCCGCCCTCGCGTCCAACGACCCGCGCCCGGCGCACGAGCGCTGGCTCACGCGGCAGTACACGCGCGCGCAGGCGCTGACGGCCGCGGCGGGCGGGCTGCGGACGCAGCTGATCGCCGACACGGCGGGCAAGCTGGTGTCGGCGGCCGAGGACAAGGTCGGGAGGCCGGCGGTGGCGCTGGCGAGGCGGGCGGCGGACGCGCTGGCGCCCGCCAAGGGCCCCGTGCTGAGGGCGGTGGCGGGCGTGTTGGCGGCGGGGGATCTGGCGGGGGCCAACGCGTGAAGGAGAGAGAGGGAGTGGTGTGTGATCGTGCGTGGGGGGGGGGTGTGCGGCGGGGTTGGTGGGGGTCTGCGGGCGCGCGGCCCGAGAAGAGCGGCGCGGCGCGCTCGCCGGCGCCGGCGCTCTTGATTGGCGAGCGTCGCCGACGGTGCTCGCAGCGCCACACTTGCTAGCTTGTTGAGTCGAGTCCGCAACGCCCCGGCACTCGCCGACCCTCTCGACGAATCGACGAAGCGATCACACAGAACCCGCTCAAACCGCCCTTCCGGCCTCTCCGCCCGCGCGCGCGCCAAAAGCCTCGTGCTCGCGGGGTGACGCCGATGGCGCTCCCGCCGCTCTCGGTGGGGTCGTCGCCCACTCACGCAATCAGCACCGCGCGCCGCTCGCGCTTCCTGCTGTCCGGCCTGGCCGCCGCCGCGCTCGTCGCGCTGGTGCTCGTCGGCCGGGGCGGCGAGCGGGCGCCGGCGTCGGCGGCGTCGTCGTCGTCGTCGGCGCCGGCCGTCTCGGCCCCCTCAGCAGGCGACCCGTCGTCGTCGTCGCCGCCGCGCGTGCCCGTCACCATCTTTGTGATGAGCCTTTGCCCGGACGCCCAGTTCTGCGAGACCTTCCTGCAGCCCATCCTCGCGCCGCTCAAGTCGGTCGTGAAGCTGCGCGCGGAGTACATCGTGAGCCAAGCCCCGACGGCGACGACGCACGAGGGCGGCGGCGGCGGCGCCGCCGCCGCCGATCGGGAGAAGAAGAAGAAGAACGCGGCGCTGACGTGCAAGCACGGCCCGCGCGAGTGCGCGGGCAACCGGCAGCAGCTGTGCCTGCAGGCGCGCATCGACGAGCGCGTCGCGGCGGGCCAGGCGACCGCGGACGCCACGGTCGACGTCCTGCTGAGGTTCCTGACGTGCGGGTGGCGCAACCCGGACGGGATCGGCGCGGAGGCGGGGGGGCGCGCGTGCCTCTCCGAGGCCGGGTGGGCGGGCAAGGCGGAGCAGGACGCCGTGCTCGCGTGCGCGGGCGGACCGGAGGGCGAGGCGCTGCTCGCGGCGTCGCACGCGGCGACGACGGCCGCGGGGGCGACCAACAGCTGCACGATCAACGTGGCGGGGAGGCGGCGGTGCGTGCGCGACGGGGGCGCGTGGCGCGAGTGCGACGGGGGCGCCGCGGCGGCCGACTTTGCGAGCACGATCTGCGCCGCGTTGCCCGCAGGGGCGCGAGAGGCGGCGGCGGCGGCGGGGGTTTGCAAGTGATGACGACGATGATGGTGACGACGACGACGACGGCGGCGGCGTCATATGCTCCTTTTCTCTCTCTCTCTCCTCTTTTGTCCCCATGTGGGTGGGGGGTTGTGCACCAACGGGGGCTCTTCTCTTGTGTTTTTTGACCGCGCTCCGCCGCCGTCGTCCTCGTCCTACTCCTCTCTCTCTCTCTCTCTCTCGGCCTGCCTGTCTGTCGAAAGGCGCCGGCGACGCTCAAGGCGGCGGCGGCGGCGGCGGTCCGGGAGGCGGCCCGCCCTGGCGGTACCCGCTGTAGAAGATCGGGACGGGGGCGGCCGCTCGGCCCTGCCCCTCCGAATCCATCGGCCGCGGCTGCGGCTGCTTGTACGCGCACGGCCGCCCGAGCCGCCACCCCCAAAGCAGGCCCTCGCGGTCGGGGCGCGAGTTTTCGGGCGTCGGCGCCCCGCCCCCGCCCCCGCCGTCCGCCGCCGCCAGCCGCGCGCACGCGGGCGCGTCGGCAAAGGTCAGGCGCACGTGGGCCGACGACGGCAGGAAGGGCAGCGGGGCCTGACGGTCGTCCTTGGCCGCGCACAGCCGGGGCCCGTCCGGAAACTCGCCCCAGCTCCACGTCTTGAGGCTGGTGTCGGCGGCGGAGAGGCTCGGGTCGAGCGACGCGACGCTGCTGCTCTGGGCGGACGTCGGGCACGCCGGGGCCGCGAGCCAGTCGCCCGGCTCGTAGTTGTCGTAGAAGCGCGGGCGGCCGGATTTTTCGTCCTTGTACGCGCAGCTGCGCCCCTTCGCGGCGTCCCAACCCCACAGGCGCCCGACGGGATCGCGCGAGCTGCTCCGCGCGGCGGGCGCGTCGCCGCAAGCGAAGGCCGTTTCCCACGCGTCGAGCTGCTGCGGCGTCTCGCCGCCGCCGCCCTGGGCCGCCTCCTTGAAGGCGCAGCTGCCGCCGCCGCTGTAGCCCCACAGGCGGCCCTCGCGGTCGCGCGTGGCGGTCGACGCGCGCGGAAAAGTCGGGCAGCGCGGGGCGGCGGCAAAGGGGTCGTCGCCGCCGTTGCCGGTCGTCGCCGTCGCCGCCGTCGTCTTGACGTCGTCGGCGCCGCCGCCGCCGCCGCCGTCGGCGCCGTCGGCGAGGGCGATGGCCGGCGCGGCGAGGAAAACGAGCAGTAGGGCGCGCGCGCTGGCGGGGGCGAGAGTAGTTGGACGCGCCATCTTTGCGCTCGTACGAACGAAGGCGCGTGCAGGCTTGGCGACGTTGGTTGGCTCTCTTGCTTTTGGGGGCGGGCGAGGGAACGCCTTTGGAAAAAAAAAGGGCGCGAGCGGACCGCTCGGCAAAGCGGGCTTGCGTGCCCGACTCGCCGCCGCCGCGGGCGCTGAAAAAACGACGCCCGCGCGCAGCAGCCCCGCTGTTTGTCTCGCACGATCGACGAATCAAACACCCGAGCCAACCTCTGCCCGTCCTCCTCAACCTCGCCAGGTCTACGACCATCACACCACGCCCCCCCCCCCTCTTTCGCGCCCCAGCGCGCATCAGCACGACGAAACGCTCCCTTCTCCTCGGCGCCTTTCAAACTCTCAGCAGATCCCGCACGCAAACGCGCCCTCCCTCGGCTTGGACGAGCTCCGCCTGACTCGTCCACCGCGGCTGCGTCGCCCCCGTGCTGCCTCGCGGGCGGGCAGGACCGGCGCGCGAGCCTTTCTGCCGCGAACGGAGGAAGGAGGCCTTTGCCGTGACGCCACATCGTCACCCCAAAACACAGCCGTCGACGCGGCTCGACGCGGCCTGCGAGGAGGATGCAGGCTGCGGCGGTCACCTCGTCGCCGGCAGCGGCCGCGCTGCCCCGGCCGCCGTCCCTGATGGCGCGGCGGCCAGCACCAGGAGCAGCAGCAGCAGCAGCAGCAGCAGCACCCACCGCCCCGTGGCGCCGCCGGCGAGCGCTGTCAGCGGCGGCCGAGCGCGACGGCTCCAGCAGCAGCAGCAGCGGCAGCAGCAGCAACGGCAGCAGCCCGGCCACGACGACGAGCAACCGCCCGAGCCCCTCGTCGCCGCCCCCTCCCCCGGCCGCCGCGCGCACCGGCGGCCCGCGCCCCCCGCCGCGCAACAACAACAAAAAGAACGGCGGCGGCGGCGGCGGCGGCGGCGGCAACGGCGCCACGACGCGCCTGGGGGAGCTCGTCCGCTCGACGCCCGTGCTCAACCGCTTCGCCGACGGCACGCTCGTCCTGGGGGACGCCGTCATGGTCGCCTCGACGCAGCTCAGCAGCGAGCGCATCTCGTGGGACGAGGCGGCGCCCCTGCTGGCGGTCAGCGTGGCCGCGTGGGTCCTGGCGTCGGCCGCGCGGGGCGACTACCTACCGGACAGGCGGCACGAGTACGACGACCCGCTCTCGCTCTCCCTGGGCTTTCCCGTGCTGATCGGCATCGCCGACGCGTGCGTGACGTGGGCGGTGGCCGTCGTGCCCGCCGTGGGCGCCGACGCGTGGCTCGCCGCGCACTTTTTCGTCAACCCGCTGACCGTTGCCGCGGCAGTGTCGCCGTACGCGGCCGCCGCCACGTCCGCGGCGGGCGGCACGTTTGCGCAGGGCGCCGCGGGCCCTCCCGAGCACGTTCTGAGCCCGCAGCTCGAGGTTCTGGTGGCGATGCTCATCACCATGTCGTCGTGGCGGGGGATCGCGGCGTGGCTGCGGCTGTCGTCGTATTGATTTGTTTGTGTGTGGCGGGCGGGCGGGGGCGCCGGTCCCCCCCGGGCG
>Ga0315905_10003343_pt1 | contig 16588 bp, 23 predicted proteins | sample LakEriMetagenome_5_FD_203522 | JGI IMG/M metagenome (GOLD analysis project Ga0315905, IMG submission 203522) | Freshwater fungal communities from buoy surface, Lake Erie, Ohio, United States - Buoy 4 MA121 | ecosystem: Environmental > Aquatic > Freshwater > Lake | place: USA: Lake Erie, Ohio... | reverse complement strand
CATGTATGATGTGTTGTTCTACTTGGGTAGGATTCTTTTTGGGGTTGTTTATATTTTCACCCTCATATTATTTTTTGGGAGCATCCCCTTTCGTATCTTGGTTCTTCGATGGATTGATGGCCTCAGGTGCGGTATGGGCAATCAATAGTGTTATCGAATGGTTTGAAGAAAACCGTCCAGCTAAGTAATTTTTAAAATTTATATATTATGCCAAAGTCAAGAAACAGAAAGAACCACAAACAGAAGGTTCAAAATCGTAACAATGTTATTAAAGGAATTCGTCGTAAGATGGAAACTGAATACACTGAAATGCTTTCCAAGAAATTTGCGGAAATGCAAAGTGAAATGTCGGCAATGACCGAAGTAGAAGAAGCTACTGTTGTGACACAACAATAAAATGGATTTATTTAATCCCCCACCCAACTTCAATTATAAAAAAATGAGTCATAAATTAGATACCAATTTGATTGATAATCCATACATACAGGTTGTATGGGAGGATTATGCTGAAAATATTACACAAGAAAAAATCAAAAGTGTTCGACACTATTTTCAGAAAAAGTATTTATCAACAAATGTTAATGTAATTACCAAAACAAAAACATCTGACGAGACAATACAAACAGTTGATATCTCATTTAATGTACTCGATAAGAATTATCAATTAGAACTGGTTAAATCTTTTTTGAAGAATAAAGGTAACGAAGATTCTTATGATGAGATTTATAAATTGGATGGGATTGTTGATAGTAAGCTAGCAATGAATGATTCTGAGGCGGCACCCTTTAAAAGGTGGTACATCAAGAAGATTGAGTTTTCAAACTTTTTATCATATGGGGAGAACCAAGTTATTGATTTTACAAAGTGTGATGGTATATCGGTGATTGAGTCTAATCCACCAAACTTCGGTGGCAAAACAGTTCTGTCGGTAGATTTATTGTTGTTCTTATTCTTTAACGAGACAACCAAAACATCAAAAGCCGAGGAAGTATTCAACAGATTTACTGATAAGAACAAGGTTTCTGTTAAGGGTGAGGTAATCATTGATGGTGATGAGTATATCATTGTTCGTAACATTGAGCGTAAAAAATCAAAGGCTGGTGATTGGAATGTTAAAACCGAACTGGACTTCTTCAAAAAGTTATCTGATGGTAGTTTGATGAATTTTACCGGAGAACAACGTAGAGAAACCGAGGCCTTTATTAAAACTTCGATTGGGTCAAAGGAAGATTTTTTGATGACCATCCTTACCACGGCAACCAATTTGGAGGATTTGATTGATTCAAAACCAACTGCCCGAGGTCAAGTGTTATCAAGATTTATGGGTCTTGAGTTTTTAAAACGTAAGGAAGATACCGCCAAGGAAGTGTTCAGTGAGTTTTCAAAGTCAATGATATCCAATGTACACAACAGTGAACAATTAAAAACTGAGATTGAAACACATGAGAGTGATATCAAAGACAATAAGGAATTGATTGGTACAAAACAAGGTGAATTGATTGAAGTTCAGAACCGAATCATCAAAGGGCAAGAATACCGAGATGGTCTTTTGAAGGGTAAACATACGGACATCGACAGTGAGATTAGTATGTTACAACCTCAAAAAGTTAAATCTGATATTACTGACCTAAATTCCCAAAAAGATGTTGTTCTTAAACAATTATCCGAAATCAAAGTTGTCGAGCCGAGTGAATATTATCATGAGGACCAACACGATAAGGTAAAAGAAGAATATCAAACCACCTATAAGAAAAAAGTTGAGGTTGATACAAATATCTCATCGATTGAAAAATTAAAAAGTTCTGTGAGTGGGGGTATTAAGTGTGAACACTGTGGTATAGAACTTATGAATGCCACCATCACCCAATCAAGAATCTCTGAGCTTGACGGATTTATCCGGCATAAAGGTGAAATTGAGGGGTTAATGCAGGATTTATCCGGCAAAGAACAAGGTTTTGTTAAACTGAAAAAAGATTTTGATGAGTACGAAAAAAACAAACTGGTTAAGGAAAAATTAGAAATCAGTATTGAAAGTTTTGACATGAAGATTGAAAAACTTCATGACAAGCTCAAAAAATACGATGAAGCTCAAGAAAAAATTCAATCTAACAACAAGATTGAAGAACAGTTACTTAAAGCTAACATTAAATTGGATGAGTTGGAAAACCAAAAAAACACTGTTAACAGTGAGATTAATCGTTTGACTTTTGACATTGAAAAACTAACTGATAAGATTGATAACAATAAGAAACTTATCGAAAAGATTAAGTTAGAATCTGAGAGAGAAAAAATCTACAAAATGTATTTGGAGATTTATGGTAAGAATGGTATCTCAAAAATCATTATGAAAACAATGATGCCACTTATAAACTCTGAGTTACAAAGATTGTTAGAAAACAGTTGTCACTTTAGAATGGAGATTCAGATTAATGACAAGAATGAAGTTGAGTTTATGATGATTGATAACAATACACAAGTTGAGAAGTTAATGTCATCAGGTTCAGGTTATGAAAGGACAATTGCCTCATTGGCATTGAGAGCGGTATTAAGTAAGATTTGTTCTTTACCTAAACCAAACATTATCGTATTTGACGAAGTATTTGGTAAAATATCAAACGATAACTTGGAAATGGTATCGGAGTTCTTCACAAAGATTAAGGATTACTTTGAAAAGATTTTTGTTATAACACATAACCCATTGGTTACCAACTGGGCTGATAATGTTATCAGAATCAAAAAAGAAGAAAATATCAGTTATGTGTCACAATAGTTTGTGTAATTGAAAAGTTTGAGTATCTTTGTCAAAAATTAATCATATGAACTACTTATTAATTGTATTCGGAAAAAATATGAACGAAGTGTCGGCAATCGATATCTGCGAAAAAATTACAGGAGAAGAAAAAATTCATAAAGTACAGTACCATGTAACTAATGATTCCGCAACAATACTTTTCAAAAGTATTCTATCTCAAAAAAAACTACACGAAATCTTTTCACCAATTTTTGGAGAAAAGGGCACAATCTATGTTCTATTGGAAAATGCTGGCGACATAAACTCAGCTAACATGGTTAAAGGAATTTACCAAATGTTCTTCAATAATGAAGAATCGGATGATAATGAAGAAGTATTAGAATTCGAAGAAGTTGAAGAACTTGATATTGATGTTAGCAAATTAAGGGAGTTATTGACGAAGAAAGTTGAAGAAAAAGAATTAACTTTGGACGAAATCTTGGACAAGATTAGTACCCTAGGGATACATTCACTCACAGATAAAGAAAGAAAACAATTAGATAATTACGCAAACAATATATGAAAGATAAAAACACAGGTATTCCTATTAATCAAGAAGAAATTCAACACTATCTTAAAGACATTCGTAAGATTAAAGTAATGTCTCCTGAACGTGAGAGAGAGCTTGCGGCGAAGATGCAATCTGAAGGTATCACAGAAAAAGAACGTCAAGCAATAGAAAAAGAATTATTGATTGGTAACTTACGTTTTGTAATTACAGTGGCTAAACAATATCAGAATCAAGGACTTGATTTCCCTGATTTGATTGCGGAAGGTAACTTGGGTCTCATGAAAGCAATTAATAACTTTGATTGGAGTAAGAATCTTCGTTTCATATCATACGCGGTATGGTGGGTTAAACAATCAATCCTTCAATCACTTAACGATAATGCTCGTACAATCCGATTACCGGTGAATGTGGTTCAGGACCTACAACGAGCAAAGAAAGAAGTTGAGTCCAAAGGTGGTAAACTTGATGAGAAGTTTGAGATGTTACCGTCAATCATCGACCTTGATATGAACATCAATGAAGAAGGAGACACATTGGTTGATATCATCAAGAACGAAGATGCGGATATGCCCGACGCGGCATTCAACAGTAAAGATGTTCTAAAATCTGAGTTGATAAACCTTTTGAATGTGTTGGATGAGCGTGAAAAAGTAATCGTACTAGATTACTTTGGACTAACGGGTACCCCAAGAACACTTGAGGATATTGGTTCTGACTTTGGTCTAACAAAAGAACGAGTCCGACAGATTAAGGAGAAAGCCCTTCGAAAATTAAGAAACGAAAGTTCGGTACTTTTCGACTATATGTAAAAAATAAAAGACCTTCTATTTATTATAATAGAAGGTTTTTTACTTTTTAAAGAAAACTATTATGAAAAAAGCATTAGAATTTTTGGACAATTGGGGTATTAGAATCTCAAGTATTTTAATCCTCATCATCTTTTTTAAAACTTGTAGTACAAACACACGAGTTGAAAAGGTTAAAGAAGTTTCTTTAAAGAATAACGAAAGAATTGATTCTATGGCTATAGAACTCAGAAAAGAAATAAAAATCGAAGGTTTGGAAGCGGAGAGAAGAATGATTCAATCAACCGATAGAGAGTTGATGGATGTTACAAGACAGGAAAGAATTGGTAACATCATCGACAGTTTAAAAACTCGTAAATGAGAAAAATATTTAACTGGGTTGTAGAACACCCCAACAGAACTATGTTCTTGATACCAATTATATTGGTAGCCATTATCTCAATATCCCACGTTGTTTCTTGGTACGACATAGCTAACCCATTCAATTGGGCTATCTACTTGTCGATTGCGATTGAGATTGGAGCAATGACCGCACTAGTTGCTGCCACCAACAAAATCAAAGGAGGAGTTTGGTTTATGTTCGGATTAATCACTTTCATTCAGATGATTGGTAACATATATTACTCATTCAAAGAAATTGATGTAAACGGAGAACTATTCAAGTCATGGGTCGAATTAACATCACCTGTTTGGGAAGCTTTGGGTTCTGATATGTCAGATATGACTTCGGCTAGAAGATGGTTGGCGTTCTTAGAGGGTGGTTTATTACCTATTATCTCGTTAACCTCACTTCACTTCTTTACAAAATACGATGTTGGAAAACAAGAAACTAAAATTGGTATCGAAAAGATTGTTGTCGAAAAGATGATAGAAGTGCCAGTGGAAAAAATAGTTGAGGTTGAGAAGATTGTAGAAGTTGAAAAAATAGTTGAAGTACCAGTGGAAAAAATAGTTGAGGTTGAGAAGATTGTAGAAGTTGAAAAAATAGTTGAAGTACCGGTTAGAGATGAAGCAATCGTTGGTCAATTAATGTCAAGAATTGGGGAACTTGAAAAAATGCAACCTCCTGTTATCGAGAGAGTGGTTGAAGTACCTGTTGAAAAAATAGTTGAGATTGAAAAGATAGTCGAAGTACCTGTCTATATTGAAAAAGGTAATGATGGTGAGGATGATAATTCAAGACGACTCACATACTCCAAGTAAAATATGATTTATGTTTGAAATAATAAGATATGGTGACTTCAAATGTGAAAATACTGAAGAAAAAAAACATCAGATTATTTTAACACACACTTCTCGTAACTTAGAAGAATACATACAGTCGTTGAAACATAGGTATAATGGTAAGAATAAGAAAATACCTAACTATATAATCACAAAAGAAGGAAAAATTTTACAACTTCTTGAGAATACAGAATACCCTGAACTTTTTGTTGAGGATAAAGTAAATCGTAATTTAATAGTGGTTTGTTTAGAAAATTTGGGGTGGTTACAAAAAGAACCGCTAAATGACCATTACGTTAATTGGATTGGAGATATTTATAAAGGTAGTGTGTTCGAAAAAAAGTGGAGAGATTATTTCTTTTGGGAACCTTATACCGATTTACAAATTGAGGCAACTGCTTTTATATGTAAAAAATTGTTCAAAGAAATGTCTATTAAACACCAAATAATTGGACACAATACCAAAATAAGTGGTGTTGAAAAATATGAAGGTGTTGTAACAAAAAGTAATTTCAGACAAGAATTTACTGACGTTAATCCTTCATTTGACTTTGAACTTTTTTTAAAACATATAGAAGATGAGCAATTCACATGATGAAATTAAAAAATTACTTAGAGCATCTCGAGAGATGTTGTCTAATTCTAATGTAATTGAAGAAACCAAAAAAATTAAAAATCAATATGGTATATTAACAGAGCAAGGTATTGAATTAGTTGGTGGTGGAAACGTTACCAAAAAAATCAATGTTGCTAAATCTGTTGAGGATGATATTGAAAATGATGAGGAAGAAATGGACCCATCCGCTAAAGATAAGAAACAAGCTTATCGAATCTCAGGGGGTATATTAGTTCTTCACGGTAAAGACAAAACGGATTTAGAACTTACCACAGATGAAAAAATTGCTTTCCAAGAAACAATGGATGAATTTGTAACGGAAGTTTCTGACCTGGTAGATTTTAACAAATTAAATGTCTATACAAATAATGTTGAATGGTCAGGTAAAATTATAGATTTTGACATTGAATTCTTTTATTCAATTGGGGAGGAGAATGGTATTTATTTAAATGGTGAGATGATTAAAACTGATGAAAAGTTTTTGGAGCTCATCACTAAACTAAAAACATATTACGAGAAGTTTAAATCAAAGTGGGCGAAAATATTGGCTTCTCGTAAGAAAACAAAACCTGATGAAGAATGAATATTAAAGAAATTGTAACTAATTTATTAATCATTATTGTAGGAGCTTTGGTTGTGTATTCATTAATGTTAACAACAACCATCGGTGTAGACGTTAAATCTTATTACAATAGAGTTGATAGTCTACAAATCAAAATTGACTCTGCAATGGCAGTCAATCAAAGAATTGATAATAAAATTGCTAAACTCGATTCGTCTATTTTGGTTATTAATAACGAAATAAGTCTTGTCGATGAGAACATAAACATAATTAAAACTAGAACAAATGCCAAAGTTTCTGCTGTTGATAATTTTAACTATTCTGAGCTTCAAAAGTTTTTCTCAAAAAGATACAACCCAAATAACCCTAAGTAACCAAACTGCAAAGTTGGTAATTAAAGACATTTTATCTGGTGATGGATGTAAAGAAGAACTCGAGCAAACTCATTTGAAGATTGCTAAACTCGAAGAACGGGATATCCAAAAGGATAGTGTTATTTATTTTTTGAAAGAAAAAGATTTAAATAATCAAAACATTATAGGGTATAAAGACGGTCAAATAGGTCAGCTAAAGGAATTGTCTAAAAATTTAGAAGATGCAATAGAAGACCAAAATGATAAAATAAAATGGTGGAGAAGAGGAGCTATTGCAGGTGGAGTTACCACATTACTATTATTAATAATCGCTTTTTAACATGGCACTCACAGATTCAGATAAAAAACAAATTGAAGTCATGATTCGTAAAGAAGTTAAGGACTTTATCGGTAGTAATACCATGAGACAATATGAGGACAAACTTATTGACAGTATCTCCAAAGAAATAAGACGAGGTAAGATTGAGGGGGATGTTAAAGAAGTAGTCATAAAAGTATTCAGAGAGTTCTATAATTTTATGTGGACTCAACGAGGATATTGGGAACCAAGATTGAAAAATGCTTAAAGAAGAAAGTTTTACTGACAGACTTAAAAGTGAGATAAAATCTCAAGCTGGGAAAATTGGTATCTATAACAAAGGTAGTGAGGGAGTTACGGCTATTAGTCAAATGGTAAACTCCTTAGGTGAAGAAGAAACTGAGTTAGACGAGAAATGGTCTGAAAAGTATAAAAAAAGTATTGACTGTAATAACCCAAAAGGTTTTAGTCAACGAGCTCATTGCCAAGGGAGGAAAAAGAAAATGAAAGAAAATATAACCGAAGCCGAAAGAACATTAATGGCAAGATTGAAAGACTTAGCCAGAAAACACGTTAAGGGAGATTCCAAAGACGCCAACCGAAAGGAAAAAATACAAAAAATGTTTGACATGCTAGTAAAACAACTTCAGAAAGGTACAAAGGTGGAGATGGAGCATGACATGGGTAAAGAAGAAGCGCAAAAAATAGCTTTGGACCATTTGGAGGAATTTCCTGATTATTATACACGTTTAAAAAAAGCAGAGGCTACGGAGGCCACAGGTGCGGGTTCTGCTGGTGGGTTTGAAGGGCCGATAGCATTTAAAGATAGTGAATTCGTTAGAAGAAGTTTTGACGAGACCCCCAAGAAGGTAGAAGCTACTGAAGCGACAGGAGCTGGGTCATCAGGGTCTTATGAAACAACGGCATCTTGGGCTAAATCTATGAAAAAGAAAGATTGGAGAGGTGCTTCTAAAACACAAATACCTGGCGGAAAATTTGTGCAGGTAAAAAAGAAATGTAAAAAGTTTCCTTATTGTAATCAGGGAGATATTAAAGCTCTGAAAATTTGGGAGAATGAAACACTTCAAAAAGTTATAACTGACATAAGTAAAAAACAGAATATTAGTGAGAGTGTAATCAAAAATATTATTGCTTACGAACTAGGATTAATTTAATTAAATTGATATTTATATAAAAAAATTAAAGATGAGACAAAAACTTAACGAAACCTATATTAATAGTTTGGTTGAAAAAATTATCAACGAAACTATCCATGAAAAAGCCGAACAAATTGAAAATATGTTGATGGGTAAGGAGACTGATGAAGGTAATGCTTTTACTGCTGCATTAGCCAAAACTAAAAAAGGTGAAAAATTTAAAGTTGGTGATAAAACATTTACAGATAATTCAGATTATAATGATTCTGAACTCGGTGAAGAAGTTATGGAAGGTGAGGTTTGCGAGGAATGTGGGGCAAAAGGTAGTGTCATGGAAGGAGAATGTTCAGAGTGTGGATATGGTAAATCAAGTATGGAAGAAGGTATCTACGATGTTGAGGCCGGTGTAGATTTTGAAGAAACCCCTTCATTTGACTATGTTGAAGAGGAGGAAGATATGGATGTAATGGATTTTGAAGATGATGAGGATGAACAAAATAAAGAATTTTGTCAATATCAAAAGGAAAAATTTGGAGAGGATGATGAGAGATACCAAGAAAAATGTTCTCATATGGAAAAGTTGGCTCGTAAACCAATTAATATGAATGAGAAATTAGTGGGTGGGCAAAAAAAGTTAGATAAGAATAATAATAACAAAATTGATGCTGAAGATTTCAAGATGATGAGAAAAGAATCAATCACCATGACTGAAGGTGAATTGATTAATTTTATTGAAAAAATTATAAAAGAAGAAAAGTTAAAGGCAACCGCAAAACACAAAGGTTTAGCGACTTATGAAAAGGCTCACACGGGTTCAGGTAAAGAGAATGATGATTATTTGAAGAGTGTCACTAAAAAAATGAAGGAATACTTGAAAGATGGTTCTAAAGGTGAATACGATACTAATCCTGAAATATTCCCGAAAGGTAATGGTGAGTTAGCTAAAATGGATAAAAAGGCTTATATACCATCAGACGCGGTTAAAGATTATACAGATAATTTGACCGCAGCTGGACTTGAAAATCTTGATTATGATGAGATTCAACCTAATGAAGATTGGGTAACAGATAACATTGAGGGTTCATCACGAACTGGTAACAACCCTGAATGGGCAAATACTGGAAAATCTGACATTAATAAAAAAAGAAACGAGATTCGTGAGAAGAATTATTTAGCAAAGATTAAGAGAAAGGCCTATAACAAAGCTCCTCAGCCCATTGTCCAAGACAAAACAGATGGTGATGGTGCTAGTAAATTGATGTTAAAACTTGAATCTGAAAACGAGAAGACAACTCAAAAATTGAATGAAGAATTTGATAGAATGAAACAACTTCTCGGATATAGTCAAAAAACACAATAATATACAATTAAATATTATTTCTTATTATTTCTCCATAAGGTTTCTTATGGAGAATTTTTTTAATTATGTGACCAAACCATTAAGTCCTGAAGATGTTGATGTTTGGTTCAGAAGTAATAATATGGTAATCGAAAAGATTGAGTTGTATCACGACTTTACTCGTTCTTTATACGATTTGATGATGGATACTTATTTTGGTCATGACAACAAAAATAATGAAACCAAAATAATCATGTCAGATGAGGACAATGAAAAACATTTCAAATGGTGTTGGATTAAATTACTCGATAATTTTAAAAAAGAAAATATTGAATTTACTGAAGAAGGGGAACATTACGACTACTTCGAATCTTTTTTTGATGAAATTTTTTATAATCAAAAAGAAACAATTATTCGAGAATCTGTAGGTGAATTTTTTACTGAATTATTTGATATTAATAGAGGGTTCACTAAATCTGATTTGGATATGATAACATCCATATATAGAGCTTTGGAAAAAAATATTAAAAGATAAAAAATCCTTTTTTTATTTACATCTAGGACAAAAAAATTAAGTTTATCGTATAATAAATCATTAAAAATTGTAACGATGGATACATTGGAAAAAATCAAGTCACTAACAGAAGAATTGTCTGTTGATGCGACTAAATTTTTCAAAGGTAATAAGAGTGCAGGAACTAGAGCGAGAAAATCGGCTCAAGAATTAAAGGCACTTCTCCAAGCTTTGAGAAATGAAATCTTAGACGAAAGAAAAAAAACTGAAGATGCTTAATTTTGAATCTTTATTTTTATTTTGTTTTATATTTTCAGTTTTAAATGTTCTAAGAACATGTTTTAGGTTAATAAGTGCCCTGCTACAAGCAAACCCTCAACAGTTTGTTCTAAGTAGTAGGGAGCTTATTACCCTGGGTATCACGATTTCGTATTCCTTAACATACATTATAAAGGGTTAATCATGAGTTTATATAAAGAATTTTCAACACTATTTCCATATCTTCAGTCGGTAAGAAAACTACAAAACTTTTTGAGTTTTGATGTTATGTTTTCTACGTCATGGAAACTACCAAAAAAATACGTAGATGAAGAAAAGGTTATGGAACAAGAATCCAAAACTGCTAATATGAGATTGTTCTCATTTGTGTCAGAAATAGATGAACAATCAATTGAGAAAGTATCTACAAACATCCAAAATATTATCAATTATAATTTGGAGAGAGAAGAAAAGGATACACTTTTTCAGACAAAAGTTACTGAGTTAAAGAACATATTTGAAAAACAATCCTTGAAGAATTTAAAGTTATTAAAATTTGAAATCAAACAAACTAAAATAGAATTGGAGGATAGTGAAGATGAAATCCGAGAAAGCGCTAAATTGGTTTCAGAGTGAAATTGAAAAAGATAAAGTTGATTTAGAAAGGGAAAAATTAAACTTTATCAACTCTATCAAAACAAAAAATAAAGAAGAAATTTTACCTGAAAAACCAAAAAAACTTAATTTATGGCAGAGAATAATGAAGGTGTTAATAGGATGATGGAGAAGTTCGCACTTCTTGCGGACGCCATGGAGAATATATACCCCCAAGGAAGAGGAGTTGTGGTGTTTGAGTTGAATGAAGATGATTTTAACCTAACTCAAAAAGAAATGTTAATACCTACAAATGTAAGTTCCCAATTCAAAGTCGATATTTCAGGAACTGAATTCATTTTTTTGAAACGTGAGTTGTTGAATGACGAAACAGATACGATTTAGGGAAACCTTTTTCTTCTAATATCTTATACAGATATTTTCTTTGTATAGTTGAATGGTCTTTGACAAAAATAGTATCATTTCTTTTTTCTGATAAAAAATACTGAAAAAGGGAATCGACTAATCTTGAAGAATCATCAATTGTCTTTAATGTGAATAAGTTATAATCATCATCTTTCTGTATAATAATTTTATTATTCAAAGATGAGACCATCCTCATTTCATTTTTCGGTAGATATTTTTTGATTAATTCTTCTACCGATATTTTTTCATTAGTTGAATAATCCTGTATTAAGTCAGGAATCCTGTAATTGTCCACTTTAGTTATTGTGTATTTTTCATCCTCCAAAGACACTTTAGATTGTCTACCAAACTCATCCTTAATAAAGATTGGTAACATTGTACCTGAAGTTTTTTCTAATATTGCCAGTTCGTAATTACAAGCAACACCATTCTCAAACTGCTTTTCAAAAATAACCGAGTCACTTTCCTTTAACAAATTTTTATAGACCTCCATTGCTTTTTTATAGGTCTGAAACTTGTTGATTATTTTCTTTTTTATTTTATTTTTAAACAGTACAATTTGAAAATTGTATTCTATTTTTTCCATAATAAAAATATAACAAAATACATTTATGAGTGTAGAAAGTTTTTACGATATTTTAGGTGTGTCTGACACCGCGACACAAGACGAGATTAAAAAAGCATATAAGAAGAAGGCGGTAAAGCATCATCCTGATAAGGGTGGTAACGAGGAAGAATTTAAAAAGATATCAGAAGCTTATGATACCTTAGGTGACGAAGGTAAAAGAAGAAGCTATGATAGTCAAAAGAATAATCCGTTTGGACAAACTGGATTTAATCCATTTGATGATTTTTTCAATAGTGCTTTTGGTCAACAGTTTAACCAACGTAGAGCGGTACCTGATAAAGTTATTGATGTAACTATAGGGGCTGTTGAATCGTTCTTATCAAGGGATAAAACTATAACTTATAGTAGAAGAACTCAGTGTCCTACCTGTAGTGGACAAGGTGGGGATAGAATAAACTGTAACCAATGCTCAGGACAAGGATTTACAACTATGAGAGTTGGTAACGGTATGTTTGTACAAATGGTTAGACAAACCTGCGGAGCTTGTCAAGGTCAAGGGTTTACATATAGAACAAGATGTGGAGGATGTAATGGTGAGTGTACAATACCGTCACTTGAAACTATTAATGTAAAGTTACCTCACGGAGTTGATGAAGGACAATTCTTCAAATTACAGGGTAATGGTGATTACATTAATGGTATGTACGGTAATTTGGTGTTAAGGGTTAGAATCGTACCTGAAAATGATTTTGAAAAGGCGGGAAATGACCTGGTATATAACGCTTATTTTAATTTAGAAGATTTACAAAAAGATACATTTAACATTCCTCATCCTGATGGGGAGATAACTATTAATATACCGACAGAATTTGATACGTCAAAACCCCTCAGAGTAAAATCTAAAGGGTTTAATACTAATGGTGTTGGGGATTTATTTATTAAACTTTTTGTAAAGTTTAAAAAATAGAAATAATATCTTTTACTAATTCTATTATTCCGTAAAACGTAAAGAATACAATTACAACCGCAATACCTGCGTAAATTTTTTCTTTTGAGGTAAATTCAAAACCACCTTCGTTTTTACTACAACGACTACATCCTTTTTTTTCTTGTTCCATATTGTTTTTTCTTAAAAATATTATAAACTAAAATCTTTTCAACACATAATTTGCTTTTTTGGAATTTAGTCGTATCTTTGTATCATGAGTTACACAAAATTATCAGGTCAAACCGCTAACAATCTTTCTCTCGCAGTAAATGAGATGGATGTAGGATATCATTACCGAGAGTTTCTATCTAGAAAAATTATCGGTCTTAATTTTACGTCACCATTCAAATGTGATGGTTATGGTGTATGCGAAAGATTAAAGATTAAACTTTTGTGTGAGTTTAAAGATGATGTAAACTTAAAGAATAAATTAGAGTTCGCCTCGGTATTGGCTCAAGCAATTTATTATATCAAAAAATTTGAACTTGCGGGAACTCCACTACCAAGTACAATTTTATTGGCCGATAGAGATGAATGTACCGTTTTACATACTAATGATGTAATTGACTATCTTGCAATGCCATTTGATTGGGGTATTGCACCGTCTAGTGTTCCTGAGAAAAACATTGAATTGGTTAAAATGATTGCCGAAAATGAAAAAATTAGTCCTTTTATTTTTTCTGCAGACCAGCTTGACGATGTTTTGGAAAAAATCAAAGACTTAACTGATAATGTAAAAAGATTAATTCCGATTACAAATCACAACATCACCCAAGTTTTTGATTATTTTTTAAAAAATATATTGGGTAGAACTAATCTAACAACTAATCAACTTGCAAATTTATTTGTGCAAATTTTGGTAAATCCTGTTGAGAATTATCTACACCCAAATAATAAAATACCGGCAATAGTCACTAAAAACTTAGGACAACCCGCAGTTAAAAATAGAAAAGTCTACCAATCATTTTTCCAACATTTTAAATCTGAGTATACTCCGAGAGAAAAAGAAGTATTAACTTCAATCGTTGACAGACTTGTTGAAGATACAACTCGCCGTAAACAAGGGGAGTTCTTTACACCAACTATTTGGGTAGATAAAGCTCATGAGTATATTACTTCCGTATTTGGTGAAGATTGGAAAGAGAGGTATGTCGTTTGGGACCCGGCTTGGGGGACTGGTAATTTAACTCGAGATTATAAATTTAAAGAGTTATATTGTTCGACTCTGAATCAGTCAGATATTGACACTGCAAATCAGATGGGGTATAATCCGGAAGCGGTTAAGTTTCAGTTTGATTTTTTGAATGACCCTGATGAAAAACTTCCACAGGGATTAAGGGATGCGATTAATGAAGGTCGAGAGATTATTGTTTTGATGAATCCTCCTTATGGTAGGGCAAATGGAGATTCTAAAATAGGTACAATATCTAAAGGAGGAACTACAACTAAAATTTCTAATGAAATGAAATTAAACAAATATGGTGCTTCATCTTCACAATTGTATTCACAATTTATTTATAGAAGTATGATTTTGGGTGTGCAAAATTTGTGCGTATTTGCTAAAAGTCTTTATAAAACTTCCGAAAGTTATAAAAAATTTAGAGAAAATTTTTATAAAAAATATTCATTTAATTCGGGATTCTTATTTAAGTGTTCTGAGTTTGCGGATGTCTCTGATACATGGGCTGTAGATTTTTCCATTTTTTCTCATGGAATCCAAAATGGGGATACAAAAATGGATGTTTTACATAATAAAGATTTAATTATCGAAAAAACATCTGAAAAACTTTTAGTATCAACGGATAATAAGATTACTTTGAATAATTGGTGTAAAAATGATAAAAAGATTGTAATGGATTTTCCTAAATTTAGTTCTGCGTTAATTATCAAAGAAAGCGAGCATGGGTTTGGAAAACCCCAAGGGGTTTTTGCAACTCTGGTGTCCAATGCAAATAATGTTGCAAAAAATGCAAATAGTGTTTATATTGTAAATGGTGGTGTTGGTGAAAATGTTGGGAAAATTTATTTAAACCATGAAAATTTTATAAAATCTTGTTCGGTCTTCAGTTCCCGTAAATTAATCAAGGGAGATTGGTTAAATGATAAAGATGAATATCTGGCTCCAAACGAACAACACGAACAATATAATCAATTTACATATGATGCGATTATTTATTCATTGTTTAATAATTCAAGTCAACAATCTTCTCTACGTCAAGTAACCTACAAGAACAAACTTTGGGATATCAAAAACGAATTTTTTTGGATGTCAAAAAATGAAATGTTGGAGATATCAAATACTAATAATTATTCTGACCTTTATAATGATGCAAGAACAGATTCAGATAGATATGTTTATAAATTATTATTTGGTGAAGAAAGAATTTATGATAAACTTTCACCTGACGCAAAACTAGTATTAGATAAAGCAACTGAGTTAGTTACCAAATCAATTCAGATGAGAGAAATATTCGCAACAGACGAAAATCATTTAAAATCTTGGGATGCTGGTTATGCTCAACTTAAATTACTTTGGAAGGAATATTATTCCGATGAATTTAACCAGTTTAGACAATTGTATAAAAATTTGGAAGATAGAATGAGACCACTTGTATATGAGCTTGGTTTCTTAATGAAATAATGTTATATTAAACAAACTATGCTATCATACATCGGAGGAAAATCAAAAATAGGTAAATGGATAGTTCCATATTACCCAAAGGACATGGAAACATATGTTGAAACATTCGGAGGAATGTTTTGGTGTTTCTTTAATATGGATTTGAAACAATATCCAAATCTAAAACGGGTTGTTTATAATGACTTCAATCCACTAAACTATAATTTGTTTATGTGTTTACAGAACCCAACAGTTTTGTTAAACGCAATAAATAATATACCTTGTCAACAACAAGGAGTTGAGGAGACACCACCAGTTTACCGAGAACAATTTAACACATTCCAAAAAGAAATATTTGGAGATGGGTTTACTATAAACTATCCCGACTATGATGTTGCGGCAAAATACGCTTATGTCCTGACACAAGTATTCAGTGGGTCTAAACCTGAGACTAGTTCCTTCATTGACTTGAAGGGTAAGTATAAGTCAAAGTATTTGACATTCAGAGATAAATTATCAAAACCTGATTGGGTAGAACACTTTAATAAGATTAGTCATTTTAGATTAGGTGATTTTGAAAATGTTATTAAAGAATTTGATAGTCCGACAACTTATTTCTATCTTGACCCACCGTACTGGAAGACCGAGAATTATTATTCAAACCACGATTTTGACCGAGACGACCATGAGAGACTGGCAAAATTGTTGAAAACTATTGAAGGAAAGTTTTCGTTATCTTACTATGATTTCGTACTTTTGTCGGAGTGGTTTCCCCAAGACCAATATAGATGGGAAAAGAAAGAATTTGCTAAAGCTGCCGCGGCAAAGAAAGGACAATCCCAAAATATGGGTGAGGAGTTGCTAATTATGAATTATTGATATATTTATAATAAAAAAAATAGACATGAAGTTTACATCACTTTTAACAAATTTGATTTTGGA
>Ga0315905_10003342_pt1 | contig 16588 bp, 22 predicted proteins | sample LakEriMetagenome_5_FD_203522 | JGI IMG/M metagenome (GOLD analysis project Ga0315905, IMG submission 203522) | Freshwater fungal communities from buoy surface, Lake Erie, Ohio, United States - Buoy 4 MA121 | ecosystem: Environmental > Aquatic > Freshwater > Lake | place: USA: Lake Erie, Ohio... | reverse complement strand
ATTGTGGTGGGTAATGAATGGCTTAGCTGCTGCTCCCCCAGGAATAGGGTGCAACATAGGCGTTTCAACTTCCATGAACTGCGCTTCGATCATATGTCGACGCAGTGAGGCAATGGCTTTGCTGCGTGCCAAGAAAGTATTACGGCTTTCTGGGTTCACAATCAAATCGACATAGCGTTGCCGATATTTGAGTTCTTGATCGGACAGACCATGAAACTTATCCGGCAGCGGTCGCAACGATTTACTCAGTAGGCGCAGTGTGGAGCACTCGACTGAGAGCTCGCCTTTGTTGGTCTTAAAGAGATGACCCTCGGCGGCAATAATGTCACCAAGATCCCAATGTTTAAAGGCTGCATGGATATCGGTGCCTGTAAGGTCGTCGCTGATATAGAACTGGATCTGACCGCTACGGTCTTGAATCGTGGCAAAACTAGCTTTACCCATTACCCGTTTTAATACCATTCGACCGGCGACCTTAACGCCAATCTTTTTGCTTGCTAATTCTTCTTTACTCAAGCCATCGTAATGATCATGTAGATCAACTGCTAAATGCGTTGGGATAAAGTCATTGGGAAACGGTATGCCAGCCTGGCGAAGTTTGGCTAATTTCTCGCGCCGCTCGGCAATGATGTGGTTCTCATCCGGCACTTGGTTTTGCTCATCAGAATTAGGTGCAGTGGTATTCATAGGGATAGCTCTCTGGATATTACACACCTTGCTTTAGACTGGCCTCGATAAATGCATCGAGATCCCCATCTAAAACTTTTTGGGTGTTAGATATTTCAACATTGGTTCTTAAATCTTTAATGCGACTTTGATCCAAAACATAGGATCGAATTTGATGACCCCAGCCTACATCAGTTTTATTAGCCTCTAACTTATCTTGCTCAGCACGACGCTTACGCATCTCGTGTTCGTACAAACGGGATTTGAGCATACTCATCGCCTCAGCGCGATTGCGGTGTTGGCTGCGATCATTTTGGCACTGCACCACAATCCCCGTAGGAATATGTGTAAGACGCACTGCTGAATCTGTTTTATTGATATGTTGGCCACCTGCTCCCGAGGCGCGGTAGGTATCGGTGCGGATATCAGCAGGGTTCACATCAATTTCAATCGAGTCATCGATCTCTGGATAGACATAAATGCTGGCAAAGGAAGTATGTCGACCACCTGACGAATCAAAAGGAGATTTGCGTACCAAACGATGAACCCCCGTCTCAGAGCGTAGGTGCCCGTATGCGTATTCACCATCGACCTTAATAGTGGCACTTTTAATACCAGCGACATCACCATCAGACTCTTCTAGGATTTCAGTCTTATAACCTTTACGCTCGCAGTATTTGAGATATTGGCGGTACAGCATGCTTGCCCAATCGCAAGCTTCCGTACCACCTGCACCTGCTTGAATATCAATAAAGCAATGACAGGGATCCATCTCATTGTGAAACATTCTTCTAAACTCTAAATCCGCAATGATTTTTTCATAAGAATCCGAGTCAGCTTGAAGAGCTAGTAAGGTCTCTTGATCGTTCTCGGCACGTGCTAATTCCATGAGCTCCATACTGCTTGTGATGTTTTGATTGAGCTCTGTTAGGGTATTGACAACACCCTCCAGTAGTTTTTTCTCTTTACCCAGCGCTTGCGCTTGCTTGGGATCATCCCAGATTTTGGGATCTTCAAGGATTTGATTAACTTCTACAAGCCGGTTTGACTTCGTATTGAAGTCAAAGATACCCCCGAAGTGCTTGCTCACGCGAGAGAAGATCTTTTAAGGCATTCGTAATTTGATTGAGTTGTTCGGCTTCCATGCCCAAATTATACGGGTAAGTGCCAACTAGGCTTGATCGTTGAGCGCCTCAATCATTAACTGCACGCGCGCCTCTGCATGAAATCGATCGCTGACTAAACGATAGGCCAGACGAGCTTTTGGGGGAAGGGTTTGGGTGCGGTTAAACCAGACCGCCCCAATAACCGGCGCATGCCCTACCGTTTCCGAATCGAGGACCCTTGGTTTTAGTTGTAAGCGTAAGTGCTTATCCTTCATGAGGGATTGCTGGAGAACATCAAACTCTCCATAAAAAAGAGGCTCTGGAAAGCCATGACCCCAAATCTCATTCATGAGGATGTCACTTGTTTTGACATTAAAGTCTCCAGGCCTTAGTTCCCCATCATGGATGCAGCGCCGTTGGAGAAGATCGTCGTTTAAGAGCTCACGACTGACCTGTAAAAAGGATTCTTCAAAGAACCCAAAATCGGCCTGCCGAATCGTAAGACCTGCAGCCATAGCATGCCCTCCAAACTTTTGAATGAGAGAAGGTTTGCGCTTAGAGACTAGATCCAACGCATCCCGTAAATGAAATCCAGCAATGGAGCGCCCCGATCCTCGCAAAAGCGCTTCACCATCAACCCCCTCTGCCGGAGCAAAAATAATCGCGGGACGATTAAAGCGCTCCTTTAGACGAGAAGCCACAATACCAACTACTCCTTGATGCCAATTCGGATTCCATAAACAAAGCGCTGGTCGATCCGTATTAAGGTGCGTGAGGTGCGCTAGGGCAGACTCCTGCATTCCCGATTCAATTACCCGGCGCTCACGATTAATCCGGTCTAATTCTTGCGCAATCTCCAGAGCGATCTTTGGATCATCACACAGGAGTAGTTGGATACCTAAACTCATATCGGCAAGACGTCCTGCAGCATTAAGTCTTGGCCCCACGGCAAATCCTAGATCAAACGGGTTTGCCGTTTGGGGATTGCGCCCAGCGACCTCAAACAAGGCGATAAGTCCAGGCGGCGTAATACCTTGGCGGATTCTCTTTAGACCTTGTGATACCAAAATGCGGTTATTGCGATCCAGTTGCGCAACATCCGCAACGGTACCAAGAGCCACAAGCCCTAATAATTGTTCGAGCTTAGGTTGGGTCTCTGTTGTAAAGATGCCGCGTTGGCGCAGCTCTGCGCGCAGAGCAATTAAGAGATAGAACATAACCCCAACACCGGCAAGCGCTTTACTCTGAAATCCACATTGGGGTTGATTGGGGTTCACAATGGCTAGGGCATTGGGTAATTGCTCGCTTGGTAAATGATGATCTGTCACGAGCACATCCATGCCATGCTCTTTGGCATAGTCAATGCCTGCATGACTAGCAATTCCGTTATCGACCGTAATGAGTAAAGAGGGTTTGGGAGTCTGCTCTTTTGCCAGATCGATCACCTCAGGCGTTAAGCCGTATCCCATCGTAAAGCGGTTGGGCACTAAAAAATCAATTTGCTTGGGTGATGCACCAAGCATCTTTAAACCACGAATGCCCACAGCGCAGGCTGTAGCACCGTCGCAATCATAGTCGGCGACAATCAGCATCTGACGTTGATCACGTATGGCATCAGCCAAGATCTTGGCGGCATCCTCGCAATGTAAGAGGGTATTGGGCGGCAAGAGATACTTGAGCTCTAAGCCAAGTTCATCAACACGTGCTACACCCCGTGCGGCGTAGAGTCTTGCTAAGAGGGGATGCAACTCACCCGATGCAAGAGTCTTCGCGATCTCTTGCGAATACGGTCTTTGGCTAAAGATACTCACGCGTTGAGCTCTTCCCATGTGGGAATTTTGGATTTTCGCCAAAAGGCGAGTGGGTGAGCGCGAAAATCGTCCGAGGCAAAGCGACGCTTACGAACTGATTTTGGAAAATCAATGACATCTAGGACTAGATCGTGATCTTGCAACATCTGACAAATGGCAGGCCACATCTGTTTTGCTTGACGATGGTAAATCAAGGTGTTCTCCCCAAGATCCTCCCAGCGGGAGATAGGGTCGCTCATGCATAGTAGGGAATGATTGTGTGCCACACGAGGCATCCACGCTTGATCACTAATGATTTTTTGGGCGATCTTGAGTTCGTGGGCCAAATGCACATCGTGTTGATGACTAATGCCGCTTAGCCAAATAGAATTAATGGTGGGCAGTCCTTGCTCACTTCTCGCTTGATTGATGGGATGAATATGCCAGCGCATTTGGACTTCGTTTTGGATTTGGCGCCAGCGTTTGGCTAAACCGACCACTCGTGTATCTTTGGGTAGCCACCAGTCAATGTTGCGACCTTGTGCTTGCGCAGCACTATGCGTATGCAGTGTTTTAAATCCCTCGGTTTTACCTAACCACTGAAAGGGCGCGACTTGTGTCAGAGGTCCCAAACCTTCTTCACTAAACATAGCACTGGCTTCGTTCATCAGTTGTGAAAGATCTTCTTGGGCGATCTGAAAAGGATCGAGTTGAAGCAGCACGAGATGATCGCGGGTTGCATGAAGATGAACTGGCTCAATGCAGATGCGTTGGAGATTATCGGATTGTGGATCTGCCAGAGCACCAGCCAGTGGAAACGACTCACCCAGAAGGTATTGCTCATGGGCTAAGCCATTGCCCACTAAGGCAATAGACTCATCACCCAGTTTATTTTCGCCATGAAGCAAAAGCGTGAGATGTTTAGGCATACCCTCAATTTTAGGTGGCATTTGCGAGAGTTGCCCAGTAGGGGCTTGTGATTCACTAAACTGTGGGTATGTGGAAGATTCCGATTGAACTGGAGATTGGCCTAAAGTACACGCGCTCTAGACGGCGTAAGGCTGTAGGCCAACGTGACGGCTTTTTATCCTTTATATCGGGGATCTCGATGGCGGGGATTGCTTTGGGTGTTGCTGCCTTAATTGTGGTGCTCTCGGTGATGAACGGCTTTCAAAAAGAAGTGCGTGATCGGATGCTCTCCGTACTCTCCCATATTGAAATCACTTCACCTGCTGGTTTAGCCAACTGGGAATCGGTATCGGAGAAGCTATCGGGCCAAGCTCACGTTCTTGGCGTCGCACCCATGGTGAGTTCCCAAGGACTCTTATCGCGTGGCGAGTCCATGCGAGGCGTCGCGCTTCGTGGCGTTGCTCCAGAACTAGAGGGCAAGGTCTCTGATCTTCCCAAACAATTTGTGGCGGGCTCGATGAATGATTTAAAGCCGGGCCAATTTGGTGTGGTGCTAGGCGCTCAATTAGCGGGTACGCTTGGAGTGCGCATTGGTGATCGAGTGAGCCTATTAGTTCCCGAAGGCGATTTAACCCCAGCGGGTATGATGCCGCGCATGCGGGCTTTGCAAGTCGTTGGCATTATTGATAGTGGTCATTATGAATATGACAGTACATTGACCATCATGCATTGGCAAGATGCCGCTGCACTCCTGCGCATGTCCGATCCAACGGGATTACGGGTGAAGGTCGATGATATGCAAAGAGCGCCAGAGATCGCAGTGAAATTAGCGCAGGTGGTGCCTCAAGCATTGTGGGTGAGTGATTGGTCGCGCTCCAATCGCAATTGGTTTGCAGCAGTTCAGACCGAAAAAAAAATGATGTTCATTATTCTGACCTTAATCATCGCGGTCGCTGCCTTTAATCTTGTTTCCACTCTTGTGATGACCGTGACCGATAAGCAGGCCGATATTGCGATCTTACGAACCATGGGAGCAAGTGCTGGCTTGGTCCAACGCATCTTTTTAGTTCAGGGATTGGCAATTGGACTATTGGGTAGTCTATCGGGCGTGGTATTTGGTTTATTAATTGCGCTTAATATTGATGTGATTGTTCCGTTCATTGAGGCTCTCTTTCGGGTTCAGTTCTTACCACGTGATATTTATTTCATTAGCCAGTTGCCATCCGATGTTCGTTTTGATGATGTACTCACAGTCGGTGTGATGGCTTTTGTACTCTCTATTCTCGCTACTATTTATCCCAGCAGAAGAGCGGCTCAGGTAAAGCCAGCCGAGGCCTTGCGCTATGAATAAATCCACTAATCCAGTATTGCGTGCTACAGGACTTGCCAAAACCTATGGTGTTGGAGCGACCGCAGTAGAGGTCCTAAAGTCTGTTGATCTGCAGCTTGATCGCACTGAGAAAGTGGCGATTGTGGGCTCCTCAGGATCAGGTAAGAGTACCTTATTGCATTTGCTAGGCGGATTGGATACTGCCACCTCTGGTGAGGTACAAATGGGTGGTCAGGTGATTAATCGCCTAAGTCCCAAAGAACTCGATCAATTACGCAATCATCACCTAGGCTTTGTGTATCAGTTTCATCATCTACTTGATGAGTTGACGGCGATCGAGAACGTTGCTCTGCCACTTCGTATTCGAGGTTTGGATCAGATCGAGTCCCATGCACAAGCAAAAATACTTCTGGAAGCGGTGGGGCTTAGTCAACGTGTAATGCATACCCCAGCCGAGTTATCGGGTGGCGAGCGTCAACGCGTTGCTGTAGCGAGAGCCTTGGTAGGCAAACCCGATTGTGTCTTGGCGGACGAGCCTACCGGTAATTTAGATACCGAGACCGCCGACCGTGTCTTTGATTTAATGCTTGAGATTGCCCGCCAACAAGGCACTGCATTTTTGATTGTGACCCACGACCCGATTCGTGCCAAGCGGTGTGATCGTATTTTGCATCTAGAGCGCGGTGTTCTAAAGCCATTTAGTGGTTTGTAAAAGCATGTGGCTGGATACCCATTGCCACCTAGACGCCCCTGAGTTTTTAACTGATTTAGGGCAAATTATTGAGAATGCGCATGCTGCCGGTATTCGGGGAATACTATTACCAGCGGTGCAAGCGAATGATTTTGTAACGGTTAAAGAGTTGGTACATACCTACAAAGGTCGCATTCCGTATTTAGTCTATACCTTGGGTATTCATCCCCTTTATACCGATCGGGCTAAAGAAGAGGATTTAAAGACCTTAGATCAAGCGGTAACCGAGGCTCTTGATGATCCGCATTTTGTGGGTATTGGTGAGATTGGTCTGGATTATTTTGTACCCGATTTAGATCCTCATCGACAGGCATTCTTTTTTGATGCGCAATTAGATCTTGCTCAGAAAAAGAACTTACCCGTGATCTTGCATGTGCGGCGTTCCCAAGACATGATTTTAAAAGCCTTACGTCAACGTTCTTTGTCAGGTGGCATTGCCCATGCGTTTAATGGCAGTCATCAGCAAGCAGAGCAATTTATCGACCTAGGATTTAAATTAGGCTTTGGGGGTGCGGCGACCTATGAGCGCGCTTTACAAATTAGGCGTCTTCTAAAAGAACTGCCACTCGAGGCGATTGTGACGGAGACCGATTCGCCTGACATTCCACCGGTCTGGTTAAAAGATGAGCCGGTGCGTCGCAATGAACCTGCTTACTTGCCACGGATTGCGCAAGTACTTGCCGAGGTTCGCGGGATTGACGCAGAAGAACTGGCGAAAGCCGTGATACATAATGCGGGCGCGGCATTGCCGCGCTGGGCGAAATTACTAGATAAATCTAAAACCAATTAAAATCCCGGACGTTCGTGAAATAAATGCCCGCAGTGTGATGATGTCAATAGTGCATTCACCTACCTGATAAGTAATTACATGATGGGATTACACTCCTTATACTAATTATTGTAACAAAGTTACTTTTTCAATCTAATTGCTTCGTCGTAAGCAGAATTTATTTCTTTGGATTTTTGTTGAGCGATTTCATTTAATTCAGGACCCAAACTACTTACCTTATCAGGGTGATACATTAAAATTTTTCTTTTATATGAACTTTTAATTTCATCTATAGTAGCTAAAGGTGAAACTTCTAAAATTTCATACCAAGTAGGATTCGTATTTCTTGGACGAGGTTGATCATTCTGGGATTGATCGTGAGAAGAATTACTAGCCTTCTGTTTTGAACTCCACTCAGATTCCCTCTTGAAGAATTTAATCAAAAATGAAGTACCCAAATAGCCAACGAAACCCAAAGCAACAACAATTAAAACTTCATTATTTGTCATTCTTTATTCCAAGTGTATTTTTATAAACCAGAAATTCTTTGGTCTTATCTTCGTCAAGATACTCTATAGCTAGATCAATATTTCTAGAAATATTGTATCTAATCTCATCGATATCATTTTTAGAACACATATGTAGTGAAAAATAATATCCATCACATAAAAAATCCTTCTTTTTATAAATTTTTCTAACTATGTTGGGTAAGTAAGAAGGAACAACTAAACAATCAAAAAATACTAAAGAAATAGAGCCATAATTGAGACCCAATGAAGTTCGTTTTACTAACAACAGTACTAATGTAATAAATAGTACTACGAGGTGAACTGGTAGTAAAAATAAAAGAGCGGCTCCGAGACCAAAATAAAAAGTAAGAATTGGACCAGATAAAAGATATAAAAAAGATACTAATGAAATAAACTTAAAAGGAAATACAGCCCTTTGAAAAAATAAAAGTTGAAATTTTGTTTTCTTGAAGCTAACCGAAGGGTTTACTTTTGGTTGACTATTTAATTTTAGATAGCCCGTAAACGGGACAAGAAGATTAAGTAAATAAACCTGCTGTCCCTTAATCTCAAATGTATTGAAACTGAATGAAGGTCGATAACGACCATAAATAGTTTCTGTTACAAGCACTTGAGATTTGTTTACTAGTTTTACATTATCAGAAAAATAAAAAATTAAAGCTACTAACCAAAAAAGATACTCTGTTGATAGTAGTTGATGAAGCATTACTGTTTTTTAGTAAATATCCGTTTTAGGAATGCTCCAATACCAACAAAAGCAGCAAGTAAAATAGCCCATAAAAACTTGAATCCTCCTTTTGAAGCTACAGCCGCTGCTGCTCCACCAACAACTAAAGCCCCTAACCCATAAGCCGCTACTTTGTCACCGTCTCTCCACTCTGAATAGCGTTCACCATTTACATAATCAAAATTCTTAAGTGCCGTTTTGAAAGATTTAATATCTCTGTCAAGATTTTCTGGTGATGACACTAGGGTTACACTCATATAACCAGATCGACCTAAAATGCGGGTTGTAAAGTTTATTAGTGGATTATTATTTTCATCTCTTAGTTTTGTAGCCCACTCAAGTCTTTTTGTTTCTGTATCGTAGCGTGGTGGAATATACCAACCATCTAAGTAAAGCGGAGCTAATCCTTGTTTTTTCCTCTCTTCTAAACTTTTTACATTACCTTCTTTTAATGCTTTGAGTAGCTCGTCAGCATTAATTTTTTCATTATCTTTAACATAGCCTTCACCTGTAAAATCAAAAACAGCAAACCAAAATTCTTTTCCTTCTAAAAGTGTGTAGCTATTATTTCTTGGTAAATTTCCATTCATTTTTAGAAATTTATTCGTCTCTATACTGTCTAGATAGAGTTGATTACCAGTAATTTTAAGATTTGCTTTATCAGTAATTTGTACTGTATTTGGCGCCCTTATCCACTTTAGTGAAGCCATTTGATCGGCTAAGTCTGTTTGGGCTAAAAGTGGTTTTGAAACCATACAAGCTGAGAATATGGACAGGATAATTAATCTTTTTGTGATGTTAAGCATTACGAATCCTTTCTTAGAATTTGAGGCTGGTATTTTTTTAATAGAAAATATCCACAAGCTAAATCAATTGGAATCCAAATTAATTTATTTAGAAAGATAGCCGAAAACGGATTGAATAAAACAGCTATTACGATTGAAATCGCTTTCGTGTTTTGATCAAGATAACCCCAGTCTCTTATTAACAAATAAATCATTCCTAAACATATCAATGGTCGAAGAAATATGTAGTAACCATATGGTAAAGGTAATATGGCTATGAACATTGACCAAGCTAGTATCTTTACAAAGTTCATTCTTGATTGTTACAAAAATTGTTAAGATTTTTTACTATAACTCAATTGAAATGTTCCTAAATTTTTGTGTCAAGAGATACTTTTTTTGGAACCTAAGTCTCTAAGGTATTAATTATTTGAGGATGAAAAAAGCACTAAAGTTTTAACTTTAGTGCTTTTGTTAGCTTCAAAAACCAAAAAACCCTTATATAATAAGGGTTCTGTGGTTGCGGGGATAGGATTTGAACCTATGACCTTCGGGTTATGAGTGCGATATTTTAACTATAAAAATCATATAAAACAACAGTTTAAGTGAAAAGTAGTATAGTTAGTAGTATACTAATCATGTCTATTCCATAAGGAGAAAACATGAAAAAAGTCGCAATCTACGCACGAGTATCTACTGACAAACAGACCACCCAGAACCAAATAGATGCCCTTAGAGAAGTCGCAGAGAGATGTGGGTATGAAATCACTCAAATCTTCTCAGAAGACGGCATATCAGGTTCTAAGGGTCGTGAAGGTCGTCCTGCCCTAGACCAACTGATGAAATCTGCAACCCAACGCAAATTTGACATGGTGATGTGTTGGTCAATAGATAGATTAGGTCGTTCTTTACAAAATCTCGTAGAAATACTCAATGAACTACAAGCAATGAAGATTGACTTGTTCTTTCTGCAACAGGGTATGGATACAACTACACCTAGTGGACGAATGATTTTCTCGGTATTTGGTGCAATCGGTGAATTTGAGAGAAATCTGATTAGAGAACGAGTAATCGCAGGTCAAAAAAGAGCAGTAGCAAATGGAGTCAAAATGGGAAGACCTAGCAAGATGAACGATGGAATGCGGTCAGCAATCAAGTTACTGAGAGATAAGGGGATGGGAATTAAACAAATCTCTAAACAACTTCAGATTGGAATTGGAACGGTGTATTCGGTACTATAGAAATTATCTTCGACATACCTTTTTTAGATCATTCATCACATGAGAACCAGGAGGTATCGAAAACCATTGTGAGGGTCCCCACTGTCCAAGTATAGATCCAGATCCCATATTCTGAGGATAGTAATAACTCGTCAGAATTCTAAATTGATCATTCTTACAATCAAACTCATAGTGAAGTGATGAGGAAAGATAGGTCATACCTTGGAATGTTTCTGGTTTTATACGATCTCCCATCATCCAAATTCTTACAAGATTTCCGTCAATTTTTCTGGTTGAATAGTCAATATAGATATTTGTTCCATCGTCAAATCTATTATTAAAAGTCCATTGACAGTAACCATTTAGGGAGAAGAGAAATAAAGATAAGAAGATAATTTTTTTCATATTTTTATATAAAGAAATTATAAGGATTTATGAGAATAAGAAAAATTAGAGATAGAAATACTGATCTGATAGTTTTTATTTCTTAGGTAGTCTTCCACCATCTTTCAAACACTCGTCAAGAGTCTTATAAGATTTGAAGTTTTTGGTTTGTTCGTAATAGGTGGATCCTGGTGTATGACAGATACCTGAATTACTCATTTTTACAGGTAAAGATTGACTAAAAACACTAGTAGAAAAGACTAGTGTTAAAAGTAAAGAAATAGTGGTAGATTTCATAAGTAAAAGACTAACATCAAATGGTTGAGGCAGCAAATATGAAAAGATTATTACTTATATTACTAGTTTGTTATTCATCTTTAGCAAATGCATCTTGGACTTTAGTTTCAGAAAGCAAAGATGGTAAATTTTATATTGATAATAAGACGATTCAAAATCATAATAATTTTATTAGAGCATGGGTAAAGAGTGAGTACCATACATCAGTAGACGGAATGCTTTCGTCGCGACAATTATATGAATATGATTGCAAAGAAAAAAAGACAAGAGATTTATCTTTTGCATCATTCAAAAAAAATAATCTCGTAGATCTTGACAATTCTTTTCACACACCTACAGAGTGGAAATTTATTGCCCCTGGAACTATTCATGAAATTTTCTTAAAAATTGTTTGTAAGATTAAATGAACAAATTATTATTTGTTATTTTCTTATCTATAAGTTCGGTTGTTCATGCTAACTGGAAATTAATCAACTCTACTGATGTTTGTTTGTAAACAATAATTTAATAATGTCATACTCATTAGAACTTCAATTTTGCCCTAGTTACAGACAATTAATTGATGCTGCTGATGACAAATATGAGATGCAGATTCAATCAAATATTAACTATTGCAAAATCATGTCAAGCATGATTGCTTTAGAGAATAAAACAACGATTGAACAAGGAACACTTCTTCATTTTGAACTTCTGGTTAACTCATGGTCAAAGATAACTGATAGCAAATGTTTTTTTGACGAATGTTTTAGTGTGCATATAAAACGAGATGTTATTGCACCAATTATTACATTCAGCACATACACCATGGAGTTGTTTGAGAGAGAAGACGATGAAGATGAGGACGATCCACACCTAGAACTCTTTAATCATTACTACCAAAATGGTCGCAAGGGAAAAAGTGTTTTACCCATGCTTATAGTGAAAAATCCCTATGTGATTGAAAGAGCAACAGGGTATAGATTGCCCATACCTCAAAGAACTATTATTAATGTTGGTTTGGACTTTGCAAATGCTTGCGGATATAGGTACTACAACTGCATTAATTATGAAATCTTGCATAAAACAAAAGATTAAAAATTAAATTTTTTAAGATATATGAATCTTATAAATCTACTCATATCAGAGTTTAATGATGATTTTTTAGTTCTTCAGAATTTACCTGTAAATACTCAAATAGAAATTTATAGAATACTTAAAACAGAAATAAATTCCTTTTCAAATCAACTTGAAAACATAAATTATGATGAGGCATTGACAAAAATCATACTCACTAATTTATCGCAAAGCGCAAAAGAAAAAAGGAATCAAGCAGTTAGAAGGGGAGCAATAAACAAAAAAGATGTTAATTGGTTGTCTGCTGCTTTACTTGAACATACATATAACAGTATGCTTAGTGAAGTCAATTCTGCTATTCAGCATATTAATGGAAAAATAAATGATTGGATGCAAGATATCAGCATTACTGAAGGAGAGAAAATGGGATTATTAGATTCCTTATTAGAAAAACCTGAGTCGCCTAGTAATGATGGGTTATGGTTAAAAACATACAGAGGTAGCGAATGGTTGAGTATTGCTAAATTTTCGGGAGGTTCGCAATCTATAAATTGCTCAAGAGAATCATGTTATGTAGACCATAAGGATTCAACATTCTGTATTTTAATGAGTGTTGATAACAGTAAATCCTTGATATCTTATTTTTTATGCTTCATATCACAATCTATAGATGATGAAATTTCTATAATTGCTCATAGAACAGAAGATTTTAATTCTAAAACAGTAAAAGAAGATGAATGGAGTAATGCAAAAATTTCATTCAAAGAAATTACCACTCCAGGAATAAAAAAAGGCATAGCATCAATAAAAGCAATCGCAAAATTTAATTCTTATTCAACAGACCCTCCTTATTTGTTAATTATGAATTATCAAGTAGCAAAAAATAGATAAAATAGATACATATCAAAATGGGTTCAATTAGAAAAATTATCTGCCCATGTGGGTTCAAATCACAGGTCTCAGTTGGTGGAACTATGAAATCTTTTCGTGAGTATTCAACATTTCCTTTTTACTGTGAAAAATGTGGATTAGTAGAAGTCAATATTGCTAAAGAAGAATTGTGTTGCCCTAAATGTAATTCATTAGAGGTAAAGCAATATGGGATACCACCCATTTCAAAACCACCAGTAATCAATAGAGGATCCGTTTCTTGGGATAACTATAAAGCAGACCTTAGGGGACACTTATGTCCATCATGCAAACAACTGACGATGGAATTTTGCTCTGATGGCGAAATTATGTTTGACTAAAAAGTAAATCCTTTCCGAACCCTCTGATTTAGTCGTTTTACATCTCTCCAACCCTTATTCCATCAATACCCATTCCTGACACTTTCTGAACCCTCTCAAAAGTGCTAATCTAGTGTGTATGGCAGATGTGGAGATCCTCGGTAGACCCAAATATCGTTCTCGTAAGTTACAGGACGAAGAGCAGAACTTGTCTACTCAACAAGAATCTAAGAAACGACTATCTGACCCTGACCTTCAATATGAACGAGATGAGAAGGATTGGTGGTGGTGTGAGGATGTATGACTAGATTATCAAAATTAATAGGAATTTATTTTTTTACTATCGGATTAGTTGGTTGTATGCAGTTTGACGAATACTATGTTTATGATAAAAAAAATATAGTATCTGAACAAGAAAAAAAGTTTATTGATAAAGATATAAATGCTCGCGATGCAATTAAAGTAATACATGAATCTACTAGATTTCGTATCAAAATATCAAACTCACCTAAGAGTTCATTAACTGTAATTCAATCATACGAAGATTCACATCAATTAAAAGAGAAATTAAAAAAAATAGGCGTAATAATAAATTTAGAGAGTGAAAGTAAAACCTATGATTCTTGTGAATTTATAAACAATCTAAATTGGACTTGCAAAAATTTTGGTGGTTATGGAGCAGAATTTGAAATGAAAAATGGAATATTGTATAAACAAAGTCAGAAACTGATTAAGAAATACTCAACACATTTTTGATAAATGCTGCATAAGAAAATTAATCCCTCTAAAAAGACATTGACTGAATTACTTAACGATAAATCGGTGCTGACAGGTCGGGAGGTTGTTCAACGCATCAAAGACAAAGAAATGCAACGTAAACAGTTTGAAGAAGCAGTAGAGTTTGAGTTAAGAAATGGAAGGAATAGAAGATGAATACATTTTTTTCTTTAATTGCTATTTTAAGTTTATTTGGTGGAATTTTTTACTTTGCTTGGAAATCAGATGACATGGGAGTCAGTTGGTCTTTCATGTTGTTAGGAATATTTTTTTTCCCCATTGGAGCAATTGTTGGTTTTTATTGGGTTTTGAATGACCTTTGTTTGTATTACTTAAATAGACCCCTATTACATTCAAGTAAAAATCATGCGAAGGATTCAAGTAATTCAAATGAAAAAGATGGCAAAGAATCAAAATATTCACTAAAAGAGTAAATTCTTTTTTACAAACAAATTCCTATCAGTATCACCGTTCCACTTTTGTTCTTCTTTGCTTGACTCTCTACTGACTTGAGAAAAACCGCACCCTCTTTGCTTAGTGATTGAGTAAGTGCTAACATATCTTTGCGAATTAAAGTCGCATCCTTACCTTTTAGTTGATTGAGTAGAAGTGATAGTTCTCTCATTTCTTTCCATTCAATAGGGGGTACTCATTGATTGCTCTTCCAATGATGCTGACTTTTTCACCATTTTGTGACCGATATGTTGCCCATCCAATAATCTCTCGCAGTGATTTTTGAATTTCATCTTCATTGGCATTAGGAAAAATATCAATGTAATAGGTTTGACTCGCATCAAGTATCAGTATTCACCTGATAGCGACACCTCACATCGTTCTATTGATTCGGTCACAATGAATATCTACGGCAAATCAGAGAGTGCAGTATTGGCACAATTGCGTAAGTCCTATCCAAACAGGACTGACTTTGTAATCTTGGAATTGGATTGGGATTAACAGAATCTAAAAAAATAGAGTGTAACAATATAGTAATATTGGTGGATTAAATTTGGTAATTAAATTGGAGAAAAAATGGAAGATTTAACAAAGCAAAATTTGTCAGCAAAACTTGAAAATTCATTTCTCGGAATTTTAAGAATTGTTATTTTAGTAGTTCTGAGTATTTCAATAATTGGATCATTGATTTTTGGATACATGGGTCTCTCAAACCTCAATGCAACACCTGCAAAATATGAATATAAAGATCCAAACATCAAAGAGTTGGTTAATGAAATCAAAAAATCACTAAGCGAAAAACCTGAACCAGCATCCTCTGATGAACCCAAAAAGGATGAACCAAAAAAAGACGATAAGTTAGATAAAGAAATTGATAAGCAAATGAAGATAATCAGCGAGTTTCTTCAGCGCTACAAAAAGAACTTAAATAATCCAGAAGGTTATCGTCAGATACTGACACGAAATGCTCAAAAGTTGGCATTTGATCCAATCAATGAAACTACTATTATGAAATATGCAGTTGGACAAACTGAGTTTTTTGAGAAAGTTCTTACAGATAAAGATATTCTTGCAATACTTGATAAGAGGTCAGAAGTTTTTGATAATTTTTGGCGTAATACTACTGACATATATCCAAAATACTATACGAAACAAGACCAAGAGAAAATTAAATTTGAAAAGAGTCAAATGGCAAAAGTTATAGAGCAAAAAGCAAGTTCTGCTTTATATCTTTACATTGCAGCAGGAATGTTTGTTACTTTTCTACTCATCAGTTTGATTCTGGTCTTAGTTAAGATTGAAAGAAATTTACGAGTAAGACCAATTTAATTATCATTAAATTCAATAATGCCACCTTAGGGTGGTATTTTTTTTACAAACAAATCCCTATCAGTATCACCGTACCACTTTTGTTCTTTTTTACTTGACCCTCTACTGACTTTAGAAAGACCGCACCCTCTTTGCTTAGTGATTGAGTAAGTGCTGACATATCTTTGCGTATTAAAGTCGCATCCTTACCCTTTAGTTGATTAAGTAGAAGTGATAGTTCTCTCATTGATTTCCATTCAATAGGGGGTACTCATTGATTGCTCTTCCAACGATGCTGACTTTTTCACCATTTTGTGACCGATATGTTGCCCATCCAATGATTTCTCGCATTGTTTTTTCTATTTCTTTCTCATCGGTATTAGGAAAAACATCAATGTAATAGGTTTGACTCGCATCTTCTTGGAGGAATTTCTTAAAGGACATCATAAAATCGGTTACGGGAATAGGAGGGTACAGTTCGTTGCAACACAATACGAGCAAAGG
>Ga0315905_10003339_pt1 | contig 16593 bp, 25 predicted proteins | sample LakEriMetagenome_5_FD_203522 | JGI IMG/M metagenome (GOLD analysis project Ga0315905, IMG submission 203522) | Freshwater fungal communities from buoy surface, Lake Erie, Ohio, United States - Buoy 4 MA121 | ecosystem: Environmental > Aquatic > Freshwater > Lake | place: USA: Lake Erie, Ohio... | reverse complement strand
CTGAGCTATAATATCGTGATATACAGTATGATTTATAGCTAAAGCTTGGCATCCTCTTGTGTGATAATTATTTTGCTCATAAGCTATTTCACCACTATATGGTATGTCATTAAACATATTACCTAGCACTATAATATCCCAATTATCATGTATCTTATTTTTTATATCTAAAAAATTTTGATCAGTAAAATTTTGATAATTATCAAAATAAACATCATCATTCATAAAAATAAAACTTTTAACTCCGTTATTAATTGCTCTATGAACTACATAATTTAATGCGTATTGTGCTGCATAATATCTAGAGGTTGTTATTTCTCCAAGTTGATTAGAGTTCATATAACCGTCTTTTGTGTAAAATGGCAGCATAAAATTATCTCCATCAAATGCTTCAAAAAATTCATAATTCAAATTAACTGATAAACATTTTGTTTCCATAGATAATTTTCTATCTTGGCTTCTTTTTAAATTAAGAATGTATGTTTTTCCAAAAGCATCATATAGAGCAGCTCCTAAAGTCATAATTAATTTATTATCTTTTTTAAATATTTTTCAAAATATATATCATTATCCCATCTCCACTTTAAAGCTAATTCATAATTACGTTTTATGCTTTCTAGTTTAGATTGATATGTTTCATAGTTTAAATTAATCAATATTTCTGACAACTCTTCTTTATTATTAAAAGTGATTATGCCATTTTTATCAAAATACTCATCAATATTAGGACAACCTTTATATATGGGTATAGTTCCAGTTAAAAAACAATCTAATATTTTCTCTGTAAAATAATTTTTTTGATCTCCATTCTCTATTGCAATAGAAAAATAATAATCTTTTAATCCAAATATTTTTTGGTTTATTTCATTATAACCAACTCCATATAAATCAAATGTTTTATTATTTTTTAATAGATAATTTACACACTCTATTCTAAACTTATGCCAATCAGTGAATGTTTTATTTGAAGTTATAAATGATACTAGTTTATTTTTTTCATAAATAGAAAATAAACTATCATCTACAAATATAGGATATCCTGTAGAATAATCTTGTTTTGTTAATAAAACTTCTCCACCTCCATTTCTAAAAATAGCATTTGGTAATTTTAATAATTGTTCATCGTATGTTAATATAGCATCAAATTTTTCATAGTGTTCAATCAAAGCATCATGCACTAATCTTTGATTATGTAAATGTTTAGGTTCATGAACATCTGCAACAATTTTTCCTCTATTTATAATAATTTCTCCATTTATGTATCTTATTATGTCAGTATCACAGATTAATGATAGATCAAATTCTCCATCTTGTAAATCAATTACATAGGAAAACTTTTTAGGAATACTATTATTTTCTCTGCTACCTCCTATAGAATTTATTTGAGGTAATTTTTCTCCAGAAAGTCCTTCTTTATAGTGTTTTTTATTTCTTATTTCTATTTCATACTTTTGATTATCTGTAGATTCTCTCTCTTTAGTTCTATCTTGACATGTTTGACTACTATTCCAAACATAAGTAGGAAAATCTACTACTCCTATTTTTTCTTTAGGACACATTTCTAGGCATGGATATACTAAAGCTAAATCTGGAGCATGATAATAATATTTATTGTCTATTTTAGATATTATGTCATCTTTATTTACAGCTTTAGCTAAAAAACCTTTTAATGTTAATAAATGACTAGCTCTCCAAGTATCTCTTCTATATAATTTATATTTGTGCACAAAATCTGGATATGGAGTATTTTGAGGATTAGCTTTTATAACATTTTCTGATCCATCATAAGCGTAGAATTCTCCATAAGTCATCCAAGGATCTTTTTTGTTATAAAAATTATTTAAGTTTTCTAAAACATTATCATCTATAAGCCAATCATCTCCACATGCACATGCTACTATTTCATCATCTTCTAAAGAATCAAAAAATCTTATATAATTATAGATAGCCTCTTTTCCAACTCTTTCTTGATTTCTAATAATAGTAAATTTATTATTATTATTTCCTACAATTGATTTTACTAATTCATTAGTTTTATCTGTAGAACAATCATCAACATATATAACTTCATAATTATCATATGTTTGATTTAGTATACTATATAAATTATACTCTACCCACATTTCATTATTGTATGACGCAATTATTATCTTAAACTTGTTTTTTTTCATTATTACAAATATTTTTGAAATCTATTATTTAGTAAATCAATTCTATCTTTAATTGAGCATCCTGTTAAATGTGCTATAAAACAATTTTCATTCCAAGGAGATACTATTTTAAATGTACTATTTGGACCTACTCTATTATTATCATTTTTCCAAACGTCTGTTTCTTTTATAAAGTCTGGAACTGCGCCTAAATATTTATGCTCTAATATTTTTATATATGATCTTAAATGAGTTTGATTATATAAAGCATTAAAACATGCTTGATCTGCTCCTGAGTCTTTAAGAAATACTTTAGATGCATCAATAAACATATCTAATATCTCTTTAGTATTCTCTGTTGATTTAATTATAAAATTTCCTCCGCTAAAACCAGAATGATAACCGCTACCATCTGCGGCTACAGGCCAATCATAAGAAAAATACATCGAGTGAGTATCTGTTAAAAAAGATTCTATAGGATAGTTATCATTTGTAATTATAGAATCAGCGTCTAGCCACATAATAATATCATAATGTTCTAGCATTTGAAACATATATATTGTTCTTGAAAAGCCAAGTCCAATATGATCATTATCTATATTAAACTTAGGATATTTTCTAAATGAGTTAAGTATCATAAAATCATATTCATACTTTCTAGTATATTTAAGTTTTGAAGGTATAGTTAAATCTAATAATTTATGTAAATTATTATCGCTCCCGGTTAAAACTAATACTTTTTTATTTTCCATTAATTTAATATTTTATTTATTATAAATGATCAATATGTAAATCTATCTGATTAAATTTAATATTAGGATTTATCATTAACGCATATCCTGCTACATTACTTGATGTAATAATAATTTCTTCACACATTGATAAAGAGATAGCGTCTGACATAACGTCAGTTACTAGTTTATCTAGATCATTAAATCCTGTAAAGTGTATTGCAGTAGAATTATTGCTTCTTTGTACATTTTTATTTGAGTGCAGTATATTTCCGTATCTTTGTTCAAATAAATTAATTTTTTCTTGTTCATCAGTTATAATAAGTATCTTATTATATTTATTTTTACTCATCTTATTGTCTATAGCTTTAAAATAATCTTCTATATCTAAAAGTTTTCCATGTTGATAATGATCTGTACCTCTAACATGAATTCCCAGACAATTATCTAGTTTTATACATGAATCATAACATTTTTTATAAATTTCATTATCAAAATGTTTATACGACTTTAGTATTTTATTAAGTTCTAAAGATAATTCTTTATTAAAAGTTGTATCATATATATTTCCAATGTCAGTAGCTTCATAGTGTTCTCCATCTTCTATTATTGGGTCTTGTTCATAAAAATATTTATCAAATAAATTTTTATTATCTTTTTGGTATAAACTATTTTTCCAATGTATATAAAAATTACTCTTGGAATTATCATGAAGATGTTTTAAAGCTCCAACTATAATATTAAAACTAGAAAAAAATCCAACAGGTCTGTTTTGATTTATTATATATTTCATAATCTATAAGTACTTTAATTTAGTGTTTTATTAATATTTTTTAACCATGTGTCTTTATAATAATTTAAATTATATTTATTTTTTGAAATTTCACTACAGTGCATATAAAAAGAGACGTCATCTTTTAGTTGTTTTGCTAGTTTTCTTGCTTTTTGAATGTCTTCAACGTCTACTGATAGATCTGGATGACATATTAATTGAGTATCTACTTTTTCATTTCCTATGCAAGGAATTCCAAAATAAGCGCAATTAAGACTAAATGTTCCTGCGGCAATTGTTGGCATTAGGTGTATAGCGTACTTAAATCTAGATAATTTTTGCATCCACTCATTCCACATCATTCTAGGAAAATGATTTATATTTTCTAATTGATCTTCATATTGTCTTTTAGCGTGGGAATCTTGGGCCCAAATAGGAACTTTAAATTCTTGCGCTATAGTATAACTTTCAAATCCTCCGTACCATCTAGAAAAATTACCTCCAATGATCACCTCGTCTACTTTAGTAGGCTTTATATTTTGTATAAGAGTTTCTATCATAAGAGTAGGCAAAACATGAACTTGCTTATTAGGAAACATACCAGAGTAATATTTGACATCTTGTAAATTATGAGCAAATATAGTATCACATTCACTAATAAGATTAAAATAATTTATTTGATCTATTATTTCATAATCATTAAAAAGCCAATGAGGACCCTCTTGTACAAAGTGAAGTTTTTTATTTTTTTCTTTTATAATTTCATAAAAATTACTTGATAATAATTGACTTACTGGATTTATTTTATTTATTAGTTTTCCTCCAACTGCGTTTAAGTACACCTCTCCTTTTGGAAATATAAGAAACACATGATCATAGTTTTCTACATTATTATATTCAAAAATAGGATAATGGTCTGCGTTTAATGCATTCATCCAAGCAAACTCTGTTCTCATATTTGAATGATTATCAGGAATCTTACCATTAAATCCCATCTCAGTTAAAAAAGCTATTTTTATATTAGTAATCATTATCTATATTTTTCCAAGTTTGAGGATAATAATTGCCATTTAGGATAGCTACTTCACTATAAGATTTAACATAATTAGTTGGACATATAATTTTTTTATTTCTATTATTATTTTTATATGCTGCAACCCAACTATATGTGCTATTAGCTATTATGTTATGATTGCACATACTCATCACTATTAAATCTACATAATCAATACCTTGAGGCATAAAAGTAACCATTTCACCGTCTATTAGATGTTGTTTACACCACTCAATATCATTTGAAAATACTATAAAATGATATTTTTCTATATCTTTTATAAAATCTTGAAGTGCTTCTTCATAGTATCTATTATCTAATTTACAAAAATGATGATGCTGAGGTAATAAATAATCGCCTCTTCGGACATGAATTGATACTAATTCTTTGTTAGGTATTTTTATTGTTTCAAATAAATTTACAGCTTCTAAATAATGTTTTTTATTCCAAGTTATACTTTCTATTAGCTTTGAGTGTTTTGGGTACCAATAATCGCAAAATAAAAATAAATCAACTATATTGTAGTTTTTATTAGAATCTAAATTAAATAAATTTTTATCTACTTTTACTTTTTGGTTTATGTTTAAGTGTATAAAATCTTTAAAAAATTCATCTGGTTTGTAATTAATATTAATATCTAATAGATTACAAAATTTAAATCCCCATCCAGCAGAAATCATAGATTCTGGAAATACTATCTCTAAATTGTTTTCTTTTGCGATTGCGCATAAAGACCAATATTGTAATACTTGAGATCCAGTATCTCCAGATGTTGCTATATGATTAAATGTTATATACCCCATTAATTATTTTTTATAAAATTATCTAAAATAGTTTCAATATAATCAGTCTTATATTTATCTATAACTGGAGATGTGCCTAAGAAAAAAGTATCAGTTGTAACTTTTCTAGCGATTGGATAATTTTCTATCACTTCTTTTGGATCCATAAGTCCTTGATATGCTGGCTGAAGCATAATATTTCCTGCAAAGTATGGTCTTGTTTGAATTTTATTTGCTTCAAAAAATTGACATATATCTGATCTTTTAAATGGAGCAGTATCTTTTAAAGTTACAGGAAAAGCAAACCAATCAACATCAGCTCCAGGTTGAGCTTCATGTAAATGAAAATACTCTCTATATTTATTGAATGCTGAAAATAAACGTTTATAGTTTTCTCTTCTCATAATTCCTATCTCTTCTAGCTTTTCCATTTGAACTAATCCAATAGAAGCTTGGAGTTCTATGGGCTTTAAATTATATCCTATCTCTTCATATACATACTTGTGATCAAATAGTTCATCAGGAATTGAAGATACCCAATTATTAAATCTACATCCACAAGATCCTTTTTCTAAAAGATTTTGCTTTCCAATACAATAGCATCCACGACCCCATTCTCTAAAACTTCTAATAATTCTTTCAGTCTCAATATCCTTAACAGCTACAAATCCACCTTCTCCAATTGTCATATGATGAGCTGGATAAAATGAACAACTAGCCATTTCTCCAAAAGATCCTAATGCTTTTCCTTCATATGTAGTACCTAAAGCATCACAACAATCTTCTAATAAAATTAATTGATATTTTTCTACTATTTCCATTAACTTTTTCATATTAGGCGGATTACCTAACACATGAGCAAATGTAATTACTTTAGCGTCTGGATTATTAATACAAGCTTTTTCTACTTGATCTAAGTCTAAATTAAGTGTTTCTAATTCAATATCAACAAATATTGGAGTAAATCCTACTTGAAGTATTGGATTTAGTGTTGTTGGAAATCCAGCAATTGGAGTAATTACTTTAGTACCTTTTTGTAAATTACGACCTCTTTTAGAAGTAAGTGCTAACATCATTAGAAGATTAGCGCTTGATCCACTATTAGTTAATAATCCATACTCTTTACCAAATAGCTTTGGAAATTTAGTTTCAAACTTATTTGCATCTGCTCCTAATACTAACCATTCACTTAATAAGCTTTTTACTGCAGCTGTATATTCATCTGATGAAAAATACGGACCAGCGTATTGTACCCAGTCTTCTCCAGCTTTCCAAGATTTTTTTGAATGTTTTTCTTTTATGTACTTGTCTACTAATTCTAAAATTTCTTTCATAACTAAATTGAGTTGTAGTAATTGTTTTGTTTTTCTTGCCTTTCAATACTTTTTTCGTGAATTAAACAATAGTCTTCTTCTAAAGGAAAAGTTGCGTAAGAAGAATACCCAGATAATACTTCATGAACTTTATTAATCCACTTAATGCTATCAATATTTTTAAGTATTCTTGTTTGCAAATCAGGAAAATTTACCCAGCCTTTTTCATTTACATTCCATTTCCATTTATCTATGTGAGATAGAGTTAATCCAGAAACAGTATTTATTCTAGGTAGTAAATATATATCAATCTTTTGATTTTGTTGCAGTATTAAATCTAAGTTAGCAATTAATCCTGGAGATAAAGATTCATCAGCGTCAATTTGAAAAATCCAATCTCCTTTACAATTGCTTTTTAGATTATTTTTAAAAGTAGCAAAGTCTCCATTTAATGGAAACTCTACTAATTTAATACTACTTTTAAATTCATCTAATACTTTATACACTTCAGTAGTTGTATTTCCTAAATCTGCTTGTACTACTATCTCGTCTAAAAATCTTTTATACTGGAATAACACTGTTAGCAGCCTGTGAAGCTCCGTGTGTTCATTGCATACTGGTATTGCGTAACTTATTGTCATATATTAGAATTTAAATATCAGCCTCAATGTACTCTAAAGCGCTTAGGTAATCTTTTCCAAATGGTGTTAATGATGTAGAATCTGACTTCCACTGTTGACCTTTGAATCTTGGTGATTGTTTCTCTTCTTCAGTTAACTCAATATTCTTTATTCCAAACCATTGCCAGTCTTCTGATGATGTACCAGAAGCAAATACAATTCCTTTTATTCCTAAGTTAACAATATTAGGGTACCACACTCTTCCTTTATAATCTGCTTTTTTAATTGCTTTGTATAATTCTGGTAATTCAGACTCATACTCTTCATCATCATAATTACCCTCAGTTAATAAATCATTTCCAGCAAATCCACATCCTAAACATAGGTATGCATTATTTGTTTCATTAATTTTTGTTGAGTAGCACGCTAACTTTTCTTCACATAGAGGACAATCTATTAGTGCGTCTTGACTAGTCATTTAGTTGTTGTTTTTCTGTGTTAGAGAATGAATTTGCTGTAGTAGTACTTACATATCCAGTAGTACCTACAGTGCCAGTATATCTTAGTGGAGAAGTTCCATTTGGTTCAAGATTTACTTTTTTAGTAAACCAATCATCTATTTCTACATCTATTCCAGGATTATCATCATAATCTTGTACTTCATTTAGCACTTCTTTAATACGATCCCATTGTTTGGGTGTTGCAGTAAAATCGTTACAAGCTTCCATGAATCCTTTTAGCCAAATTATAAATTCGTGACTCCTCATTTTATAGTGCTTTAAGTGTTGGTAATTGTATTTTTTTAAGTTGCGGAAGCTTTAGTGCTTGTTGTTTTGGAATTAAATCTAAATAAGTATTAATAACTTCTTTCATTTTTTCCATAGAAAACTCGCGCTTATTTTTATGAGCTTGTCTTTTTGAATTATCTAAATACTTACTATAATTTTCGTACATGTCTTTCATAAAAACTTGACATGATTTTGTGTCAGCATAGAACCACTGTGACTCTTGTATAAGCATATTAGCTACTACAGAAGATGGATGTAAAGGTTTTACTTGTCCTCCAACTAAAGCTGTAAATTCTTCTAGTAAGAAATCTTTGTGCCCTGACCAATTAGATGCAATGATTGGCTTTTTACATACACTAAATTCTAAAAGAGGTCTTCCAAATCCTTCACCATGACCAAAATAAACCATAGCTTTTACTTTTGGATGATTATATAAATTATTCATATCAAAGTCTTCCATTTCACCGTGAAGAAGATATATATTAGGTAGATCTTTTGAATTAACAAAACTCTTAATGCTTTCTATTTTTTCAAGTATAGAGTCTCTATCCATAATACTAGATCCTACAGCTGATGTTTTTAAAATCAAAGCAGGCTTAGATTTTTTATCTTTGAATGTTTCAAGAAATAGTTGTATTGTTTCTCCAATGTTTTTTCTATCATGTCCAAATTCTCCTTGCAGCCAATGTCCTACAAAAAGATAACAAAATTCTTCTTTTATAGTATCAAGCTCTAACACTAAGTCAGTTTCTTCTAAATCATCATTAGCTATTTCAAAGTACTTATTAAGATCTACTCCTTCAAATAAAACCTCAACAGGCTTTTCAAGAAATATTTTTTTAGTGGTATTTCCTTTATCGTCTTTTTGCTCAAAAGCAGACGTTTGAAATACTTGTTTAGCATGATTAGAAGACACTAAAGTTAAATTCATTCTATTAACACCTTCTATCCAACTTGGATCACATATTGTTGTTTCAATTCCAGCAGTAAATCCTATGTTATATTTACCTATTGGTTGAAATTCGTTAGGAACTGTTAGTTGCATCCAAACATCAGGCTGTCTTGTTATTTGCCCAGAGGTATTTATAAGTGGTTTTATAAAACCCCATGTATCTAGATGATCATTAATATATCCCCATGGAGTATTTCCCCATCTTTGACTTATGATTTGTATTTCCCAATCATCTTTTTTTAATTCATGAATAGCTCTTACTAAATCTCTAGCACGACTTCCATAACCTGAGTATGTATCGATTGGACACGATATTACGCAATATTGTTTCATATTAATAAACTAATTTATGTTTAATTGATTTTCTTTCTAACTTTTGTGTTTTTATTAATTCAAAAGTTTTTCTTGGTTTAAATGTTTCAAACGTAGTATCAATCGAGTTAATTACGTTTTCACACATATTTTTTGCAGACATCATAGACTCTTCAGAAGTTACCCACTCTCTTGCTTTAAGTCCTTTTGTAATTCTATCTTTTGGATCTAGCGCATAAACTTCTTGTATTGCTCTAGCTACATCTCTAAAATCACATCTGTCATCGTAAATGTAAGGAGTAGGAATAGACCCAACAATACTAATATTACTAGGAAAAACTGCTATAGCCCATTCACCATGATTTTTATAGTGACCAAAATGATTAGAAGGAATTTCTTGAGAAGGAGTAAACCATTCTTCTTTTTGATCTGTAAATCTTAATTGATCTTGCATTCCTCCAGTTACATTTGCAATAATCATTTTGCCAGCCATCATGGCTTCAGTAAGAGATAATCCCCATCCTTCATTAGAAGAGATTAACGCAGTGACATCTGACATATTATATAATAAGTTCATGTCTTCTACTCCAAGTCTATCATTTGAGAAGTATACCTTTTGGTATTCTGGATCGCATATTAACTCTATAACTGCTGGAAGATCAGTTCCATTTTCATCCACAGGTTGTGTGTGTAATAGCAAAGCGCACTTAGAAGCTTTTTCTTTTCCAATACTATCGCAAAATAAGGCGTAAGCGGCAATTAAATCTGACGTACTCTTTCTTCTAATGTTTCTAGAGTTATAGAATACTACAAACTCAGGTTGATCTAAACCAAATATTTGTTTCTTTTTTTCTTCTAATTTAGAAAAATCAACTGTCATAAATTCATTAATAGGATAAAAATGTTTTTCATTAATTCCATGAGGAACATAGGTTAACAATTTGTCTTTTGCCTTATCTCCAAGAACTAGTTTATTAATAAGCTTAGTTTGTTTAGATATTGACATTAACGTATCACATGATTCATAGTAAGCTTTATTGTATAAAGGCGCAGGAAAATCATCCCAAATATTCAAATAGATAATAGGAATTTTTTTACGAATTTCGTTTTCCATTTGAAATAACCAAACCCAATATCTTGGATCTGTGAATAACATTATAGCGTCAGGCTTTTCAATATCTAATAATTGTCTAACAGTTTCAGGAGTGCCATAACCGCTTGATGGATATAAAAATACTGAAGCATCTTCAAGTCCTGCAACTTCATTAGTGCTTTGACTTAAATCCATTCTTTTTCCTGCTTCAGGATGATTAATTGCTCCGCCTAAGTTAACCCAGTTGTAATGATGAGATGTACCTAAAACTATTTCTCTTGCCATTGTTGAAATACCAGAAGTCATTCTAATATCATCACAAAGCAAAAGAATTTTTTTTCTTTGGTCTTTTGGGATTTTTTTTGATTGTAACTTACTTTCCATAAATGTTTATTTTCCTATTGAGTTTAATAATTCACTTCCTGTGTAATTCATATCTACTGTTTTATGAATTAAAAATCTATATTCACTATCAGTTAAATAGAGGTATACAGATCTTTCAACTAAATCCTGAAGATTTAATTTTGTTCTTACTGTCATTATTTTAAAATCATTATATGAATTTTCAAATAGTTTAACAGTTGTAGTTGATCTTTGTTTCTTTTCCATTACTTTGTATCTTTATATATAAATATACATAATTATAGATTAATCATTAAATAGATTATGTTTTTTGTCACAAAGATCAGATCTTTTTGAAAATTCACACCACTTACACGCAGAAGTATTTTTTGTGTATTCTCTATCAGTGTTGTATTTAGCGTCAGGAGTAAAGCACTCTTTAACAAAAGACTCAATACTATTATAAGCGTCTTTAACTTTTTTTGTTTTATTTGCGGGCACAAACTCTTGAATTCTTTTCATTGGAAATTCAGAGTTTTCAAATATTTTACGCTTTATTATAAAGAACTGAACATTAATTTTATCTTCAGGAATTGATAAAGCTTTTGAGTAAAAGTGTTTATAAAGAAGTATTTGATTAACCTTTGTTTGATCTTTCTTTTCTTTGTCTCCCCAACCTCTAGTAGATGTTTTAATATCAAAAATAGTGTAAGAGTCTGTTGCTTTATGATATAGAATAAAATCTATAAATCCCATAATGAGAACATTAGGAGAGTACTCAGTCACTGGTAAAAGTATTGGTACTTCTATTCCTACAAGCTCAGTATCTTTTTTAGAAAAGTACTTAGATCTATTCTTTTTAAACCACTCCATAGAAGCAATTCCATCATCAACAAACTCAACAAACTCTTTTTTAGTACAATAATGTTCGTTATTGTATTGCTCTAGATCTTTAGCATAATTAGCAATCATTCTATCTTTAAGATAAGCACTAAGATCTATTTCATCTGCTGCTTTTATTGACTGGTTGTACATCACATCAAGATAGTTTTGCATTGTTTCATGCAATGATGTACCGTAAAGAAGATGAATGCCTGGCTTAAATATCTTTTCTTTCTTTACATAAGATAGATACCAAGCGTATTGACAACTAGAATACTTAGAGTATTGAGAATATGAAATTGATTTCTGGTAAGAGTAATCAATAGTTGGTTTCGTTTTTTCTATTGCCATACATAACCTTTTTAATTTTTTCTATATAATTAGCACCATCTAATAACTCTTGTTGTAAATGATTTAGCCAATCTAGAGTAGATAAGTCTGTTCTATCTAAGTCAGTATTATACTTTTTTTTACCTACACTAGCTCTATCTATAAGCTGATCAATTACTGAATCTACAACGCTATCTGTTTTAAGAACTGTGCGACTATTTGATTCGTTGTATAAAATAGTTTTACCTTCACGCTCTTTTCCCATTACTTAGATTTTTTTCTTTTTAGCTGTTTTTCAGCAATTGTTTGAGTTTCAGCTTGTACTTCTTCTACAACTTTTCTAGTTGCAGCTTTCCATTCAGATTTAGAAACATACTTCCAATCAGAGCCAACCATGTTTTCAGCTTTGCTATTTGAAATTCTAATAATGTCTTTTGTCTTATAACTTTTTAAACACTTCATAAATTAAGTTTTATTGATTTTCTTGTTTAGGTCTTAGATCTTCATTAACATGATGGCATTTTACACAAGCAAAAATTGCTAAAGGTTGTAGCATATCTTGTGGAGCTCCTATTAAAATTCTAGATATTTTTCTAACCATTAAGACTTCTTGAAATAGTTCACTACCACAGTTTTCGCACTCTAGAGCAGTGGTTTGACTAAACGGAACGTTTACTTGGGGTTGATTTTGTGAATTTTGCATTAGTTTATTTTATTAAATATAAACATATTTCACATCCTATTTATGTTAATCTTTGAAGTTACAGACTATTTTTTTAATTTTATTTTCCAGTATAGTCCACCTTCAACAAAAGGTTTTAGTTGATTATTAAGTCCTAGACTTACTTGAAATAATTTATCACTTTTAGTTTTTAAAATTAATCCAGATCCTACAGATTGAAACAAGTCTTGCTTATTTAAACTAGCATTAAATCCAAAGTAGAGTTGTATTTTTGGTAACTCTTTTACTATAGTAGTCTCTTTTACTAGTCTTTCTTTTATGTTATAAGACCAAGTTCTACTTAAAATTTTATTTGCTGAAATTGTATCTGTGACCCACACTATTCCTAAACTATCTTTGAGAAATAACGTATCTTTATAAACGTACTTTGATAGGTAATCTCTTATTATAAATAAAGTATCTATTGGTTGAAACTTTTCTATTGTGTCATGAACTATAACTTCGTGATATATATCTTCACCTTTTCTTTCAACTATGTCAGTTTTTATTATTTCAAAAGTGTCTATAATGTGTTTTATTACTTCGTACTTTTTTCCATCTACTTTTATTATAGGACCTTTAACGCTTTTTTCTTTTTTAAAAAGATTATTTGAGGCCAATAATAGTAATAGTATTAAAATTGATATTGTAGGTAGTGTTATAAACTTTTTCATAAATTAAGATATAACGTATATAAAAAGTAAAAATACTATGATTCCCCAATATATACCTTTTTCGAAATGAATTTTTTTATTTTCACTAAAATTTAAAAGAGTGTTTAGTAACTTATTCATTGTTTATTTTTTATATAAGTATGCTTTTCCTTGATAATCAACTAATATAGCACTCATATTTTCTACCCAGTCTCCAGAATTTAAATACCTTTTACCATCTATTACTCTATCTTCAGGTTGATGTATGTGGCCACACATAACTCCATCGCATCCCTTTTTTTCAGACATCTTTAAAGCTGTGGTTTCAAAATCATTTATGTAACTTGTAGCAGTTTTTACGCTTTCCTTAATCTTTTTTGAAATTGATTGATAAGGAAGTTTTCTCCATTTTCTATAAATGTTATAGTGTCTGTTTAGCCATAAAGCTAAATCATATCCTATAGATCCTATCTTAGATAACCATTTATATTTAGTTATGAATATGTCTATTACATCTCCATGAAATATATAATAACACTTATTTATAAACGTGTCGTACTCAACCCACTCTTGATATCTTAGCACATAGTCTTCTCTAAACTCTATGCCACCAAAATGTGATCCTATAAACTCACTTAGAAACTCGTCATGATTACCTCTAATCCAAATAACTTGTATCTTATTTGAAAGTTTTAAAATTTTTCCTAAAACTTTTGTGTGTTCTTTTTTCCACTTACTTCCACGATTTAATGCCCATCCGTCAACAATATCTCCATTTAAAATTAAAAGATCTGTTGGATGCGTGTCTAAAAATTCTAAAAATTCTTCGCACTTAGAATATTTAGTTCCTAAATGAATATCAGAAACAATGATAGCTTTAAAATTTTTCATGAACAATAATTATAATATTTTGTAACTTAACTATCATTGTTTCTATTTATTCAAAAAATAAATACTTATGTTATCGTAAATTATTTAGGTAAGCTGTCAATTACAGCAGTCGCAGAATCTTTGCCAAATACTGTGCTCACTTGATCAATTATTACGTTGATATTCAACATAGATTCAGGAATATAGCCATATTTAACTGCAATAGTTCCTAATACAAATAATACGATAGCTGCAATAACAACATTGGCTTTTTTGCCTTTTAATGCTGAAATAAGAGCAATTACTTTGTCTGTGATTGGTTTCATTTTATATTGATTTATTAATTAAAAGTTATTAGTTTTAACATGTTTAATGTAGCTTGTTTAAGGCCGTTAAATTTTCCTAAGCATTCTAATATAATTATTACGCTTTCAAGTAAAAATACAGATGCTACATAAATGAGTACTATTGAGATTAAAACTTTTTTTATCATTTGGTGTTATTTTGTAGTTTGCGTTTGAATTCCTGTATATAGTGTCCATCCAATTAAAAGCAACATAGTTACTAGTATAGGACTTCTTTTTTTTGATTTTAGTGTTTCTATTTCTTTGTCTTTAATGTCAACATAAGCTTTGTAAGCATCTAGTCTATTTTCAAGATCATACAATTTATCTACAGTTTCTAATTTATAATAAGCTAAATTATAAGCTTCGTCTTTAACTATCGCAATGCTATCTAATAATTTAGTATGAATTTTATTTATTTTTTCTGCCTGCTTAGTAGTTATTATTACTACTGAGTCTTTACCTATGGTCTTCGCTGTAGGATATTGGCAATAACTTATAAGGCTTACCAATGTTAGTAAGACTGTCAATTTCAACTTTAAGTACTTCATTTGATTGTTTTAGTTTAACTACTTTATATTTTAAAACAGTCATAACTTTAACTTGTCTATCTACTTTTCTATTAACAGCCATGTCTGACATTTTACTTATGCTATCAGCAATGCGCTTTGTTATTTTGCTTTTTTTAATTAAGTTATCTACGTCTATTGTGCTTTTAGTATCATTTATTGAAGATAAGTTTTCAGCGTTTTTTGTTGATTCGTTAGTGTCAGCGATTGATCTTGTACAACTAACAAATGCTAATAAGATAATTACTGTGTAGTATTTCATTGTATTTTTCCTAATTCTTGAAGTACGGTAATTTTTGATATTGCTCCAGATAAGGCGCTGTCTGATCTTCTTAATTGATCTGATAGTTGATCTATCTTTGATTCCAACAAAACTATTTTTTTACCTTGAGTCTCTATTTGTTCAGTGTAATTTATTTTTCCATCATAGTACATATATCCTATAGCTATAATAACTATAAATAACAACCCTTTTACGGGATCTTTAGAAAACTCTTTAAAAGTTATTGGAGGTTTTATAGTACTCGCAATACTTTCAGAGGCAGAAGTTTTTTTATCAGACATAGTTATTTTTTCTTAGCAAATTTATCAATTGAAGAAATACCAAAACATCCTAAAGTCATAACTAAAAAAGCATTAAATATATATTCATTGACAATTAATTCTTTTCCAAAATATCCAGTAATTATATCACACAACGCAAACACAATCATTATTAAAAAAGATATAAATCCTATAACAGATTTTTCATTTATATCATTACTATCTTTAAAAATGTTAAACACCGCGTTAATTTTTATAAAAAAAATGGCTGTATATTTTCATATACAACCATGTTATTTCATTAATAAATATGTAAAACGTTACATTAAATACTAGTTTAACAAGTTTATTTATGTTATTTTACGTTTACTACAGGGGTTTCATCTTCAATTTTAGAAACTGTAGAATCTACGGCTGTTACAGAACTATCTACTTTTGCAGAATCATAAGTTGATACTTCTGTAGAAGTTTCATTTGATCCACCACAAGAGATTAAAGACATAACTAAAGCGATTGCAATAACTGATTTTTTCATTTTAATTGTTTTTATTAATAGTTAAATTTATAACTTATTTTATTCTAAAAAAAATATTACTTTATAGTGAATATTATTTTTTTGACACTATGGTTTTTTCAATAGGTTCTTTTACTACAGGTTTTTTAACTGCAGGTTTTTTAACTGTTGCTGGTTTTCGTATAGGTTCACTTTCTTTTTTTGGTACGAATGCTAAAAATAAAATTGATCCTAATAATACTACAGATAATCCTAAAG
>Ga0315905_10003338_pt1 | contig 16596 bp, 14 predicted proteins | sample LakEriMetagenome_5_FD_203522 | JGI IMG/M metagenome (GOLD analysis project Ga0315905, IMG submission 203522) | Freshwater fungal communities from buoy surface, Lake Erie, Ohio, United States - Buoy 4 MA121 | ecosystem: Environmental > Aquatic > Freshwater > Lake | place: USA: Lake Erie, Ohio... | reverse complement strand
TAACACCACATCGAAACAATCAATTACCTCGATAAAAGCTTCCGGTGAGTCATTGGAAACTAGCACGTTATCAACGCCCCATTTACCCAAATTCTCTGCAAGAATATTGCTTCGGTGTCGATTAATCTCATTCGCAAGTACCGCTGAATTTAAGGGTAAGGCATCCAGTATGGCACTTGTTTTTCCTCCAGGGGCTGCACAAAGATCCAATACGTGCGCACCTTCTGGCAATTTAAGTTGTTTTATTAAATCGGAAAGTACCATGGAGGCTGCTTCTTGTGCATAGTAAACACCTGCATGATAGCTCGGGTCTAGGGTGAACGACGGACGTTCTTCCAGATAGTATCCCCTTGCACACCACGAAACTGGACGCATTGTAGAAATATCTTTAGCCGCTGCTTTTCTTGGGTTTATACGAATTGAAATCGGAGAAGGCTGATCTAAGGCATCAATTAATTGTTCGCCAAACGGAGAATTCAGTCGAATGGAGTCAATAAATGCTTCGGGAAGCGGGGTGCTTAACATGCTACAAAGGTAACTTTTAAATAGGAGGGGAGTGAGGAGTTCGGTGTAAATGCGCGATTCAAACTTACCCCTGGAATGCCAATCAGCTGATCGTCAACACACAGTACGGGCCAGTCAAAGCGTTGAAAAGCCGGGATTCCATTGTCTTTCAATATAGCATTTACAGTTTTTGTGCTTTTCAATCCCACTGGAACATAGGATTCCTCTAATTTTCCTCTCAGCAACTTGAGTTCACCCTTAACCTGATTCGGGTCTAAATAAAACGTTAAGGTGGTAAACTGTGCGGGTAATGATCCTACGGGTTCAATAGAAAAAGAAAAATCAACACAGGGCTCATGACTAATTAGGTATATCTTGTCGTTGAACTTTACTAGTTCCTGATAACCTAAAGCGTTGTGTTTTAAAATAACGCGCTTGTTATTCTCCGCTTCAGAAAGCTGGATGATAGATTGAATAAAACGAGGCTCGATTTGGAGCAATTTAAATGCCTCAATGAGTAAAGCCGCATCTTCTGCTAACTCCTTAATCGGAATAAATCGTTGCGTTTTCCATTGCCTAGCACGTACTTTTGCGTTTTGAAAAATCTCAAGGTACCTCTGATAACATGCGTTTTGCACGATGAGCACCTGCTCCTTGATGGATGGATTGAGCTTCTCCAGTGTTGGTATCATATCCAAACGGATTGCATTGCGTAGGTATTTGGAATCCGCATTGCTTTTATCTTCCCTCCAACTGATCCCATGGTCCTGCGCAAAATCGATGATTTCCGCCTTCGAAATATGCAAGAAAGGACGTAAAATACCTCCACGTAGTTCATGCATTCCGGCTAATCCGGCCAAGCCACTGTTTCTGAATAAATGCAAGAAAAAGGTCTCAATTTGATCGTCTTGATGGTGGGCGGTTACGATTAAAACATCCTTTGAATCGCCAACTAATTCCTTGAAAAATTGGTAGCGAATGGTACGGGCCTCTTGTTGTAAATTCCCGCCTTCAAGTGTTAAGCGTTCGCCCAAATCAAGCGTTCGTTCATGAAATGAAATCTTGTGTAGTAAACACAAATCTCGAATCATACGCGCATCGGCCTCGCTGTCCTCACCCCGTAATTGATAATTAACATGGGCCACGGAAAAAGGCAATTGTTGCGCGATAAAAGTATGGAACAAAACCATGGAATCAACGCCTGCGCTGCATGCGAGGATGTAATGAGAAGCTGGGTGTTTCGATATGATTTCTTGGGCTTTATTCATCTGACTTCAACCGAATCAATCGGCCGATCTTTAAAAGACATTCCTCATACTCTTGTTGAGCGTCTGCACCAATTGTAATTGCACTTCCAACCCCACAACTCAAATAGTTTTCAGTAGGGTAATAGGCTAAAGAACGAATTACCACATTAAAGTCAAAATCTCCGCCCGGTTTAAAGTAACCAAGACTTCCAGAATAAATTTCGCGGTTGGAATCCTCAAATTCATCCATATATCTAACAGCATTTCTCTTTGGGGCGCCTGTCATAGAACCCATCGGGAAACTTGCCTTTACAATGTCGGAAAACTCCATGGATGGTTTAAGTTTACACGAAACGGTAGAGATCATTTGATGGACAGTTTTAAACGAATACAATCCGAATAGCTCATCCACATAAACGCTGCCGGGTTCTGCGATTTTTGAAAGGTCATTGCGCACCAAATCAACAATCATGACATTTTCAGCGCGTTCTTTCTTCGAATGTATTAAGCTTTGTTTCGCTGCTTCGTCAGCCAAGGAATTGTTCATCCTGGGAGAAGTGCCTTTAATCGGTTGCGACTTTAAAATATCTCCTACCTTTTGAATGTATCGCTCCGGACTTCCGCATGCAAGCCATAGATTATCTGCAATAAATAATCCGGAAAACGGGGCTTCGGTTCGCTGATTTACTAAGTTATATAAGCCGTGAGGAGCGAAAAGTGTAAGGTTCTCTATGAAATACTCTTGACAATAATTTGTTTCATAAAGATCTCCACGTTGAATAAGTTGTTTGATTTCATTAACATGTTGAAGGTATTTTTCTTTTGGAGTTCGAGCACTAAAAGGCGCTAAATCAGGCGCTTCGCTATGTGTTAAGGTTTCGAAAAAATCTTGTACCAGGGTTATATCCTTCCCTTGAACTAAGGTGATTTCATCCTGATTAATTTTAGCAACAACCGATGGAACCCAGAAATAGGCAAGGGGAAGTTTTAGATTTTTCTTGCTTGGTAATTGATCTACATGCTGTTTAAGTTCGTAGGAAAGGTATCCAAAAACGTAGGAGTTTTTATGCTCCAATAGAAAGGCATCCAAGGCAGGGAGTTGTGTTGGACAAGTTAGGGTAAAGGCTGGTCCGGCGCCGATCCCAAGAATCGCTGTTCCGTCGTTAGAATTTAAATAGCACGTTGGAATGTGATTACTCATTGGTTAAAAAGGCTGTAACTTATTGAGGGGGACAGAAATCTTCATGTTATTTACGAGTAGGTGAGCCTTTGACTTTTCAATGGTTTCAATGATACCTACTTGTTTTGTTCCCGCTATGCGCACCTTATCGCCAACATTAAAGACTACCGGTGCAGGAATTTGCTCAGGCTTTTTCTTTATGGGACTTGGTTTTTTCACCGTTGGTTTAACGGTTGACTTTAAAAAGAAGGCTCGAATTTCTTCCATTAATGCCTCATTTTCTTTTCGTTTACGCGGACTTGGGTTAAAGCGATTGAGGTATTTCTCCATGCGTTGGCCGAGTTGAATCCATTTTGCTTGCTCATCCGCTTGGTTTCCTAACACTTTCGTTTTGCGCGAATAGAAATCTGCTTGTTCACGAACCTTTTGCAGTTCTTCAATCATTCCTTCCTGCGCATTTTTGTGCTCTTGAATCATTTTTTGGAGGTAGCGTTTTTCTTGTTGCAGGGTGGATAACAACTCATTGAAGCGTTTGGTTTCCTCCGAAAGTCGCTTTTTGGCCGCTTTTAGTATCTCAGCGGGGATTCCATTGATGCTGGCCACTTCAAAGGTAAAGGAACTGCCAGGCACCCCCAATTCTAATTGGTATAGGGGTTTCAAGGATTTTATATCGAATTTCATGGATCCATTTACCGCATGAGCTAACTCACTGGCTTTAAACTTAATCGCTGCATAATGCGTGGTAATGATAGCAAAACAACCCTTCTCGTAAAGGCGCTCAAAGAAAATCTCCGCTAATGCACCTCCTAATTCAGGGTCAGAACCCGTTCCAAACTCGTCCAAAAGTAGAAAGGTATTCGGATTACTTCGCTCCAAAAAGAACTTCATGCGTTGCAAACGGTAAGAGTATGTACTTAGTTCATTTTCAATGGATTGATTGTCACCAATGTCTGAATAAAGTTGCTGAAAAAAGCAAGCCCTAGAATCCGGGTGCACAGGGATGAGTAAGCCCGCTTGTAACATGCATTGTAACAAGCCAAAGGTTTTCATGGTAAGGCTTTTTCCACCTGCATTTGGACCAGAAATCACGAGCATGCGGTGTGTTTCATCCAAAGAAAACTCTTGAGGTATTGTTCGCTTGCCTTGATTTCGATTGTTTTCCCTTAAAATCGGATGATATGCGAGGGTCCAATGCAATGTTTTCTCCTTTGAAAGTGCGGGTAGGGTAGCCTCCATGTGAAAAGCCAAACGAGCTTTAGCGTTAATTACATCAAAACTGACCAACGCCGTTTGATAGGCTTGAATCAAGGGTAAATGAATCCTGAATTGTGCCGTAAGTGCTTTTAAAATGCGATAAATCTCTTTTTTTTCATCGTCGTAAAGGCATGCTAATTCATGATTAAGCTCTTGATTTACTTTCGGTTCAATGTAGGTTAAACTTCCCGTTTTACTCGCGCCTAAAATTGTTCCAGGGACCCTGCGTTTAAAACCTGATTGTACAGTTAATACCCTTCGGTTATCAATGAAGGACTCGTACGTTTCTCCGAGCAATCCATCTTTAATGAGTTTACGCATTTCACGATCAAAATTACGATTGATTTTTTGACGTATGATCTTGATTTCGTGTCGAATTCGTGCCAATTCAGGCGTAGCATCATCCTTTATATTCCTAGTTTGTTTTACATCAATAACCTTAGTAATGCGCTCGACCAATTCATCTGTATGGTAACAGTCTTGGAAGACCTGCGCTAAGGAGGGAAACGAAGTGGAATGCTCGAAGAATTTAAGGTAAGCATTCACAAGGTTGCTCGCATCATGGATTCGAATGAAACCTTCTAAGCTTAGCACAGCATCCTCAATGCTCAAAAATTTTAGTTCCGAAAGGAGTTCATCAAATTCCAAGGCTGGAAACGTTCTTTTCTGAAGAATAATATCGAGCCGTTCTTTGGTTTGATTTAATTGATGGATGAGGGATTTATATCGGTTGCTAGGGATTAACTTATTAAGTTGATCAACGGCTGATTTTGAAACGGCAAATCCACCCAATTGAAATAGAATATCATTGAACTGTAATTCCTGTAGGGTTTGACTATCCGTAAATGCAGTCGTTTTAAACATGACACAAAGCTACTCGTTATTTGGATGCCACATTGTACTATAATTAATATTATGTTAAATAGCATTATGACCAGTACGATTACTCCCAGCCGTTATACCCAGTTTGTAAATCATACAAATGCTTATAACCCGCCTTCTTCAATTGCTTGCATGCCTCTGCACTTCTTGCTCCAGCGGCACAGTAAACTAAAACTACACGGTCTTTAGGAATCATTCGTTCAACTTCTGAAAGAAAATTATTAGCAAAATAACTTACATTTAAAGAACCCTGAATTTTTCCTTCCTGTACTTCATTGGCTGTACGCACATCTAAAATCACTGCCGTAGAATCCGACATTAGTTCTTTGAAACGCGAATTATCCACCTTCGTTTGAGAAAAAACCTGCGCTGTAATAAACAAGATGATGATTAATAAATACTTTTGCATGGTATGAATTTTCTTCAAAAGTAACATTTCATACGAAATTCTATTTAACATAAGTATGAGTTGCTATTCGTTTAATGGGTTTATTCCCGTGGTTGATCCCTCCAGTTATATACATGATACTGCTTCTGTTATTGGAGATGTAATCATTGGTAAAGATTGTTACGTAGGTCCTGGTGCAGTAATTCGAGGAGATTGGGGTCGGATTATCATTGAAGACGGCTGTAATGTACAAGAAAACTGTGTGGTTCATATGTTCCCTGGAAAACACATTACGTTTGAATCGGGAGCCCACATTGGTCACGGCGCGGTGGTTCATGGTGCTACATTAAAATCCAACTGTCTTATCGGTATGAATGCCGTAGTCATGGACGGTGCGATCGTCGGTAAGAACTCCATCGTTGGTGCCTTGAGTTTTGTTAAAGCCGAAGAAATAATTCCTGATAATCATTTATACGCAGGAAATCCAGGGAGAATTATTAAAGAAATTTCAGCAGATATGATTGAATGGAAGACCGAAGGAACGGCCTTGTATCAATCCCTTCCGGATTCTTGTCATACCTCTCTCCTACCCGTTTCTCCATTGACGTCAATTGAAGAGAATCGTCCAACGCACGAAATGGTGTATAAGACGTGGAAAACCCGTCAATAGTTTTTCTTCTTTTATAGCAAAGATTCGTTCAGTTCTTTTAATTTTGTACCCCGTAGTTACTATTTTATGTCAAAATCCACAAAGTATATTTTTGTAACCGGGGGGGTAACATCTTCTTTAGGTAAAGGAATCATTTCCGCTTCATTAGCCAAATTATTGCAAGCCAGAGGGTATGCAGTTTCCATTCAAAAACTTGACCCATACATTAACATTGATCCAGGCACCTTAAATCCCTATGAGCATGGAGAATGTTATGTAACCGATGACGGAGCTGAAACCGATTTGGATCTAGGGCATTACGAGCGTTTCTTAAATGTACCCACGTCTCAGGCAAACAACATAACCACAGGTCGTATTTACAAGAATGTTATTGAAAAAGAACGTCGTGGCGATTATTTAGGTAAAACCGTACAGGTAATCCCACACATAACCGATGAAATCAAAGATCGAATTCAAGAGTTAGCCGCTAACGGACAATATGACATCGTTATTACAGAGATTGGCGGAACCGTTGGTGATATAGAGTCCCTTCCGTATGTTGAGGCCGTTCGTCAAATGATGTGGGAATTCGAAGACGATTGCATTGTAATTCACCTAACATTAATTCCGTATTTGTCAGCGGCCGGTGAGCTTAAAACAAAGCCTACTCAGCACAGCGTTAAAGCGCTCTTGGAACTTGGAGTTCAACCAGACATCTTATGTTGTAGAACCGAACATCCGTTGGATATGGCGCTTCGCAAGAAGATTGCGCGTTTCACCAATGTATCAATAAATGCAGTGATTGAAGCAAAGGATGCGTCTACCATTTATGATGTTCCATTGTTGATGCAAGCCGAAGAATTGGACATCGTGGTATTGGATAAACTTGGCTTATCTAAAAAACAAGTGCCTGATTTAACGCATTGGAAAGATTTCTTGGATAAATTAAAGAATCCAAAACACCACATCGATATTGCCTTAGTTGGTAAATATGTAGAGTTAAAAGATTCGTACAAATCAATTTCTGAAGCAATTATTCACGCTGGGGTTGCAAACAATACCAAGGTGAATTTACATTGGATTCAATCAGAAACGATCACACCAAATAATAGCGCAGCAATTCTGGGTGAGATGGACGGGATTTTGGTAGCACCTGGGTTTGGTTCTCGTGGAATTGCAGGTAAAATTGAGGCGGTACGCTATGCTCGAACAAGCAATACGCCGTTTTTTGGCATTTGCTTAGGAATGCAATGCGCTGTAATTGAGTTTGCTCGAAACGTACTTGGATACACCGATGCACATACCATGGAAATTAATCCGGATTCAACACATCCAGTGATTTCGATGATGGAGGAACAAAAGACACTAAAGAATTTAGGTGGCACCATGCGATTAGGCGCATATGATTGTCATTTAAAACCAAGCTCAAACATCGCGAATGCTTATCATGCCGACAAAATAAGCGAAAGGCATCGCCACCGTTTTGAATTGAATAATGAGTATTTAGAAGTGCTAGAGGGGGCTGGAATGACAGCAACAGGAAGAAATCCAGAAACAGGGTTAGTAGAAGTTGTAGAAGTTCAAAATCACCCATGGTTTATTGGTGTTCAATTCCACCCGGAATATAAAAGTACCGTTGATAACCCTCACCCACTCTTCTCTGCATTCATTGGTGCAGCGTTAAAAAACAAATAATAAAATGGATAGAAATACCACGATTGGATTAATTCTCATAGGTTTATTGCTAACGGTTTTCACTGTAGTTAATCAACCCTCAAAAGCGGATGTCGAAAAAGCTAAAAAAGAACAAGCGGCAAAGGAGAAATCTAAAGCAAAAGAGATATCTCCGGCTAAGAATGTCGCGACCAACAAAACAGATAAGAAAGGTTCGAATAAATCGGTAGATAAGCCCAAAGAAAACGGGTCAAGTAATGTTATAGCTCCTAAACAAGAAATTAAGGCTACGCAAGTTAACTTAGAGAACGACCACCTAACGGTTGTGCTTAATTCAAAAGGAGCCAATGTGGAGGCTGTTTACCTTAAAAAATTTCGTTCGTATGACGATTTCGACAAGAAGAAATCAGAATCTCTCTGTCTTTTTAAAGCAGAAGATGCCGCAAATTTCATCGTAATTCCTGGGGTTATAAATACAAAGAACCTTACGTTTAAGGTGAATGAAACTCATATCAGAAATAATACGGAATTCTCTTATCGTCAAGGAAAAAAACTCATTGTGGTTAGTTATTCAATTAAAGACGATTATCGCTTGGCTTACAACTTGCAACTTGAAGGGTTCTCTAAATTGGAAATGGATAAGGTCCGTCTGAAGTGGTCTATGAATTTTCGTAGAACAGAACGTAAATTAAAAGAGCAACGTCGAATTACCACGGTATGTTTTGAGCAAAAAAATGATGGATTAGACTACTTAAGTGAAACCTCAGATGACTTTTCAGAAGCAAGCGATGACATTGAATGGGTTGCGTTTAAGCAAAGTTATTTCTCTGCCATACTTCATCCGGATAACGGATTTCGTAAAGAAGACGGTCGTTTTAATATTAAAAATTTTGGAGAAGGCAGCAAACGCGAATTTACCAACATCAAAGAAATGACCACCGTATTGGCTCCTAATTTTGAGCAAAACAATGCCTCTTTTACCTGGTATTTTGGACCAAACGACTACAATCAACTTCGGAGTTATGATCATGGGTATGATGACATTTTGAATTATGGTTGGGGACTTTTTAGATGGATTAACTTGTATGCCGTTCAACCTATTTTTAACTTATTAATAAGCAATGGCATTGGAGCAGGATTAGCAATTTTATTACTAACCCTAATCTTAAAGTTAATTTTAATGCCCATTCAATGGAAGATGTTTGTTTCTTCGGTTAAAATGCGCATCCTAAAGCCTCAAGTAGAAGAGTTAAACAAGAAGTATCCAGATCAGAGCGACGCGCTTAAAAAACAATCCGAAATGATGGCCCTGTACAAAGAATCTGGTGCAAGTCCCTTGGCCGGATGCGTTCCAATGTTGATTCAAATGCCAATATTACTTGCCGTATTCCGATTTTTCCCGGCTGCGTTCGAATTGCGTCAACAAGGATTCTTATGGGCAGAAGACCTTTCCTCCTACGATTCCATCTGGGATTTTGGATTTAATTTGTGGCCGTACGGTGATCACATGAGTTTGTTTACCTTGTTGATGGCTGCAACCACCCTTGTTTATACGTATATGAACAGTGGGAACATGCAACAACCAACGCAACCGGGTATGCCCGATATGAAAGTAATGATGTATATTTTTCCGGTATTAATGATTTTCTTCTTTAACGATTATTCTTCCGGTTTAAGTTACTATTATTTCATCTCTACCCTATTCTCAATTTTACTCATGGTCGCCATTAAAAAGTTCTTTGTGAACGAAGAAAAATTAAAGGTTAAAATGATGGCACGTCAAGCGAAAGCAGAGAAAACTCCAAAGAAAAAATCAAAGTTTCAAGAGCGACTCGAAGAGATGCAACGAAAGTCCATAGAAATGCAAAAAAATAACAAGAAAAAATAAGTATGAAGTTTTTTATCGATACCGCCAACCTAGCAGAAATACGTGAAGCCAATAATATGGGTATTTTGGATGGGGTGACTACGAATCCTTCCTTAATGGCTAAAGAAGGCATTACTGGAACAAATAACATTCTGAATCATTACGTTCAAATTTGTAATATTGTTGATGGTCCCGTGAGCGCGGAAGTTATTGCCACTGATTTTGAAGGCATGGTTCGGGAAGGGGAAGCGTTGGCTGAATTACACCCCAACATTGTGGTTAAAATCCCAATGATTACGGAAGGGATTAAAGCAATTAAGTACTTTTCACAAAAAGGAATCCCAACCAATTGCACCTTGATTTTCTCTGCTGGACAAGCACTTCTTGCCGCAAAAGCTGGCGCAACATTCATCTCTCCTTTTTTAGGACGCTTAGATGATGTATCAACCGATGGATTAAGTTTAATTCAGCAAATACGCACCATTTACGATAATTACGATTTTGGTACCGAAATCCTTGCAGCCTCTGTTCGTCACCCGATGCATATCATTCATTGTGCGAGCATTGGTGCGGATGTAATGACTGGACCGTTGAGTGCAATTAAAGCGTTGGCAAAGCATCCATTAACGGATATTGGCTTGCAACAATTTTTGGCTGACCACGCCAAAGGAAATCAATAATGCTTTCTAAAGAAGAACGCAAGCAGTATAATCAGCTCTTTTGGGATGGGTTCAAAAAGGAAATGCGCAGGCATAACACCCAGCACCGAAGAGCTATCAATTGGCTAAAGTATCCCACAGATATTAAGCATGTATACTTAAGACTGCATTGCGACAATACGGGTGCCTACCTGAATTTTGATGTTCAATTCAAAGATGAAGGCATACGTGATATTTTTTGGGAACAGTTAACAGAACTAAAGCAAGTGATGGAAAATGCCACCGGAGATCAAGGACGTTGGCTAAGAAATCAAACCGCAAAAGAAGGCTTTGTTTTCGACCGCATTCAATGGGTTCATCCGGAGGTTAATTATTACTCACAAGAAGACTGGCCCGCTATCTTTCGGTTTCTCAAAGAACGCTTACTCGCTTTTGACCTCTTTTATCAAGAATTTAAGGATATACTGATACTTTTAGTAGATTAAACTTACCTTTGCGTTATGCGGATATGTTTCTACACGCTTCTTTTATTAAGTTTTTGTTCTTTTGGTCAAGGAACAGTGATTTTTAATGAAGATTTCCAACAAGGAATTCCGGCGAATTTCACCATGTTAAATCTTGATTTAAACGCACCAAACACTCAGGTTTCTGAATTTAATGCTTCATGGATTACGGTATTAGATCCTGATAATCCCCTAGATACTGTGGCTGCTGCTACCTCTTTTTTTGAGAATCCAGATACCGCTAATCGTTGGTTAATTACGCCTTCGATTTCCCTAGGTGCTTTTGGAAATTACCTCACGTGGAATGCTAAATCACAAGATGCATCCTATCCGGATAATTACCTGGTTTTGCTTTCAACTACTGATAATCAGGCATCAAGCTTTACCGATACGATTTCTTTTGTGACTGGCGAAAATTTCGAATGGACCGCTCGAGAAGTTAATTTAACCGGACAGGGCTATGACAATGCGGTAATCTATCTAGCATTTGTTTTAAGAACCTATGATGGATTTAAATTGTACATCGATGATATCGAAGTGCGTTCCATGGATAATACCAGCATCGAAGAGCCTAGCTTACCTTTCTTGACTATTTACCCTAATCCGGCTTCAAACAAAATCCATGTGAATCAATCAGGATTCATTCAAATTTATAGTACTACGGGAAGTTTAATGTATTCAGGTACCGATTCTGAAATATCCTTAGAATCCTTTGCTTCAGGAATATATCTGATTAAAGCCGCGGGGTACTCCCCTACTCGTTTTATCAAGCTATAGTCACCAACGAACTGGATGAAGTTCGTCTAAATCATGTTTTCTGTTAGCAATGTTTTGCCTGTGTTTCTCCATCGCATCCGCGTTACTTTCTTCTGAAAATCGGTGATTTTCCATACGTCGAATTTGAGCTACTTCGCTAAATGTTTTAATTAAGGATTCCATAAAAAGCGAGCGTTGCAATTTATCAAAAACGATATCGATTGCAAATTCAGTTGGATGTGCACCATCTCTTTCAAAAAACCGATAATCCCTTAACTCATCCATGACGATTTCGAAAGCCGGAAAATACGTTGCAGTTAAAGTACTATCAACAACCTGATGGCACGCCTCGATCAGGCACGCTTTGCTTCGAGAATTCTCAACGATTCCATCCCGTAAATGACGAATAGGACTTACGGTAAATACAATTTTTAAAAAAGGGTTGATCTTATTTAATCTGGAAATTAATGTATGCAGTGCGTCGCTTATTTCTTTTATGCTTAATAGCCTTTTTGTGAAATTTGATGCTGGTAATTTATGACAATTAGCAACCAATAAACCCGTAGAATTCAATTCATAAACCCAAGCAGAGCCCAGTGTGATAAACAAGGTGTCCATTTCTTGAAGAGCGCTTAATGATTCAGCACGTAAGCGTTGAACAATTATTTTTAATTCCTCCGAGTTTGAATGAATGATCTTATGTGATGTTTCCCAATAGAATGAATGGTTCTCTGTAGAATAAATATTAAATTCATGAGTTAAATCAATTGAGCCAAGCAGTTGATTTATAATGGATAGCGGATTGTATGTTGTTCCAAAAGGACTCAGCCAAGCGTCAAGTCCATGATAACGGAACCGTTGATGCATATGGTCAGAAAAGCAACTGCCGATAAAACCAAACTGATGATCAAACGAGTCAATTTGATTGATTTGTTCTATTCGAACCGGAGTGAAAAATTGATCATACTTCATTGGAATTCAATAAAGTGCTAGCATTTTTTAAGGCTGCTTCATTAATCGTCTCACCACTCATTAACCGCGCAATTTCTGTGATACGCTCTTCATTGCTTAATACAACTACAGAAGTTTCTATTCGTTGGTTTATTTCTGTTTTTCGAACCACCAAGTGATGTTGTGCCTGCGCAGCTACTTGCGGCAAATGAGTAATTGCAAAAAGCTGTCGCCCCTGCCCCATTTCTTTCAATAACTTTCCGATTTTTTCTGCCACGTCACCGGAAACACCCGTATCAATTTCATCAAATAAAATACTGGGCATTTCCAGTTTTTCTGAAATTAGTTGTTGTAAGAGTAACATAACACGGGATAATTCTCCGCCACTCGCAGCCTTCTGTATCGGTACAGGAAGCATTCCTTTATTGGCTGAAAACAACATTTCAAGGATAATCATTCCTCGCGCATTAAGCTCCGTGGTTTCCGTAAGATTAAAGCTTAATTGAGCACCTGATAATTTCAATCCTATCAATCCATTTTGTATACGCTCCTCAATGTTTGGTAATGCCTCTTTACGAAGTTTATTTAATACCAAAGCACGGTCGGTAAGCGCTTTTTCGAGTTGACTGAGCGCATGTTGTTCTGCCGCAATAAATGCTTTTAGTTCGTCTAATTCACTAACGCGTCCTTCTAATCCGTGTTGCAAATCCAAGAGCGCCTCTTGTGAAGTCAAGCGATGCTTGTTAAGTATCCGGTTAAACTCATCTACTTGCGATAAAATTGTGGCCTCATCGACTTCTGATGACTCCAACTGCTGAAGGGCTTTACCAGACAAGTAACTCAACTCCGAAAATCGTGCGGATATTTCATTAACTATAGTTTTTATTTCTTGGAGCGAATTAGCTTTGGCTTCATGTCGCTCAATGGTCTTAGCCAAGCTCGATAAGTCTTGTAGCATTGAACTTTCACTAATGGACATTAAGGCAGTAATGTCTGAAATCAATCCCTGATTTTCCTCCTTGAGTTCTAGTTTTTGTGATAACTCTTCATAATCAACATCCTCGAGTTTAAGGGCTAGAATTTCCGTTAAAATGAATTGTTCGTAATCCATTTTTGATTCCAGTAAACTCAATTCTTGCACCTTATTAGTTAATGCACTCTTTCGTTTTATATATTCTTGATAGCCGCTTGAATATTCGATGAATTCGGTTTGTGTACCTGAAAGCGCATCCAAGATATACAACTGATATTCTTGATTTTTAAGTTCAAGGGTGTTATACTGCGAGTGAATTATAAATAATCGTTCACCCAGTGCCTTCATCTCTTGTAGGGTTACCGGCGTATCATTTATAAACGCCCTTGACTTTCCATCTTTATGGATTTCACGACGTAAGATGACTTCTTTCCAAGGTTCAAGTGAACGGTCATTAAGCCATTGAATGATTTCAGGAGTAACACTAAAATGAGCCTCCACAATACTTCGGGTATCATTGGGACCGATTACGCTGAAATCAGCGCGTTCTCCTTTTATTAAGCCAAGCGCATTTAATAGAATTGATTTTCCAGAACCTGTTTCACCAGTTATTGCGGTATACTTTGGGGCAAAGTCGAGCGTAAGTTCATTAATCAGTACAAAATTCCGGATGATTAAACGCGTAAGCATTACTCTAGTATTTCTTGATATTTCGAAGAATTAGAAGGATCTATTCGCTTTAACAGGGTTACAAAATCAGTTTTTTCTTTCAACTCAGAATCTGAAAGAATTTTCTTTAACTCATCGCGTTTGCAAAGCAAGTAATTAACGACGTTTGGAGAATTCGGTCTAACCTGAACTACCGGTGTCAATTTAGAGAGTGCATCATACAATGCTTTTTTCCCTTTAACCTTATCCTCATACATTTGATCCATCCCATTGCGGTGATAGGAAAAATTACAATCACGCAACGGTTCAAATGCAGCTTGCAGCACATTATCAGCTAACCAAAATCGATTTCTTTTCCCTTGTTCACTTGATTTCCAACCCGGCGCACCAGAATTTTGGGCATTTGATACGATTTGCTGACATTCATTGAAAAACTTTGTCCCTCCTTTCGATGAAAACGAGTCGTAATCCATACCTAGAATAAAGTAGGCGTAAAATGCCATGATTGAAGATAAATTATCTCGATATTGATTGGGTGTATAGGTAATCAAGGTATTTCTTGAATACGAAAACGCTAAATCTTCATCCCTAAAGTTAAACAACAAGGTATTGTAATTAGAATTGAATACAGGTCGTGTTGCTTGAATTTGTATGGCTCCGGAGTATGTTCCTGGAGTTGGAATTTTATTGACTTGAAGTTGGATGTTGCAATTGATTCGTTCCTCGGTTTTAAATTGGTCTTTTGTCCATTGCGTATTATTCATTAACTCGGTCAAGACTAATTCTAATTCTTTGAAAATTTCCAATTCGGTACTGTTGACTTCTAGACTAGCCTCTTTGATAATGGAGACCTTACAGTTAAGTTCCTGCGCTAAAAACGGGGAAATCGTTAAGGCTAAAAAGAATACTATAAAATGCTTCATACACGAATTGTTGTAATAAAATCTATAATCCCTTGTGCAATCTTTGTTTTTGAGGCGACCGGTAATTCAAGGGCCAAGCCCTTAACGTCGAAGATACGAACTTTATTGGTATCGGAATTAAAGCATTTTTCATTTTCTTCCATTACATTTAAAACAATCGCATCTGCATTTTTTCGCGCTAATTTTTCTGTTGCATGTTGATCTGCATTGTTCGTCTCAAGGGCAAATCCTATGGTGCGTTGCTTGGCTGATTTATTTAACCCCGCCCAAGATAAAATATCAGGATTTTTAATGAGTTCTATGCTTAGGTCTTCGCTCGTTTTTTTAATCTTTTCCTCAGCAATTTGTACCGGGCGATAATCGGCTACTGCCGCAGCGAACACCCCAATTTGATTTTCACCCCAATGGTTTTTGACTGCTTCAAACATTTCAAGCGCAGTTGTAACCTTTACGCAATGAATGCGCTCGTGTGAACTTGTTAGTGCTGTCGGCCCGGTAATCAATGTAACTTCTGCGCCCCGCGAAGCAAAATTCTCAGCGATAGCGAACCCCATTTTACCAGAGGAATGATTTCCAATAAAGCGAACTGGGTCAATGGCCTCATAGGTCGGACCTGCCGTCACCAATACCTTGATGTTTAAGAAATCTTTATTAGGAGCAAGATGAGCCATTACCTCATGATATAACGTTTCAGGTTCGGGTAGTCTTCCCTCCCCACTTAATCCACTGGCTAATTCCCCATGATCAGGTGGAATCACATGAACACCATCCGCTAATACTTGCTCAATATTTCGTTTTACCGTGGGATGTTGGTACATCTCCAAATCCATAGCGGGGGAAATAATGGTATTGTGGCGCATAGAAAGATATGTTGCCAATAGTAAGTTGTCGCAAGCACCTTGTGCTAGTTTGTGCAGCGTGTTTGCTGTACAAGGCGCGATTAGAAAAACATCAGCCCATTCCCCATATGCTACATGGTTATTCCATGAACCTGTTTCTTTATTCCAGAATTCAATCCCAACGGGGTTTTTCGACAAGGTGGATATAACTAAGGGACTTACGAAATCCTTTGAATCGGGGGTCATGATACAACGTACCTCGCACCCTTCCTTAATGAATTTACGTATTAACAAAGGAATTTTATAGGCAGAGATGCCGGCAGTTATTCCTATTAGGATTCGCATCTTATTCTGCGGCTTCCTCTGGTTTTCTTAGATAGATTTTATCTTCTAATAATTCTTGCATTGCAATAGCCGTTGATTTTGGCATTTTCTCGTAATGCTTTGAAATCTCAATTTGCTCACGGTTTTCAAAAACCTCTTCTAAACTGTCTGTTGATGTCGCAAATTCTTGAAGTTTTTGAGTTAATTCTTCTTTGATTTGCGAGCTAATTTGATTCGAACGCTTAGAAACAGCGACGATTGATTGGTAAAGATTACCTGTTTTGTCTTCCAAATTAACAACATCTCTAGTAACTGTTGTTTTTTCTGCGTTGACGTTTTTGTATTGCATGGATA